>Ga0187876_1001280_pt1 | contig 22002 bp, 14 predicted proteins | sample June2016WEW_17_4_FD_133000 | JGI IMG/M metagenome (GOLD analysis project Ga0187876, IMG submission 133000) | Peatland microbial communities from SPRUCE experiment site at the Marcell Experimental Forest, Minnesota, USA - June2016WEW_17_40 | ecosystem: Environmental > Terrestrial > Soil >...
GACGTGAACTGGTCCTTGTCAATCAACCCCTCGGTGAAGCTGTGGATCAACCGTTCCAGCGCGTGCTGTAACTTGAGGCGTTGAGCGTTAAGAGCCTCGAGGTTTCCCAAGGAAGCTCCCTCTCTGCTACGGTCCTGATATTCTCGTTCCAACCTCTCGGGGCTCGTCAGCAGTTCGGATACGTGCGCTGAGCAGCGCGTTGTTCAGGAGGGTTGAAGTCCCTCTGGCGCTCAAATGAGGGGTGCCATATCCAAAAGCGGGGTTCGTAGCCTCGCTGGCCGGAGAAAGCGGAAGGTATGGAGACGTCTAAACGGGCACGAAGGCGAAAGCTGGAGACAGCCAAGACCGACCTGAAGCCATCGCTTGCTGTACTTCGGAGGGCAGGGTGTCCATCGCGAGGTGGAATCTGAAGGGCATGAGGAGAAGTACCGGGCCGTAATCGATGGGGTAGTTCCCAAGATGAACCGGTCGGCCAAAGGTGGGGTAAGGTCGAGTCTGCGTTTCTGAGACGAAGGCGTTCTCATTCACCCACCGCACCAAGGTGATTGCGGATGGCACGGTACGGAAGAACAGCGCGTGACCTCAGGAGAACTGGCAGAGTCTCCGGGTGACACCGGAGTAAGCGAACCTATAAGCAAAAGCGAAGTGGCGAGTGATGCTCTGTCAGTAGTCGGACTGCCAAATAGTACCTGAAGCGTGATGAAAATCACGTGACCGAGCGATCGGCGGCCAGAGTGGGTCGGGGAAGGTGGCAGGCGAAGGCAGGAAGGAAGAGGCGGGCAGCCAGAAGAGTAAGGATGATGAAGGTGGATCAGTTCGCTTAGCGAAAAACCCGTACATCATCGTCCGAGGATACTGGAGGCTGGACTCAACCTGACGGATGTAAGAAAGGTCCACTCGGCGGTTGCCTTTTCCTTACCTCTCAGGTCATGTGTCTTCGTGAAAGCTGCATGCGGGAAAACCGCACGTGCAGTTTGCGCGGCGGACGGAGGCTAGCGCGCAAGCGCGCCTCCTCCGACCCGACTTCGCGCCACACAGCTTTCTCGAGAAATTCGCCCTGGACTTGCGCATTGATCGTGTTCACGTCGCGAAACTCTTGTTCATCTAAATACGGCCCAACGCAAATCTGCAGCGCATTCTGGATGAGATCGAGCGGCACCGGAAGAAGATTCTGGAGAACCTTCTTCTTGACAAAATGCGCAGTCAGATATAAAAAAAAGGAACTGCACTTTCAATACAGAAATGGCAGATCTCTGAAGTACAGGAGCAAACTTATGGAGAGCGCTCCGGGGATTGGGATCATCGGGGGTGGAATTTGGGCGGCTCATCATGTCAATGCGGTTCGCGATTTAGAGCGGCAAAGGATGGCACGACTAGTTGCTGTGTGTGCTCGAACCCAAGAGACAGTCTCGCGCCTGTGCGAGCAGTATCGCATCGAGGGGACCACCGACTATCGGGACCTTCTTGCTCGACAAGACATTGATGCGGTGAGTATCGTCACTCCCGATCATCTGCACAGAGAGATGACGGTTGCTGCGGCAAGAGCAGGCAAACACATCCTCGTTGAGAAGCCAATGGACCTCAGTGTGAAAGGCTGCGATGACATGTTGGAAGCAGCGAGGGAAAACCGAGTGATGCTGTTTGTCGATTTTCACAAGCGCTACGACCCGGTACAACAGAAGGTCCGGGATCTGATCGGCGAGAGACGCTTGGGCACAATTGAATACGGATACGCCTACATGGAAAACAAGATCATCGTTCCTCGGGACTGGTTGTCGAAGTGGGCGGCGCAGACGACACCATTCTGGTTCCTCGGCATTCACCAGATTGATCTGCTTCGGTGGACCCTTAACTCGGAAGTTCGAAGTGTGTTGGCTCATAGCTTCCGAGGGAAGCTTGAGGGTCTCGGGATCGAGACTCCGGATGCAGTAAAGGCCGAACTTAAGTTCGAAGATGGCGCAGTGGTGACTGTCGATGTCTCGTGGATTCTCCCAGAGGGATTCGAAGCAGTTGTGAACCAGGGACTGCGCTTAGTTGGGACCGAGGGACTTATCGAAATTGACACTCAGGATCGAGGAGCTGCGGGCTGTTTCAGCGGCGGAACGATGGAGACCTATAACACGAATGCGGCTAAGGTGACGATCAACGCTCTGGGCCAGTCGACGTATTCAGGCTATTTCATCGATCCCATAAAAGAGTTTCTGCACCTTGTCAGCTACCTGAAGGACGGAGGCGATCTGCACTCCATCAAAGGTAAATATCCTTCGGGGGAAGATGGTAGAGAGGCCACGAGGGTCGCGGCAGCCGTAGACCAGAGCATTGCAAAAGGAATACCCATTGCTGTGCGCCAAAATGGCGGTAGTCCCGATGTCTAGTTCACACCGCATGGCCGTAGTGTTACGGGGCATTCAGAGTGGCCAGCTGCGCTGGGGCGTTCTGATGATGCTCTTTCTGGTGACGGTCATCAACTATATCGACCGGCAGTCACTGTCGGTACTAGCACCGGTCATCATTTCGGATCTGCATCTTAGCTTAGAACAGTATTCGCACGTGCTATTGGCATTCATGATCGCCAATGCTGCGATTCAGCTGCCTTTCGGTCCTTTCGTTGATCGTGTCGGTGTACGGCTTGGACTGGGGCTTTCAGTGATGGTCTGGTCATTAGGAGCTGGACTCCATGCGCTGGCGACTAGTGCGCTGAGTCTGGCGTGCTTTCGTTTCATCTTGGGGCTCGGAGAAGGCGGCAATTGGCCGGCGAGCACCAAGGCGGTGGCAGAGTGGTTCCCCTCAGAAGAGCGCGGCTTCGCAATGGGGTTCTTCAACGGAGGCACAGCAATCGGCGCGATCATGGCGCCCCCCCTCGTCGCGTTTTTGGCGACCAAGCTTGGTTGGCGTTACGCATTTCTGTTCACGCCGCTTATCAGCATGCTCTGGCTTATCATTTGGTTCCGAACCTATCATTCGCCCCAAGATCATCCGAAGCTACGCTCGGAAGAACGCGAACTGCTAATTAATACAACTGTTGCTGGCAGTGCTGCGACTCACAAGAAATCGAAGTCCGCACTTCTCACAAGTAGGCTGTTCTGGGGAATATTTGCTGCGCGTTTCATTACTAGTCCGGTTTGGTGGTTTGTTGCTTATTGGCTGCCGCTGTACTTGAAACACCAGTATGGATTCACACTTGTCAAGATTGGTGCTTTTGCGTGGATCCCATTTCTTGCAGCAGATATCGGAAATATGGCGGGGGGCGCATTGTCTGGGCGACTGATTGGAAATGGACAGAAGCCGGTGGAAGCTCGCCTCATTGTGCTGGGGCTCAGTTCGGTGGTTATGATTGCCAGCGTCCCCGCCGTCTACGCAAGTTCGGCAGCGCTATCTATTGCGCTTATTAGTATTGTCACATTGGCGTACGGGTCCTGGGCGGCAAACATTCTTGCGCTCGCCGCAGACCAGTTTGAAAGGCATGAATTGGGAACAGTCGTGAGTTGGAGCGGAACGGGAGCCGTAGTGGGGGGCGCAATCTTCACATTTTTTGTCGGCAAGGTAGCCGATGTTGGGTATGTGCCGGCTTTCGTGGCCGCTGGAGTAATGCCTATCGTGGGCTTCGGGTTGACGGCGTTGCTGAATTGGAAGAGATCGGAAGTCAATTCAGCCGGAATCGCGGTGTAACGTCGCCGCAGAGATGCGGCGCGAAATCACGGACGTTGAAGTGACAGAGCATGGTGCTTTTATTTGCAAAGAGTGAGAGGATGCCAGGATGAAACCTCCAGAAATGTCATATTGCAAGGAAATGGACCTGACTCAGGACCGAGAGATTCCTTGCCCGTACACGATCGAGGTCTCCGAATTGGTGGAACGGTACGAGAATCTTTACACGGCCGCTGTCATCGACATCTTCCAAGAAATGGGGCTCCACAATCAATGGTTGGGACCGGCGATCAAGTGTTTAACCCGTGACCTCAAACGGGAATCGGTTGCGGGCGTGGCCTTCACGGTTCAATGGATCAGTGATCCTGATGTCGATGAAAGAGACAAACCAGCCGCAAAGATGGTGGCTTCCTATCCAAGGAACAGTATTGTGGTGGTGGATACGGGTGCCGACCAGGTCTCGGGATTCTGGGGCGAGCTTGCAACCACAGTTTGCCAGCGCAATGGGGTTCGCGGCGCGGTCATCAACGGCGGTGCTAAAGACACCGGATTTGTTCGCGAGATGAATTTCCCCATTTTCGCGAAGTTTTCAAGCCCAGTGGACGGCTTTGTCTACTCCCGTTTACGGGGATGGCAATTGCCGATATGGTTGGGGACCGTTCTGGTCAAGCCGTGGGACATTATCATTGCTGATGCCGATGGTGTGTTGGTGGTGCCGCAGAGCATCGCCCAAGAGGTCCTCATCAGGACCGAGGCACGACGGGACAGTGAAAACACAACTCGGTCCCTGCTGAAGGAAGGAGTGTCTGCCGTTCGTGCGTCAGCGATGACTGGGCGAAAGGATCTCTAAAAAACTGTGTAGTGTGGTTAGTATTTATAAATCGTCCGCTAACTCGCTTGATATATATAACGCGAGAGGATTCATCATTGGCCGTGGCAGCTCATCCTCAGCCTGTCGGTTAAACACTCCGTGGGGCGACAGGCGCTCCCACAAGCTCGAGGGGGAAAGGAACGTTATCCTCAACAATGAAGCCAACGAAGAGTAACAAGATCGCAACATCCCCAGTGCCGACGTCGGATAGGAAGAACATCATTCCGATGCTGGCCAAGAGCATTCAAATATTGGAACGCTTTCGGGAGAATCCGAATGGCTTGACTTATAGCGACCTGACCACACTCTGCCCCAACTTCTCCAGAGTATCCATATTCAGGGTGCTGTGTTCGCTGGAGCGATTTGGTTACCTAGAGAAGATCCCCGACAATAATCGTTATGTTGTGGGCGCCAAGTTCGTAGAATTCGGGCGCATCGCAGAGTCACGTCTGGGGCTACTGCAAGTCGCCATCCCACATTTGGAGGCATTGCGGAAGAAATATAACGAGGGCATCAGTCTTTGTACGATCAAGAATCGTGAACTGGTCTATTTCGCTACATTGGAAAGCACCCACCCGCTGCGTGTTGGACGCCCCGACCGGAGGGCGGCGGTTTACTGTTCGGCGGTTGGGAAGGCTATCTTGGCTCACCTAGCAAAGGGCGACATCGATCGTTATTTCCAAACGACGACTCTTGTCGGCTTAACGCCAAACACGATCACCAACAAAACCGAATTGCGACGTGAATTGCAGCGAATCAATTCACGGGCCTACGCTGTAGATAATGAGGAGAACCTGGAGGGGGTAGTATGCGTCGGGGTCCCCATTCTTAACGTCGACAAAATAGCGGTAGCGGGCATTAGCATGAGTGGACCTTCGGTTCGCATGCCTCCAGAGCGTATTGTACTTGCAGCAGCCGATTTGCAGAGCGCAGCAAAAGCAATCTCCGACAGGTGCGCACTCCTGGGCAAGATCCCGGCAGTGTGAACCTGCTGTCTGAGCGGTAGTCCTGCCAGTCTGATTCACAGCCTTTACACTTTTATCTTGACACCGACGTGCCCGGTATAGAAAATTATTTTGGAACTACTGTTTCTCTAATGAAATTTCAAGAACTGGGTCGCGATTCCCACTCCATCTGGTGAGATGGTGTGAAGAGTGTAGAAGCCTAAATGGCGCGCGATAAGGTAAACCAATGAAGGTAGTGGTCACGGACTACATTGAGCCCGATCTCGACTGGGAAGCAAAATGCATGCGCGAAATGGGCATTACCTTCCAAGCCTGCCAGCTAAAGTGTGCGGGAGAGAAGCAGTTGCTCGACGCGACTTCGGACGCAAACATCGTAGTGGTGAATATGGCGCCGATCACGGCCGGCTTGGTGGAGCAATGGCAACATTGCTCTCTCGTGATTCGTCACGGCGTTGGATACGACAATGTGGATGTGTCGGCGTTGACCCGGCGGGGTATTCGGTTCGCAAACATTCCCGATTATTGCGTAGAAGAGGTTGCCGAACATACGATCTCAGTTATCTTTGCATTAGCCCGAAAAATTCTGCTGAGCCGCACAATGTTGGAGCGGTGGAGTCGGGAAGGCCGTTGGGAATTCAGCGAGGTCGAGCCCATCTATCGGATGAAGGGCCAGACCTTGGGCATTATCGGAGTTGGACGAATTGGATCGCGCGTTCTGGAAAGGCTGCGGAGCTTTGGGTTTAATTTCTTATTATGCGACCCCTTTCTCAGCAGCGCGCGGCAGGATGCGCTCGGGATCGAGTTGGTATCTCATGAAGAGGTTTATCGCAAGAGCGATTTCATTACCCTTCATACGCCGCTCAATGCTGAGACCCGGCACCTTATCAACGAGCGGGCCTTAGCGCTCATGAAGCCGTCGGCTTTTCTTATTAATGCTGCGAGAGCTGGCTTGATCGATCATGTCGCGTTGTATCAAGCCTTGAAAGACGGTCACCTTGCGGGTGCGGCCATTGACGTTTTTGACCCAGAGCCCCCCCGCAACGACAATCCTTTGTTTGAACTGCAAAATGTGGTTCTGACGCCACATCTTTCTTGGTATTCGGTCGCAGCAGGATTAGAAATTCGCCAGAAGATTGTGCAACAGATTCAACGGTTCAAGGAAGGCCTGCCGCCTCTCAATTGGGTCAATGAAAGAGAATTACAGCCCCAGGGGGTGGAATCATGACGGGCGGCCTTGTCAATGTGAGATGCCAATTGCCGGGACCTCGTTCCAAACAACTGTTTGAAAGGTGGAGCCAGGTAGAAGCGCAGTGTGCGGGTTATCAGGCGAAGGTTGTGTGGGAGAAGGCGCTTGGGGTCATGGTCACAGATGTCGATGGGAATACATTCCTGGATTGGACGTCAGGTGTGCTGGTGACGAACGTGGGGCATTGCCATCCGGACTTGGTGAAGGCTATCCAGAGAGCATGCGAAAAGTTGTTGAACAACTATGAATGCCTCACGGAGGCCCGCGTCGAAGCGGCCGAGAAACTGATTTCAGTACTGCCGGCTCATCTGGACAAATGCTTTTTCTTTAGCACTGGTTCCGAGGCAACCGAAGCTGCGCTACGAGTTATGAAGCGCAAATCGGGAAAATTTGAAATTATCAGCTTCTATGGCGCTTTTCATGGGCGGACCTATGCCGCCTTGAGTGCGGGTGGCCTTCCTGGTCCCAAAAAGGGATACGGACCGACCGTACCTGGCTCGATCCGAGTTCCCTATCCTAATTGCTATCGGTGCCCTTTGCGCGCAAAGCCCGAGACCTGTGACTTCCTATGTCTCGACTATCTTGATGATGCGGTTCGGGCCAATAGCACTGGCAGTCTAGCTGGTGTCATCGTCGAACCCTATCAGGGGGCCGCTGGATTCATCTTCCCGCCAGAGGGCTGGCTGTCGCGACTCGAAGAATGGATTCGCTCTCACAACCTTCTTTTCACGTTGGACGAGGTGCAATCGTCATTCGGGCGTACCGGAAAGTTTTTCGCCATGGAGTGGGAAGGACTGACTCCGGACGTTGTGTGCATCGGCAAAGGTATCGGCAGTGGTGTTCCAGTTTCCGCAATTGCGGCTCGCGGCGAAGTGTTGGCCGTCCTCAAGAGCGGAGACATGAGCAGCACGATGGGAGGCAATCCCGTAGCCTCAGAGGCTGTGGTCGCGGTCGTAGATATCATGCGCCGTGAAAGACTCGAGGAGAATGCCCTGCTTATCGGCCGAATCATGAAAGATCGGTTGAGGGAGATGATGGGAAGGAACTCCTATTTAGGAGACGTTCGGGGCATGGGACTCGTGATGGGAGTCGAACTGGTAAAAGACAAAACGACAAAGGAGCCTGCTCCCGAACTGGCGAAGAAATTGATCGACCTCGCAGCGCAACACGGGTTACTGATAGGTGCGGTCGGCGCGTTCGGCAACGTTATCCGCGTAGCGCCTCCACTGGTCATTTCCGAAGAGCAAGCTAAGGAGAGCCTGGATATCTTCGAGCGAGCCTTGGATCAGCTGTAGAACCACACCAAGGAGAATGCACAATGATCTCTGACATCCAAGCGGCGGTGCAAAGTGTCCGCGAGGAGGCGACGCAGTTTCTGTGTGAATTGATCAGATATCCATCTCTGCCCGGCCAAGAAGCTGGAGTGATGAGGCACGCCAGCTTGCGTTTTGCCGAATTAGGGTCGGTCGAACACGTGGCGCTTTCCAATGAGCTTCGGCAGGATGTGGACTATTCAAATCCGCTCCCTGACATCGAATACGAAGGGCGTTACAACCTCCGAGTACGAGTCCCGGGTACAGGGAAGGGCCGCACGCTACTTTTGAACGCCCATCTGGATGTGGTACCAGCCTCGGAAGGTCAGGATCGCCCCTTCGACCCGGTTGTGCGAGATGGGATAGTTTATGGCCGAGGGGCATGCGATGACAAGGGACAGGCAGCAACAATTTTTGCAGCGCTTTCTGCCATTGCCCGTCTCGGGTATGCATTCCGAGGTGACATCATAATTCATCTGGTCAACGAGGAAGAGGTTGGCGGTAACGGCACTTTGGCGATGATTCGCCGGGGGGAGGTCGCGGATGGTTGCATCGTCCTGGAACCGACAGACCTGAAGATCGGATGCTCCAACCGCGGGGCCGTGTGGTTCCGGGTCATCTGCACTGGAAAGCCTGGCCATAGCGGACAAGCTCAGGGACCTGTCAGTGCACTGAAGATGGCCACCCGCGTCATTGAAATTCTTGAGCAGTATCAAGCCCGCCTGCTGGAGTCTTCCCGGGGAATTGCATTCTTCGACGATCATCCTAATCCCATGCCAATCACGTTCGGCAAATTGAATGCGGGCAACTGGCCTGCGACCGCTCCAGCCCATGCCGTAATCGAAGGCGTGCTGGGCTTTCTTCCAAATAAGACACGTTTTCAGATAATGCAGGAGATGCGGGAAGCGATTCGCGAGGCGGGAGATCCCTGGTTGAAGGAAAACTTTACACTGGAGTTTATGTACCGCCATGACGCCCAGGTTCTTGCCCCAACCCATCCCCTCGTTTCAGAGCTGCAGGTGGCTTGCAGGGAAGCCGGCAGCGGGGACAACGTGGCGGCGATAACCGCATCGTCCGATTCGTGGTACTACGGAAACCAATTGGAGATACCCACCCTGGTGTTTGGCCCGGGAAGTTTGAGCGATGCCCATTCCAATCATGAGCAAGTCCGCATGGACGAAGTCTGCCGGGCTGCCGTGATTCTTGTGCGGTTTTGTGAGCGTTGGTGTGGAAAAGCTTAGGGCTGCAATTCAACACCATCAGGGCTGCACGTGAGGTTCTCATGCAGGCATTAGTAAAAACACAGAAGGGTGTCGGATTCGTAGAGCTGCAAGACCGGCCGGTACCATCTCCCAGCAAGGGCGAGGTGCTCATCGAAGTCAAAGCATGCGGAATTTGCGGTACTGATCTCCACATTTTTCACGATCAGTTTCCTTATTGGCCGCCCGTGATTCTGGGCCACGAGTTTTCGGGAGAGATTGTCGAGGTAGGACGTGACGTTAAGGGCTTCAAGGTAGGCACTCGCGTCGTCGGGGAACCGCACACCAAGGCATGTGGAACCTGCTATCTTTGTCGAACCGGAAATATCCAAATCTGCCCCATGAAGCGATCTCCAGGATGGGGGATTGACGGAGCTCTTGCGAGATATCTGTGCATGCCTGAAATCCTGTTGCACAGAATCCCTGACGACCTTTCCTTTGATGACGCCGCATTAGTCGAGCCAACGGCCAATACAGTCCATGACGTGATTGAGCACGCCGCTATTCAGGCTGGAGACTTCGTAGTTGTCCTTGGCCCTGGTCCCATTGGCCTTTTGGCTGCGCTGACGGCCCGAGCTGCTGGCGCCTGGCAGGTGCTTGTTGTCGGCGCTCCCGGAGACGAAGCTATTCGGCTAAGGAAAGCACGTGAACTCGGGTTTCAGACTGTTAACCTTGGAAACGCCAATCCCAGCGATGTGGTAAGCGAAATGACCAGTGGACGAGGAGCTGACCTCGTGGTGGAGTGCAGCGGTGCTCCCACGGCTATTGCCTCCACGGTTGATCTGGTCCGCAAGAAAGGGAAGATCTGTGCCATCGGCCTGACCGGAAACGACACTGTGCAGTTTCCTTGGGACAAAGCCGCCTTCAAAGTCTGCGACATCGTTTTTAACCTTTCCACCAGCTACACAAGCTGGGACCGTACCATTAATCTTATTGCCGGAGGACTGATCCCTGTTCGCGAACTGATATCACACCGCCTGCCATTGAAATCTTGGGAGCACGCATTCCAAGAGTTGGAAGCACAGCGGGCACTAAAGATATTGCTCATTCCAGAGTAAGAGAAGGAGGAGTAGCGGTGTCCGACTTTGATCGACTGACCGTTCTTTCGACCATGATTGACAGCGGGCTTGTACCAGTGTTTTACAGTCCCGACATTGAGATCGCTAAGAACGTTGCGAAAGCATGTTTCGAGGGAGGGGCGCGGCTACTGGAATTCACAAACCGCGGTGACGGCGCGCAGGATGTATTTCGCGAACTCCAGTCTTATCGCAAAACAGCCCTTCGTCACCTAATTTTGGGGGCGGGGTCAATCGTGGATGCTCCAACTGCACAGGCGTATATTGCACTCGGCGCGAGTTTTGTTGTTGGCCCCATCCTCAATCCAGATGTGGCACGGCTGTGCAACCGCCGTCGGGTCGCGTACCTTCCAGGATGCGGTAGTGCCTCTGAAATCTCGTGTGCCGAAGAGCTAGGGTGCGACATCGTCAAAATCTTCCCCGGCATGCAGGTAGGTGGGCCACCCTTTGTTAAGGCAATGGCTGGGCCATGTCCGTGGACTCGGCTAATGCCGACGGGAGGAGTGAGCCCCAACGAAGAGTCGCTATCGGCTTGGTTCAAAGCAGGAGTCGCTTGTGTTGGTATCGGCTCTGAACTTATTACGAAGGATATTCTGCAGTCCGGTGACTATGCGCGGCTGACTCATGACGTGCGGTCCACAGTTGAACTCATCGCGAAGATAAGGCATAGAGCGTAGAGAGCAGAGGCGATGTCGATTCTGAATATAAAGTCTGAATGTTTGTGGGATCTAGTTTCGCTTGGCGAAGTGATGCTGCGACTAGATCCTGGGTTTGAACGGATCCGCACGACGCGCCATTTCCAGGCTTGGGAGGGAGGAGGAGAATACAACGTTGCGCGTGCTTTACGACGGTGCTTCGGCAAACGCACGGCTGTACTAACGGCCAGTGTGGATAACGAAGTGGGACATCTCCTAGAAGATCTCATGTTGCAGGGCGGCGTAGATTTGCGATACGTAAAATGGTTTCCCTTTGACGGCATCGGTAAGTCCGCGCGCGTGGGCCTGAACTTCACTGAAAAAGGCTACGGGATACGGTCGGCTTTAGGTTGCTCTGATCGCGGCCACTCCGCTGCTTCGCAACTGAAGCCTGGAGATTTCGACCTCGAGGAGCTTTTTAAAAAAGAGGGCGTGCGCTGGCTGCACTCTGGCGGAATCTTTGCTGCACTTTCCCCTTCCACCGCCGCGTTAACCATGGAAGTGATGGGACTTGCCCGTGCAAACGGCACTATTGTGTCCTATGACTTGAATTTTCGCCCTTCACTCTGGAAATCGCATGGCGGTATTGAGCGGGCAATAGAAGTGAACCGTGAGATTGCCAAATACGTAGACGTAATGGTCGGGAACGAAGAAGATTTCAGCGCTGGCCTCGGATTACAGGCGCCGAGAGTCGACGAAAACGTGACGGGTTTGAGCCCCGAGAGCTTTCAGCGGATGATGCACGAAGCCATTGCACAATTTCCCAATTTCAAGGTGGTAGCTACTACCCTGCGAAATGCCCGCACCGCTTGTGTCAATGATTGGAGCGCAATCTTGTATGCCGACGGAAGCTTCTATCAAGCCATGGTTCGCTGTGGTTTGGAAATTTATGATCGAGTGGGTGGGGGAGACGGCTTCGCCTCCGGCATGATTTACGCGTTCTTGCAAGACATGTCTCCACAAGATGCCGTCGATTACGGTGCGGCTCATGGTGCGCTGGTTATGACCACACCAGGTGACACCTCGATGTCCACTCTGAAGGAAGTCGAAGCCGCAGTCAAATCCAGCAGTGCAAGGGTAATCCGTTAAGCTAATCACCACGAGCAATACCGGGAACCGCCAACTGCGCTAGTGGCTGAATCCTACGGCCACGGTTTTTGCAACCAATCTTGTGCTCTCCCTAGAAACCTAGAAATTCCGGCTTGCCCTCGCAGTCCGACGCAGCTCACGCACATCGCACTTTTCTTCTTGACATCGACCAATCGCCAGAGTCACAATCCTTTTGCGATCTGGAACCGTAGTTTCTCTAATGAAAGTTCGGAAAATATTGGTCACGTCTCAGGTAGTTGCACTGATATTCCGGAAAGGAGATCGCCCATGAGCCAGCAGAGGGGTTCAAACAAAATCTTCATGAGGCTCCCACAACTGGTAACGCTAACTTTGGCCATGTTGTTGTCCCTTCCGATGTATTCGCAGGTGGCCGGCGGCACGTTCACCGGTAGAGTTACGGACCCTTCGGGCGCATTCATTGGCAATGCGCAAATCACAATTAGAGATTCCGAAACCGGAGTAACCGTGACCACCACGACAAATTCGGATGGCGTTTACACAGTGAGCAACCTGCGGCCGGCGACCTATGAGATTAGCGTCTCGGAGGCAGGGTTTCAGACATCAGTGCGGTCAGGGGTGACGCTCACAGTTGGAGCTGTGCAAGTGCTGGACATTGCCATGCACGTGGGAACAGTCACGCAAAAGCTCGAAATCACAGGCGAAGCCCCAGCGATTGAACTTGCCACCTCGAGTCTTGACAACACGGTGGAATCCGCGACGATTGGGGAATTGCCTCTTAATGGCCGCGACTGGGCATCACTGGCCTTGCTCCAACCCGGTGTCGCCCAGGTGAAGACCCAGGATACGGTTGCCGACCCTGGGGGCCATGCTCGCGGGCTGGGAATGCAGATGTCGATCGATGGACAACGCCCTTCGCAAAACGTCTACCGGATAGACGGCATCATCGTCAACGACTACTCGAACGCGGGTCCAGGAAACGTACTCGGCGCAAACCTGGGTGTGGACGCGATTCAGGAATTCTCGGTTTTGACCAGCAACTACTCGTCCGAGTACGGCTATACCTCCGGGGGGGTCATCAACGCCATCACGCGCTCCGGCACCAATCAGTTTCATGGAAGTGCTTATGAGTTCCTGCGTAACAGCGCTCTGGACGCGCCAAATTTCTTCGACGATTACAATCACGTCCAGAAGCCGCCTTTTAAACGCAACCAGTTCGGCGGCTCGGCAGGAGGGCCCATCAAGAAGGAGAAGATCTTCATTTTTGGTGACTACGAAGGACTTCGTCAAAACAAGGGGGTCACCCAAACCGCGTTTACTCCCTCGCCCAATGCGCGGCTCGGACTGCTTAACGACGCGAACGGCAATCCGCTACCCCCGATTACAGTGGACCCTAACATCCAGAACGTGCTAACCGCCTTCTACCACGTGCCCAATGCTGGCCTGATCGGCCCGACAAACAATACGGGCAAGTACGTCTTTTCGGGTCAGCAAAAGGTGATCGACAACTTCGCCACGGCGAGGGGCGATGTAAAGCTCTCGGACAAAGACCGCCTGAATTCCTTTTGGTATTACGACCGCTCGAATATCGGCAGCCCCGATGGTTTGAACATTGAAGTGAAAGGTTTTGGAACCTATCGGCAGGGCGCTTCCCTAGAAGAGACCCACGTCATCAGCACCAGAATGATTAATAACGTTCGGCTGGGATATAACCTCTCGACTGTGGATAACAAAGATCTAGCGGCGATTGTTCCGGCCGTGCTAGACCACTCCTTTGGGATGTTACCGTCGACATTCGAGCCGCAAATCGCTTCCGTAAGCTCGGGCGGGGGAGTGGGGGGGCTCACCACGCTGCCATACTTCCACCCCCAGGGGAGCGAGAACTTCACTGGGGAAACCTTTCAGGTGTACGACGATGCTGTGTACACTGTGGGGACCCACAACCTGAAGTTCGGCGCCATGTTCATCAGAGAGCATGAAGACGTTTTCTTTATTAATTTCCCGGACGGCACCGTCTCCTTTAGCACACTGGCAAACTTTCTGCAGGACATACCGTTTAAGGTACAGAGTCCTGGCGACGCACCGTTCCTCCCCACGATCACGCCACACCATAACCGCGTCTCGATTATCGCCGGGTATATCCAGGACGATTGGCAGAAGCGCCCCGGGCTGACCTTTAACTTAGGGTTGCGCTATGAAATGTCGACGATTCCGACCGAGACTGATGGAAAGATTCAAGTCATGGAGACCCTCTTTACTAATCCGGGCAATTGCCAGCTTGACAGTCACGGCCGTGCTAACTGTCCGGGTTTTTACAACTCTTACTTTCAGTCAAACCCGACCACCAAGAACTTCGAGCCGCGGATCGGTTTTGCCTGGGATCCATTTCGCAGCGGCAAAACTGCCATTCGCGGTGGTTTCGGAATCTTTGACGCTCTTCCCCTCCCATACCAGCTGGCGCTCAATAACGCGCAAACCTCTCCATTCACACCCACCATTATTCTGACCAATCCGCCGCAGGGGTCATTCCCACACGGGCTTGCTGACCTGTTTCAGGCATGCCCGACCTGCATCCCGCCGAGTTCGAGCAAAGCATGGCAGTATGTCGAACCGAACCCGAAGCGCAATTACATCCTGCAATACAACTTGAATATCCAGAGGCAAGTCGCATCAGGTAACACGGTAACGCTCGCCTATGCAGGAGCGAGGGCGTTCCACAACCCCTTCCAGACCGACGAGTTCAACACGGTTTTCCCGTTCAAGACTTCCGCGGGCTGGTTGTTTCCTAACCCCGTCGGCAGCGGCGTGATAAACCCGAGCGCGACCAGCATTGTCCCCGGGCAACTCATAAATGCTAATGTCGGCGAGTTAGGGGGGGGCGTCGTTTGGACAAGCCAGTCCTGGTACGACTCTTTCGAAGCGCGGTGGGAGCAGCGAATGAGACATGGCCTTCAGTGGGAGGCCTCGTTTACCTGGAGCAAGGCCTTGGACACCTCCTCCGGCAGCTTTGCGGGAGACAACTACGCGGGGAATGTGACCCCCACGATCCCTTGGTGGGATCACCGTATCACTAAAGGGCCGGCGGACTTCGATTTAAGACGCAACCTAGTTCTTAACGGGCTGTGGCAGGTCCCGGCACCGTCATCGTTCTCTGGGCTCAAAAGATGGATAGCAGGAGGGTGGGAAGTAGGATCAGTCATTGAGTTGCAGGACGGAGTTCCCATCTGGCCCCTGGATGGCCTCGAGGGAGACCCGATGGGGCAACTGAACTCCGAGCCATTGGCTATTCCAGACCGCATTTGCAGAAGCATGACCAACCCCGGAAGTGTCCAATACATCAAGGCGAATTGCCTTATCAATGCCGTTGCGCCCAGCCTCGCATTCTATAATGCGGCGCCACCGTTCGGCTGCGATCCCAAATTCCCTTACCCGACCTGTATTAACCTCCTCGGCAATTTGGGTCGTAACTCGATTACTGGGCCAGGCTTGGTCAATGTCGATTTCTCCTTGGTTAAGAACGACCACATCAAAAGATTGTCAGAGAACTTCAATATCCAGTTCCGGGCCGAGTTCTTTAACATATTGAACCATGTTAACTTCGCGCCTCCAATCTCTAATCTCGAGGCGATCGACGCATCGGGGAATCCGGTTCCCGGCTTCGGCCAGATCACTGCAACCCAGACTGACTCGCGCGAGATCCAGTTCGGGCTGAAGATAATTTGGTAAGGGATCAATTAGGGCTCGTGAAAACCCGAACGGCTGAAGACAATTCGTAACGTCGGAACACGAGCCCTTGTCCACAAAAGATCGGAGGCGTACGGGCAACAATGGGCTGACGACTTCGAGAGCAATCTACACCGGAATTTACTTTTTGGCTTCGAAAACGGGAGCCATTCTACATTCATTTCGCCTGCTCGCGACGTTGTGAATTAGAACGTAATCCGCGGGCGATCGGCGCCAGGTGGAGCTGGGCCAATAACGAATGTGGGCATCGGGTCGGTCTCAGCCTCGGCGTGCCTTCGTGCCCTGGACAACATGAGCGCGACCCCGCAGGGAAGGGTGCGACGCGCGTAGAGCCTCGGGTCTTAGCCTTCGCACAACCCCCTGCCCCGGACAACAGAGCACCGTGCGGCTCACGGATGGCCGGTCCTGCTCAACTCAGAACCTAAAGCAAGAGTTTAGAGACGGCCCGGAATAGCGTAAAGGTACCTCGGGACCCCGCCTAACTGAGATTAGATGCAAGATCGCGGCCACTTGTGGCCAGCCACTGGCATCGGAATACAAAGCCGGGCCCCACAAAAGTTTGGGGAGGAAATCATGTCTACGAAAGGAAATTCCATGCGCCGTTGGTTGCCGGCCTCGGTCGCTCTGCTGGTCGCCGCTGCGGCTCTGGCTGCGGCTGGCCCGGGATATAAGGTCGTGAACACTTACAAAATCGGCGGAGAGGGCGGCTGGGACTATCTGACCGCAGATGCGGCGGCGCGCCGTCTTTACATTTCGCGAGCGACCCACGTCATCGTGCTCGATCTCGATTCCGGCAAGACCGTCGGCGACATCGCGGACACGCCGGGGGTTCATGGTATCGCGCTCGCGCCGGGACTGGGGCTCGGCTTCGTCAGTAACGGCCGCGAAGGCACGGTCAGCATCTTTGATCTGAAGACGCTTGCGACCAGCAGCAAAGTGAAGGTTGGCGAAAATCCGGACGCAATTCTTTACGATCCGGCAACCAAGCGGGTTTTCACGTTCAACGGCCGAAGCCAGGATTCGACGGTCATCGATGCGTCCAAGGGCACGGTGCTGGGCACGATCAAACTGGACGGCAAGCCCGAATTCGCGGCCAGCGACGGCAAGGGCGGAGTATTCGTCAACATCGAAGACAAGAGCGAGTTGGTGGCGATTGACCCGAACAAACTTGAGGTGCGGTCGAAGTGGCCACTGGCGCCTTGCGAATCGCCCTCAGGCTTGTCGATGGACCGGAAGAATCGCCGCCTGTTCGTAGGCTGCGATAACAAGATGATGGCCGTGGTGAACGCGGATACCGGGAAGGTTCTGGCCACGCCGGTCATCGGTGACGGCGTCGACGCAACCACATTCGACGACGAAACCGAACTGGCTTTTGCTTCGTGCGGCGAAGGCGTGCTGACGGTAGTGCGCGAGGAATCGCCCGACAAATTCAGCGTGGCGGAAAATGTTCCGACGCAGCCGGGCGCGCGTACCCTGGCGCTCGACTCCAAAACACACAATGTGCTCCTGGTGACGGCCAAGTTCGGTCCGCCTCTGGCGGCCACGGCGGATAACCCGCATCCCCGCCGCACTATTTTGCCCGACAGCTTTGTAGTTATCGTCGTCGGGAAATGAGTATCGGCGGTAGCTTGAAATGGTTTTCGGCTACCCCACCGCTTGGGTCTCAGCCTTCGCTCACTCTGGGGAAAAGCACATAGGCGAGGGCACGTGTCGCACTCGGCTTGGGCCATGAACACGACCTCGGACGCTGCTCACGTACCGTCCTCCTAAGTGTCCCAGACCTGCCTTCTTGGCAAGTCTGAAGGGTCTGAATGCTCTGAGTCTGGCTGAGTCTGATGGGTGTGGTACTTCTGGTGGGACTAGTGGCCTGTCGCGGAGTAACCATTACTAGGCTATTAACATCTAAGTTGTCATGGCCACCGGCAGCGAACTCTTGCTCACTGAACAATAGCATTCCGACCTAAGCAGCATCGCCCAGTCTCGCTCCCTGCCCGCCGGATACGTGTTTCGCGCCAAGTTGATCCTGATGCTGGCAGAAGGCGCGTCCTTCAACGCCATCAAACAACGGCTCCAAACCACGGCGCCGACTATCATCCCGGCCAAAAGCCGAGTGTGCTGACCCCGGCTCTGCGCGCCCGCATCCTGTCCGCCACACGCAGAAAGCCGAGCGACGGATCCATGCGAGACTGATCCCGATCTGATCATCTCCTCTGTGGAACCTTTGCTGTTCGCTGTTTATGAGGTTTTCGAGGTCGTGCTACCTGAAGTCGAACAGGTCATCCAGCGAGAAGGCATTGAGCGAACAGCAGCCATCTTTAATCATCTGGTCCGGTGCAAGGCAAAGGCCCGCCTTCGAGCGTTCGACTGCCAGGATGAGAACAATGAAACAAGTTCATTGCAGATCGAGCAAGTGCTGCTCGACGGTCTCGCGATTGAATATCGCGGACTGCGGTTCCGCATACTCAAGGGGGCCGTTCTGCCGGCCGCTCAAAGCATCCTGCGTCAGCGATTTTATCAGCAGGAGCTTCCGCTCTGGTCTCCAGACATGCCCGCGCCGACTCTCCGGAGTGTTGTGATCCTCTGGGACACCGATAGCACCTGGCAGTTCAGCCATCTCTATCTTGTTGCGCCAAAGAGCGGCGATGCACGAACAGCAGAAGCTTATTGGCAGCGTGAGATTAAGCATCCAGCAGAAAGCATCGCTCCGCCGCCTCGCGGCCCGACAGAGCCAAACGGTGGCGACCTTGACAATGTGCGTCCGCGGTCCGCACCGTTGGTAGTAGGCAAAGGCGAATGATTTACGGAGAACGAATCAAGCAGGCACGTGAGCTCAGAGGGCTTACGCAGGCAGAGCTAGCTAAGCGCATAAAAGCCACACAGGGACGAATTGCTCAGATTGAAGGGGAATTCCGGGATGTAGCGGACTCTCTCATTGCCGAAATTGCATATCATACTGAGATGCCCATCTCATATTTCAGTAAAGAGCCTGAAGGCTGGCTTTCCGCGGGGTCTCTTCTCTTCCGCGCTCGCACGTCCATTAGCAAGCGAGAGGTCACGCAGTCATTGCGCCATGCCGAGCATGTCTTCGGCCTTGCATATTCCATGGCGAAAAACCTAGACATCCCTGTCTTGCTTGAGGCGATGGAAGGACATCCAAAAGAGGTTGCAAGGAAAGTTCGTTTGGCGCTGGGCCTCTCTGCAATAGAACCGATACACAACGTAATCCGCATTCTCGAAAAAGCGGGGGTGTGGGTGTTGGCAATTCCCACAATGAAGGGCCGCGATGCTTTTTGCTGCTGGGCAGAAACCCAAGGGAAACAGATTCCAGTCCTTGCGATATCCCCTGACTGTCCAGGTGACCGTCTTGCCATGAGTGTTGCCCACGAATTGGCTCATCTGGTCTTGCACAAAAATCAGCTCGGTCGCCCTTCGCCGGAACTTGAGAAAGAAGCTTTTGCTTTTGGCGCGGAGTTTCTGATGCCGGAGGTTGAAATTCGCTCCGATCTCAGGACACCTGTATCGCTCACACTTGCGGCTCGCCTCAAACCGAAATGGGGGGTCTCTATACAGGCGCTCATCCGTCGCGCCTATGATCTGAACGTCATCTCTGAACGGCAGTATCGTTATCTCTTTATGCAACTCTCATCAAAGGGCTGGCGCACAACCGAACCTATTCCTATTGTTCCAGAGAAGCCACGTCTGCTGAGAAAAATGGCGGAGGTGCTCTATGGTCCGTCTTTACCTATAGACCGCATTGCTGCTGCTGTGGATATGCTGCCTGGGGAAGTGTCGCGCGTTCTCAGTCTTTACGCTGAAGCGGAAAAGAAGTCCGGAACCGTGAGATCACGTGTGGTCGCATTTCCCGTGCCGTCTCGTGCCCGGACATAGGGCCGGTAAGCAGGGGGTCGTCTCAGAAAACGATCTCTCCGATCACTCGTGTTCCGTGGGTGTAACGTTTGGTCGTTTTCGACTACTGATTTAGTGAGAGCCAAAGGCACAGGAGCCGAACCGATGACGACCACCAACACCACACTTGAACTCACCTAAACGATGGAGGCTGGCTCCGGCCAGGAGACTGGGCGGTCACGGCTGGGTTTTATCCCGTTCGCGCAGCTTATTCTTAGTTGAGAGGCTGCATGATTTCGAGCCGGAGCGTGTCTGCCGAGAGCGCATGGGATTGAACATCTCCCCGAAGCCGGCCTTTTCAGGGCCTCCTACCGAGTTGGCCAAGTGGCCTGGAATCAGCGGATGTTACTGAACGTGATCAGCTTATGCCGCCGTCTATTTAGGATGGCTTGGGACTATTTGGGCTGATTTCGGCTGCTCGATGTTCGCGTATGGTTCGCGTCGCGTGTCGAAAGGTGTGCCTAATTCATTAGCGATAGGATGCTTCTGCTCCAGTTGACCGTGGCCAGGCCCTCAATCGGTGAAGCGATTCACGCTCACCTGCCAGTGCGTCAACCCATCACACCAACTTCTCCCAGAAATTCTTTTATGCGACACTGAAAACTGTGCGTTCTTTGTGGATCCTTCGCATCAGGAAGGCGACATGGCGATAGATCGGGGCTGCTGCTGGCAGCCAATTTGATTCCGGGTCTATTGTCGGCAACAGAAATTCAATCCGTGTTTGAGGAACAAACATGCGTTCATGAAGCTCACTGTGTAGCTTGCTTTTCCCAATAACGGGCGATCCTTTTGTACCAGGGCACAAACCGTTCAGCGAACAAGCCCCTTGTTTTCTTACCAGAAAGACGTGCCTTCGAGGTACCAGCATCAACACCGGTTATGGGTAAACCCTCCGAGTCTCCTTTGGCGACAATAGAGGAAAAGTAGCAATTTTCGTAACACGTCAACCCTCGCGCTGAGTCCATGGTGCCGTCAACAAAGTGGTAGATCTGTTCGCCGACGTCGGCTACGCCCACGGGGTTCAACGCAATGTGCAGCGCGTGCATGATAAGTGAGGATGCGAGATGCACGCTGAACGGAAAAACGTTTTCGTTTCTTCTCAATGTATGATCGACAGGTAGATTCTCGATGTAGCTCGGGTCGTCGAGATCACCTTGTCTTTCAACGTTCACGAGGTCCAGGTCGTATTGTCCAATGCATTCCAGGCATCGCTTCCCAGGGTAGACAACATGACTTTTCCAGCTGGCATTTCGTAAACGGTCTCCACGCATGCGGATCAGAATACCGCCGTCGACCACCGGTATCAGATAGCCGTAAGCGATATAATTGAGTACGTGCCGAGGCCAAGGGCGATCGACGCAACTGAAGAGAATGTCACAGTCCAATGCCTGCTTGAACCCATCAGTTTCCGTAACAGCGAGGGCATGTCTCTCAATTACTGGTACGGCAGCTGTTGCACTCCTCTGGAGCGCTCCACCGATCAAATCTACTTTAAGCCGCTTCGCCGTTGCATCTTTGATGCCCGCGTGAAGCAGCCGATCGAGATTGTGGCGCTCTACGTGATCGTAGTCGATGAGCTTTATGTGTTGCACGCCCATGCGCGCTAGGCATTCGGCAACAACTGATCCGACGCTGCCAACTCCTACGATGCCAAACTTCAAGCGAGCAAGCTTTTGTTGAGCCAGCTCACCCCACGCAGAGATTGTTCGCTTCAGCTCCTCTCGGAAGGCCGGCGGCGGCCACAACTCATCGTTGAAGGTTGTTTCGATCCCTTTCTTGCCAATCACGCGAACGTTTTCACACCAGTGGCGCTCATATGTCTTAGGGGCGGTCTTTATCCAAATGCGTCCACTCCAAGCTCTGTCAGTGCCGAGCGTCATTCCGACAAGGGGCAAGCCAGTAGTAGCCTTAATCGCCGGTGATTGGCGACGTTCTGTCGTGATGTCGTCGCGACTCATGTCTTGCCAGCCGGGGTAAGGATGACTATGTAGAAAAGCAACGCCCGCACCCCTTGCCATCGCTAGTTGCATGGCCCGCCCAAGGTATTCCCCGGTCGTGCTTGCATTTCCATGTACGCGGCGCTCATTCCCCATGGGTAGAATGGGCTCAGAAACAAGCGCAGTTAGGCGGTTCGCGCCTTGACCCGGGCGCCAGAGTGCGTAACAAAGATCTTCCTGCCCGTCTGCTCTGAGAAGATGATTCCCGAGCACC
>Ga0187876_1001282_pt1 | contig 21963 bp, 11 predicted proteins | sample June2016WEW_17_4_FD_133000 | JGI IMG/M metagenome (GOLD analysis project Ga0187876, IMG submission 133000) | Peatland microbial communities from SPRUCE experiment site at the Marcell Experimental Forest, Minnesota, USA - June2016WEW_17_40 | ecosystem: Environmental > Terrestrial > Soil >...
CGAATTCACCATTCTGATTGGTGGAATGACGGACTCGTCCGCGGCAGCCAGCGTGGCCGGGCGGGTGCTGAACGCCATGCGTCCGCCGTTTCAGCTGGAACGCCAGGAATTCTTCGCCTCCGCCAGCATCGGGATTGCGGTCTCAAGACTGGACCATCATACGGTTACGGACATCCTGCGCGAGGCCGACACCGCGATGTACGTGGCCAAGTCGCGTGGGCGCGCCTGCTGCGCTGTATTTGACGAACCGATGCGCGATCGCGCCGCGAACCGCCTGCGTCTCGAGAGCGATCTCCGTATCGCAATCGGCAAAGGTCAACTTGTGGTTTTCTATCAACCTCGCGTGGATCTCGATAGCGAGAGAATCTGCGGTTTCGAGGCGCTCCTGCGCTGGAAGCATCCCGCCCGTGGCCTGATTCCTCCCTCGGAGTTCATCCCCATGGCCGAGGAGACGGGCATGATCCGCGAAATCGGACTGTGGGTGCTCCGCGAGGCCTGTGCACAGATCAAGCTGTGGCGCCGTCTCTGGCCGCGCGCGGAAGCTCTCGATATGGCGGTCAACGTTTCCCCCGTGCAACTTCGGGACCCTGAGCTGTTGAGCCAGGTTAAGGAGGTTCTCGAGGAGGCAGGACTCGAACCTTCGGCGCTGCAGATCGAAATTACCGAAAGCAGCGTCTTCGACAATATCGAGGAAGCGCGCGGGGTTCTGCTGGCGCTGAAGAAACTCGGTGTCGGGCTCAAACTGGACGATTTTGCGACCGGCTATTCCTGCCTGGGGTATCTCGGTCAGCTTCCGTTCGATTCGATCAAAATCGACCGTTCATTTACCGTCGATCTCGGCCACCAGGATTCGGAGAAACGGGAATTGGTTCGCACCATCATGGACATGGCTCGCAACCTGAACCTCGGAGTGATCGCCGAGGGAATCGAAGACAAAGAAGCCGCGGCGGTACTGAAACAGATGGGGTGCCGGTTTGCGCAGGGTTATTACTTCTCGCGTCCCGTGGAGCCCGGCGCCATTGAGCGATTGCTCGCGAAAGAACTGATACCGGAACTCGAGTCGAAATGAATCCCATGCAATCCCGAAGCCTGTTCATTGCGTTCCTATTGTTTTTTGCGGCCGGACCCGCCAGACCGGCCGACGCGGATACCGCCGGAAGCGCGCCGGATCTGGCGGCGCTCAGCATCGAACAACTGACACAGGTTGAAGTCACTTCCGTCGGCCGGAAGGATCAGAACCTCTCTCAGGTTGCCGCGGCGGTCTTCGTCATCACTGCCGAGGATATACGCCGGTCCGGTGTTGCGAACGTTCCGGAGTTGCTCCGGATGGTACCCGGTATTCAGGTCGCCCAGATCGCCGCCAATATCTGGGCGATCAGCTCACGTGGCTTCAACGGGCGCGGCGCGAACAAGATGCTGGTGATGGTCGATGGCCGCAGCATCTATAACACTCTTTTCTCAGGCACTTTCTGGGATCAGAATCAGGTGCCGCTCGATCAGATCGAGCGCATCGAAGTGACCCGCGGGGCGGGCGCGACCATGTGGGGCTCCAACGCCGTCGATGGCGTCATCAGTATTGTGACGAAGAAGGCCAAAGACACAAAGGGAACGCTGCTGACCGCCGAGGCAGGGAATACGAACCTTCCCGATACAGGTATCCGATTTGGCGGTCAGGCCGGCGATCGCCTTCAATACCGGCTGGACGCTGGATTCGGCGAGCATCCGGGGTTGCTGACTCAAAACGGAAACACCGCACCGGACCGCTGGAATTCGGGCCATGGTGGCTTTCGGCTCGATTGGCAGGCGAGCGATCGGGATACTCTGAGCTTCGAGGGCAGCGCCTACCAGGGCGGCGGTAACGAAACCGTCAACGTCTTGTTTCCACTTCCGGCGGTTTTGAGCGCGGTCGATCCCTTCAGCTTCAGCGGCGGATCCGTCACGGGCCGCTGGGAACACAAGTTCAAGGGTTCCGATATCGCATTCGAAGCTTACTATAGCCGCGAAAGCCGCGCCGAAGTCGCGGCTCACGGCAGTTTGAACACGACAGATTTCGACTTCCAGCACCACGTTCCGCTGGGTCGCCGCAATGATTTCATCTGGGGCGTCGGATACCGCTGGCGAGGCGACAATTCGGTCGGCGTGTCGCAGCACGATGATTTCGACGAGAGCCTTTTCAGCTCCTTTGCGCAGGATGAAATCACGCTCGTGCCCGATCGGCTCACACTGACAGCGGGGGCGAGAATACAGGACTATCGAAACACCGTCGGCAACAACTTCGACTTTCAGCCGCAGGTTCGGCTGCTGTGGGCGCTGTCGAAGCGCCGCTCGCTCTGGGGCGCGGTATCGCGGCCGTACGTTCTCCGTCTCAGATCGATCGCGACGTCGACCTTCAGTTTGATCGGCCCCCGGTGGGTGGTCTGAGCACGACTGGCGTCCTCATTGGCAATCCGAATATCCTTTCCGAGGTCGTCGTGGCTTATGAAACCGGCTACCGCCAGCAAATCGGCAGGAAGGTAACGCTCGATCTTGCGCTCTTCGTCGATCGAAGAAGCCGAATGATTGTGGAGTCGTTGCAAACCCCTTATCTGACCTTCAGCCCCGGACCCTCGCTTGTCGTTCCCGTGCAGACTGTAAATGGCATGCAGGGCACCACGCGCGGCGTCGAGATTGCCGCGACATGGAAACCGTTGCGAAACTGGCGTCTTCAAACCGCTTACACACGGGACGATGCGAATCTCAGCGCGGTGCCAGGCTATACGCTGACCGAGCCGCCGGTCTGGTACTGGCGGACGCCGCGCAACACGCTCTATCTTCGCTCCAGCTTGGATATCACTCGCCGCTGGAGTATCGATTCCTCCTTTTCCTGGGTGTCGCGAATTCCGTCTTACCCCGTGCCTCATTACACACGCGTGGATCTGCGCATCGCCCGCAAAATCGGTGAAGGTGGAGAAATCAGCGCCGGTGTCCGGAACCTGTTCGACAGGGAGCACCTCGAATTCATTTCCGAAGACTACATTGTTTCGTCGTTGGTTCCACGAGACGCGTACGTCAAGGTGATGTGGCGGTTCTGACCCCGGCTAGTCCGCAAAGCGCCGATCGCGGCCTCAATTCCCGGCCGCGACGCAGGTGCCGTTTTGCGGGCTGTTACCCGGGAGAGACGGAGGGAGCAGGAGAGACGAAGGGGAAATGATGAGCGCGAAAACGCTTAATCTCGCCGCCATCCTGTTTTTCGTTGCTCTCCCCGGCGGGACCCGCGGAGAAACTCCCATGGCCGATGAGTACGAAATCAAGGCCGCGATGCTGGCCAACGTCTTCAAGCTCGTGGATTGGCCCGCGTCGAAAAGCGGCGACCTCTCCGCGCCTTTCGTAATCGGTGTTGCCGGTTCTGAGGACATGGAGACCGCGCTCGGCAAAACAGTCGCCAAAATGGCCGGCCGCAAAACGCCCGCGGGCCATGCGATCGTGATCAGAAAAATTTCAGGCGCCGGGGGAATCGATCAATACCACGCCATCTTCATAGGGGGTTCGGATCGCAAGCGTCTGCAGACAATTATCCAGGCCGTGGGAACTCAACCCGTTCTCACTATCGGTGAAAGCGATAAGTTCACTTCCCTGGGCGGGATGGTCGGTCTCATGGTGAAAGACGATCGCGTTCAGGTGGAGGTCAACCTTCCGGCCGCGCAGTCCGCGGGATTGTCGATCAGTTCCCGGCTGCTTCGCATCGCTACGGTAATAGGCGGTGGAGGGTCATGATCGCCCACTGGTTCCGGGCCAGACCCCTCAATCAGAAACTGACGATCCTGTTCGCGGGAACTTCGGCCCTGGCACTGTTTGCGGCCTGTCTCGCAATGTGGAGCTACGAATGGCGCACTTACCGCCAGACCATGAAACGCGAAATGATTACGTTATCGGCCACTCTGGCCGATTCCAGCGCTGCCGCGCTTGTCTTTCGCGACGATCGAGCCGCTCGTGAAACCCTCTCTGTTCTCAGCGCGGAACCCAGCGCGTCCGCGGCTTGTCTTTATCGCAACGATGGAGTCCGCGCGGCGGCATATCGCGAACAAGCCGGCCATCTCTGTCCGTCGAAACCGGGCTCGGAGAGGGCCGATTTTCAGGATGGAAGACTCGTCGTGGTCCAGACAGCGCGGCTTGGGGGGGACGTTGTCGGCGCTCTCTGGCTCAGCGCCGATCTGACGGAAATGTACCGGAGGCTCTGGCGCCTCACGCAAATCTACGCCGGAATCATGGCGGGCGCCCTCCTGCTCGCTGTCGCAATTTCTTCCATCCTTCAACGTGTCATCTCGGGGCCGATTCTCGGTCTTGCCGCCATTGCGTCGCAGGTCTCGGCGAACCGCGATTATTCCATCCGCGCGCCGCGCACCTCCGAAGATGAACTCGGTACGCTGATCGAACGCTTCAACGAGATGATGTCGCAGATTCATCAGCGCGATATCGCTCTGGAACAATCCCAGGACGCGCTTGAAGAACGTGTACGCGAGCGGACCAGCGAACTCGAAAGCGAAATCATTCATCGCCGGATTGTCGAGCAGGATCTGCTGGCGGCGAAAGAGGCGGCCGAAGAATCCAACCGCGCCAAGAGCTCATTCCTGGCCAATATGAGCCATGAGCTTCGGACACCTCTCAATGCCATCATCGGCTACAGTGAATTGCTCGAAGAGGATGAACTCGCCGCCGGCAATGAATCCGCGGTTTCGGATCTGAAGCGTGTTCAGACCGCGGCGCACCACCTTCTCGAACTCATCCAGGACGTCCTCGACTTGTCCAAGATCGAGGCCGGCCGCATGGATCTCCATATGGAGCAGATGTCGGCTCGCTCCCTGATTACCGATATGTCCGTGATAGAACCTCTTGCCAGACGGAACAACAATCGGTTCGTGGTTCAGACGGGCGATCGCGACTACGTTACGGAAGTGGACCCCATGCGCTTCCGCCAGAGTCTGCTGAACCTGCTGAGCAACGCATGCAAATTCACGGAAAACGGAATCGTTACTCTGACTCTGGACCAGCGTCTGGAGAACGAAAAGGCCTGGGTTTGCTGGACGGTCAGCGACACAGGCACTGGAATCGCATCCCGCGATCTCGAAAAGCTTTTCCACTCGTTTTCCCAGATCGATTCTTCCGCGACGCGAAAACACGGCGGAACGGGGCTCGGTCTTGCCATCAGTCAGCGCTTCTGCCAGATGATGGGTGGAAGGATCTCGGTCGAAAGCGAACCGGGTGTGGGAAGCGCCTTCACGATCCATCTGCCGGCCCACGGACCGGTAAACCTTGTCGGCGCGGGTGAATTCAGGCAACTACCGGTTGCCTCTTCGTCCTGATGCGGGCCTTTCAGTCCGGATCGCTCACCTCGGCGGGAGCGAACCCACGTACGCCGAGATCGCGATAATATCGTCCTCTGAAAGATCCGAAACGACCCTCTTCATCAGCGCCGCCGCAGTGCCGGCACTCGATCCGTTTTGCATACAGATGAGCTGGCGGGCAATGTATACCGGCTGCATACCGGCAATTCTGGGTACTTCGCCCAGCCCTTTGAGTCCTTCCCCGTGACAGATCGCGCATTCGATCGTCTTTTTCGCCCCGGTCTTCACCAGTGCCTCTCCCCTGGCAATACTTCCGGGCGGAACATAAGCGATGAATCCGGAGTGGGGATCGCGATTCGCCATTCGGGACACGTCCTCCGGTATTTCAATGATCCGGTGTCCGATAGGCTCCGTGCCGCCCTCCGGAGACAGAAGGTGATGGCGGCCCGCGGTGTTGATATATGTTTTCGGGGGTGTGCTGGTCTCGATCACCTTGACGAAAGGAATCGGCTTGATGGCCGCGTAATACTCCGCCGCCTGGCGCACATCTTCATCGGATGTGGCCTTCGCAATCGGACCCATGCGCGGGTCGTCCTTTCGCGCTCCGCTCTTGAAATATTTCATCTGACGCACAATGTATTCGGCCGGAAGCCCGGCCATATCGGCGGATTCGGGATGGCCCTGCCCCGACATGAGGTGGCAGGATCCACACGCCATCATTGCCACTCCGGGCTCGCCTTTCACGCTGCGGGGCGCGGGGCCGTGCTCGTCCGGGAACCAGTCGGGCGGATTGGCGTTGCCTGCGATTTTCGCGGCATCGTACTCCTTCGTGCTGCCGGGCACGTGGACCAGGCCAGCCGGCTCTACGCTGGCGGGTTGTACCTTATCTGGAAGGTTGTACGCCCAGGCGGGCAGCCCGTTGGGAATCGACTGCGGCACTTGCGCGAAGCCTGCAAGCGCTAACAGTAAAGCGAGAGCCGGAACCTTGATCGCGTTGCTCATGAGCAATAGTGTAAAGTAACGCCGGCGATCTTGTCGCCGGTACGGATTCGCGCACCTAAAAAACATTTCGTATACAAAATGTTTTAAATTTTGTATACTCGTGCCATGGCTCAAAAGGCAATGACTCAAACGCAAATCGTGAAATCGATGGCAGAGGCTTGTGAAGTCCCGAATACCAAGGCTCGCCAGATGCTGACATTTCTATCCGACACCGCCATCCGCGAAGTGAAAAAGAACGGGCTTTTTGTTGTGCCCGGCCTTGGCCGCCTGGTCAGGGTGGAACGGAAGGCACGCATGGGCAGAAATCCGGCCACCGGCGAATCCATTAAGATTGCCGCGAAGAAGGTCGTCAAATTCCGCATCGCCAAAAGCGCTAAAGACGCGATCGTCCCGCCGAAGGTGAAGAAGTAATCGAACGGTTCGCGGAGGTGGATACCTCCGCAATCTGACGAACGCGGCAGCAAGCCTTGACCTCAAGGCTGGCATTGCGTTGATTGTCGTTTTAAACAGCCTCACCTGTTCCCGAACCTCGCCGATACCGGTCGCCTTTCATATCGCGCACCAGTCGAGAACAGGTGTACCGGGGTCGTTGTCTCTTCGCTTCTCTCCAAATCTGTCACGCTATCAAAGCGCAGTTCACGGTCGTCGGCATCCCTGCCAGCGTGCGCTGCATCTGTTTCTGGTATTGCTGTGCGTCTGGTAACCAAACGAGCCCGGAATTTTTTTCTACACGCACTCGTGGTGGTTTCTGGCGGCTCTCAGTGCGGGAATCCGGGATTGGTTCTGCAGTTAACGATTTCCGCCCTGCCGATTTCCGGGCCGCAGCTTGCGCCGTGGTCCACACTGGATTCTTCGTAACACGCAGTAAGGATTGGTTTTTATTAGCCTTATTCTGCCCTGGAACTGAAGCGTCTTCTCCCTCTCGGCGATCAAAATAAATCTTGACTTGTTAGCTCAATTTGTAATAAAGTTTTCGACTGTTGGGTCTTTCATAGGAGGCATATTGAAGTCAATCGCTAGAGGTGTGTTTTGTCTTGCGCTGGCCTGTACTGGCCTGTTGGCGCAAACAGCTCAGATTAACGGCGTCGTAAAAGATGCTAGCGGATCGGCCATTCCAGGTGCGGCGGTCAAAGCGACGCAGACTGCAACCGGCCAGTCCCGCAATACGACCACCGGAGGGGACGGAGCTTACGTGCTTCCCAATCTCCCCATCGGTCCTTATCAAATCGAAGTAACTAAGGAAGGTTTCAGCAAGTACGACCAAACCGGTATCGTGCTTCAGGTCGATTCGAACGTAGCTGTCGATGTAAACCTGCAGGTAGGTTCGGTGAATGAACAGGTGACAGTTGAGGCAAGCGCTGCCCAGGTGGAAACCCGCAGCACCGCCATCGGAAGTGTCGTCACGAACCAGCAGGTCGCCGAAATGCCTCTCAATGGACGCGATGCTCACGAATTGATCTTTCTCGCGGGTATGGCGACCTATCCCGGAGCCGGCTCGATGAACACCGTTCGGAACTACCCGACCGTGGTGGTTTCCGTGGCGGGCGGCAACGGCGATGGCGTAGCGTACCTCCTGGATGGCACGATGTGGCAGGATCCGTACAACAGTCTGAGCCTCCCGCTACCATTCCCGGACGCTCTGCAGGAATTCAAGGTCGAGACCAGCGCGGCGCCCGCGCAGTACGGGAACCACGCGACCGCGACGGTCAATGCGGTCACCAAATCCGGCACCAACGAATATCACGGCGATCTGTTCGAGTTCCTGCGGAACGGGGATTTGAACGCCCGCGACGCCTTTGCGCCCACCCGCGACACTCTCAAGCGAAATCAGTTCGGCGGTGTTTTTGGGGGGCCTGTCCTGCCTCGTTTCAAAAACAAGCTCTTCTTCTTCGGAGGCGTGCAGAGGACCTCGCTGCGCTCGGACGGCACTCAGAACAACGCCCATATTCCGACGCCCGCATCGCTCACCGGAGACTTCACCGTGCTTGCTTCGCCGTTGTGCAACAGCGGCACCCAGGTCAACCTGAAGTCATCCCTCGGGTTCAACAATAACGTGATCTCGCAATCCCTGCTTAACCCCGTGTCGTTGGCCATCGCGAAGACGCTTCCCGTCACCGCCGACCCCTGCGGTAGCGTGCAATACCCGCTGGTCCAGGATTCGGACGAGACTCTGTACGTCGGCAAGGTCGACTGGCAAATCAGCGATAAGAGTTCCTTTTTCGGACGCTACCTGTTAGGGGACCTCCACGAAAGTTCAACCTACAATGGCACGAACCCTCTGTCGATCAACCAGTATGGCTTCCAGGACTTCGACTACGGGGTCACCGTGGGAAATACCTATCTTTTCAGCGCCAACCTCGTCAGCTCCTTCCGCCTGGGGGCCAACCGGACGAACGTTGTGAAGGTGCCTGACAACTACAATTCCTGGGCCGGCTTCGGCGCGCAGAACATCTTACCGTTGGCCGGGAACATTCTCACCCTCACGGCTACTGGCGCGTTTTCGATCGGCAGCGGATCCGCATCTCCTGGAGCGCAGCATAATGGACCAATGCCCTCTCTGGTCGAGGACATGAGCTGGGTCAAGGGAAATCATCAGATCGGGTTCGGCGGGTCCGTCTATCAGCAACGGCTGAACTACTATTCCGGTATTAACGCGACGGGCACAGCCACGTTCACCGCGCAGAACACCGGGTTGATCCTCGGCGACGTTATGTTGGGGCTTCCCGCAACCTTTTCCCAGGGCACGGTGTACGGATTCTATACGCGGCAGTTCTACGATTCACTGTATGTCCAGGACACCTGGAAGATCACTCCGCGGTTGACGGTAAATTACGGCGTGAGATGGGAACCTTACTTGTCGCCTTACAACGACCGCGGCGAGAACGAACATTTCTCGCAGGCGTTGTTCAATGCGGGCGTACACAGCAGCGTATTTACGAACGCTCCCGCTGGATTGGTTTTCCCGGGTGACCCGCAGTATACCAGCGGAAGTTACATGAACGGTCCCGACTGGAATAAGTGGTTTCCACGCGTCGGGCTGGCCTGGGATCCCATGGGCGACGGAAAAATGACCATCCGCGCGGCATACGGAATGTACGGCGATCGCGCTCAGATGCTCGCCGGAACCCAGATGTACTTCTCCGCGCCGTTCGGCAACACCAATAGCGTCTCGGGCGCGAATATCTCCAATCCGTTTGCCGGCATAGGGGGCGATCCCTTTGTTTCGCTTGCGGCTCTTCAGGGAGTCGGTGTATACGCCCACAATATCCCGTTCTCGGCCGGGCAGACCTATGTGACGTCGGACATGAACAACTTCAAGCCGGTCTACATGAACCAGTGGAACCTGAGTATCCAGCGGCAGGTCGGTAAAGATTGGCTGCTGACCGCCAACTATGTAGGCAACAATACCATCCATATGATCAGCGGCGAAGACATCAATCCGGCTGTCTACATGGGAACTGGTCCCTGCACGCTGAACGTAGTCACGGGCGGCGTGGTTGTGCCTACCAACTATACGGTGTGCTCCACGGTAGCGAATCAGAATCAACGGCGCGTCCTCTATCAACAAAACCCGCTGCAAGGGCAGTACTACGCGGGAGTTGGAACCATCGACGACGGTGGCACCGGCGAATATGAGGGCTTGTATGTTTCCGCCCGGAAGACGTTGAGCCATGGCGTGACGGCGCAGGCGAACTATACCTGGTCGCACTGCATCAGCGATCCTTATAACGAAAACCCCACCTCGACCGGCGTGGCTCCGCCCACCAATCGCAGGCAATTCCGGAGTAACTGTGTAGGCGTCGATTTGCGCCAGCAATTCGTTCTCAACATGGTGGCGACTACACCGAGGTTCTCCAACCGGGCGCTCCGGACTGTCGCGAGCAACTGGCAAATCGCTCCTATTCTCGAACTGAAGTCAGCGACTTTCTTCAGCGTCTACGCGGGCACGGACCAGGCACTGACCACGGTGGCAAACCAAACCCCGAACCTGGTGAACCCGGATCCCTATCCGGCCAACCAGACCTTCAGCAACTGGATTAATAAATCCGCTTTCCAGACCGCGGCTCCTGGAACTTACGGCAACCTGGGCTATAACAACATGAAGGGCCCGGGTATCTTTCAATTGAATGTGGCCTTGTCCCGGAACTTCTCGCTTGGGGAAAAGAGACTCATTCAGCTGCGCGCGGAAGCGTTCAACCTTCCGAACCACGTGAATGCCTTCACTCCGGGTGTAGGGCCCATCACGACCGGTTTCGGCGGGAACGTCTCTCTCACGACTCCGAACTTTTCGCAGATCACAACTGATATCAGCGGAAACAACGGAGGGATTCCGGGCGACTACCGCGTGGTGCAGCTCGCCATGAAGTTTGTTTTCTGATATAGAACGACCTGTCAACCCCTACCGGGTTTGATGTTTCTGCCAGGGCCGCGCTTCCCCCTCAGTGGGAAACGCGGCCCTTTTGTTTTGCCCCTGGACCTTGATCGCATTTTCAACCGCCCCGCGGAGATCCGGCTGAGTAATCCGCCCCGGCAAATCCGGGTTCGAGAAATCCCGGTTTCACAAATCGTGACAAATTCCCGCTTGACACCGGATCTCAGAGTGTATATAGTTGCGCAAAGTCCGGGTTATCAGAAAAGAGGGGTTAATGAATACTATCTGCAAAACCGCGTTTTGTTTTGCGCTGGCCTGTACGGCAGCATGGGCCCAAACGTCGCAGATCAACGGCACCGTTAAAGATCCCAGTGGATCCGCGATTCCAGGTGCGGCGATCAAAGCGACCCAAACTGCAACCGGCCAGGTTCGCAACACGACGAGCGGAGCCGACGGCAATTATGTGATCCCCAATCTTCCTACTGGTCCTTATCAAGTCGAAGTGACCAAGGAAGGTTTCAGCAAGTCCCAGCAAACGGGTATCGTGCTTCAGGTCGATTCGAACCTCACGGTCGATGTCGCCTTAGCGGTCGGTGCGGTGAGCGAGCAGGTAACGGTTGAGGCAACTGCAGCCACGGTGGAGACGCGCAGTACCGCCATCGGCACTGTCGTCACCAACCAGCAGGTCTCGGAAATGCCTCTCAATGGCCGCGATCCTCACGAATTGATCTTTCTCGCAGGCATGGCAACCTATCCTGGAGCCGGCTCGTACAACACCATTCGAAACTACCCGACCGTCGCCGTTTCCGTGGCGGGCGGCAACGGGGATGGCGTTGCCTACCTGCTGGATGGCGTTCTCTGGCAGGATCCCTATAACAGCCTGAGTCTGCCGCTGCCCTTTCCGGACGCGCTCCAGGAATTCAAGCTGGAGACCAGTGCCGCCCCGGCGCAGTACGGGTACCACGCGACCGCGACCGTCAATGCGATCACCAAATCCGGCACCAACGAATATCACGGCGATCTGTTTGAATTCCTGCGGAATGGAGATTTGAACGCTCGTGACTTCGAGGCGACCGCGCGCGATACTCTGAAACGAAATCAGTTCGGCGGTGTGGTCGGCGGTCCGGTACTGCCTCGTTTTAAGAACAAGCTCTTTTTCTTTGGCGGTTTTCAGAGAACCTCGCTGCGCTCGGACTCCAGCCAGAACGTTGCCAATATTCCCAATGCCGCCTCGCTCACCGGCGACTTCACCTCGCTTGCTTCGCCCGCGTGCAACAGTGGCGTGCAAAAGACGCTAAGCGCCGCCGACGGGTTCGTGAATAACACCATCTCACCGAGCCTGCTCAACCCGGTGATGGTGAACGTCATGAAGACGCTGCCCGTCACGAACAACCCCTGCGGCAGAGTAATCTATCCTCTGGTTGCCGGGTCGGACGAGAGTCTGTATACGGCAAAGATGGACTGGCAAATCAGCGATAAGAGTTCCTTTTTCGGGCGCTTCATGTTGGGTGACCTGGCTGCGAAGTCGACGTACGACGGAACGAATCCTCTTTCGATCAATACCTATGGCTACCACGACTACGATTACGGGATCGCTCTCGGGTACACCTACCTCTTCAGCGCCAACCTCGTGAGTTCCACTCATCTGGGGGCCAATCGTACGAACGTTGCGAAAACACCCGACAATTACCATAGCTGGGCCGACTTTGGAGCGAACGTCTCTCCTCTGGGCGGGAACATGATCGAGATCGTGTCGAGCGCTTTCAATGTCGGCGGCGGAGGTGCATCTCTCGGGGCGCAGCATAATGGACCCATGCCTCACCTTGCCGAGGACTTGACCTGGATCAAGGGAAATCATCAGATCCTGTTCGGCGGAGGCATCTATCAGCAGCGGCTGAATTACTTGTCCGGCCCCAACGCCAATGGTAACGCGACATTCACCGGATCGAATAGCGGATTGATCCTGGGCGACGTTATGCTGGGGCTGACCAGCACATTTGTCCAAGGCACGGTCTACGGCTTCTATGACCGGCAATTCTACGATTCGCTCTATGTCGCGGACAACTGGAAGATCACTCCGCGGTTGACGCTGAATTACGGTTTAAGATGGGAGCCGTACCTGTCGCCTTATAACAGCCGCGGAGAGAACGAGGTTTTCAGTCCCTCGGCGTTCGCCGCGGGCACCCATAGCAGTGTGTTTGTCAACGCCCCTGCGGGATTGTTTTTCCCGGGCGACTCGCAATATACCAGCGGAAACTACGGTCACAATTACTATAACGGGCCCGTTTGGGCTAAATTCTATCCGCGGCTGGGCTTGGCTTGGGACCCCGAGGGTAAAGGCCGCATGACCATCCGTGCCGCATACGGAATGTTCGGCGACCGGGCGCAGATGCTCGCGGGAACTGCGACTTACTTCGACGCGCCGTTCGGCGATACTGTAACCCAGACGGGTGCAAATATGACAAATCCGTTCGCAAGTGCGCCCGGAGGCGTTAATCCTTTCCCCGTGCTCAACCAGTTCGTGGGGATTGGCGTGTACTCCCCCAACGCCCCGTTTCCCCTGAATGGCGCCCAAATCACCTCACCCCTGTCCAACTTCCACCCCGTGTATATGAACCAGTGGAATCTGAGTATTCAGAGACAGATGGGGAAGGATTGGCTGGTCACTGCCAATTACGTTGGAAACAATACCATCCACATGATCAGCGGGGAAAATGAGAACCAGTCCGTCTTCATGGGAACCGGCCCCTGCCAGCTATACAACGACAACGTGCTTACTAACTATCCGGTTTGCTCCACAACCGGGAACGCGAACGCGCGACGTGTTTTGAATCTCATAAATCCGCAGCAGGGCCAGTACTACTCGACTATCGGAACCGTGGACGACGGCGGGACGGCCGAATATGAGGGCCTGTATCTGTCTGCCCGGAAGACGCTGAGCCATAATCTGAGCCTGCTGGCGAACTACACCTGGTCGCACTGCATCAGCGACGTTTATAACTTCAACCCCGGTACCGGCGGCGTGGCTCCATACGGCGCTCGCAGGCAATGGCGAAGCAACTGCATCGGGATCGATCTGCGGCAGGAGGTTGTTCTCAACCTGGTGGCGACTACGCCTAAATTCTCCAACCGGTGGGCGCGGGCCTTCGGGAGCAACTGGCAGGTGGCGCCGATCCTCGAAATCAAGTCCGCGACGAACTTCAGTATTTTCACCGGGACGGACCAGGCACTGACCACGGCGGTAAACCAACCCCCGAATCTGGTGAATCCGAACCCCTATCCGGCCAATCAGACCCTGAGCAACTGGATCAATTCCTCGGCTTTCGCTCCGGCGACTCCTGGTACTTACGGCAATCTGGGCTATAACAACATGAAAGGCCCTGGTATCTTCCAATTGAATGTGGCCTTCTCGCGAACCTTCCAGATTGGCGAGAAAAGGGCGTTTCAGCTGCGCGCGGAAGCGTTCAACCTTTCGAACCATGTGAATGGCTTCGCTCCGGGCGTTTCACCGATCAATGCCGGTGCGGGCGCCAACGACACCCTGAATTCTTCGACCTTCCAGTCCGTCACCAGCGATATCAGCGGGAACAACGGGTTGCAGGGTGGCGACTACCGCGTGGTCCAGGTCGCGGCGAAGTTCGTCTTCTAGACCGCAACGCAGGAAGCCAAAACACAACGAGAGCCGGATTTTTTGCCCGGCTCTTTTTTAAGGGAACGCCGGCGGTCGCACTTTGCCGCCGGTTCTTTTTGCCTTTACAAATCTTTTCAATCGGTAACCTCAGGTATCCGTTCATCGCCTGTTAACCAGGTTTCTTAAGCAAGGATCGGGACGAAAAACACAGCCTCTTGATATACTCTATATGGCCATATCCATGAAGATTAGACTCCTTGCGTCCGCTTGTCTCGCGATCGCGGCGGTCGCCTGGGCTCAGACTTCCGGCTCGAACCCCGCCTCTGCGAAGCCTGCCGTGTCTGGCGCTACGCCTGTCCAAACGGCTGCAACGGAACGCGCCCTGGTCAATCAATACTGCGTCGTTTGCCACAACGAGAAGATGAAGGCGGCCGGACAAGCTGCGGCCATGGCGTTGACGCTGGACAACACGGATACGGCGAACGTCGCGCAGGATGCGGCCAAGTGGGAAAAAGTGGTATGGAAGGTTCGCGCCGGGATGATGCCTCCCGCCGGGATGCCGCGCCCCAATGCGGCGACCTTCGAGTCGATGATTACCTACCTCGAAGATGAACTCGATAAGCATGCAGTGGCGAATCTTCCGCCTCCCGGCCTTCACCGCATGAACCGCGTCGAGTACAAGAACACGATCCGGGATCTCCTTGCCCTCGATATCGATCCTTCGAAGTATCTGCCTTCGGACGATTCCACCCGCGGATTTGACAATGTAGCGGGCGCGTTATCGCTCTCCCCGGCACTCCTCGAAGGGTACACCGCCGCAGCCGGAAAGCTCAGCCGCATCGCTCTGGGCGACGTGAAAGATCCGGCTTCCGTAACTTTTCGAGTTCCATCCGATACGTCGCAGGACTACCACATCGACGGCCTGCCGTTCGGCACCCGCGGCGGACTGATCGCCAGATACCAGTTCCCGGCCGATGGCGATTACGTCTTTAAAGTGTTCCCCATCAATAAAGGCCTGATGGACAATAACCAGGCCTTTGGCGATATCGGCGGCGAAAAGCTCGAACTGCTGATCGATGGCGAGCGGATTCACGTATACGATTGGGACAAAGACGTTGGCCGCGGCGCGGCAATTCACAGCGGTACCGCGGATGTCCATGTTCAGGTCAAAGCCGGCCCGCACACGGTTGGCGTGACGTTCCTTGCCACTCAATTAGCCCCTCAAAACGACCTCGACCAACACTTCCTGCGCGATACGATTGAGACCGGCGGGCTTCCGGGTTTCCGCTTCTATCCGCACGTCGGCAAGGTCGATGTGATTGGTCCGTATAAAGCTGCGGGCGCGACGGATTCTCCCAGCCGCGCGAAGATTTTTATCTGCCACCCTGCAAATCCCGGTGAGGAAACGACCTGCGCCAGGCAAATCGTCTCCAATCTGGCTCGCCACGCCTTCCGCCGGCCGGTCACAAGTCAGGACACCGAAACCCTGATGAGTTTCTACCAGCTGGGCCGCAACCAGGGGAACTTCGATTCCGGCGTCGAAATGGCCCTCCAGCGGATATTGGCAGACCCCGAATTCGTCTTCCGGAAAGAAACCGAGCCGCCCTCCGCGAAGGCTGGCCAGAAATACCGCATCACCGACCTCGAACTAGCCTCCCGCCTGTCCTTTTTCCTCTGGAGCAGCATTCCCGACGACGAGCTGATTACTTTGGCGAGTCAGAATAAGCTCCACGAAGCACCTGTGCTCGAAAAAGAAGTCCGCCGGATGCTGGCGGACCCGAAATCGGACTCCCTGGTCGTTAATTTCGCCGGACAGTGGCTGAATATACGTGCCTTGCAGGTCACCGAGCCGGTCGCGGCGCTCTATCCCGACTTTGACGATAATCTGCGGGCGGCCATGCGTAAGGAGATGGAATTATTTGTCGGCAGCGTGGTGCACGACGACCGCAGCGTCATCGATCTGCTGAATGGCAACTACACATACGTCAACGAGCGGTTGGCCAAACACTACGGGATTCCAAACATCTACGGAAGCAACTTCCGCCGCATCGATTTGACGCCTGAGTTCGATATGCGCCGGGGATTGCTGGGGAAAGGAAGCGTCGAGACGGTGACGGCCTATCCGCAGCGGACATCCCCCACTGTGCGGGGCGAGAGAATCATGCAGATGTTCCTTGGCGTAGACCCGCCTTCGCCGCCGCCCAACGTTCCAGCGTTGGTCGAAAACGCCGCCGACGCCCATGGCAATGCCAAACCTTCCGTCCGCCAGCAGATGGAGATGCATCGCAAGGTCGAGCCCTGCGCGACCTGCCACAAAATTATGGACCCGATCGGGTTCTCGCTGGAAAACTTCGACGCGATCGGTCAATGGCGTACTATGGACGACGGAAACCCCATAGATTCTTCAGGAAGACTCGTCGATGGTACCCAGCTCAACGGCGTAGCCAGCCTGCGCGACGCTTTGGTGAAATATTCTCCGCAGTTTGTGCGGTTGATCACCGAAAAGCTGATGATCTACGGCTTGGGCCGCGGGACCGAATACTACGATATGCCGCTGATGCGGTCGATCGTGCACGAAGCGGCACAGAATAACTATAAGTTTTCATCGCTGGTTATGGGCGTCGTGAAGAGCGAAGCTTTCCAGATGAATATGAAACAGGCACAGAATGAGACGCGTGCCTCACGTTAACGGAATCGTTTTAGGTTTTTAGAAGATCAGATAATTACGTTATAAGGAGAGATCGGATCGATGTTCATTACCAGGAAGCACATACCTCGGCGATCGTTTCTGCGGGGCGCGGGCGTCGCACTGGCCTTGCCGTTTTTGGATTCAATGGTGCCCGCGCAAACAGCGTTGCGCAAGACGGCGGCAAATCCGAAGACTCGCTTCACGGGTATCTTCGTTCCGCACGGGATGGCTCCAGGATATTGGATCCCGAAGACCGAGGGAAAGGGCTTCGAGTTTCCCATGATCATGAAGCCGCTCGAACCCTTCCGGGACCAGACGGTAATCATGAGCGGTCTGTGGTCGAAGTCGGCCGAACCGCCTCCCGGCACCACCGGCGCCGACCACTGGGTCGCGGCCGCCTTCATGTGTGCGAACAAGCCCAAGAAGACCACTGGCGCGGATATTTACGACGGCACCACGATTGATCAGATGATCGCGCAGAAGAACGGTCAGGAGACGCTTCTCCCGTCGCTTCAGCTCGCCCTCGAAGATCCCGGTGCGAATTCCAGCAACTGTGGAGAAGGTTATAGCTGCGCCTACACCAACTCCATTTCATGGAGTTCACCGACTCAGCCGCTTCCCATGGAACTCGATCCTCAGGTGGCCTTCGAGCGTCTCTTTGGCGCGGGCGGCAGCGCTGAGGAAAGGGCCGCGCGCCGGGAACAGGACCGCAGCATTCTCGATTCGGTCACGCAAAGCCTCGCTCGTTTCAAGAAGGATCTGGGCCCCGGAGATCGCGCGCGGCTCGATGAATACGAGACCGACATCCGTGAAATCGAGCGGCGCCTGGAACTCGCGAAGAAGTCTTCAGGCCAGGCGAATACCGACGGATTTGTGGCCCCCGCCGGCGTGCCCGAATCGTTCGACGAGCACGTGAAGCTTCACTTCGACCTGCAGGCGCTGGCTTTCCGCGGAGACATTACACGCGTTTCAACGGTCCTCTACGCCCGCGATCTGACCGCCCGATCCTACCCGGATAGCGGCGTCACCGTCGGGTTCCACGGGGCATCGCATCACGCGGAAAATCCGCAGAACATCGAGCGCTATTCGCACATCAACCAGTACCACGTGAAATGCCTCGCCTACTTCGTCGACAAACTGAAGAAGACGAACGATGGCGATGGCACGCTGCTCGATCACTCCCTGATTCTGTATGGGACGAATATGGGCGATTCCAACCAGCACCTGCACTATGACGTGCCTCATATTCTGATCGGCGGAGCGTCGGGACAGCTGGAGGGTGGGCGCCACCTCGCTTATCCGACCAAGACCATCACAACCGGGAACCTGCTGTTGAGCATTCTCGGGATGTATGGCATTCACCAGGACAGTATCGGCGACAGCACGGGCCCGCTCGTGGGTCTGGTTTAACCCGAAGATTTTTTACACGGAGCTAAGATGCATTTGAGGATTGCGGGCGTCGCGCGTGGGGTGTCTCTGGCGGCGCTTATGCTGGTGCCGTTATTCGGCGCGGTCAAAAGTCCGGTCGCGGATGCGGCGATGAGCGGCGATAAGGCCGCGCTTCGTTCCCTTCTGAAGTCAAAAACAGACGTCAACGCACCTCAGGCGGATGGCGCCACTGCAATCCAATGGGCCGCCTACAGGAACGACCTCGAGATGGCGGACCTGCTGATCGCCGCGGGCGCGAACGTGAAAACGCCCAACCATGATGGCGCGACTGCTCTCTATCTGGCATCCATTGCCGGCAGCGCTCCCATGATGGATAAGCTCCTCAAAGCAGGCGCGGACGTGAATGAACGCGGACCCGAAGGCGAAACTCCGATCATGCTCGCGGCGCGCAATGGCAGAGTGGACGCCATAAATGTGCTGCTTGCTCACAAAGCCGATGTCAACGCCACGGACGCACTTCGTGGGACCACCGGCTTGATGTGGGCTGCCGAACAGGGACACCCGGAAGCAGTAAAATTGCTGGTCGACCACGGCGCCAATGTCTCGGCGGCGACCGCGTTCGACACCAGAGGCGGCAAGGCTTATCTGGCCGATACCATTAGCGCGCGATTGAATTCGGCTAACGGCGCAAAGGGTCAGGAAGCGCTTAAGACAGGTGTAGACGTCGAAAAACTCCAGGCTGAAGCCGATGAACGCGCTGCCCAGGCCGCCTTCGGCCGTCAGACGGACAAGAATGGTGGTGCCTTAACGCCGTTGGTTTATGCGGCTCGCGAGAACTGCATCGAGTGCGCGGAGATCCTGGTGAAGGCCGCGGCCGACGTGAACCAGCAGACCCACTATGGGTGGACCGCGCTTCTGACTGCGACGCAGAACCGCCATTACAAGCTGGCAACGTATCTTCTGGAGCACGGAGCGAACCCGAATATCGCCAATAACGGCGGCTGGACTCCACTCTATCTCGCGACCGATAACCGCAACATCGAAGGCGGGGATTATCCGGTCCGTAACCCGGACATGGATCATTTCGAGTTCATCAAGTTCTTGATCGATAAGGGTGCTAATGTGAATTCCCGCATCTGCGGCAAAGCGTCGACCCCGAAGGAATGCAAGGGCGACAGCACCGAGACCCGCACGATCTTCACCATGCAGTGGCTGTTCGAAGACGGCGCGACGCCGTTTCTGCGCGCCGCGCAATCGGGCGACGTAAAGCTGATGAAGCTTCTGCTCGAACATGGCGCGGATCCGAAGATCAGCACGGCGCAGGGTGTAACCCCGCTCGCGGCGGCAGCGGGAATGGGCTGGGTCGAAGGCGTGACCTACGAGTGGTCGGAGGCGGAGAATCTGGAAGCGGTGAAGATGTGCCTCGATCTTGGTATCGATCCGAATCTTGCCGACGATCAGGGCCGCGCCGCCCTGCACGGTGCCGCCCACAAGGGCCGCGTCAAAGTGATCCAGATGCTGGCCGATGCCGGGGCCAAATTGGATCAGCACGATTTGGGCAGCCGCGACACGATCAACGGTGCGCTGCTGGGCCATACCTGGGTTCCGATCGATTACACGCGCGGTCTGGTCCGGGTGGGCGTACAGTCGGCGATTCCTCATCCTGAGGCTGAAGCTCTTCTCGAGAAATTGATGAAAGAAAAGGGCTTGGAAGTGCCGCCCAACTTCGGTAATTCGATCTGCCTCACTACGTTGTGTAAAGGGGATGCGCCGAATGCCCCATAGGTCCGAAGTTTTGGGTTCCTGACTTTCAGGCCCGATATTCCGCGCGAACGGCGCTGAGTGTCGGGCCTTTTGCTTTTATTTTGTGTATGATTTGAATTGTATAAGTTTGACCGGAGTGGGAGAAGAAGCGAATGCGCTTGAATCGTGAAATCACAGCCTGCTTTGCCTCGCTGGCATTTTCCTTCCTGCTGTCACCTGCGGCGTTTGGCGCGGCCCTGAGCCCCGTCGCCGATGCGGCGATGAACGGCGACAAGGCTGCAGTGCGATCTCTGCTGGAAAAGAAAGCGGACGTGAACGCTCCACAGGCCGACGGAGCCACTGCGATCCAGTGGGCCGCCTACAAAAACGATCTGGAGATGGCCGATCTGCTGATCCACGCCGGGGCAAATGTGAAGGCCGCTAATCACGATGGCGCTACAGCGCTTTATCTGGCGTCGATCGCCGGCAGCGCTCCCATGATGGACAGGCTCCTCAAAGCCGGCGCGGACGTCAATGAGCGCGGGCCCGAAGGCGAAACTCCGCTGATGCTGGCGGCGCGCAACGGCAGAGTGGATGCCCTCAAGGTGCTGCTCGACCACAACGCCGATGTCAATGCAACCGACAAACTGCGCGGGACCACGGCTTTGATGTGGGCCTCTGAACAGGTTCATCCGGACGCGGTGAAAATGCTGATCGAGCACGGCGCGAATGTCGCGGCGGCCTCCAATGTCGATACGAAGGGCGGCAAGGCGTATCTGGCACCCACCATATCGCAAAGGTTGGAATCCAGTCTCGGCGCGAAAGGCCAAGCCAAAGGTGTACGGGGTGACTTTGGGTTTGGCGCCGACCAACCCGCCCGTGCAAAGGCGCCGGCGAAAACTGCTGCTGGCGGGAACGCTGAAGACTTACAGGCGGCAGCCGATGAAGCGGCGGGCCTGGCGTCCTTCGGCCGTCAAACCGACAAGAATGGCGGTGGCTTGACTCCTTTGGTCTATGCGGCTCGCGAGAACTGCATCGAGTGTGCAGAGGCTCTGGTGAAGGCTGGCGCCGATGTGAACCAGACCACGCATTACGGATGGACGCCGCTCCTGACCGCAACCCAGAATCGGCATTACAAGCTTGCAGCCTATCTTCTCGAGCGCGGCGCAAATCCGAATCTGGCCAATAACGGCGGTTGGACTCCCCTTTATCTCGCCACCGATAACCGCAACATCGAAGGCGGCGACTATCCGGTCCGCAACCCGGACATGGATCACTTCGAATACATCAAATTGCTGATCGATAAGGGCGCGAATGTAAATGCCCGAATCTGCGGCAAGGTGTCGACCGCGAAAGAATGCAAAGGCGACAGCACGGAAACCCGGACTATCTTCACCATGCAGTGGCTTTACGAAGACGGCGCAACGCCGTTCCTGCGCGCCGCGCAATCGGGCGACGTGAAGCTGATGAAGCTTCTGCTCGAACATGGCGCGGATCCGAAGATCAACACGGCGCAGGATGTGACCCCGCTCGCTGTAGCGGCGGGAATCGGCTGGGTGGAAGGCGTGACCTACGAGTGGTCGGAGAAGGACAACCTGGAGGCCGTGAAGATGTGCCTCGATCTTGGTATCGACCCGAATATCGGGGACGATCAGGGACGCGCGGCGCTGCATGGCGCTGCTCACAAGGGCCGCCTCCCGGTGATCCAGATGCTGGTCGACCGTGGAGCTAAGCTGGATCAGCATGACAAAGGCAGCCGCGACACCGTCAACGGTGCGTTGCTGGGCCACACCTGGGTCCCGATCGATTACACACG
>Ga0187876_1001283_pt1 | contig 21950 bp, 19 predicted proteins | sample June2016WEW_17_4_FD_133000 | JGI IMG/M metagenome (GOLD analysis project Ga0187876, IMG submission 133000) | Peatland microbial communities from SPRUCE experiment site at the Marcell Experimental Forest, Minnesota, USA - June2016WEW_17_40 | ecosystem: Environmental > Terrestrial > Soil >...
CTTCGATTTTAGTTACACTTCAGCAGAACCGTTTCACAGGACGGTCGGGGACGGGCACTATCTCGCTAGGTGGAAAAAAGATGGGTTGAAGATGGAGTTGCTGGTCGGAGAAATCGGGGCCCCGGACAAATTCCACACCTACGATCTCAAAACGACTGTATGGGATGACGTTTATGTGAGAGGACCCGACGGCGCTACGGCAATCTCTCAAGCGGAGTACAAAGCTAGAGAAGCAAAGTGAAGGCCTCGGCAAGGCATCACCTCGACTTCAAAGCAGGCGCTTCGCGATTGTGCAGTACAAATCAATCGCTTCCGCAAGCTGCTGCTTCTCGATGAATTCGCCTTCGGTATGCGCGACGTGAATCGATCCCGGACCGATCAGCAGCGGCTCGCCCCAATTCGTTAGCTTAGGAATGTCAGTAGTGAAAGCCGCGATCATCGAAGGCAAACCATCGACAGTGCGCAGGCGCAGGAAGGGAAGCTCCAGCGGAAACTCAACCTTCACCTGATTTCCCGCAGTCTCGAGAATCTGGCGGCGCAAATCCTGAGTTGGACCGATGAGACGATAGAGCAAGTCCGCGTGGGCATAATCCGGAATTACGTTTGGTGCGCGACCACCTTCGATCAATCCGATGTTCAGCGTGCACGGACCAATCTCCGGATCAGTTGGCAACGGCATCGCGCGTAATCGCGTGAGAACCGCAATCAGCTTGTCAATAGCCGATTCGCCGAGTCCAGGATAAGCCGAATGCGCCATGCGTCCGGAAGCAGTTGCTTCTACGCGCAATGTTCCCTTCGATGCGATCGCGATGTGATTCTCCGTTGGTTCGCCATTGACCAGATACTTGCAGTTGTGCCCTTGTTGATTGGCCGCGTATTCGTTGGCAACTTTTGCGCCCAGGCTGTCGCGCTCTTCTCCCACCATAAATAGCAGCCCGACATAAATTCCTTCCCGCCGTAATCGTTCAGCAGCTGCGATCTGCGCGGCAATGATGCCCTTGGCGTCGCAGGAGCCCCGGCCGTAAATCCGCGCGGCATCTTCGGAAGAAGGAATGAATGGAGGAACCGTATCCATGTGCGTGGAAAAAACTACTTCCGGACTCGGCTGCTCTGGCAATGTGGCATAGACATCAAAGCGGTCGCCTTCCACCGGAATCTTGCGAGTCTGATAGCCGATGCGGCAAAGCTCTCCATAGAGATAGTTTCCAACGGCAGCTTCGTTGCCGGAGACGGATTCGATGTCGACGAGTTGGCGAGTCAGCGTAATAGCGTCCATTTGAGAAGGATAAACTACAGCCTGCGCAGCGGCGGCGAGTTGCGGCGATCATGTAATCTGAATATCGTGATTGCCCAGAATTCAACAATCAGGTCGCTCTTCCTGGAAGGCCCCGCAGGACAGCTGGAAGCACTGCTGAACGCAGGCGCGGACAATGCCACGCATGCGGGGGTGGTTTGTCATCCGCATCCGCTGTTTGGCGGGACCCTGCATAACAAGGTCGTGTTCCATACGATGAAAGCGCTGAATAGTTTTGGCTTTCCCGTGTTGCGCTTTAACTTTCGAGGCACCGGACTCAGCCACGGCGAACACGATCATGGCAACGGGGAAGTTGAGGATGTCCGCACCGCTCTCGACTGGCTCGACGCGGAGTTTCATTTGCCCTTGATATTTGCTGGATTCTCTTTTGGCGCAGCGGTGGGGCTGCGGGCGGCGTCTTCCGATACGCGAGTGAAAGCGTTGATCGCCGTGGGGACGCCAGTGGCTCCTGTGGTGGCTGACAGCGAAGCGCCGCGCGTTTATACATTTGATTTCTTGCGCGATTGCGCGAAGACTAAGTTGTTTGTGAGTGGGGCGCGCGATCAGTTTGGCCCGCGAGCGAAGCTCGAGGCGCTCGTCGCGTCTGTGCCGGAGCCGAAGAAACTGGTTGTGATTCAAGGCGCGGATCATTTTTTTGAAGGACGCTTGCGCGAGCTAAGAGAGGCGATTGAAAGTTGGGTCCGGGAAGAAATCGTGCGAGACGTGTCTTTGTAAATTTGCTCATGTTTGATGCCAATCGTGATTCGCTGTTCCGCCAAATGTGCGACACGGCGCGGGAGATTTTCCTTCACGCGCTGGAGGAAGCTTCGATTGCCAGGGGTTTTGCGCGGCATGTGTATTGCGAGCGCGGGTTGTTGCGCCTCTGCGAAGATCTTTATGATCTGCAGGCTTACTCGCGGGTCCTGGTGATCTCCATCGGCAAGGCCGGACACACGATGGTTGAGGCGCTCGTGCAGCAAATGGGTGAGTCTTCGATTGAAGGTATTGTGGCCAATTCGGTCGAGCCTCCGGCACAGGTGCGCGGTTTTCGCTATTTTCGTGGCGGACATCCCACACCCAATGCTGAATCCATTCATGCGGCGAATGCCATTCTGAAGTTGCTGGACGCGCAAACCGCGGCATCGTTGGTGATATTTCTGCTCAGTGGTGGAGGATCGTCGATCGTGGAGAAGCCCGTCGATGACGAGATCTCCCTCGACGATCTGATCGCGACCTATCGCGTGCTGGTGCATTCGGGTGCGCCCATCGGGGAAATCAATGCCATTCGCAAACATCTTTCGGCGGTGAAGGGCGGACGGTTGGCGCGAGCGGCGTTCCCGGCGCAGCAGGTCTCGCTGCTGGTGTCTGATGTTCCCGATGATACGCCCGATGCACTGGCGTCTGGGCCAACGATGCCCGACTCAACCAGCGTGGATGACTGTTACCGCATCGCGGAGAAGCATGGGTTGTTGCTGCAGTTGCCGCATTCCACACGTGAACTGTTTGAGCGGCGAGTGCTCGAAGAAACTACGAAGTCCGACGATCAGGCATTTTACCGTTCGCGCTGGTGGCCGGTGCTTTCGAACCAGACAGCGGTGGAGCAGGCGAGTGCCGCGGCCGAACGCGCTGGGTTCTCAGTGCATGTAGACAATTCTTGTGACGACTGGGACTATGCGCGCGCGGCCGACTATTTGTTGAAACGGCTCCGCGAACTAAGAGAAAAGTTCGAGCGCGTGTGCCTGATTTCCGGTGGAGAAGTCACTGTGAAGGTTACGAACGGTGGCGTTGGCGGACGCAATCAGCAGTTTGCGTTGGCGTGTGCCTCGAAGATTGCGGCAGAGGATATCACCGTGCTCAGCGCAGGGACGGACGGAGTGGATGGGAACAGTCCGGCGGCTGGCGGGGTGGCGGATGGAAGTACGGTGATGCGCGCGCAGGCTAGTGGGCTTGACGCTCACGCCGCGCTCGAGAAGTTCGATGCGTATCCATTCTTCCGCGCGCTTGGGGATGCAATCGAGATTGGGCCTACGGGGAACAACTTGCGAGACTTGCGGATTTTGCTGGCTTACTAAAACAAAGAGTCTTATGCGGCTTCGCTTTTCACCCGCACTCCGGCCCACTTTTCTAACAGGGTGAGGGTCGCGGCATAGTCCAGATCGCGATGGCCGTCTTCGGTGGCCATTTCGTAGATTTCTTCCACGGTTTCGAGGGCGGGCAGCTTTACGCGAGCCTCCTTGGCGGCTTCGAGGGTGAGAAGAATGTCCTTGTGCATAAGGCGCAGCGGAAAGTTGGGAGTAAAGTCGCGCTGCAGAATGAACGGGCCTTTGTAATCGACGACGCCGGAGCGGACCATGGTGGCTTCGATCAGCGAGAGGAGTTGCTTAGGGTCTACTCCGAGTTTGGTGGCGAGGGTAAGCGCCTCAGCGAAACCTTCGAAGATCAACGCGATCTGGAGGTTCATGGCCAGCTTGGTGGCCTGGCCTTTGCCGGTTCCACCCATGCGGAAGATTTTCTTGCCCATGGCTATGAACAAGGGATTGAGGCAATCGATGATCGCTTCGTCGCCGCCGACCATGAAAATCAGACTGCCATTGGCGGCGCCGATTTTCGATCCGGTCATGGGGGCGTCGACGTACGCCACACCCTTGGCGCGAACACGTTCGGCAAATTTCACGGTGGCGGAAGGAGAGATGGTGCTGGAATCAGCAATGATCATACCCTCGGAGAGCGACTGGTCGACGCCATCTGCACCAAACAATATTTGTTCGACGGCGGCGGTGTCGGAAACGCAGAGCCATATCACTTCGGCTCCCTGTGCTGCCGCGAGCGGAGTTGGAGCGATGCCAGCGCCTTCCACGAGTTTACCGGGAGTGCGATTCCAAACGGTAACTTCATGACCGGCCTTGGCCAGATTCGTAGCCATGGCTTGCCCCATAATTCCCAGACCCAAGAAAGCAACTCGCATCTCTGAACTTCTCCTGTTCGAACAAAGAGACCCGCTCTGGAATTAGATATGAGGGGTAGGATCGAGGTCAAGCAAAGTAGCGCGGATTCGTGTGGAGCGCCGAGTGCAGCGGCAGAAGGTTTTTAGGGGGAACCGCGGGAATTACGCGCCTTTCTCACCAGCCTGAACTAAAATAGAGCCAGCCGCTTCCAGCTTTCATCGAATAAAGCAGGTCAGTTCAGGATGATCAAGGCAACGCTTCGCAATCCGGCCCTCCGCAAACGCGCGTCGCAGTTCGGTCGCCTGGTGCGGCATTCCGCGGTGACTCCGCTTTGCGGCGAGACTCACATGCCGCGTCTGGCTTCTAACGGCGAACTCGGGGTCACGTTTATCGGCCATTCCAGCTTCCTGGTGCAAATCGGCGGGCAAAGCGTGATGATCGATCCGAACTTTGCGCGCTGGTTATTTGTGCTGAAGCGGTTGCGGCGTCCCGGAGTTCGCGTGCGCGACTTGCCGGCCATTGATTTAGTGCTGGTGACGCATGCGCATTTCGATCACCTGCACCGGCCGTCTTTGCGTGCGATTGTGCAGAACAATCTGCGCACGCTCGGTATTGCTCCGGCCATCATTATTCCGAGCCACGTGACGGATCTGGTATCCGATCTGGGTTTCTCGGAAATTATCGAGCTTGACTGGTGGAACTGTTCGCGGCACGGCAATTTGTCGGTGACGCACGTTCCTTCACGGCATTGGGGAGCACGGATTCTCAAAGACTCGCATCGCGGCTACGGTGGATACGTCTTGAAGGCGGGGAAGCACTCGGTTTATCACGCGGGTGACACCGCTTATTTTGCCGGCTTCCGCGAGATCGGACGGCGTTTGTCACCGGAGCTGGCACTGCTTCCGATTGGCGCCTATAATCCACCAACCTTCCGGAATGTACATACCAATCCCGCCGATGCCACTCACGCCTTCCTCGACTTGAACTCGCGCTGGATGGTGCCCATGCACTATGGGACCTTCCGGCTATCCCACGAGCCCGTCGATGAGCCGCTGCAACTGCTGGAGCAGGAAGCGCGCGCGGCCGGAATCGAGGACCGCGTTGTAGTTCTAGAAGAGGGCGTTACGAAGTTCTTCGGATCCTGAGCGGCCGGGACTCCCCTCTGCTGGCATTCCCTCGGCTGTAACACTGCTTTGACAAACAGCCCCTGCATTTTGGTGTAAGCTCTGGTGCACGAATTTTCGCTGTAGGAGGCGAATATGACCGCTAAAGCTATACCAGAGGGTTATCACACCCTCACACCGTACATGACGGTCCGCGACGCCGCTCGGGCCATCGAGTTTTACAAGCACGCGTTTGGCGCAGTCGAAAAAGGCGTGATGAAAGGACCTGACGGCAAGATCATGCATGCCGAGCTGCGCATCGGCGATTCTCTGTTCATGCTGGCCGACGAATTCCCGCAATTTGGATCGTTGTCACCACAGTCGATTGGAGGCTCAGGTATGGGGCTGCACATTTATGTCGAGGATGTAGACTCTGCGTTTGACCGCGCGGTGAAGGCGGGCGCGAACCTTGAGATGCCCGTCGCTGACATGTTCTGGGGCGACCGCTACGGCAAGCTGGTGGATCCGTTCGGCCACAAGTGGTCCATCGCAACCCATACCCACGATATGTCCATGGAGGAAATCGAAGAAGCGCAGGAAGAATTCATGAGGCAGATGCCGAAGAGCGCCTGAAGAGCGTGAACCGAGTGATTTAGCGTTCCGCCGAGGGGCGTGGCTGGGCTGGCCGCGCCCCTCGACTTTTTTCCGCAGTGCTTTCTTCCGTGGTACTTCCGTAATGGCAGCAAAACCGCTATTACACAAGTATTACAGTGGTCTTCCCCGCGGCTTGATACGTTAGATATGTACGGTATCGAACTTAGCTCAACGAACGGGGATGCTCCTTGGACATGCAACTGGAAAGCCTGGAAAAACGACAAGCCGCAAGAAACGAAGTCAACTGGGTGACCGCGACTTTTATGATCTTGTTTCACGTGGGCGCTATCGCGGCACTCTTCTTCTTTACGTGGAAAGCATTGTTCGTCGCCATGTTCTTGTGGTGGGTCTCGGGGAGTCTGGGCATTGGCATGAGCTACCACCGGCTGCTCACGCACCGCGGCTACAAGACGCCGAAGTGGGTTGAGTATTTTCTGACGGTGTGCGCCACGCTGGCTCTCGAAGGCGGGCCGATTTTCTGGGTGGCAACGCACCGCATTCATCATCAATATTCCGATCAGGATGGCGACCCGCATTCGCCGATCGACGGGAAATGGTGGGCGCACATGGGCTGGATCTTGATGGGAAAGTCGATGCACCATGACACGACTACGCTGGCCCGCTACGTCCCCGACTTGGCCAAAGATAAGTTTCATGTCTGGATCACGAAGTATCACTATGTACCCATGATTGTGCTGGGCGTGATCCTGTTTGCAATCGGCGGACTTCCGTTTCTGATGTGGGGCATCTTCATGCGGACGGTGGTTGGTCTGCATGCCACCTGGCTGGTGAATTCGGCGACCCACTCCTGGGGCACGCGGCGTTTCACCACGCGCGATCTTTCCACCAACAGCTGGTGGGTGGCTTTGCTGACGTTCGGGGAAGGCTGGCACAACAATCACCACGCGCATCCAACAGCGGCCCAGCACGGCTTTACCTGGTATGAGATCGATATGAACTGGTACGGCATCTGGGCGCTGAAGCAACTGGGCCTGGCTTGGGACATCAAGCGGGTGAAACTGGCTGATCTGGAAAAAGGGCTCGTGGCTACGCCGAATGGACAGCTGGTTACTGCTGCTCTGCCGCAAGTTTTGGTAGCGGGCGACTGAAGAGAGGTGTTTCCGGAAAGCCCCGACCAACCTTGGTCGGGGCTTTTGTTTTGGGCAGCAGTCCACGGGCACGAATCTGCCTGTTCACGGTCCCCGCGAAGATGTGGCCTTCAAACGCTGTAGAATCGGCATGAAGCCATGCGCATCACGAGCCGCCGCGGAACGATCATCTTCTTTCTCTGCCTGGGCACCGGCCTGGTAGCACTGACGGTTGCACTCTACGTTGGATGGATCATCCTCAATTGGCGCCAAGGAGTGCTGCTGTTCTTCGGCATCGTTTTTTTTGCTTTGATCATTGCGGGCATGATCGTGAATACCAGCTTCCTGGTCCGCGAAATTCGGCGGAGCGAACAGCATGACAGCTTCATCAACGCCGTAACTCACGAACTAAAAACGCCGGTGGCTTCCATCCGATTGCACCTGGAAACTTTACAGCGTCGCGAGCTGCCGGAGGCCCAGAAGCAGGATTTTTACCGCCTGATGCTCAGCGATACGGATCGTCTAACCGAGACTGTGGAACAGGTGCTGCGCGCCGGACGCGCCGGAGACAAGAAAGCGGGCCGAGAGAAATCTGCAGTCGATTTCCGGCAACTAGTGCGCGAATGCATGGAGGCGGCCCGCGTGCGGCATCATTTGCCGCCGGAAGCTTTGCGGTACGAGGAAGCATCGAGCAATGGCGCGGGGATGCGCGTCATGGGAAGCTCCGAGGACCTCCGGACCGCGGTTTTTAACGTTCTTGACAACGCGATCAAGTACTCTGGCGACACTGTGGACGTGCGGGTGCGCCTGGATACGCCCGACGAAAAGCGTGTTGTTCTCAGCGTGCAGGACCATGGGGTCGGCATTCCTCCCGACGATTTGAAAAGCATCTTCAAGCGCTTTTACCGCGTAAGCCACCGCTCGCTGGCGCATGTGAAAGGGACGGGACTGGGCCTGTTCATTGTGAAAGCGATTGCGCAGAAGCACGGAGGCAAAGTATTTGCGACAAGCCAAGGCGAAGGCGAGGGCGCTACGATAACGATGGAACTGCCGAGGTCGACCGCATGAGCCGGGTTCTGGTGGTGGAAGATGAAGCACATTTGGCGCAGGGGCTGCGCTTCAATCTGCAGGCGGAGGGATATTCTGCCGAGGTGGTTGGCGATGGTGAGGCCGCGACGGAACGCCTCCTCGACAAGAAAGAGAACTTCGACGCCATCGTGCTCGACATTATGTTGCCGGGTAAGGATGGTTTCAGGGTGGTTTCGGAACTGCGCGCGGCACGGAATTATGTGCCTGTGCTCATGCTGACGGCCCGCAGCCGACCCGAGGATGTGTTGAAGGGCTTCGCTGCGGGAGCGGACGATTATCTGCCCAAGCCTTTCGACCTGTCGATATTGTTGGCGCGACTGCAGGGACTACTGCGGCGTAGCCAGTGGATGCGATCGGGACAAGCGTCAGGAAAGCTGGGCGCCGCGCAGGAGGTATCTGATCCGGGCACCGTTAGTGACTTCGGAACATTTTCATTCAGCGGCAAGACTATCGATTTCGGCGTGCTCGAACTACGTACCGCCGACAATGTGATTCACTTGACTCTGATGGAATCGGAACTGCTGCGCCACCTGGTGCGCAACGACGGGCGAGTGGTTTCGCGCAAGCAGATTCTCGAAGAAGTCTGGGGACTGCACGAAGACACCGACACGCGTGCCATTGACAACTTTATGGTGCGGCTGCGGCGCTATATCGAAGACGATCCGGCACAGCCGCGGCACTTGCTCACGGTACGCGGCGTCGGGTATCGGTTTCTGGCGAATCCCGAAAAAAAATAGGGGTTGCCAATCGGCGACGCTAGGTCCGGGAAAGCTCGGCAACCAGCGTTTCGCGGCGCTCCAGTGCCAGACGGTCCACGCGATTAAGAATGATCCCGTAGATCGATAGGGATATTCCCGCCAAGACAAGTAAGAGCAGCGTGGCGATCCAGGAGTTTCCGAAGTATCGCGCCATCCAAAACGCACTGACGCCCACGCCCACGACCACAAATTGCAAAGCCAGGCTGACCAGTACCGTCATTTGGGAAGCGCGTTGACGGCCGAACTTTGAGTAGTCCAATTTTTTCGGCGAGTAGATCGACAGCAGATTGCCCACGGCAAAATTCACCGGAGCAGCGAACAGCAGACCGGCCAGCGTTGCAGTAGTGATGTCGAGTGCGGGCCGGCCGTAGAGGGACGCGACTGCAATCCAAGCCACAAGTGTTTCTACGGTCAGAATGCCGGCGTGGGTCAGATTCTTGGCCAATACAATCTCGCGGAAGCTCACCGGAGATGCGTAGAAAAATTGGATGCCGCCGGCATCCCCACCAAAGCTGTTGTAAGCGAGATTCGTTAACATCAGAAGCGTGTATGCCGCGGCGACCGGAAATGCCAGGTTGGGCGTGCGGGTTAAAAAGCCCGCCGAATGCCGGGCGGAGTTCATGGCACCGAAACGGAAGACGAGGAGCATAAAAATCGGCATGACCAGGGAGAGCAGCATGGGGCCGCTGCGCAGCAGATAGCGGATTTCTTTTTCGAGGACCGTTGCCACCGGCGCTGCGAATCCGGGAAGATTCCATCCGAGGCGGAGCTGCCGATCCTTCGGAAGAGCGGATGCGGCAACGGCCTCGCTCAAGTTCTCGCCGCGATATTGTGCCTGCAGTCTCACGTGCAGGCCGTAACCAATCACCATCACAAAAGCAAACAGCAGCGCCAACGAGCTGAGGGCCACTGGCCATTGCGGATAGATGCCGTGCACGATGGCGTCGGCGGCAAGGCCGGGAGGAAGAATGCCCTGTGCCGGAGCAAGAACTTCGACGAATCGCTGTACTTCGGGTCGCGCGCGCTTGCCGAAGTGTCCGGTCAACGGTCCAATCAATTGAAAACTCAGCATCAGCAGAACAAACAGAACGCCCATGATCTCGCGCGTGCGGCGCTGTGCGAGCCAGCGCTCCACCCAGGCGAATATCATTTGCATCAACAGAAGATTGAACGCAGCGAATGCCATCAACACCAGCAGCGCCCAGGGCAGCAATGCAGGCTTCGCAATACTTACGCCCACCAGAATTCCGAACGACCATAGGCCGCCGATAGCGCTCGCCGGATCGAATGCGCCATACGCGAGCCGCACCAGAAAATACGAGCCATAGCTGAGCGGGAAGCGCAACAAGTCGGAGGAGTCCGGACTACTGGCGAACGCGGCGGCCATGATGGGGAAGGCCTGCCAGAACAACAAGATGATCCACAAAAATACCGCTAACATTTGCGGCTTGCCTTGCGAGAGGACGACATATGCCAACACGCCCATGCCGAAAGCGCCGCCCAATCCCAAGATCGCGAATGCGAGCGAGACAAGAATGCGCGAGAGCAACTCTAGCTGGCCCCGCGTGGTGCGGAGAGTGTTGACGAAGAGGCGCCATCGCAGCCAAGCGATGGCGGTCAGTTGGGTGCGTCGGCGAACGGTGAGGATAACCTCATTCATGCCTTTTACCCCAGCCACGAAAGCTCCTGGTCTGTGCGGCGCGAGCCACCCACGGTATGCAGGAAAATCTGTTCCAGCGTCATCTTTTCGCCGGATGGAATCGTCCCGTCACCTGAGCCATCGCCTGATCCCGTCGGCGTCTGCGCCTCCACACCAGCACGCAGCTCCTCCAGCGATCCGTGCGCCACCAGCCTGCCCTGATGAATGATGGCGACGTGGCTGCACAGGCGCTCCACGATCTCGAGCACGTGCGAGGTGAGAAAGATCGTGGCGCCGCGCGCGATCATGCCTTGCAACATTGCCTTCAGCGTTCCGGCAGCGATAGCGTCCACACCTTCGAAGGGCTCGTCGAGGAACAACACTTTCGGCCCGTGAATTACGGCCGCAGCCATCGCCAGCTTCTTCTGCATGCCATGCGAGTAGTCGGTGACTAGCTTCTTCGGCTGATCGGCGAGTTGCATGAAGTCGAGCAGTTCTGCAGTGCGCTTGGCAGCGGTTTCGCGGTCAAGTCCATACATGCGTCCAGCGAAGTTGAGAAATTCAGATCCAGTCAGGCGTCCGAAGAGCGCCATGCCTTCGGGGACGACGCCGATTTGCCGCTTCACTTCTATCGGATGCGCAGTGAGATCGAGGCCGAGGATTTCAATTCGGCCCGAAGTGGGTGCGAGCAAACCAGTAAGCATTTTGATGGTGGTCGATTTGCCGGCGCCGTTCGGTCCGAGGAAACCGAAGAATTGTCCCGGAGATACACGCAGATCGATGCCGTCAACGGCAGTGAAATCCCCGAATCGCCGCGTCAGACCTTGTGTTGATATGTTGGGGGCGGTTCCCATGAAACCTTTGAATCTAGCACAAGGCTGACTTGCCGTGCGGTGACTTCAGCTGACAAAATGAATTTGTTCAGAGGGAAATCAACCCTGTAGCAGATTCTAAGAAGCGAGGGCAAACGCGAAGCGCCCCGGCCTTGTGCGCGGGGCGCTTCGTTTGGCAGAACTGCGGCGGTTTAGAACAAGTTCCAGAGGAATTGGTTGTAGACCTCGTGGTGGAATTGGACTTCCGCGGCTTTTACTACCGACCCCAACAGGCGTGGGCAGCGGTCGGCCGAAGCCTGTTTCAGATCGGCGTAGCGTCCCTTCACATCTTCGCCCAGAAGTTCGGTCGTCCACTCTGCTTTGCGGAAGTCGTCCAGCGCCGTGTAAATGTTGTCGGGCAGATAACGTTCCGCCTGGCGCAGGTTCTTGATCTTGGCCGTGGTGCCTTCGAGTCCGGTCTTGAAAATCGAGTACATGACCAGGTAGGGGTTGGCGTCGGGAGCGACCGCGCGCACCTCGGTACGCATGCTGCGCTCGTTGCCGATGGGGATGCGGATCATGGCGCCACGGTCCACGGCCGACGCCTTGAGCTGGTTGGGCGCCTCGAAGTGCGGATCCAGGCGGCGATAGGCGTTCACGCTGGAATTAAACACCAGGCAAAGATCGTTGCCGTGGGTGAGGAGACGGTCCAAGAACTCGTATCCCAGCTTGCTGAGCTTCTCTTCGCCCTTTGGATCCCAGAACAGGTTCTTGCCGCTGCCGCTGACGGAAACGTTGGTGTGCATGCCGCTGCCGTTGACCCCAACCACTGGCTTGGGTAGGAAGCAGGCGGTGAGGTCCATGTTGCGGGCGACCTGGCGGCAGATCAGCTTGTAGAGTTGGATATGGTCGGCGGCAGCCACCACTTCCGCATAGCCGTAGTTGATTTCGAACTGCGAAGGAGCGACCTCGGGGTGGTCTTTTTCGTTCTGGAAGCCCATGGCGCGCTGCACTTCGGCGGTGGTGTCAATAAAGGTGCGCAGCGGATCGCCGGGCAGCGAATGGTAGTAGCCGCCGGTATTGACGTACTCGAACTGGCCAGTTTCGTGATAGCGGCGCTCGGCGTCCGGTCCCTTGAACAGGAAACCTTCAATCTCGTTGGCCGCGTTGAGCGTGTAGCCCTTCTTCTTGTGCAGCGCCTCGGCGTAGCCCTTCAGCACGCCACGAATGTCGGCTGTATACGACGTTCCACCCTTGTCGATGACTTCGCCGAATACCAGCACTTTGCCGGAACCGAAAACATCCGCCGGGCCCCAATAGAATGCGGCCCAGTCGATGCCCAGCCGCAGATCGCTCTCGCGCTGCGCCGTAAAGCCGCGAATCGACGAGCCGTCGAAGGTGAGATTGTCCCAACTCTTGATCAGAAACTTCTTGTCGTAATCCAGCATGTGCAACCGGCCCTCGAGATCGCTAAAGAGCACGGTCACAGCCTTGATCCGCTTCTCGTCGGTCAGATACTTCAACCGCTCTTCCTGGATCTTGTGGATAGGGACACGCTTACTGCGCTGTTCCTTCGCCTTCAGATTCAGTTCTTCCAATTCGTCGTAGGTGAGTGCCAAGAAATTGCGCAGTTCATTAGGCATGGATGGTCTTCAGTCTCCTATTCGTAGTCTGCAAGTAATGATTTCAGCAAAGCAACGCCACCGAAACATGGAGTTGGTACGGCCGGGAGTGTACCGAGAAGAATAGCGCGACTCTAGGTCGGCGACAATCGAAAAAGCTGATGCGAGGTATAAATGAGATTTGTTCGGCCTGGCAATCGTGCCAGAAATCTTCTACCGCAAGGCAAGTCCCGTTCCCGGCATCAGCTGGATGATCACACCCAGCGCTGTCAGAACGGCGATGTAGTAGACCGTCGTAGTGCTTTTCGGAGATTGAGATGATTCTTTATGAGATGAGCCTGGCCACGAATCGATCGGGTGATCCGCTTACTGGCGGTGGGTCGAAGCTCCCGCGGCGATCTCGCGCAGGGCACTGACAAATTCCGCCGCGGTGTTTGGGTCGGCTAGAGACTCCAGATGCACCGTGGCGGAGAATTGCGGCGATTCTGGATGGAAGTGTACCTCCAGGAAATCCTGCCGACGTGCCGACATCAGCGCATTCAATTCTGCTGAGGGATCTTGCTTCCAGTGAGTCCGGGTAGTGAGAATTACCGGGCCCGGTTCGTAGTAGAAATCCCACTCGGCGTCGTCGCGTTTGCGAGAAGAGATTCCGCGGTTATGGGCGCACCAGCGATGCCGCACCACTTCCAGATGGAAACTCGGGGAGCCGTCCAGGTCGGCTTCGAAGGTCAAAGTTTCTTCTTGCTTGTGCCAGCAACTCATTAGCCAGTGAATAGGAAGAGCGCGGGGCCGGAACTTCAGGGTTACTCGCGCATTCTCAAACCAGCGGGAGGGAAAATGCAGACGTGCCTGGAGACGGGAAGTTCCCATCCAGCGCGACTCGAGAATGCGTCCTTTGCCGGCACACGCCGTCTGTACCCAGCGCAACGCAATCGCGCCTTTTTTTCGGTTGTAGTGGGAAAACACAACGTACCACAGCCCCAGAACGGCGACCGAAGTGACCACGTCAATTAGGAGAAGGCGCCCCACAACGCTTTCCTCTGATGCTCATGGTACGTCCAGGGTTGCGGGCGAAGCAAGGGGCAATCGTCTCGATTTGTCATCTTCAAGCGAATCAGCGGTCATATCTGTGGAAAACCGGGGTCGCAATGGTTTACGGCTGCTGAACTAGTCCGTCTCTGGCCGCTACAATGGCCGCGTGCCCTTCACCATTCGCGACTTCCAGCCCTCCGACTTCGACACACTGTGGCGCATCGACCAGACCTGTTTCCCTCCGGGAATTTCCTATTCTCGGGCAGAGCTCAAGCTCTACATTCGCCGTCGAGCGGCCTTCACGCTGGTCGCGGTGAGCGTGGCTGGAGCAGATGCGACCACTTCCGCTTCCGCAAAAAGCGAAAAACATTCTCCAGCAACCGATTCCGCCATTGTCGGGTTCCTCGTGGCCGAAGCGGGAGCCCGGGCCCGCGGACACATCATCACTATCGATGTGGTCGCAGCCGCTCGCCGTTTCGGTGTGGGATCACTCCTGCTGCGCGCGGCTGAAGATCGCCTGATCGTCGCCGACTGCCGCTTGGTTGAACTGGAAACCGCCATCGATAACGTATCCGCTCTATCTTTCTACAAGCGCCACGGCTATAGCGTGATCAGAACCTTCCCGCGCTACTATTCCAATGGGCTGGACGCGTTGGTGCTGGGAAAAACTCTCATTTAACCTTGCGAGCAGATCGCCGGACTTTACGACACAATTTGCGTTCCGCGCTTTCTCCAGCTACCTTGCCTTGTTATGAAAGTTGCTGCCATGAAAGTCGCCATTCAGGGCGAACTGGGTTCCTTCAGCCACGAAGCCGCGGAGCGGATGCTGCCGGGCTGTGCAGTCGTCCCCTGTGCCCGTTCTGCCGAGGTGTTCGACCGCGTCGAGAAGGGCTCGGTGGCCGCCGCCGTAATCCCGATCGAAAACTCGCTGGCTGGCACGGTGGCTGAGCACGCCGATCTGCTGGTCGCGCGGGACGTATTCATTCAAGCAGAATTCCTGTTGCGCATTGTGCACAACGTAATCGCCGCGCCCAGCGTGAAGCTCTCAGCGGTGCGCAAGGTCCTCTCTCATCCGGTGGCGCTTGATCAGTGCCGCGATTTCTTCCGTCATCACCCCAAGATTGAGCCCGTCCCGTTCTACGACACGGCAGGGAGCGTAAAGTACGTTGTCGCCGAGAACCTTCCTGACGCGGCCGGCATTGCCGGGCGCCATGCCGCACGCGAATATTCGGGCAAGATTCTTCAGGCCGGCATCGAAGACGACAAACGGAACTTCACACGGTTCTTCCTGATTCGCAAGTCGGTGGCAAAGCCGGGCGCCGCGGCTACGCGCCAAAAAGGAAGCGCTGCCTCCGCCAGCCGCTACCAGCGCCTGATTCCATCCGGTGCCAACAAGACATCCATCGCGTACAAGCTGAAGAACCAGCCCGGAGCGCTCTTCAAATCGCTAAGCGTTTTTGCCCTACGCGACATCAGCCTAAGCAAGATCGAGTCGCGTCCTCTGCGCGGACGGCCCTGGGAATATGTCTTCTACGTGGACTTCCTTCGCGGCGACAATGAACCCGCCCGCAATGCCCTTCGGCATCTCGGCGAGGTCGCGGAGTTCGTTAAGGTGCTGGGCATTTATCCGGCGGCCTAAACCAGCGGAAATTCGGTTCTGAGTTCTATAACATCCTCCGCATTAGCCCCGGTACCTTGGGCATCATGTCGCGGAGCCGGCATGCCGATAGAATCGAAGAGCCTCGAGCCGACGAGAAGGGATGAAACCTTTCTGGGGGAGTATCATCTAAGCTTGAGTGAGTTACACTCAAGGAGAGCCAATGAGCCAACAATCGCTTTCCGAGCCGATTGCTAAGCATCGGGAAACAAATGACGTACGGGCTTTGCCCGTGCTTCCTGTGCGGGATACCGTTCTTTTTCCGCATGCCGTGCTGCCTCTAACCGTGGGGCGGGAAAGTTCCGTTCAGCTTATTAATTCGCTCGGAGAGGATAAAACCATTGTAGTTGTCGCGCAGCGCGAAGCGCGGGTCGACAACCCTCAACCCAGCGATCTTTATACCGTCGGCACTTCTGCGGTCGTACATAAAGTCGTAAAGATGCCCAACCAGAGCCTGTTCGTGTTTGCCGAAGGACTGGAGCGGGTCCGTTTAGGGGAGTTCACTCAGTTAGCGCCATTTATGCGCGCCCACGTGTCGCCTATTCCAGAAGCGGCTCCGCCTGACAGTTCGGAGATCGAAGCGCTGCAGCGCAATGTGTTGACACTATTTCAGCAGATCGTCGCCGGCTCGCCCACGCTCTCGGACGAACTTTCCACTGTGGCGTTGAATATCGATGAACCGGGGCGCCTGGTGGATTTCATTGCATCGTCCCTGCCGTCGTTATCAACGCCTGACAAGCAGGACACGCTGGAAACTCTCGACATTCGTGTGCGCCTGGAGAAGATCAACCAGCATCTCGCCAAGGAACTTGAGGTGCAGCAACTGCGCAACAAGATCCAGAGCGAAGTGCAGGACCGGGTGCAGCAAACCCAGCGCGAGTATTACCTGCGCGAGCAAATGAAGGCTATCCAGAAAGAACTGGGCGAGCAGGATGAAGGCCAGCGCGACGTTGAAGACTTGAAGAAGAAAATCGATGACGCAGGCATGCCTGAGGAAGTGAAGAAAGAGGCTCTCAAAGAATTGGGACGGCTCTCGCGGATGTCTCCTATGGCCGCCGACTATTCGCTCACGCGCAACTATGTCGAGTGGCTGGCTGTGTTGCCCTGGGCCAAGACTTCAGGCGTCGAGATCGAGATTCCAAAGGCGAAAGAAATTTTGGACACGGATCACTATGACCTGGAGAAAGTTAAGGACCGCATTCTCGATTACCTTTCGGTCCGGCGTTTGAAGCCGAACATGAAGGGGCCGATCCTGTGCTTCGTTGGACCTCCTGGCGTGGGCAAGACTTCTTTGGGCAAGTCGATTGCGCGGGCGTTGGGCCGCAAGTTCGTGCGCCTGTCGCTTGGTGGCGTGCATGATGAGGCGGAAATCCGTGGCCATCGCCGCACTTACATCGGTGCATTGCCGGGACAAATCATTCAGGGCATTCGCCGCGCGGAGACGAAAGATCCGGTCTTCATGCTCGACGAAATCGATAAGGTGGGCCGCGACTTCCGCGGTGATCCCGCTTCCGCTTTGCTGGAAGCGCTCGATCCCGAGCAAAACTCAAGCTTCCGCGACAATTATCTCGACGTCACTTTTGACTTGTCGAAGGTGCTGTTCATCACGACCGCGAATATGCTCGACCCCATCGCGGAGCCGCTGCGCGATCGTATGGAGATCATCGAACTGCAGGGCTACAGCGAGGAAGAGAAGCTACACATCGCGGTGCGTTATCTGGTTCCACGCCAAGTGGACGAGAACGGAATCACAGCGGAGCAGATTGAATTTCCGGAAGCGGCGCTGCGCTACATCATTCGCCACTACACGCGCGAGGCTGGCGTACGTAGCCTGGAGCGGACCATTGGAACCATCTGCCGCAAGCAGGCGCGGCGGCTGGCCGAAGGCAAGACCGAGAAACTTGTTGTGACGCAGGAGATCATTCAGGAATTTCTGGGCGGCATCAAAATTCGCACCGAGGGCGAGATCGAGGAGCGCACCGAGCGTCCCGGCGTGGCTGTCGGATTGGCGTGGACTCCGTCGGGCGGCGACGTGCTCTTCGTCGAAGCCAATGCCATGAAGGGCAAAGGTGGATTCACCATGACCGGGCAGATTGGCCAGGTGATGCAGGAATCCATGCAGGCTGCTCTTACGTGGGTGCGCTCAAACGCCGCTCAGTTGGGCATCGCGGAAAGCTTTTTCGCCGACCATGACATTCACATGCACGTGCCGGCGGGAGCGATTCCGAAAGATGGTCCCTCGGCCGGCGTGACCATGGCGACGACGCTGGTATCGTTACTGACGGGACATCGCATCCGTCCGCTGCTGGCGATGACGGGTGAGATCACTCTCAGCGGCAACGTGCTTCCAGTGGGAGGCATTAAAGAAAAAGTGCTGGCCGCCAAGCGCGCTGGAGTGACTGACGTGATTCTGCCGTCGGAAAATAAAATGAACGTTGAGGAGGACCTCACCCCCGAGCAACTGGAAAACTTCAAGGTTCATTATGTGAAGACGATCGATGAGGCGCTACGCGTGTCGCTGCCGGCAGTGGCGGAGTCAACAGCTGCAAAGCTGCTGACCACGCAGCCCGAGGCGGTTCACGACAAAGCTTTCGCGCGGGTGTGACGCAGAAGAGTTCCCGGTGTCCAATTGCCAGTCCTAGCGGGCTGGCAATTTTTTTGCAAATGTTCCTCCTCTAACTAATCTTCCAAAAGGTTTGAAATCCTTAGCGCGTGACGGAGCGGCTCGCGCTAAACTGTCAACCTGACAAGTGGTTCCTATGCGCGTACGCGTTCTTTTCTTCGGCATGGTGAAAGACCTCGCGGGTAAATCCAGCGACACGCTGGATCTGGGCGAGGGCGCGACGGTCGGCGATGTGCTGGCGCATTGTGCGAAGCAGATTCCCCGTCTGAAAGATGCTCTGCCTTCGCTAGCCGTCGCAGTGAATCAGCAGTATGCGGGGGCGGAGACAGCGCTGGAATCGAATGACGAGGTCGCGTTGCTGCCGCCGGTCAGCGGCGGGTCAGGAGAACGAAAGCACGCGCGCTACGCCTCGATCATCCGCGAGCCGATTGATGCGTCGCAGATAGTGGCTAATATTAAGCGCTGCGAGGACGGGGCGGCCGTGGTGTTTGAAGGAGTGGTCCGTAACCAGACGCGCGGTCGGCGGACGCTCTATCTGGACTATGAGGCCTATGAGGAGATGGCGCTGCAGAATATGGAGGCGTTGGCTGCGCAGGCGCTCAAACAATTTCAGATCCGAGATGTGGCCTTGGTGCACCGGCTTGGGCGGCTCAATATTGGGGAGACCAGTGTGCTGATCGTGGTTGCTTCGGCTCACCGGGCCGCCGGGTTCGAGGCGTGCCGCTGGTTGATTGATACGCTCAAGCGCACGGTTCCCATCTGGAAGAAGGAATACTTTGAGGATGGCGCGGTATGGGCGGATGGGGAACCGTTTCCCACGGAAATTCGCCACGTAAATTCCCGCGACCGGGGCAGCCCGGCACCGGACGCCGCATCTAAGTGAGTGGCGCGGCGATTTGAGTCGGGACCGCCTCGGGACGTGCAGCCGACGCACCGCGAAGTATACTTCCTTTCATCGAACGAAAAATCGCGAATGAGAGAATCTGCAACGTTGATTGTTCTGTTGCTGGCCTGCGCTGCATCCCAGGCTCAACAGCCGCCAGCTCGAAGCCGACCAACGGAAGCGCCGCCCACGCTTAAAGTCGACGTGAAACTGGTGAACGTCTACGTCACCGTGACCGATGGTCATGGAGGTCCGGTTGCCGGGCTTAAGAAAGAGAACTTCACGCTGCAGGAAGATGGCCGCGATCAGACCATCTCGGTGTTCGATAAAGAATCCGCGGTGCCGCTTTCGATCGCGCTGGCGATCGACACCAGCCTGAGCACGCGGCACGATCTGCCATTGGAGCAGGCCTCCGCCAAGCGCTTTGCGCGCGCGATCATGCGGCCGGTGGATGCGTTATCCGTGTTTGGATTTAGCGAAACGGTGCTGCAGTCGACGTCTTACACGTCCGACTTGAAGCGGATCGACGATGGCATTGACCACATCCGGCTGGGCGCGGCCACGGCGCTGTTCGACGCCGTCTTTCTGGCCTCACGGTCGCTCGACCGCCGCCAAGGACGAAAGGTCCTGGTGCTGATTACCGACGGAGGCGACACGGTCAGCAAAGTGGATTACAAAGAGGCCGTGCGCGCCGCCGAAGAGGCAGAAGGGATTGTTTACAGCATCATAGTGGTGCCGATCGAGAACAGCGCCGGGCGCGAGACCGGAGGTGAGCATGCTCTGATCCAGCTCTCGGAAGACACAGGTGGCAAGTATTACTATGCTACCTCGATGTCGCAACTGGACGAGGCCTTCCGCCAGATCAGCGACGAACTCCGCACTCAGTATCTGCTGGCTTACTATCCCTCGGAGCGCACGTCGAACTCGCAGTTCCGGCGCATCCAGGTCAGCGTTTCCGGCCCTCCCGATTCCGCCATCTACCGCGTGCGTCATCGAGCTGGCTATTACACGTCTAAGTCCGACTTCTGATCACGCTCTCTCTGCGATGGTACTCAGATGCCCCATCGGGTGGCTTCCAACTAGCCGAAGTTCGTCGCGGAAGTGCCGAGCTCTGCGATTTTTGATGGCGAAAGTGACACAAGTCTTGTCTTTGCCATCGAGAATTTAGAAAACGCGATGTAGTGCAGACCAACCCCCTTGAAGCCAACGTGGGTTGATGACACACTCGGCCCAGATGTTTTTACGGCCGCATCAACGCAACAAGGACGGTAAGGATCACACCTACTGGTCGTTGGTGGAGACGGTGCGAACGGTCGACGGTCCTCGCCAGAGGACGCTGTGCTACTTGGGGGAGTTGAACGGTTCGGCGCAGGCCCGATGGCTGAAGAGCGTGGAGGTGTTCAACGAGCAGGGGGACGCCCAGCAGTTGAAGCTGTTTCCCTCGCACATTGAAGTTCCGGACGATGACCCCCAGGTCGCTCGGGTGTTGCTGAATCGAGTTCGGCTGGAGAGAACGCGTCAGTTCGGCGCTTGTTTTCTGGGTTGGGAGTTGTGGAAGCGTCTCGGACTGGATCGATTTTTTGAGCAAGCGATGGACGGCGAAGCGGCCGAGGTGCCGTGGTCACGGGTGGCCGCGGTACTGGCGATCAACCGACTGTGCGCGCCGGGGAGCGAGTTGGCAATCGAGGAGCGCTGGTACCCCTCGACGGCGCTGGATGATCTGTTGGAGATCGAAGAAGGCAAGATCAACGATACGCGTCTGTATCGCTGTCTGGACCGGATTCTGCCGCACAAGAGGAAGCTGGAACAGCATCTCAAGCAGCGTTATGGGGAGTTATTCGGAGCCGAGTTTGATGTGCTGCTGTATGACCTGACCAGCACCTACGTGGAAGGGGCGGCGGAGAAGAACGCGATGATGGGCCGGGGCTACTCGCGGGATCATCGGCCCGATTGCGAACAGATGGTGATCGCGCTGATCGTCAACCGCGAGGGCTTTCCGTTCAGCTATGAGACCTTTGATGGCAACCGTGCCGACGTGTCGACCATGGAAACGATTCTGCGCATGGTGGAACGTAAGTACGGCAAGGCGAGGCGCATCTGGGTGATGGATCGGGGAATCGTGAGCGAGGAGAATCTGGCGGCGATTCGCAAACGGGGTGGTCAGTATCTGGTAGGTACGCCGCGTCGGCAGATGAAGCGCTTTGAAGCCGAGTTACTGAAGGACGACTGGACCCAGGTGCGAGCGGATGTGGAAGTTCCAGCGGAGAAGAGACGTACATCTTGTGCCGCACGGCGGCCCGTAAGGAGAAAGAGAAGGCGATCCGGAAGCGTTTTTCCACGCGTATGGAGGCGGCTCTGGAAGCTCTGGAGAAAAACATTGCCAGTGGCCGACTGAAGGACCGCTACAAGATGGAGAGGAGACTGGGACGGATTCAAGCGCGACACCCGCAGGTGAATGATCTGTTCGAAGTCGCTCTGCGAGACACACCCGCCGGCGTACATCTGGTGTGGGAAATGAAAGAAGAGCGAAAGGCTTGGCGAGACTTGCGAGAAGGCGCCTACATGCTGCGAACCAATCTGCAGGCGGATTCAGCCGAGCAGATGTGGTCCATGTACATGCAACTGACCGAAGCCGAGACTTATGCTTCACACTGCACCTCTTTCGCAGGGTTAGCATCAAGGCCGAGCACTCGTCTTCTTGCGGCGAGCTTCAGCCCCGGTCTTTTGACCGGCGCATGCAGACCGGGATGC
>Ga0187876_1001287_pt1 | contig 21923 bp, 14 predicted proteins | sample June2016WEW_17_4_FD_133000 | JGI IMG/M metagenome (GOLD analysis project Ga0187876, IMG submission 133000) | Peatland microbial communities from SPRUCE experiment site at the Marcell Experimental Forest, Minnesota, USA - June2016WEW_17_40 | ecosystem: Environmental > Terrestrial > Soil >...
GGCCGGCTGACTTATGTCAGGATGGTTGCTTGCACGACGCTGGCGCGCCTAGAGAGGCCAGCGGGAGTATTCATATGATAAAACTCGGCCCGAGGTGCGCAAACCCACACTGCCCGCTGCAGCGCGGCGTGTGGCGCACGTTTCTTAAACCTCCTCGAGGCGTATTCCTGCATAAGCAATGGCTTTGCTCGCCGGAGTGTCTCAATCAGGTGCTCGAACAATCCTTGGTGCCGGTGATCGAAACTACGCGGGCCAACCGGGAAACCAAGTCGCATCGCTTTCCCTTGGGTTTGGTCATGCATTCGTTGGGATTGGTCACCAAGGAGTCCTTACAATCGGCCTTGCAGGCGCAGCGAGAAGCTGGACAAGGGCGCGTCGGCGATTGGTTGCGACGCCAAGGCGCGGTGACAGAACCGCAGATCACACAAGCGCTGGCCTTGCAGTGGTCCCTTCCGATCTACCCCTTGGATAGGTGGGAACGGCTGCTGAACTGGGCTCATCTGCTCCCCCTCGGCTTGCTACACTCATTTCAAATGCTGCCTGTCCACTACTTGCCCGCCAGCGGGCTGCTTTACGTGGCCTTTTCCAGCCGGGTTGATTACACAGCGCTGTATGCAATCGAGCAGATGCTGGAGTTCCGCACCCAACCCTGTGTGGCCCAGCAGTCGCAAGTCGAAAAGGCGCTCGACGCCTTGTACCGGCGGCGTGTTTCGGAAGATAACCCGATCTTAGGGCCGCTTGAACCCTCCCTCATTTCCGGCGCAACGCGGCAAGAGGTGACAAAGTTCGGGGCTCAAGTAGTCCGCGTGGCAGGGTGTGCAGACAATGTTTGGATAAGGCTCAGCGCTGCCGATCTGGTGCGCGACCTGCTTTTCCAGAGCCGCGCCGAGCGCCCGCTCATTGTCCGTGCCCCGGCAGTCCCGTCCCTGCTAGTCCACCCGTGGTGAGGGAGTCACAGCCTTCTTCCCCGGGGACGGGACGACCCCAGTCAAAGTCACAGCCTTCTCCCGTGGGGAGAGAGTGGACCGAGACGGTGCTGCCGTTAGCTGTCGCGGGCCGGGTAAGGGTTCACATCCATCGCAACACTTGCCACATAGACCTTTCGATCCGGCGGCAACTGCCAATCTGCTACCCCAAATCAATGACTCAGCGAATAAACCCCCGGCGCACTGAAGAACTTGTCCACTCTATCCAGAACTTCCTGAGTGCTGGCCGAGCCTTGAATCGACCTGCACAGTTCGGCCCCCCCGCGGATCCCATGGGTGAACCAACTTGCGAATTGTTTCATCTTGCCGATTGCGCCTGGAGTTTCCTCACCCACCAACATTTGGTAATAAGAGCGGATCAATTGGTAGCGGTCCGCATCGCTCGGTTCCGTGAACGTTCCGGTTCGGAAATAATCGGAAAGCTGGCGGAATATCCAGGGATTGATGGACGCGGCGCGTCCAACCATCACCGCGTCGCATCCCGTCTGCTGGTGCAGCGCCAAGGCATCCTGCGGCGTCACCACGTCACCGTTTCCGATGACCGGGATGCGAACCTGTGACTTCACCTCTTGAATGATTTCCCACCGCGCGCGGCCGCTGAAACCTTGCTGGCGCGTCCGCGGATGCACGGCGAGCGCCTCCACGCCGCATTCCTCCGCCACTCGAGCCACCTCCTGCGCTACAATCTCCGTATCACTCCACCCGGAGCGGAGCTTTATCGTAAACGGAATACGCACCGCGGCGCGAATCGTTCGCAGAATTCTCTCCAGCAGCGGCAAGTCGCGAAGCAAGCCCGAGCCGCCACACTTCACGACCTTCTTGGCAGGGCACCCCAAGTTCAGATCGACGACGTCGAATCCGAGATCCTCGATCATGCGCGCAGCTTCTGCCAACCGGTCCGGGTCGGCGCCGAAAAGCTGCGCGGAAATCGGCCGTTCTTCGGGCGTGTAATACAGATAGCGCTTCGAGCGCAGATTTTGACGAAGCATCCCTTCACTGGAAACAAACTCCGTCATAATCAGGCCGCACCCGCCCAGGCGTTTGATGAAGCGGCGAAATACCGTGTCGGTGACACCCGCCATCGGCGCCAGAATGTGGGCCGGCCGGATCATCACATCGCGAATTCGCAGTTCTTCGAAAAGCATGAAAAGCAGGAGTCAGAATTCAGGAGTCAGGAGCCAGAATGAGACCACTTGCGCCCTGGGATCGGCATGCAGGCCCATCACCAGGTTGCTCTGAACCAGCCTGACCTTTAAGACCCAATCTTGTTTCTTATTCTGCCTTCTGACTTCTGACTCCTGACTCCTGACTCCTGAGTTGCGCCTCTTCAACGATGGCAAACCGCACTTTTCCCTCCGCCACCTTTTCGCCGCCCCGATAAATCGCGCCGCGAAGTTCGCCCAGGCGCTCGCCGAGCTTAAGCACCTCGGCCTCCACGCGAAGCGTATCGCCCGGCTCCACGGGCTGAGTCAGTTGCGCATCGGGAATTTGCAAAATCATCGCCACTTTGCCGGCCATCTCCGGCCGTTCCATAACCAGGACGGCTCCCAGTTGAGTGACCAACTCCAACAGTACGCCGACTGAAATGACTGGCGAGCCAGGGAGGAATCCTCGCGACGCTTCGTCGTCCGCCGAGAAACGCTTGGTGGCCACGATTCGCTGCCCCGGAACGAATTCGGTGACCTGATCGATAAACAAGAAGGGGTAACGATGCGGAAGGATCTTAAGAATATCAGGGAGTGAATTCACATCGCTCACGGTTGTTTACGCGTTGCGGGCGGAACCGGCCTTCGAGCCCGGCAGCGGCGCAGCCTCCGCGGACCTCTTCTTAACGTCCTCGTCAGCATGGCTCGCCGCTGACCCCTCGACCTTCAACAATTCTCTTCGCAGCGCCGGATTGCGCGCCGTCCATTCTCCGCTTCGCTCCTGATCGCTGGCATACTGGGCGCGCATCGCTTCCAGCTTGGAGTCGATCTCGTCGAGGAAGTGCACCACAAGTGCTTCCGGAAACATGGGTTCTTTGGGAGACCCGAACTCCAATTTGCCGTGGTGAGAGAGAATAATGTGCTCGAGCTGGCTCTTCAATTCCGGCGGGAAGCCCGGAATCTGGCGAATTTTCTCTTGCACCATTTCCAGAGCCATCGCAATGTGGCCAAGCAACTGCCCTCGGGTGGAATACCGGAATCCCGACGTGAAGCTTAACTCCTCCACTTTCCCCAAGTCATGCAGCACCAATCCCGCCAGCAACAGATCGCGGCGCAGATCCCCATAGTGGTCACAAAGTTGATCTCCCAATTCGACCAGCGACAATACGTGCTCAAGCAGCCCGCCCAGAAAGGCGTGATGATAACTCATCGCGGCCGGCGCCTTTTTGTATTTCTCCGCTATCGTGGGGTCCTCCAGAACAGAAAGCAACAGCACGCGCAACGGTCCCTCGGCCATGCGTTTCATGCGGTCGAGCAGCACGGCGTACATTTCCGCAGGGTCCCGCCGCGAACGCGGCAGGTAATCGGACAGGTCCACATTCTGCGCCGCGCTCTTCGAAATCCGCCGCACGCGAATTTGCGGCGTCCCCTGATAATCTTCCACGATCCCGTCGACTTCAACGATATCCTCCACGTCGAAATCCAGCGGCGCCCGGTCGCAATCCCACAGTTTGGCGCGGATCACGCCGCTCGAGTCGCGCAACTCCAGGTCGAGGTACGCGTTTCCCGTACGCGCCATCTTCCGTTCTCGTGCTTGCAGCAGGAAAGTGGTCCGGACCGGACTGTTGGGGCGGAGATCGGTGACGAAGCGCTCCTTCATTTCTCTTTCTTGGCCGTGATAGTTTCCGTCGGCAACTGCTCCCCCGTGTCGACGTATCCGGGGGCCCGGTAGATGTAACTTTCTTTGCGGAGCTGTGTCAAGTATTCCCGCAAACGCGGCTCCATTTTCTGGTTGTACAGCGTTTCCTCCACGCGTTGCTGAACCTCTTCGAACTTGGGAATGCCGGGGCTGTATCGCTCCACCACTTTCAAAATGAGATACCCGTACTTGGTTTGGATGGGGTTGCTGAACTCGTTGATATCCAACTTCGCGACCACAGGGGCGACATCCGCGGCCAGCGTCCCTTCCTTCATCATGCCCAAATCGCCGCCTTGGTCGGCGCCCGACCCATCGGAGTACTTCTTCGCAACCTCGGAAAACTTCTGCCCCGCCTTCAGTTCCGCCAGCGCTTCGTTCGCCCGCTTCTCGGCTTCTTCCGGCTTCCGTTTTTCGGTTGCGACCAGGATTTGTTGCAAGTGCACCAGGCCCGGCGACTTGAATTCGTCCTTGTGAGCCTCGTAGAATTTCCTCGCGTCATCCCGCGAAACTTGGATGCGCGACCCGACTTGCCGCTCCATGACTTCGCGCATCAGCAAGTTGCGCCGCATGTTGTCCTTGAAGTCCTCGTAATTCATTCCTTGCTTTTCGATTTCCGTCTCCAGGTCCTCGAGGGTGGCCAGGTTGTTCTTCTTGCGGATGTCGTCAAGCTGCTTGATGATATCGGTCTCCACGTTGATGTCCAGGTCTTTGGCCTTCTGCACCATCAACGATTCGTCGATGAGGTCGCGCAGTAGATTCTTACTTTGTTCGCGCACTTGCGCGTCCAACTCGGCGCCCGAGTATTGTTCCGCCAACCTGCTCCGCAGTTGCGCCTGTTCGTCATCATACCGGTGTTGCGTGATGATCTCGGTGTTGACGTGCGCAATGATGCGCTCGATTATTCTCGCCCCCGCGCGCGTAGCGCCCACCGACCCCGCCACCAAAGCCACGCCAGCTAAAACCACCCATGTCCGTCTACTCATATCCGTTGACCCGTCCTGCAAAGATCAATTGGGGGCGGTCCTTGCGGCCGCCCACGACAACCATCAGGGTTGCCCGTACATGCCAATATCTTAATGCTTGGGTTGCAGCTCCTGCAAGACATTTTGGACTTCTTCGAGTGTCTTCTCATCGCCACTCCGCAGCTTGAAGCGCAGCATCCCATCGGGCCGAAGGCTGGCTTCCCGCCGCCGGCGCACGAACGTCGTAATCCGTACCGGCTCTACTGGAGTCTTTTCGTGAAACCGCATCCAGATCTCGTCTGCTTTTCTCTCGATGGATTGTACCAGTAGCTGCTCCGCAGCAGACTTCAAAAGGCCATAGGAGAGGAGGTTTGACACGGAAGGAGGAATGGGTCCGTAACGGTCATTGAGCTCGGACTCCAGTTCGGTGCGCGCTTCCGGCGTGGCCAAGCTGGAGATTCGCTTGTAGAGGCGTAGGCGCTGGCCCTCATCGGCGACGTAGTCGTGTGGAATCTTGATATCGAGGCCCAGGTTGAGCGAGGTGCGCACGTCGATCCTTTGCGGCGCCCCTTTCAATTCTTCCACCGTCTGCTCAAGCATTTTCAGGTAGAGGTCGATTCCGATAGCATTCAAATGCCCGTGCTGCTCGGCCCCCAGAAGATTGCCCGCACCGCGCAACTCCAGGTCCAGGGCCGCCAGGCGAAAGCCTGCGCCCAATTCCGAAAACTCTTTCAGCGCCGCCAGCCGCCTCCGGGCAATAGGCGTTAATGCCTCTTCGGCAGCCACCAGGAAGTATGCGTAAGCGCGCCGATTCGACCGCCCCACCCTGCCGCGCAGCTGGTAAAGATCGGCCAAGCCGAAGCGCTCGGCGTGATTAACAATGATGGTGTTGGCGCGCGGTATGTCCAGCCCGTTCTCGATCAGCGCCGTCGCCACCAACACGTCATATTCCCCCTGCATGAATTTGAACATGACCCTCTCGAGTTCTTTCTCGTTCATCTGCCCGTGCGCAACGCCGATTCGCGCCGTGGGCACCAAGCGCTGCACGATGGCCGCGATGCTGAAGATGGACTCAACCCGGTTGTGAACAAAGAACGTCTGCCCCTCACGCTGCATCTCCTGAAGGATGGCGGACTGAATCAGGTTGTGGTTGAAGGGTGCGACGGTAGTCTGAATCGCCAGCCGACCGCGCGGCGGCGTTTCGATAACCGAGAGGTCGCGCAATCCGCCCAGCGACATGTGCAACGTCCGCGGGATAGGAGTGGCCGACATCGCCAACACGTCCACTCCCACCTTGAATTTCCTCAGCTTCTCTTTCGCCGCCACCCCGAACCGCTGCTCCTCATCCACGATCAACAATCCCAGATCGCGGAAGCGGACGTCCTTCGACAGCAGGCGATGAGTTCCAATCAGCACATCCACCTTGCCCGCCTCGGTTTCTGCCACGGTCTTCTTTTGTTCCGCGGGCTGCCTGAACCGGCTGAGCATGTCCACTCGCATCGGAAAGGGCGCCAGCCGCTGCCGGAAAGTTTCGAAGTGTTGGAACGCCAGCACGGTGGTGGGAGCCAGCACGGCCACCTGCCGGCCGTCCTGAATGACCTTGAAAGCGGCGCGCATTGCCAACTCAGTTTTTCCGTAGCCCACGTCACCGCACAACAAACGGTCCATCGGTTCCGGACTTTCCAGGTCTTTCTTGATATCCTCCAGCGCCTTCAACTGGTCAGGCGTCTCCTCGAACTCGAACGCCTCCTCGAATTCTTCCTGCCACGGCGTGTCTGGGCTGGCGGCTGCGCCTCCCGTCATTTTGCGCTGCGCGTAAAGATGAAGTAGTTCTTGAGCCATGTCGCGCAAAGCCCTCTTGACGCGTGACTTCGTGCGCTCCCACGTAGCCCCGCCCAACCGGTCCAGCACCGGCTTCGCACCATCTCCTCCGGACCGGTACTTCTCCACCAGATCCAGCCGTTCCAGCGGAACGTACAGTTTCGCCTCGTCCTGGTACGTCAGCAGCATGAAGTCACGCTCCGAGCCACTGACGCTCAATTGCCGCAGCCCTTGATAGCTCCCCACTCCGTGGTCAACGTGCACCACGTAGTCTCCCACCTTCAGATCGCCCAGGTCCGAAATGAAACTCAACGCCCCTGAGTGCTCACGCCGTCGCGAAGCCCAGTCGAATCCTCCAAACAGGTCGCTATCCGCCAGCCACATCTGTTCCAGGTCAGGAATGACAAAGCCTTCCGCAAGGTCGCCGCGAACCATCAACGCGCAGCGGCGACCTGCCTGCTCTTCGCCACCACGGGCAGGAGCGCCGGCGCTGCTGGCCGTTTCAAACGGAATCTCGTACTCGGTAAGAATCCCCCGCAGCCTCTCCGCCTTTCCGCTGCTGGGCGTGACCAGAACCACGGACATGCCACGCTCCAGATTGCCGCGCAGATTATCCGCAAACCCCTTAACGCCCGACTGGAGCTTTGGCGAAGGCTGGGTGAGAAGAACGAACTCTTGACTAGGTAGGGGCAGGCTTGGCTCAGGCCCGTTCAGATCAGTTTCCACACCACCCATTGCGCTTTGGGGCTCTGCCTCCTGAGTTGCGGAAAGGCTTTCAAGGTTTGAAACAATCGGAGGGGCGTCATTAACAACCGGAGGCCTGTCATCTTGAGCGAAGCGAACGATCTCCGCAGCCGGTCGTGATCCTTGAACCAAAGCCGCCTGCGGCAATCCTTCGCCGGGCTCTGCGCTCTCGACTGGTCGTGTCAAAGCCAGTTCTTTCAGATAAACCTGAGGCAACCCTTTAACAATCTCCCGAAACTCTATTTCATTGAGGCATATATCCCACGGCCGGGGACGCGGCGGAACAACGTCGCGGACTTCGTCATACTCCGCCGCCAGCTTTTCCAGGAAGCCCCTCCATTGTGCGTCACGGTCCAGAGGTTCATCCCAAAGGACCACAGGATTATCGAACAACGCGAACAGGCTGCGAGGGTGCGGCTCCGCGAGAGGTGCAAAAAACTCCCATCCGGGGAAGGGATTCCCGTATTCGCCCGCCCACTCCGGTTCCCTCTCGAATCGCGGCGCAACCTCCTGCCCGCCGCGCGGATTCGCGCGCTTGTCGAGCGCGCCGACGAGCTTGTCAAAAAACTGGCGGGAGCGCGTCACCTCCGAAAGCGGAAGGAGCATGGCGCTTGGAACGGGCTGGCGCGAGCGCTGCGTGTCCGGATCAAATTCGCGCAGCGACTCAATTCGATCGTCCCAGAGTTCGATGCGATACGGCCACTCGGCCTCCGGCGGAAAAACATCCACGATCCCGCCCCGCACGGAGTATTGCCCCACATCGGAGACCGGCTCTTCGCGCTCGTACCCCACTCCGCTGAGGTGCTCTGCGAGATCGTCGAGAGCCAGTTCATCGCCGGTTCTGATTTCGAGCGCCAGCGAAGAATAGAAAGCTCGCTCCCGAAACCGCCCCAGCGCCGCTGTGACCGGTGTGAACAGCGCGCACACCCGTCCTCGAGTTATGTTCCACAGCGTTACCGCGCGCCGTTCCAGAATTTCGCCGTGCGGGGAACGCCCTTCGTAGGGAGAACGATCCAGCGAGGGAAAAGTCAGCACAGCCTGGTTAGACCCCGAATTGAGCCAGGCTGCGAATGTTGACGCCGTCCGCTGAAGGTTGGCGGCGGATTCATTGTCCGCAGTCAGGACAATCGCCGGGCGAGCCAGTTGGCAAGCGACTCCTGCCACCACTAAGGCCTTGGCGGAGTTGGTCAGCCCCGATAGGCTAACCCGCGCACCCTCGCCCGGCGCAGCCTCCGTCAAAGCCTGCAACACGCCGCGAAAAGCCGCATGATCGAGAATGGGATTTAACAAGGATCGCAGCTTCGACATGAGTCAGTTGTCAATCGTCAGTGGTCAGTTGTCAGTGGTGTGCTGTGAGCTGCCCTTCGATCCTCATCAGTACCGGCGGACGCCTCCTGACTCCTGGATCGTGAATCCTGACTCCTGCCTTTCAACGCCGCCTGAATAATGGATGACGTCGAGTACCCCTCAACCACAGGAATCGAAACCACCTGCCCACCCGCCGCCTCTACTTCTGCGCGGCCCACAATCGCGTCCAGCCTCCAGTCTCCACCCTTCACCAGAACCTGCGGCAGCATTCGGGCAATCACGGCCTGGGGGGTGAGCTCATCGAAAATCGTCACGTAGTCCACGACTTTGAGGGCCGCCAGGATTTCCGCTCGCTCTGCTTCGGGCTGGATGGCGCGCTCCGTTCCCTTGAGCTCCCGCACGCTGCGATCGCTGTTGACCGCCACGATCAGCACATCCCCGAGTTTCTGAGCCTCGGCTAGATAACGGGTGTGGCCGGGATGCAGCAGATCAAAACATCCGTTCGTGAATACCACTCGTTTGCCGCGCTGCTTTAGGTCCGCCACAACCTCATACGCCCGGTCTAAGGTCAATATCTTCTCAACGCCCATAACCAAACCTGGCCTCTGCTCGAAGGGATCAGCCGTGCCTCCCCCGCATATTCTAACACGCGCCAATCTCGTGTTGCGCAGACCTGGTTTCCAGGGTCTGGGGCCGGTGGTGCCAAATGCCCCACGCCAGAACCACAGATCGTAAAGGCAGGTCCGCGAGTAGATGTGCTACCAGGATTGTTCAGGGAACTACCGCAGGCGGGTGTCACCCATCAAGTATTTGTCGATGCCTCGGGCGGCTTTGCGGCCTTCACTGATGGCCCAGACGACCAGCGACTGGCCGCGACGCATGTCGCCGGCGGCGAAGACGCCGGGGACGGAAGTCATGTGATTGGCATCGCACTCGACGTTGCCTCTCGCATCGAGTTGCACGCCCAGCGATTCAAGCATGCCATTTTTCACGGGACCGAGGAACCCCATCGCGATGAGCACCAGGTCCGTTTCGATTGTGAAGTCTGTGCCGGGGATCGGCTCGAATTTTGGCGGCGGGCCTACCCGAATGGCGTGCAATTGCTTCACGCGGCCATTTTCGTCACCGCTGAACCGGGCGGTGGCCACAGCCCACTCGCGAGTGCCGCCTTCTTCGTGGGCGCTTTCGGTGCGCAACTGGAGCGGCCAAAGCGGCCAAGGCGTGTTGACTGAGCGCTCGAGCGGCGGCATCGGCATGATCTCGAACTGGTAAACCGACTTCGGTTTCTGCCGGTGGGCGGTGCCCAGGCAGTCCGCGCCGGTATCCCCGCCGCCGATAATCACCACGTGCTTACCCGTGGCCAGGATCTGTCCGGTCACCGCCTCACCAGCGACATGGCGGTTCTGCTGCGGGAGATACTCCATGGCGAAATGAATGCCTGCAAGCCCGCGTCCCGGCACCTTGAGATCGCGCGGGCTTTCGGCGCCTCCGGCCAGCAGAATGGCGTCGAACTCGCCACCCAATTCTTCCACGGGAACGTCCTGCCCAATGTGCTTCCGAGTCTTGAAGACCACGCCTTCCCGCGTCATCTGCTCGAGCCGGCGGTCAAGGATACGCTTCTCGAGTTTGAAGTCCGGAATGCCGTAGCGCAACAAGCCACCGATGCGGTCGGCCTTCTCGAATACGGTCACCCAATGCCCCGCGCGATTCAGTTGTTGTGCGGCGGCCAAGCCGGACGGCCCGGAGCCGACCACGGCCACTCGCTTGCCGCTGCGGTGCGGAGGCAGTTCGGGATGAATCCAACCTTCGCGGAAAGCGTGCTCGATAATTGCTTGTTCAATATTCTTGATGGTTACAGGAGGGCTGTTAATACCCAGAACACAAGCAGCCTCGCAGGGCGCCGGGCAAATGCGCCCGGTGAATTCGGGGAAATTATTGGTGGCGTGGAGGGCTCGAACGGCTTCGCGCCAGCGATCGCGATAAACGAGGTCATTCCAATCCGGGATGACATTGTTGAGCGGGCAGCCGGTGTGGCAGAACGGCACGCCGCAATCCATGCAGCGTGCGCCTTGAAGGCGCAGCTTCTGCTCCGGGAAATCGTGGTAGACTTCCCGGAAATCATTGACCCGCTCCGCGACCGGCCGGCGCGCCGGAATTTCGCGCGTGTACTCCATGAATCCGGTCGGTTTACCCACCGAGCGCCTCCCGGGTAGCCGACGCCGCTTCCGCCCTCAGGCCGGCGCCTACCGACGTAGTGCCCACCTCCAGAGCCTGCCCTGAGCCCAGCGAAGGGTCGGAACCCGTGGGCGCAGAGCCCGCCGAGATGAAGGCCGGCGCTACACTGGCAGGCGCGGGCGAAACGGCTAACACGCGCTTATACTCGTGCGGGAAAACCTTGACGAACTTCGGAAGCATCGTTTCCCAATTATCCAGGACCCACTTGGCGCGCGGGCTTCCGGTCAACTCCGCATGGCGCGCAATCAAGAAGGCAATCAAATCCACATCCGTAAGGGGACGGCTTGCCGCCCCCCTGTCGGGGGTAGGGCAAGCCATACCCCTACAGCCGGTGACAGGTTCAAGGTCCACACTGGCGCGATTGCAGCGCACCCTAACAAACTCACCCGTTTCATCGAGGACGTAAGCGATTCCGCCGGTCATGCCCGCGGCGAAGTTGCGGCCGGTCTTGCCCAGGACGATTACCGTTCCGCGGGTCATGTATTCGCAGCCATGATCGCCGACCGCTTCGACGACCGCCGTAGCTCCGGAATTGCGCACCGCGAATCGTTCGCCTGCCATTCCGTTGAAATAGGCTTCACCGCTCGTGGCCCCGTACAGAACCACGTTCCCCACCAGAATATTTTCCTCGGGCTGGAACGATGAAGTCCTGGGCGGATAAACAACCAGTTTGCCCCCTGAGAGCCCTTTGCCGACGTAGTCGTTAGCCTCACCCTCGAGAACCATGGTGATGCCTTTGGCGAGAAAAGCGCCAAAGCTCTGCCCGGCGGAGCCGGTGAAGTCGAATCGGATGGTGTCATCCGGCAAACCCTCAGACCCATAGCGGCGTGCGATTTCGCCGCTCAGCATGGCGCCCACGGTGCGGTGAGTGTTCGAGATCGGCAGGCTTAGGAAGACCGGCGCGCCGCCCTCGAGCGCCGCGCGCGCATGATCAATCAATTTATGATCGAGCGAACTTTCCAGCCCGTGATCCTGCTTCGTAAGGCAGCGCCGCCCCACTCGGGCGGGCGCAGCAGGGTTATAGAGCACGGCCGACAGATCCAGCCCCCGGGCTTTCCAGTGATCCTCGTCGCGGGGCTGAACGAGGCAATCCACTCGCCCCACCATCTCATTGACCGTGCGGAAGCCGAGACCGGCCATCAGTTGCCGCAGGTCTTCGGCGAGATAGAACAGGAAATTAATCACGTGCTCGGGCTGGCCCTGGAATCGCTTGCGCAGTTCGGGGTCCTGCGTGGCCACGCCCACGGGGCAAGTGTTGAGATGGCACTTGCGCATCATGATGCAACCCAGAGTGATGAGCGGCGTCGTGGCGAATCCGAATTCCTCCGCGCCGAGCAGCGCTGCGATGGCCAGGTCCCGGCCGCATTGCAACTTCCCGTCGACCTGCAGCCGCACGCGGCTGCGCAGGTCGTTCATCACCAGAACTTGCTGAGTCTCAGAGAGGCCGAGTTCCCAGGGAATGCCGGCATGCCGGATGGAAGAGATCGGTGAGGCGCCGGTGCCACCGTCGTAGCCGCAGATGAGGATGACGTCCGCATGCGCCTTGGCAACGCCCGCGGCCACGGTTCCCACCCCGGACTCCGCCACCAGCTTCACAGAAATTCTTGCCTGCGGGTTCACGTTCTTGAGGTCGTAGATGAGCTGAGCCAGATCCTCGATCGAGTAAATGTCGTGGTGTGGCGGCGGAGAGATCAAGCCGACGCCGGGAATGGCGTGGCGCACGCGCGCTATCGCATCACTAACCTTGTGACCGGGAAGCTGGCCGCCTTCGCCCGGCTTGGCGCCTTGCGCGATCTTGATCTGCAACTCCTCGGCATTCACCAGGTAGTTCGTGGTAACGCCAAAGCGAGCGGAGGCCACTTGTTTCACGGCGCTGCGGCGCAAGTCGCCGTTGGGGTCGGGGCGGAAGCGGGCTTCGTCTTCCCCGCCCTCGCCGGTATTGGAGCGGCCGCCGATGCGGTTCATGGCGATGGCCAGAGTCTCATGCGCTTCTTTGCTGATGGAGCCGAAAGACATGGCGCCGGTGGCGAAGCGCTTGACGATCTCTCGCGCCGGTTCGACTTCCTCGAGCGGCACCGGCGGCCCGGCAGGCTTGAAATCCAACAGGCCGCGCAGTGTGAAGAGATTCCGGTTCTGCTCATTGACCAGCTTCGCGTACTCTTGAAACGTCGAGTAACTTGACTGCCGCACCGCGTGCTGCAGCTTGCTGATGACTCCCGGATTCAGCAGGTGCTGCTCCCCTCGTTCGCGGTACTGGTAGCTGCCGCCAATCTCGAGTTCGGTGTCGGACTCCACCGGCCGCTGGAGGGCAAACTTGTGCCGCAAGAGAGCTTCGCGCGCCAGAACGTCCAAGCCGACGCCTTCAATCCGGGAAGCTGTGCCCGTGAAGTACCGCTCCACGACTGCCCGGTTGAGCCCGATGGCCTCGAAGATCTGTGCGCCGCAATAGCTCTGGAGGGTTGAGATCCCCATTTTCGACAGGACCTTGAGCAGCCCCTTATCAACCGCTTTAATGTAATTCTTCAGCAGCTTTTCAAACGTATAGTCAGGGGGGAAATAACCTCGCGCGTGCAGGTCCTCGAGCGTTTCGATAGCCAGATAGGGATTAATGGCGCTGGCCCCATAGCCCACCAAAAGCGCGAAGTGCATGACCTCGCGCGGCTCGCCTGTCTCCACGATGAGGGCAACCTGGTTCCGCGTTTTCTCGCGCACCAGGTGATGGTGCACGGCGGACAAGGCCAAAAGACTCGGGATCGGCGCGTACTCCTCATCCACGCCCCGGTCCGAAAGGATGAGCATCGTATAGCCGGACTTGATGGCCAGCGAGGCTGAGCGGCAAAGGCTGTCCACGGCCTCCTCGAGGCGCTTCTCGCCGCCCTCCACGCGGAAAAGCATCGGCAGCGTGGTCGCCAGAAAATCGCCCTGGCTGACACGGCGAAGTTTCTCGAGGTTCCAATTGGTGACGGTGGGATGGCGTTTCTTGAGAGTGTGGCAAAGCTGCGGGGTTTCCTCGAAGATATTGCCCTCTCGCCCGATGAAGTCGTAAAGCGACATCACCAGATCTTCGCGAATAGGGTCAATGGCCGGGTTAGTGACCTGGGCGAACATCTGCTTGAAGTAATTGAAGAGCAATTGGGGCTTGTCCGAGAGGCAGGCCAGCGGAGTATCGGTTCCCATTGAACCCACCGGTTCTTCGCCGTTCTGCGCCATGGGGATCATGATGAGGCGCAGATCCTCGTCCGTATATCCGAAGGCGCGTTGGCGCATCAGGATGGTGGCGTGGTCGGTGGGCTGGACGCGCGGCGGGTCCGCCAATTGCTTCAACGAAATCTGGTTCTCGTTCAGCCACTTGGCATACGGACGCCGCGATGCCAGTTGCTGTTTGATTTCCTCATCGGGAATGAGCCTTCCCTTTTCTGTATCAACGAGGAGCATACGGCCCGGCTCAAGCCTGCCCTTGAAGCGAATCTCGGCGGGATTCACCGGCAACACTCCCGCCTCCGAAGCCATGATAACCAGGCCGCCTTGCGTAACCAGAAAGCGGCCGGGGCGCAATCCATTGCGGTCGAGCTTGGCCCCGATCACGCGCCCATCGGTGAAACATACGGCCGCCGGACCGTCCCAAGGCTCCATCAGCGAGGCGTGGTATTCATAGAACGCCTTCACATCCTCCGGCATGGTGGGATCGCTAGCCCACGCCGCTGGAATCAGCATTTCCATCACGTGGGGAAGCCGGCGCCCGGCGAGCGTAAGAAGTTCGACTGCGTTGTCGAGGCTGGCGGAGTCACTTCCGCCCGGGGCAATGATGGGCTCGAGCTTTTTGATATCGTCCCCGAAGAGGCGCGATGCGAGCAGTGAGGTGCGCGCCTGCATCCAGTTCACATTGCCGCGCAGGGTGTTGATTTCTCCGTTGTGGCAGAGATAACGATAGGGATGAGCGAGATGCCAGGTCGGAAATGTGTTGGTGGAAAACCGCTGATGAACCAGGCATAGGGCGCTTCGAACTTCCGAGTTCGACAGTTCGAGGTAGAAGTTGGCGATCTGAGGAGCCAGCAGCAGGCCTTTGTAGACGATCGTCCGGGAAGAGAGCGAGGGAACGTAGAAGAAACTCTTCTCGCGCAGGTCGGTATTGGCCACTTCCTTTTCGGCGCGCTTGCGGATAACGTAGAGCTTCCGCTCTAAGGCGTCCTGATCCATCCCGTAGGCTCGCCGGATGAAAACCTGCTCGATGTAAGGCTGAGTGCTGCGAGCCAGGCGGCCAATCGTATTGGCGTTCACCGGGGTGTCGCGCCAACCGAGAATCGTGAGGCCCTCGTCAATAACGATCTCTTCCACCATGGCCTCACACCGCATGCGCTCGTGCGGTTCCACAGGAAGAAACATCATGCCCACACCGTATTCGCCGGGCGAAGGCAGCGCGAAACCGAGCCGTGTGCACTCTGCCTCGAAAAAGGCGTGAGGAATCTGGATGAGCACACCGGCGCCGTCACCGGTCTGCGGATCGCAACCGCAGGCGCCCCGGTGGGTGAGATTGATGAGAATCTCAATACCCTTCAGAATGATGTCGTGGCCCTTCTTCCCCGAAATATCGGCCACGAAACCAATCCCGCAGGCATCGTGCTCATTGCGCGGATCGTATAGACCCTGGGGCTCTGGCAATCCCCGGTGGGTAATGCTGCTGCTCATCTCAAATTATCTCTTTTGTTTAGTGTGAATTAAACAACATAACCCAAGGCTCAGCCTTGGCGCGCGTCTGGATGTACCGGTATGTGATCTCTTCGTGGACACTACTACTTTTCGACCCCCAACATCATTCTGCCCCAGCAGGTGCTTCGGGGTTAAATCAAAAGTTTTTATGAATGCGATAAAAGGCGGGAGTCACAACTCCCGAGGCAGCAGGCAGTGAGCCGCCAATCGACGACGCTGCTTTGAAAACGTGTAGGGGTAGGGCTTGCCCGACCCTCGTCAGGGTCAGCAGGAATGCGGGGACGGCAAGCCGTCCCCCTACAGATCTGGTAGAGGAGGGGATCGTTTTCATGGTTTCCGCGTGCCCGTCAAGCGACGGGTATGAGCGACTGCTCTCAGCACGACTTATCTTCTACAAAGTAGCGACTTTCCTCCGGTACCTCCGTGCCAAAAAGCCCGCCGGCAAAACGAGGATCAGGAGCCAGATCAAAAGGCTGGGACCGTATTCCTCAAGAGACAGCACGATCCCAAGTACCGTCTCCGCTGCGTTTTGGTAGCCGGCCACGAAGGCATTGTGGAAACGAGTCGAAACGGAAGCGCCCGGCGGGTTAAGCTGCGCTTTGTATTCCTCCGTGATCTGTAAGTCGATGGTGGCGAAGTCCACGCGGTGCTCGAGAGTCGTCTGCTCCGCTTCCATACGTTCAATGTCGCCACGGACTCGGGCGATGTTCTCCTCGACCTGAAGAACCTCGACAACGTTTCCGGTGCGTTGCTGAAGTATGGAGCGGAAGCGTTGTTCAGTTTCCCGGGCATTTTTCAGTCGAATGGCCAGATCGACGTGCTGGCGTGTGACGTCTTCGCCGGCCTGTGACTCATTCTCGACTCGGCCAAGCGCTTTGAGGTCGCCAACGGCCGAAGAGAGTTCAGGCGCGGGAATCCGGAGAGAAGTATGGAGACTGCGTGGAGCATTCTCGGGAGTACTGACATCCAGTTGGGCGGAATAGCCGTGATGTCGCGCCAGGATGGCGTCGAGAGAAGAGCGGGAAGCGGCGAAATTCTTCACCACAATCGAGAGGGAGACGGTCCGCGCGATCATAGGGCCCGGTATGGGGCTCGCCGAGATTTTACTCTGCTGGTCGGTCAGCGGCTGGCCATCGACCGTAAACGAGCCCGCGGCGAGATCCCCCAGCCCATGATACAGGCCGTTCGAATCTGCGGCCACACCCGGTGAACTTAGTGTAACGGGTGAGTTCAGTGGCCGAGCTTGACTCCTGGCTTGGCCGCTTGGTCGTGGGAGAGGCAGTTGAGAAAGCTTACCGCCATAAGCTCCCTGTTGAGACACGACTTCCATGTGCCGCACCCGGAACGGCAGGGTAATCATCAGCGCTACCATGACCGCTAGCATCGCCCCTCCCCACAAAATGGCCCGTCGAGCCGAGGTCCATCGAGCAAGGCCCATCGGGAGGTCTGGACGGTCCGTCTTGAGGTTTGAACCCGTTCCATCAATCAGGCTGGCAACGGACTTCTCCATCTTCACCGGAATATCCGGGACTTTCCAAGCGGACAATTGCTGTGACGTGCTGCGCAAGCGCTCGGCGAGGTGGGCGCATTCAGCGCAAGTGTCAAGGTGAGTGGATACAACCCGAGCCTCCGCGGCGGAGAGTTCGCCATCCAGAAGCGCCATGATTCTTTCAGGGACGACGGGGTGGGGGACAATATTCATACACACTCCTCGCGTTCCGCCAGTTCCGTGGGCGACGACTTGGGAGCCGGGGTGAGGAGCAGGTCGCGCAGAGCCATCCGGGCGCGGAACAGGCGTGAGCGCACGGTGTTAAGCGGTAATCGCAGCAGATCGGCAATTTCCGCATAGCTCAGGCGCTCAAATTCGCGCAACATGAGAATTTCCCGGTCAAGCCGTTCCAGCTTCGCCACCGCTTGCCGCACCCACAATTCTGCCTCAGAGGGAGTCGCGAAGGCGGGCTGCCGGGACCCAGCCTCGGACCCGAAAAGCGTGGCCCGAAGAGCCGCTTTTCGTCGATAGGCGCGGAGAATCTTGAAGGCAATCGCATAAAGATAAGTTCGGAAGAGTGCGCACGGCTCGTAGCGTGATGAGGCGCGAACGATGGCGAAAAAAGTGTCCTGTGTAAGTTCCTCCGCTTGCGCCTGATCGGCAACGCGCCGCCGGAAGAACCCGTACAGCGGCTGTTTGTAACGCAAGAACAATTCACTGAAGGCATCCATGGAACCTCGCGAGAACGCCACCATCAATTGTTCGTCGGTTTCAGCGCTAGCTGGCCTCTCCAGGCTGGAATTCCCGGGCGTCCCGTTCATCGCGTTCTCCTCTATCACTGCCGAGTCTCGAGGCAAAGTCGAGATGGTGTCTTGCCTGGGTTGTCTTTCGGCTCCTCCAATACCGGTAATGCTGTGAGAGCGCGAAAAGTTCCCCGAGTTTTAACGCGCCATGATCTTTTCATTCGTTTCTTACTCTGTTCTCGGGCTAGATGCAGGGGCACTGCTCTTGGTTGCCGGTGGGGTGGAGGAACGGAGAATCTTGAAGACTCCTGGCGGGGGAGAAACCTAAGAAGGTGTAAAGAAGTCAACCGGATGTCGTCCTGAGCGAAGCGAAGGATCTCCGAAGTCATTCGCAAATCGTTGAATCATCGTAAACTGCGGAGATCCTTCGCCGCGCTCAGGATGACAGTTGCGCTTTCAGAGATGACACTTTCAGGTTTTTCCCGGCTTCTGAGTGATCGAGATCGATAAATGCTTCTGGGCTCTTACATCAATCCCGAGGCTTTCAGTCCCGAGGCGGAAACTCTAACCTCCTGGTCCGATTCTCCGCCGTGAACGACGATGGCGCCTTCCTCCAGACTGACGTTGCGAACCTCGCGAAATCCTTCCGGCAATTCGGCCAGGAACGCGACGTAGTTGGCAGTCACTCGGCCGCGCCCGCGCACCGTTGAAAACGTCGGCGTGCTTAGGAGCGGCCCTCGGGCGAACGCCTCATGGCGTGTTACCGGTAATGGGGCCGAGCCAAATTCCAAGCCGCGTGTTTCAGTCCGGCCGTTCCAAGGGGGAGCCTCGCGGGAGCAGTTTTCCTCCCAGATTGTGACCCAGGGAAAATCGGCGCGGCGGAAGCAGTATGCAATCAGAAGCCGCTCGCGAACATTCAGGGCCCCAACATACTGCACCTCACGCGACGGATCGGCGACGAGCGAAGCCACCACCCCAAATCCCTTGCGAATCAGGCAGCGTGAAAGGTCAGCTTCTCCACCGGCGTTGGCCGGCGCCAGAGGCCATTCAAACTCCTTCCCGAAGGCCAGCAGCGCTTGCGCGCCATAAGCCTCAGGGCTCGTTATGCCTTTGGTGACGGACATAAACACGCGAGTATCTTCAGTCGAGATAAAGGGAGGGCCAAGGGTGACATGCTGCGTCCAGTGGAAGAAATGATCGAGCTTACGTTCGTTGGTGACGGTCTCTTTAAGATAGACCACCGGCTCTCCGGCCCGCACACCGGCCTCGCGGCTGAATTCGAGCCCTGCCTCGGGCAAGCGCAGAGAAAGCGCTACGCTTAGCTGGCCGCCGCGAAGGCGTTCGCCGGACTTGCGCCATTTCAAGCTGGGCGCCTCGCCATGAGTCGACAGGCCCTGGGCCGTTTCTGCTTCGGAGGGCGGTCCGAAGTAGTCCAGACAAATATTGTGCCCGGCGATTCCGGAAAGCAGTTTTCCTTCCGTCAACGGACCGTAACGTTTGGCGTGCGACCTCGCGCTGTACTGAAACGGCTCCATACTCTTCCATGGGGGAGTCCAGAGGGGGTTCAGAGTTGGAAGGCCACTGCCCTCCGCGAAACGAAGCTCGGCAATGTGGCCACCCCCTGTGAGGTTCACCATTTGAATAAGACCATTGCTCAGCGTGTACGCTTCCCTGCCCTGCCACTTGGTTTTCGAGCAAACAAGCTGATGGGCTTTCGGCATGCTATCTTCACCGCCTTTTCTTGAGAGTTAGGACTTTACAGTCTAGGAGTCGAGGAGTCCAGGAGTCAAGGAGTCGACTCCTTGACCCCAATCCATCGATAACGGTGGTAGGGGTAGGGCTTGCCCTACCCCCGTTGGGGCCAGTAGAAATGCGGGGATGGCAAGCCGTCCCCCTACAATGCGGGTCGTTATCGAGGGATTGAGCTCCTTGACTTCTCGACTCCGCGACTCTAGACTTCTCAACTTCCCAAGAGGTGGCCCGTGAACTCCTATCAGCGCGTGATGACTGCCATGGAACGCCGCGAGCCCGACCGTGTTCCCATCGTGGAATGGGCGATCAGCCGCAAGGTCATCAAGGCGTTGTGCCCCGCGGCGAAGGACCAAACCGATATTGAAGAGATGTTGGACCTGGACGGGGTATCGACGGTAGCCCAGTACGGTAAGGTCTTCGAGAATGCATACGGCAGCTATGTTGACGAATGGGGGGTAACGTATAGGCCGACGCCGGAAGAAATTGACCATCCCATCCGCGGCCCCATCCGGACGATAGACGATCTGAAGAAGTACGTTCCTCCTGATCCCGATGCGCCGCAGCGCTTGGGCAGGCTCCCCGAGCTGGTCGCGCGATTCAAGGGGAAGAAAGCCATCTTCTTCCGGCACCGCGCCGCCTTCATGTGGTCGGTCTTCCTGAATGGATTCGAAAACCTGCTGACGAATTTCCTTGTCGAACCGGAATTCGCTCACCGGTTGATGGATACCGTGCTCGAGGTGACGCTGCGCATCGCCCGAAACGCCGTTCGGGCGGGAGCCGACGTCATCGTCATTGCCGATGATTACGCCGGCAACGACAGCCCCTTCTTTTCTCCGGCCGTGTTCAAAGAATTCGTTCTTCCCAGGCTGAAGCGAATGGTGGATGCTGTTCACGAAGAAGGCGCCAGGGTGGTGAAACACTCCGACGGGAACCTCTGGCCCATCCTTGATTTGATCGTCGATACCGGCGTGGATGGGCTGAACCCCATGGAACCGATTGCCGGAATGGATATAGGCAAAATAAAACAGCGTTATGGCAAAAGGTTATGCCTGATAGGCAACATCGACTGCGCGTATATTCTCTCCGAGGCTTCGACCTCTGAGGTCGAGGCGGCAGTCAAAGAGTGCATCCTCAGAGCTTCTGCCGGCGGAGGGCACATCATTAGCTCGTCAAATGCCATCCACTCCTCCGTGAAGCCGGAGAATTACCGGACGATGATTGCGGCGACAAAAAAATACGGACGCTATCCCCTGTCTTTAAAGCGACTGAGCACGTCGCCCTCCATCAACACCCGCTGAGCCTGATATTTCCCTCGAATCGGCGACCGCCTTGCGGCCTTTATGGCCGGCGCCCTGTTCGCCCTGCATCCGATCCATACCGAGTCTGTGGACTGGATTGCGGCAGTGACGGACCTCGAGATGACTTTTTTCTACCTCCTCGCCTTCTGGTTCTTTCTCGAGGCTGCGACGCTTGGAGGCCGGCGTTTGGTCCGGCACTGTACGACTCAGCGACTTTTTGTACTTGTCCTTTGTTTTCATAGACATTCTCGCTTTGTTCCCCCGATTTTGCAGTCGGTAAGTTGAGGAGTCGAGACGTTGGGGAGCCCTCCGCCACCTTCCGGCCTGCGGCCCTAGGACCTGCGGTCGGCGTTTTGTCTGGCAGTCTACTACTCAGCGACTTTTTGTACTTGTGCTTTGTTTTCATAGACATTCTCGCTTTGTTCTCCCGATTTTGCAGTCGATACGTCGAGCAGTCGAGACGTTGGGGAGCCCTCCGCCACCTCCCGGACTACGGCCCGCGCGCGAGGGTCGCGGTCGGCTCTGGGTTTCCCACTCCTCGACTCTTTGACTCCTCGACTTCTCGACTGCACTTGGAGGCAGAAACCACAGGCAGGAACTACGGACGAAAACAAAAGAGGACGCATAACCCATCCGGCAGGGCCTGACCCCCCGCCCAACCCCACAAAACAACTCTAGCCTATTTCGCCCCGTTTGTCAAGAGAAAAATTCCAGAGCGAAAAAGTCCCTTTCATCCGCGGAACCGGCTTACCCGTTCAAGAGCCCATGTGGAGCCGTTAAGGACTGCTGCTGTATAATCCCTGGTAATGCCCGAAGCGCTAAAGGTTTTCATCAGCTACACTCACGATTCGGTGGAGCACATGGATCGCGTCCTGGCTTTGTCCAATAGTCTGCGCAGCGAGGGGATTGATTGCCGCATCGATCAGTACGAGCAATCGCCCGCCGACGGATGGCCGCAATGGTGCGACAGGCAAGTTGAAAAGTCGGATTTCGTTCTGGTGGCCTGCACCGAGACCTACCTGCGCCGGTTCAAA
>Ga0187876_1001288_pt1 | contig 21909 bp, 19 predicted proteins | sample June2016WEW_17_4_FD_133000 | JGI IMG/M metagenome (GOLD analysis project Ga0187876, IMG submission 133000) | Peatland microbial communities from SPRUCE experiment site at the Marcell Experimental Forest, Minnesota, USA - June2016WEW_17_40 | ecosystem: Environmental > Terrestrial > Soil >...
CTCCCACATCCTGGCGGATAGCACGCACACGCAGCACGTTGGATTCGATCGCTGTTTGTCAGGGCTAGAGGTGGCAATATCCGGTGATCAAACCAGTGGAAAATTCTTGTGATCATTGACAGGCAGTGTCCTCGACGAGCCCAAGTCCAAGAAACCAGGGCACGCGGAAGTTCGGCATCCACACTCTGCGAACGATCGTTCCCACATCATCCGCGCTCGCCGTACATTCAGCGCCAAGCATGGGCGCCTTGCTCAACGGGCCCGACGATCTCGCCGCAGTGCCTTGAGGATCGATAAAGCGCCACGCAATATGCACATCCCGTAGCTCGAAGCTCAGACGGGCGAGCTCGCGTGAGAGGGGATTATGCTCTAGCTCGCAGTCTACTTCGACGCCGCATGCCCAGTCCTCAACTGCTTCACGCTAGCTCTCCAGATCCAGGCTGGCGCAGTAGTCTTCTGAGAGCCCCATGTCTGCGACCTCGATCGGCCTGGACAGCCGACTCCGCGCCGCTTGCTTTGCGAGGACCTCACCGATGACGCCATCCACAATCGTGAGGCGCAACCGAGGTGAGATGTCTGCGAAGTGATCAGAAGCGACGATGAAGTACGGAAAGAAGGAGCCATGTGCGACGCGGAGCTTGAGGTTCATGATCTTCGAGCGCCACTGGTCATCTTCCTCGGTGCCTGGGCGATACTCGCGGCCTATGTTCACACCACGCTGCATACCATCAAAGTCGACGCCGACTACTGGCTTGCTCGATGGCTTCTCGCATAGCACGTAGTCAACACTTGTCTTCTTCAGTCGCTGCCAGTCGCGGTCGGAGATCGTCGCCCTAACGGGCGGAAATGCATCAAAGTCAAAGAGCGGCTCGCGAGTGAAGATGTTGAGGAAAGGCACGTTGTGCCACAAGTCGTAACTGTCACCCCACTGCCGCCGAAGCTTCGCGAAGTTCGACCGTTCGGCAGCACTGGCAAAGACGCTCTTATAGACACCCAAGGCACACCTCCTGCAGACGACGGAAAGTTCTGTTGACTTCCACGGATAGACCTGCAAGGGCCTTGCACTTAGCAGTAAGGCTGGGTTCAACTCCTAAAATGGCACGTCTTCCTCATCTGACGGCATGTCATCGCCAGCCCGATCATCCACCTCGGGCTGATCCTGCACTGGGTCAGCCACGATCCGCTTCTCATAAAGGGAGATCAGCTGCCCGGCGCGAGCTAGCACGTGATCGAACGTCAGAATGTCAATGTTCTGGAGCGTTGTACGCAGATTCCGCCACGCTTGATTCTGCTCGGCGTTCCAGCCATCGGAGCGACCAATCACGATAATCGCCCTGGGCCGGTACATAGGTTCAGTATAGACCTCGCTTAACCTAAGCCGATTCTCATTCATGAGTCGCAGGTAGTGCATGACCTGCCCCAGCACTTGCGACACTGCCTGGGAGGGGTAGTACGTTCCGTGGGAAGAATCCAGGACTAGGACTCGCTCACCTGGCTTCTTCAATTCGAAGACATCCATGAAGCCGTCCACGCTGACCAGGATGATGTCGGCGTTTGACTCCAGATCGATGACCCTCTTGTCAATTCGTCGGATGTACTCTGTGCCAAAGATCCAGTGGTGTTCTTCGAACCAGCGTTGGTAGGCACTCTCGAGACGGCTAGGATCGGCAATCATCTGCCGCAAGTCTTCTGTGGCGCGCTTGAGTCTGGCTTGCTGCGTAGCAGCGTTCAAGTTTTCGAGTGCATCCGCTGTCAGGTGATGGCCGACAATGGCGTCTATGCCGGAGCCCGAACTGAGCAGATTCCCAACTGCCGGCGCCAGTCTAATCGCATACGCCGGTGGAATCCTACCGCCCATGGGTACCGCAAGTACATGGTCTGCATGGGCCAATTGTTCAAATCGGGGCATCGTTGTCAAGTAAGCTACTAGCGACTCCAGGGCTGCTCCTTCCAGCGCAGCTCGCCGCACAAACCGAAAATCCTCGGCGACCCTGCTTCGCACAAAGTAGAGCAGTTCGATTCGAGAGTGCCGGTAGGTGCCATCGCGATGGCGATATATCTGGCAAACTTGCGCCTCGACGCGCTTGAGGGGGCCGCGATAGAGTTCAAAAGGTGAGGCGTACACGATGTTGTCGTGTCGCTCCATCGTGTACGATCGGACTGCCTCAAGCGGATCGGCCACAACCTCACCGTAAACCGGCTCAGTTTCGTCATAGGGTAGCGGTTCTTCGGCGTCGCTCACCGGGTCGTTCCACCACTTCGTACGCTTTCGTGCTGGCACCGTACTCTTCACGACGAACACCCTCCGCGCACATCAACGAGAATCGCCACCGTACGGCTTGCTGTGTATTCTACGCCAACCGAGGTTCCAACACGCGAATGAGAGTAATGGAGACCGCTACCAGGTCTCGTACGCAAGGAGCCGGCACGTTGGAATCGCGCTTGCATTTAGCCAAACACGAGGTGTGCCGCCCACGCTGTTTGTCGCACTACTGCGTCAAGCTCTGGCGCTCAATTGGCACTGTGGAGGCGGGAGCGACGAGCATTCAGCTTGTTCATGCCCTATACGTGTAGACAACCTCCAGCCCCGCGCCAAACATGCATGTTCCCTCAGCCGTGTTGTCGCCTGTAGCGAGCAGCGCAACGACAGTGATGACGTCCATACGACCTCCCTGAAGACATACGCTCGCTGCGTCGCGCGGCGCTTCCGGCGTGATCACAGCGATACGGTCTTGACCAGTTGGCGCACTAGATCTGCGCGGGCCGCTAGCGGGCCGCCTTGTCCGGCGCCCCGCCTCGGTGTCGGTACAGCTCGATCTGCAGCATGTCCTGTCTTCCCTTCTCCCGTGTGGGTCATCCAGTCGGATCCTCGAATGCCACACCAGGTCGATACACCCTTGGTTCGCTGGCCGGCGTGTAGGGGATGAAGGCGAACCCCTGTGAAAGCAGCGTCGATGCGAACTGACAATCCGGTGAGCAGACAGCCCACGGACCACACTCGTAGACTTTGTAGAACTGCAGTTGGCGCAGGACTTCGCTCAACTGGCCTATGCTGGCCTTCACTTCAATACACAACTCCACACTCGTGTCATACGCGTTCCAGCGAGGGAGCGCACCCTTCCTGAGCCGTTCTTCCAGGCCGTGAAGGCTCAGCGAACCATCGAAGCCATACATGGTCTCAAAGCCTTTTTCATCCTGCAGGTACAGCTTCGGCGGAGCAGCAACCGTGATGCAATAATCGACAAAGCCGACCACTGAACTTCCGCTCCTGTGTTTGATCGGCCGTTCCCATGCACCGCCGCGCACCATGCTGAGCCTGACTTGAGGAAATGTCATGTGACCGACCCACGCTTCGAGTTCCGCTATCAGGGCCTCTAGCCGGCTCTGATAGTCTGCAGCCCATGCGGCTTCCTTTGCAGTAGTCTCCTGGCGGCGCTCCCGCCGACGAACCTCAGCGTCGTGTAGTTCCTGGCGGATCCGCGTGAGAGCCGTCTGCTTGCGTTCCTCCATGGCTTTCAGGTTCTCCTGGATATTGGCTTCCATCCAGTACGCGGCATTCGGCCAGGGCCACTCGATCCAGGCGTCGGCGACTGTTTGCTGGTGCGAAGCTAGCCACTGCACGATTTCGTCATGCAGCGGCGACTGGCGATCGGGATCTTCGAACCCGAGCTTCCGGGCGTTCGTGATACGCTTGGTGGCCGCCACGTTACCTACCTCCTTCGTCCGTCTGATGGCGCCAGTGCGCGGCCGCTGACGAGCCGCCACCTCCTCGTTTCTCTCCGGACTTTACAATGATAGCAGGCGTTCCAGGCCGGTGCTGGTGCGGCGAGACGCTATGTGTGAGGCAAGCTGCCTTGGCGTAGCGCTCCAGCATTCGTCGCTCGCTCTGGTTGCTGTGCATGTGGATTCCCCTAAGAGACCCTGACATAACCAGGTGGTACGTTGAACGGTTATGGCAAAGCACCTGGTGAACGAGAAGCTCTGGGCACACATCGAACCCTTGCCGCCGCCGGAGCCTCCGCAGCCCAAGGGCAGACGGCCACGCCTCCCCGACCGGGCGGCACTGACGGGCATCCAGTGGGAATGGCTGCCCCAGAGATGGGCTGCGGCTCCGGCATGACCTGGTGGCGCTGGCTGCGCGACTGGCAGGCGGCCGGCATCTGGGGGCGGCTGCATAGGGAACTCTTGCGGCGGCTCCGGCACGCCGACCGCATCGACTTTTCCCGTGCCAACCCGGACAGTGCGTCGGTCCGGGCAAAAGGGGGGCCAAAAAACGGGCAAGAACCCCACGGACCGGGGCAAACCAGGGAGCAAGCACCATGTGCTCATCGAGCGCAAGGGCCTGCCGTTGGCGGTCGACCTGACAGGCGCGAACGTCAGCGACCCCACCATCCTGGAGGCGATGGTGGATATGGTGCCTGCGATCGGCGGCACGCGTGGGCAAGCCCGTCGTCGGCCCGACAAGCTGCACGCGGACAATGCCTACTCCCCTGCGGCCAACCGGGCTGTCTTGCGGCTGCGGCACATCCAGCCGCGCTTGGCCCGCAAAGGCCGCGAGTCCAAGGAGCACCTGGGACGCTTCCGTTGGGTGGCCGAGCGCACCATCGCCTGGCGGTGCGCTATGAGCGACGGGCCGATATCCACGACCTCCTCCTCCGCTTTGGCGCTGCGCTGATCTGCCTCAACTATCTCGAATAGGTTGTGTTAGGATCTCTAGTGGCGGTCAGTTCCAGCGGCGCGGTGGCCATCTGCTACATACAAAAAGTCGGCGCGAAACGCCAACGTGAGATGTGCTGTACCTGGCAGCCACCCTGCCATTGCAGCTTGATCTGCGTCTATGCCTCTGCGCGTATCGCCTGCCTCTGCGAGGCGTATTCCCTGAACTGAAGCAGCCGTGCCAGCGATGCGAAGGTCGTTTCCAGCAGGTCGTCGAGGTTGTCATCGGCATTCCATATGAAGTTCGGCGGGTCCCATGTCGGTTGCCTGTTTGGCAGGCGGTTATGACGTTGTCCGTTCATCTTCTCGCCGTATTCAGTGATAGTGTCATGCAAGTTACCGAGAGACAGCCTGACCTCAAGTGGCCCTCTGCATTTCCCGGCGTTGCGTGGCCAAAGCGCTGCCCGTGCGAGACTCTCGCGAAATACACGCCACACGCCAGGTAGGTTGATTCGAATAGGGTTTGGACGCTCCACTTCCCATATGGAATTGGGCGATACGGTGTCCAGCATTCCGATAGAGCCGTCGACGAATGCGCAAGCCCAGGGCGAGACCTCGCCGGGCGGGACGACTCCCGCTTGCGACGGATCGAACATGATGCCTGACGCCAAATCCCGGAAACCCTCATGAAATCTCAGTTGGCTCCCGCACAAACGCTCAAAAAGCTCGAATCTCTCCTGCGTCGGCTCGAACGGCGGGCTTGGAAGCGAAGGCGTAAGAGCCACCATGTACAATGGCGGCCATCGTCTGTTGTAGCACTGCCGCCCCGCGAACACGTATTGCTGGGTCTCAGCCCAGTGATCTCCCTGGGGCCGGGACGGCGCGGTCGCCGGTGCAACGCGTGATATGTCTGACGAGGCAGCCGGCTGGGCATTGCGTTTCTCGGACCGGATGGCGCTCACTACCCGTGCGACCTGATCCTCCCGATGGTGGGCATTGCGAAAGTCAGCGTAGGTCAGTACCGAAAGGCGTAGAGGCGGATCACAGTCCTCCAGCATCAGGGGCAGGACCCGGCGTCGGCGGCCAATTGGGTCATTGGTCTGCGTCAGCAACGCCTCGAAGTTGGTCCACTCGCTGTGCACCCATGCAGGCGTCAGCACCACCAATGTGTGGCGGCTGTTCTCGGCGGCGCGCTCCATGTTATCGAGGCTCGGCAGTCCGATCTCGAAGTCACGGCTATCGATGCAGACTCGTAGGCCGGCCTCCTCAAGCCGGGGCAACAGCCAGTCTTGCACCCACGCCCGATCAGTGTGGCTATAGGAGATGAACACGTCGCATAGGTGCGGCGAGTCTACCACGAGACACCCTCTACTCGCGACTTATGGTGGTTTCGACTGCTGCTGACCCGCATTTGGTTCAGCCGAATGACCCTCTGCCTGGGCTGTCACCGAGTCACCGCCCATACTTCTAAGCCGCTCACGGCCCGTATAGGGCCGCAGCTGAGCTGAGATCAAGGCACACGTTTCGACCAGCCGTCAATATACCCACGAGGCGGCCTCAGTTGGTGCGCCAGCACAGACCAAGAAAGCACGAGAGCCCGTCTGGATCCTCGACAAAACGTTCAACGGTCGCGCGGGTACCGCAGGCACCCTCTCCCGAAAGAGCAACTTGTGGCGTGCCGTCAGCAAGTGCGATATTGAAACGGCCGGTCTGCTGGCGGCGGTCTGAAGCGACGTCAATAGCAGCCGCGGCGTCGTTGATGTTAGGACCGCCGATTGCAATCAGTGGCTGACGATGGAGCTGGGAGTCCTTGTGCCACCACATATCTCCAAGGACGACCGCGCGACGGCTGCCGACCCGCATACCGCGTCTATCGATCTCGTCACGCAGCCGCTCTGCCAGGGGCCTATCCAGCAGTTCGGGAAAGATGTGGCAGCCGATAACCACGAGAATGGTCTCCGGCCCCACGACCGCACTCACGTCCCAGATGCCATCGATCGCGCGAAGATCCTCGGCATACCGCAGGTTGGCCATTTTAACCTCCAAGCCCGAACCTTCAATTCCACGCTCTGCGTCGCTACCAGGCTTAGCTTGTCCAGAGATGTCCGGTGCCTGATCGAGACGCTGCTGAGAGGCATCAGATACGGGTAGAGATGTTGGGTGATTCGGAATCGCGGGTGGCGTGGTCAGCGGGGCGGTTGGCTGGGAGCCGGGCAGCTCAGCGCGAATAGCCCTAACTACTCGTGCCATCTCATCATCCTGCCGGTGAGCAGTGCGGAAGTCAGCGTAGGTCAATGCCGAAAGGCGCCGAGGCGGATCACAGTCCTCAAGCATCAAGGGCAGGATCCGGCGTCGCCGGCCGACTGGATCATTGGTCTGGGTTAACAGCGCCTCAAAGCCGGCCCATTCGCTTTGCAGCCATGCAGGCGTCAGCACCACCAGGGTGTGGCGGCTGTTCTCGACGGCACGCTCCATGTTGTCCAGCTTGGGCAAGCCGATCTCAAAGTCACGAAAGTCGATGCAGGCTCGCAGATCAGAGCACTCAAGTCGCGGCATCAGCCAGTCATGCACCCACACTCGGTCAGCATGGCTATATGAGACGAATACGTCGTAGGGGTGCAGCAAGTTGACCACGGTGCTCCCTTCACTCGTTCATTATAGTGGCTTGATATACCCGCACTGGAGACGCTAGCGCCCTTCACGGCGCCGACATCCGCCGAGATGCTACTCGTGTGCGCATGTCGTCGTTAGCCTGACGGCGCCGGAACGCCCGCCAATACGGCCGGGGGCTAGCTGTCGCCTTTGAGAGTCATTGGGCTTGAAAGAACGCGTTAGAGGACACTGGCCCTTTGCGAAATGTGGAGAGCAGCGTAGAGGCGCTGGTCACTGCCCCCATGCTACACCGCATTACAGATCGACGCAGCAGTCTGTTAGCGCGATCCCTCCAATTCAGTAGAGAATCGGGCAGTACATGATACAGAGCTCACTGCGGCGGGCTGAACCCGGCACCTGTGAGGACATTTGTCCCAGATCTCTAACCCCAGCCCTCTGGCGCGCACGCGCGTGCGGCTGCACCCTTGCTGGCCAGCGTCGCCGAGCCCATCGCCGCACCAGGCCCGCTGGCCGCCTACGCCGCTGCTCCCCAGGGAGTCGATCGCGTCTTCTGGCAGCACGGCAGCGCGGCCGGCACTGAGCCGGGCCACCAAGCCGTGGCCGGGCTGGGCACCGCACGTAGTAAGGGGCGAAGATCCGCTTGACTTGTGTGCCAACTTGGCATACAGTTTCATCGTGTTAACCAGCGGCCCTGCCGGAGGTTTCAGCCATGCCAGACGCTGCTACGGCCCAACAACACGATCCCGCGGCCAGCAGCAGGAAGACGCCGCGCAAGAGCGAGCGCCTGGTTACCCGCACAACGCTCGATCTGAAGCGCCTAGCCCAACATGCGGCGGACCTAGAGGGGCAGACCCTGACCGAGTTCGTGGCTGCCAGTGTCCAGGGAGCGGCGGAGCGAACTATTCGCGAGCGTGAGGTCACCCGGGTCAGCGCGGAGTACGGCCGTGCCTTCGCCGATGCGCTGGTCCACCCTCCCGCGCCCTCGGCGCGAGCACAAGAGGCTGCGGCGTTCTTCATGGCGGTGATGGGGGATCAGTGAGCGGCCCGCGGGCCGGTGTGGACCGTGATCGCCTGCAGGCACTCCACCTCGATCCGGCGATACTGCGTGTCGAGCCTCTCGGCTCGCTGCACAATCGCCCGGACTTCACCTGCGGCGAGGCGGCACTCGACGTGTACCTCGCAACGCAGGCTAACCAGGATGTGAAGCGGCGTCTCGCACGCTGTTTCGTGCTCGTTCCCTGCCCAGCGGCCGCGCAGGTACTCGGCTACTACACGCTCTCCTCTCACACAATCGACCTCGGCGAGCTCGATGCTGCCTCAGCGCGCAAGCTGCGTGCCTATCGTACGCTGCCCGCTATCCTGATCGGGAGGCTAGCCATCGACACGCGGTTCCAAGGTGCGCGCTTGGGCTGGCTTCTGCTCATGCACGCGCTGCGTACGGCGCTGGAGATTTCCTACCAGGTGGGCGCACTGAGCGTGGTCGTGGAGGCACTCCATGAGAAAGCCGCTGGCTTCTACGTGGATGTTGGCTTCGCGCCGATCGGCCGGAATCCTCTTCGCTTGCACTTGCCGGTGGCATCGATCGCCCTCATGTTCCCCGCCTACGCGGAGCGGCTGCGCATCACGTATGCCGCGGGGACCAACCCCTTCGAAGTCGACGCCGGCTAGGCAGGGCGGCGATACCGCGCGCGGCACGCTGTGCGGAATTGAAGGCTCTCCGGAAGGCGTTCCTCACGCTGCGCGGGGTCAGGCAGCTTGGCGGGAGCGACGTCACAAACGACCCGTCCAAGGTACACTGAATTACAGACCGACGCGTCGGTCTGGTGACGCCATGCACTGCTGTGAGACCCCTGGACGGCACATGCGACCAAGCGTAGTAGATCTGGCTGAAGCCGGCGCGAGCTCCTGCGTGGACCCCAGGACCCATGCCAAGGGAGGGCAGCTCCAGATGCTGGCCGAAGCCCTCAGGCGCGCCCGCGCACTCGGTCGTCCCGTGCTGGCCAGCGTGGCCGAGCCCATCCCGCCGCTTGATCCGCTGGTCGCCTACGCCGCCGCCCCCCAGGGAACCGAGCGCGTCTTCTGGCAGCACGGCGGCGTGGCCGGCACGGAGCCGGGCTACCGGGCTATTGCCGGGCTGGGCACTGCACATAGCATGGTGTACCGGTCGGACACGGACGGGGGCGGGCACGCTGCCCGCGGTCCCGGGGACCAAATTCGCTTCAAAGCGGTCGACGCCGCCTGGCGTGCGCTGCTCGACGAGGCAGTGATCGAGTTCGCGGGCGGCGACGCGCCAGCCTGGGGCGCCGGCCCGCTCCTGCTCGGCGGCTTCAGCTTCGATCCGGCGCGGCCACGCATAGCGGAGTGGGAGGGGTTCCCGGACGCACGCTTCACCCTGCCGCGCTTCGCCATCGCCACTACCGGCGATGCCTGCTGGCTCACCGCCAACGTGCTGGTGGATCCGGATGCCGACCTCGAGGCGCTGCTCCAGAGCATCCGAGAAGAGCGGCAGACGCTGCTCCAGCCTTCTGGGAGCGCGGGCATCTTGCCCGTCCCCGGATCTGCCGAGCACCCGCTCCATCGCTATGCTGTGGCAAGCCCCGGCGACCACACCCTCCCTACCAGCCTACCGACCAACGACCGGCAACTGACGGTGCAGGACGTCCTGCCCGCGGCCGAGTGGCAGGCGATGGTGCACCGCACGGTGCGCGAGATCCACGAGGGGCGCTTCACGAAGGTCGTGCTGGCACGACAGGCCCGCGCCACCGCCGCGGGCGAGCCGTTCGACGTGCCCGGCGTGCTGGCCCGGCTGCGCCAGACCTACCCCGCCAGCTTCGTCTTCGCCTTCACCTATCCCGACGGCACGGGCGATCGCACCTTCCTGGGCGCCTCGCCCGAGCGGCTCGTGTGGCTGCACGACCGGCGGGTGGAGACCAGCTCCCTGGCCGGCTCGATCCGTCGCGGCGCGACGCCCGAGGAGGATGCCCAGCTCGGCCGGGATCTGTTGAGCAACACCAAGGAGCGCGAGGAGCATGCGATCGTCGCCGGGATGGTGCGCGACGCCCTGGCGCCCGTCTGCCGCGACCTCAGCGCCCCGTCCGATCCCATCCTGCTCCGGCTCTCCAACGTGCAGCACCTGTTCACGCCGATTCACGGGGTTCTCAGCGACGGGCAGACCGTCCTCGACCTCGTGGAGCGGCTGCACCCCACGCCCGCGGTCGGCGGCTTTCACCGCGCGGCGGCGCTGGCGGCCATTCGCGAGCGCGAGCAGCTCGATCGCGGCTGGTACGCGGCGCCGATTGGCTGGCTGGACCGGCGTGGCGAGGGCGAGTTCGCCGTGGCTATCCGCTCGGCGCTACTGGGCGCAGCCCGTCGGGAGGCGCTGCTATTCGCCGGCTGCGGCATCGTAGCCGACTCCGACCCCGCGGCGGAATACGCCGAATCACGCCTCAAATTGCAGGCGATTCTCTCAGCACTTGGCTAAGCCGATGCCGCAGAATGCAACCTACGCCTACATCGGCGCGTTCGTCGACGAGTTGGCCCGCACCGGCCTGCGGCAGGTGTGCATTTGCCCCGGCTCCCGTTCCACGCCGCTGGCCATCGTCTTCGCACAGCACCCGGGCTTGCGGGTGTGGATGCACCTGGACGAGCGTTCCGCCGCGTTCTTCGCCCTCGGACTTGCCAAGGCGGGCCGCGAGCCAGTGGCCCTGCTCTGTACCTCCGGCACCGCGGCTGCCAACTTCCTGCCTGCCATCGTGGAGGCGCGCCTGGCGCAGGTGCCGTTGGTGGTGCTGACGGCGGACCGGCCGCCGGAGCTGCGCGAGGTGGGGGCGCCCCAGACCATCGACCAGATTCGCCTGTACGGCAGCCACGTGAAGTGGTCGGTGGAGATGGCTACGCCGGATGCCACGGATGAGCTGCTGCGCTACGCCCGCACCACTGCCTGCCGGGCAGTGGCAACCTCGCTGGCCACGCCGCGCGGCCCGGTGCACCTGAATTTTCCCTTGCGCGAGCCGTTGGTGCCGGATTCTGAGCCTGACACTGCGGTGCCGGAGGGCGTGTCTGAGCTTGCGCTGTACGGGAGGCGGGACGGAAGGCCGTGGGTGGTAGTAGTACCGGGCCTCCGCCTGCGGCCGGATGGAAGGGACGAGACGGCTGCGGCCGGTTGGGATCATACGAGGGCGGGCACGACCCAGAGGGTGCCCCCCGCGCTCCCGGGCTCGTTGGCTTCGGGTGCTCCTGGCACCGTCGTGGCAGGCCCAACGAGGGCGGGCGAGACGCCCGCGCCCCCGGGATACGTGGCTGAGATCGCGCGCGCCGTAGGCAATACGCCGGAGGGGCTGATCGTGTGCGGGCCGCTCGACGATCCAGACCTGGCAGGGCCGGTCGTCGCCCTGGCTGCGCTGGCGGGATACCCCATCCTGGCCGACCCGCTTTCCGGGCTGCGTGCCGGTCCACATAATAGGGATCTTGTCGTGGACGGCTACGATGCCATCCTGCGAGTCGAGGAGGCAGCCGCGAGCGTAGTGCCACGACTGGTCCTGCGCTTCGGCGCCATGCCCACCTCGAAGCCGCTGCTGCAGTACCTGCAGCGTCACCCCATGTGCCGGCAGATCGTGGTGGCGTCGGGCAGCTGGCAGGATCCCACGCAGCTGGCGGATCAGATGATCGACGCGGTACCGTCGGCATTCTGCGCTGGCCTGGCGGGCGTGCTGTGCCAGGACGAGGGCGATTCCGGGGGCGCGGGCATCCTGCCCGCCCTTCGTAGTGGGACTGGCCCGCGCGGGGCGGCACACGAGGGCACGCCGGGGCACCCGCCCGAAGGGCGGATCGCGTGCGCTCCCGGAGGCTCCTGGCTGGGCTGGTGGCTGGAGGTGAACCGGCGCGCGCGCGCGGCGCTCGCGGCCGAGCTGGCTGCCGTGGACGAGCTGTTCGAGGGACGCGTGTTCGCCGAGCTGAGCCAACTGCTGCCCGACGGCGCCACCCTGTGGGCCGGCAGCAGCATGCCCGTGCGCGATCTCGACACGTTTTTCCCCACCGTGCCCCAAAAGGTCCGGATGCTGGCCAATCGCGGCGCCAACGGCATCGATGGGGTGGTCTCCAGCGCGCTGGGCGCTGCTGCCGCCGGACCCGGCCCCACCGTGCTCGTGCTCGGCGACATCTCCTTTTACCACGATATGAACGGCCTGCTCGCCGCGACCCGCCACGGACTGAGCCTCACCATCGTGCTGCTCAACAACGACGGCGGCGGCATCTTTTCCTTCCTGCCACAAGCCAGCGCGCCGGCGCTCATGGCGACCACCAATTCCGGTGAGTCGCTCTTCGAGCTGCTGTTCGGCACGCCCCACGGCCTCGACTTCTCGCACGCCGCCGCGCTCTATGGCGCGACCTACAGGCGCGTGGGCGACTGGCCGGGCTTCCGCGCGGCCGTGCAGGCCGGCATCGCCCAGGGTGGATTGCACATCGTGGAGGTGCCCACCGACCGGCGCCGGAACGTGGTGCTGCACCGTCGCTGCTGGCCGGCGGTCGCGGAGGCGCTGCGGTGAGCCAGGCCTCTCTCGACCTGGCGGTCAACGGTGTGCGCTACCACGCGCGGGTGGCCGGCGATGGTCCGCCGCTCGTGCTGCTGCATGGCTTCACCGGCAGCAGTGCTACGTGGGAGCCGCATCTGGCGGTGCTGGGCGGCGAGCGGCGGCTAGTCGCGGTCGATCTGCTTGGCCACGGCAGCACGCAGGCGCCACGGGAGCCCGAGCGGTACGGGGTAGAGCCCGCGGTAGCCGACCTGTTGGCGCTGCTTGCCCTGCTCGGAGTGGATCGCTTCGCGCTGCTCGGCTACTCCATGGGTGGCCGGCTGGCCTTGCATCTGGCGCTGGCTGCGCCGCAGCGGGTACAGGCGCTGGTGCTCGAGAGCGCTTCGCCGGGCATACGCGAGCAGCAGGAGCGCGAGGCTCGCCGCCGTACCGACGACGAGCTGGCCGATTTCGTCGAGCGGGAGGGGATCGAAGCCTTCGTCGCGCGTTGGGAGGCGCTGCCGCTGTTCGCCAGCCAGGCGAATCTGCCGCTAGCCGTACGGGAGCAGCTGCGTGCCCAGCGTCTGGCGCAGGATCCCCTTGGCCTGGCCAACAGTCTGCGCGGCATGGGCGCCGGCGTCATGCCGTCCGTAGAAGACCGGCTGGGTACGCTGGCTATGCCGATCCTTATAGTAGCGGGGCGCCTGGACGACAAGTACTGCCGCTTAGCCCATGCCATGCAGCAGCACCTCGCGCGAGCCTGCGTGGAGATTGTGCCGGACGCGGGACACGCCGTGCACCTGGAGCAGCCGGTGGTGTTCGACCGGCTGGTGTGCGGATTTCTGGAATGACAGAGGCGCAGAGAGCCCTGGGCCACGCGGTAGACTACCCTGTGCGGGCGCCATGACCCAGACACCCGGTGATGGCGTGAGGGCTGTAGGCGTGCTATGCTGGGGACCTGATGGGGAAAGTACGTGAAGCTATAGATGCGGTGGAAGCCGATGGCTGGCAACTCGTTCGCACTACCAGCAGCCATCGGCAATACAGGCATCCAACCAAGCCCGGCACCGTAACTATTCCGGGTAAGCCCAGTGACGACCTTGCACCAGGAACGGAAGCCAGCATCTTCCGCCAAGCCGGCATTCCCAAGCCCCGCAGAGGAGGGAAGCGACAATGAACCGAGCATATGCGGACGACGCGCCTTTGCGCATCCGAATTGGTCGCTACGTGGGGGTGTTTGAGAAGACGGGTACCGGTTACTCCGCCTATGTTCCGTCCCTACCTGGTCTGGCCGTGACCGGCGCTACGCTTGAAGAAGCCATCAGCGAGCTCCGCTCGGGTATTCCATTTCATCTCGAAGGCATCGCACGAGATAAGGCAGAGCGGCCTTGGCTCTATGGCGAACAGTCGTAAAGTGGCGAGTCTATGAATCACCAAGAACGTGCCATTCGCCCATCCGGACTGGCGTGGGAGCGCCGGGGCAGCTACGTTGACATAATCTATGAGGTGGCCGAGGGGATCGCGCGGATCACCATCAACCGGCCGGAGGTGCGGAACGCCTTCCGTCCACAGACCACCTTCGAGCTGATCGACGCCTTTGCCGCGGCGCGGGAAGATGCACAGGTGGGCGTGATTCTCCTCACCGGTGCCGGCACCAAGGCGTTCTGCTCGGGCGGCGACCAGCGGGTGCGGGGCGACGCCGGATACGTGGGGTACGATGGCGTGCCGCGCCTCAACGTGCTGGACCTGCAGCGACAGATTCGCACGCTGCCCAAGCCGGTGATCGCCGTAGTAGCAGGCTACGCCATCGGCGGCGGGCACGTGCTGCACGTGGTCTGCGACCTCACCATTGCCGCCGACAACGCGGTCTTCGGCCAGACCGGTCCCAGGGTCGGCAGCTTCGACGGCGGCTTCGGCGCCGGCTACCTGGCGCGGCTGGTCGGGCCGAAGAAGGCCAAGGAGATCTGGTTCCTCTGCCGCCAGTACGACGCGCGGCAGGCGCTAGAGATGGGCCTGGTGAATGCCGTCGTGCCGCTGGAGAACTTGGAGATCGAGGCGGTGGGCTGGGCCAGGGAGATCCTGAGCAAGAGCCCCATGGCCATCCGCTGCCTGAAGGCCGCCTTCAACGCCGAGACGGATGGGCTCGCCGGCATCCAGGAGCTGGCCGGCGATGCCACCCTGCTCTACTATATGAGCGAGGAGGCGCAGGAGGGCCGGAATGCCTACGTGGAGAAACGCGCGCCCGATTTCGGCCGCTTTCCCCGGCTGCCGTAGCCTTACGGCTCGATCAGCAGCCGCAGCCGTTTGTTGATGCGGCCTTTGCTCTCGTGGCCCGCCACGCGGATGTGGCCCACCTCGCCGGTACGCGCCACGTGCGTGCCGCCGTCGGCCTGGAGATCCAGCCCCACGATCTCCACGACCCGTATCTCGGCGATGCCTTCGGGCAGCAGGTTGATCTTGGTGCGGATCAGGTCGGGGATGGCGAATGCCTCGGCGCGCGGCAGGATGCGGATGCGAATCTCACTGTTGGCGGCGATCTCGGCATTGGCCCGCGTTTCAATCTCCTCGGCGAAGCCGGCGCTCATGCTCTCGAGCTCGAAATCCATGCGCGCCTTGCCGGGCTCCATAGATCCGCCCGTCACCGGCGCGCCGTAGTCGCGCCAGATCACGCCGCACAAGATGTGCAGTGCCGTGTGGGCGCGCATCAAGGCGTAGCGCCGCTCCCAATCCAGCGTGCCCCGCACCCGCACCCCGACCGGCGGTGTGTCTCCCTCGACGTGGTGCACGAGGTCCTCGCCCTGGCGACGCACGTCCACCACGCGCGACTGGCCGCCATTCCAGCCAAGCGTGCCGTAGTCGGCCGGTTGGCCCCCGCTCTGGGCGTAGAAGACGGTCTGGTCCAGGACAATGCGGCCGGGCTCCGCCGCGGTGACGGTCGCGTCCATCTCGCTCAGATAGCCGGCGGTGTGGTAGAGCAGCGTAGTCACGAACCTCATTCCTTTCTAGTTGCGGTCTGCTTCGCCGGGGACGCACGCACGCGCACGGCTAAACCGATACCATGGTGAGATTCGCGGGCTGTTGGGACAGACACGGAAGTCTGTCCCCACGGGGCATGCGGATTCCACCTTGGCTTCATTGTAGTAGCGCCGGAGAAGTGAGTGCGATGCTACACCAAAGCGAGGAGTTGACTTAAGGAGACCACCATGGCACCGCGTTCCTGGGCAATCCCTCTGGCCGAAACCATCATGCAGCGCAACCCCGGCACGCCGCACGACCGGCTGGCCGGCTGGTCGTACTACCAAGCGTACACGCTGCGCGGCTTCGAAATGCTCTGGCACTCCACCGGCGATCGCCGCTACCTGGATTTCATCAAACGCCAGCTGGACCCATTCGTGGATGGGCAGGGTCACCTCCAGGGCGTCACGCTCGATTGGCTCGACAACACCATGCCCGGCCACATGCTCGTCGCGCTCTACGAGCACACCGGCGATGCGCGGTATCGCTCCGCGGCCACCGAAATCCGCAGGGCGTTCGACGACTTTCCCCGCAACGCGGATGGCGGCTTCTGGCATGCCAGGAGTCTCCCCGGCGAGATGTGGATCGACGGCGTGTTCATGGGCCAGATGCACCTCATGCGCTACGGCGCCTCCATCGGCGATGGCGCCTACTGTTCTGATGAGGCCACGCGGCAAATCGGCATCTTCGCCAAGCATTGCCTCAAGGGCGACAGCGGCCTCTACCTCCACGCCTGGGCCGAGCAACCGGATCTGCCGAGGGTACTGCCGGAGCGGATCGCACGCTGGGCCGATCCCGAAACGGGCCTCTCCAGCGAGGTCTGGAGCGAAGGGCTGGGTTGGTACGCGCTGATCCTCGTGGAGACCCTCGCGCTGCTGCCGCCCGATCATCCGCGCCGAGCCGAGGTACGTGACATCTTTCGTGGCCTGGCTGCCGGCCTCAAGCGTACGCAAGATGGCGCGACGGGCGGCTGGTTCCAGGTGGTGGACAAAGGCGACCGGCCCGGCAACTGGATCGACACCTCCGGCAGCGCCATGTTCACCTACGCGCTGCAGCGCGGCATCGAGCTGGGTCTGCTGCAGCCCCAAGACTACGCGCCGGTGGTCGCCCGCGGCTACCAGTGCATCATCGCCAACGCCACGGTCGACGAGGAGGGCCTGGTGGATATCCACGGAGCCTGCGACGGCTTGGGTGTGCAGCAGAGCTACGCTGCCTACATCACCGCGCCGCGGGTGGTGAACGCAAAAGAGGCCGTTGCCGGGTTTCTCTGGGCCACGGCCATAGTCGAGAAGCCGAGCCAGTAGCTCACTGTACCGGAAAGGGGATGTTGAGGCCGCGGTGCCTATAGTACAATGCTTGCGGTACACAGGTGTTGCACAGCGATCCGGTGGTGCTAGGTTTGGCGTCCGAGTCCCCGCTCTTCGTGATCCACCTGATAGGCTTTGCGGCGTTCTTGTGGCAAGGACTCTACGTCCTCTCGCGTGGTGAGCGTGGGCAGGTAGCGCTGCTGACGGGCGCCGCTGCCCTTGCCACCGCCGCCTTGTTCGGTTTCGGCTGCCTGTTTGAGGCGATCCCCGCCGGCTCGATAGCGCTACGTCAGGACGTGGACCGCGTGCAGTGGTGGGCATCCGTGGCGCCCGCTGTGCTTTGGCTGCACCTGAGCATGCGGCTGCAAGGCGCTGCTGCCGCGACGCCGGGGAGACGGATGTTCATCCAGGGCGCATATGTCGTGGCCGCCCTGCTCACCGTGCTCGGCACGTTCACGGACCTGGTTCGGCACTACGTGCACTCCGATCCGCCTGACACCGCGGGCCCGCTCTACGCCGTCTACCTGGTGTTCCTCCTGGTGTGCGCGGGCCTGGCGCTGGCGAATCTCGCGCGCATGCGTGGGCCTCGCGAGGGAGAAGCCGCGGGCAGCGCGGCCCCGCGCATGCTCCTCGCGGGTGGCCTCTGCTTTCTGCTAGGGGCGGGCTACCTCGCGCTGCGGGAGCTGCTCGGCACCGCGCAGTGGAGCGAGGTTCCCGCCTGGCTTCTGCTGCTCATGGGGCTCTTCGCGGTGGGGGGCACGGTCGGCATACGTAGCAGAGAACTGCTCGGCACGGACGTGCGCCGGGACTTCTGTCACGGCGCCGCCGGCCTCCTCGTGCTGCTCATCCCCTATATGGTGCTAAGCGCTATGCTCGAGGGCTTCGACGACCCGCGGACTCGGCTGCTGGCGCTCTTGCTGATCGCGCTGCTGACGACCAGCCACACGCTCTACGACAAAGCAGGCGAGTGGCTCGATCGAGCGTTCTTCGCCGAGCCTGTGCGCCAGGAGCGCGCCGCGGCGCGAGCCTACGTAGAAGCACTCGGCACACTGCCCGTGGGACCGCATCCCGCGCTGGCTACGTCCAAGGCGTTTGACCTCGCGGTGCGGCGCGCCATGACAGATCTGAGCGATCCCACGAAACTGGCCACCTCGGCGCTGCTCAGCCTGCAGCTGGTCGCCCAGGGCCTGCAGGCTCAGCAGCTGGACGACAACCGCCTCAACCGCGCCTCCATCCTGAAGGAGGTGCTGCTCGAGTTGCTCGATCGTTTGAAGCCTGCCGAGGCAACCGGCAGCATGACCGGCGAGGCCTGCCGCTTCTACAACAGCCTGTTCTACCCCTACGTCCGGGGCATCGGCCGGCGACAGGCGGTCACGGTACTGCGGCGGCTGCAGGAGGAGCGGGAGCATACGGGCACGGAGCCAACCGAGGTGGAGTGCGTCGCGCAGTGGCTCACGCAGCTCGACGAGGCCACGTTCTATCGCTGGCAGCGCCGGGGCGCCGAGACGATCGCCGCCGCCCTGCGCGAGCGCGAGCTTGCCGCGGGGGGTGTCGTGCCGTGCGAGGCCGCCGAATGCCAGCCGCTGGTCGCCACCGCCTGATCTGGACTTGCCTTGCCACCAGGGGATAACCCTGTGCATACTGCAAAAATACGGCGTATACTGCGGTTGCAAAGCGGCCGGATGCTTCACAGGGACGGACGGTCCAGCCAAGGAGGTTTACGTGACTGATATTACCGTAGACGTTGCCGGTTTCCCGCCAGCCAAGAGCGATGCGCTCTCCATGTTGGCGGCCGGGCATACCCATGCCGTGCGCGTGAAGCAGCTGCTGCTCGCCGTCCAGCAGAAGCTCGCGGATGCGCCATTCCCCATGCTCGACGGGCCTGTTGGCCTGGAAATAACCCTCTTCGCACCCGAGGATAGGGACCCATGGCTCCCGGCCAACTATGTCGGCGCGATCTCCGAAATACTGCAGGCCAAGGGACACCTCAAGAACCAGCAGCGCATTCGGGTCGAGCTGCCTGAGCCGCTGTTGAGCGCCAACCTCTACCGCTATGAGCGCCAACTCTACGACATTCGCTTCCGCCAAATGGTCGCATCCGCGCCCCACTACCAGGTCCGGGTCTGGAGCCTGGTTGAGGATCCATCCTGATACCGCGCCCGGGATCGCGCGGGGTGCTCACGCAGTGGCGGGTCGCGCCCGTCCCCGTCCGCCGGCACTAAACCAAAACCACGGCGGGACCTGCATCGAGCCGCACGCTACCGGGAGCGCGCGGGGCACCCCCTGGGTCGCGCTCGTCCCTTGCGTCACGCCGGCTCGCCACTCCATCGCCAAGGCGCAACGTGCGGGTTCCGTCGCGACACTGCTCTAGGCCGTAGCCAGCGCTGGCATCGGCGCAACGGTGGAGCCCCACGGGGACTGCACCATCCACTGTTCCAGTGCCTCGGCCGGAACCGGCCGGCTCATGTAGAAGCCTTGCGCTGAATCGCATTCTAGGTGCTGGAGCAGGTCCCATACGCCGGCCGTCTCTACCCCCTCGGCCACTACCGTCATGTTGAGCGCGTGGGCCATGGCGATGATTGAGCGCACCAGCGACGTCTCTTTCTGCTCGGTGTCCATGCCTATGACGAAGGACTTGTCGATCTTGACCTCGTCGACCGGCAGCTGCTGCAGATAGCCGAGATTGGAGTAGCCGGTGCCGAAGTCGTCGATGGAGATGCGGACGCCCAGCTGCGAGAGGCGCAGGAGCACACTCAAGGCCCGCTCCGGATCCAGGATCAAAGCGCTCTCGGTAATCTCGAGCGTCAGGCAGGCCGGCGGGTAGTCGTAGCGTTTGAGTAGCTCCTCCACCAGAGCTGGGAACTCTATGTCGTGCAGCAAGCGCGGCGACAGGTTCACCGACAGGTTGAGATCCCGCTGCTGCTGGCGCCAGGCCTGACCCTGCTGCAGGGCTTTCTCCAATACCCACGCGGTGAGCGGCACGATAATGCCGCTGTGCTCGGCGAGGGGTATGAACTTGTCGGGGGGAATCATGCCCAGCTCGGGATGCGGCCACCGCAGCAGCACCTCCGCGCCCACGGCGCGACCCGTGGAGCGATCGATCTTGGGCTGGTAGTGCAGCTGCAGGGTCTCGCTCATCAGCGCGGCGCGCAGGTCGCTCATCAGGGTCAGGCGCGGCGCGCTGTGCTGGTCGAGCGCCTGATCGTACAGGGTCACGCCGTTGCGGGTGCGCTTTGCATCGTACATAGCGACCTCGACGCAGCGCAGCAGTGTTTGCATGTCGGTGCCGTGGGCGGGATACAGCGCCACCCCCAGGCTGGCATCGACATCGACCGCTTGCCCCTGCACCTGGAAGCTGGTATCGAGCGCGCCCAGGATCACGTGCGCCACGCGCAAGGCACCCTCCTCGTCGGCATCCGGGAGCAGCATCGCAAACTCATCGCCGCCTATTCGCGCGACCGTGTCGGAATCGCGGAGCACGCTGCGCACGCGCGGGCCGATCTGTTGCAGCACCACGTCCCCACAGTCGTGGCCCAGAGCGGTGTTGATCTCCTTGAAGCGGTCGAGATTCATCACGAGCAGTGCCAGCGGCTGATGGGTACGCTGCGCGGTGCGCACTGCCTGACCAAGGCGATCCAGCAGCAACGTGCGATTGGGCAGTCCGGTGAGCGCATCGGTGATGGCGATGGCTTCGAGCTGCTTGTGCGCTGCGTCGAGGTCGGGCCGGTCGACCGCGGCGGCCACCAGCTCACGAGTGACGGTGGCTTGACACAGCATCACGAGCGCGATTACCAGGCCACCGGCGACGTACACCGCGATCTCGAGCCCGCTGGCCGCTGTACCCTGGCGCAGTCGCGCAAAGGCGACCAGCGCGGCACCCACCGGCAGTGGGGCAAACGGCAGCACGGTCAGGTACACTTGCCTCGCCGCGCCGGGCCTTGACATGTGTAGGCTCTCTCACTGCATTGTCATGCCGGCATGCGGCACAGGTGGAGTACCGGGTCGCCACAGCGTCGTCGCTCGATTAGCGCAACCAGCCCACGCCGTCGTCATCGCCGACCACGCGGGACCATTCTCATTATCAGTAAGCGAACTCATGCGAGCCATCACCAAATAGTCCCCTAAGAGCCGGCCAATGGTCCTGTTTAGCCGCATTATCGCTCCCAGACGCCCATACAAGCCGCACGGGCGGACCTGGAGCCTGTGATCGCGGGCATCCTGCCCGTCCCCCGACCTGCCGCGTACTCGCCCGTCGCCACGGTACCGCCGACCCCAGGATGGTCACACTGTGCAGGTGCGCTCCAAGCCGCCCCGGCGATGCGCCAGCGCCTCGGCCAACTGCTACACTGGAGGGAAACGGCCGCTAGGATGGAGCACCCATGTCCCTCAGCACCTTTCTCGCCTTCCTGGCTGCGGTGACGCTGCTGGCGATGGTGCCCGGCCCCAGCACCGCGCTCGTGCTGCGGCAGACGCTGCGGGGTGGGCGCCGCGCGGCCTTCGCCACAACCCTGGGCAACGGCACCGGGCTGCTCCTCTGGTCGGTAGCCGCCGCCTTTGGCCTCTCGACCCTGGTGGCAGCCTCGCAGACCGCCTACGACGCCATCAAGCTGCTGGGCACGGTCGTCCTCGTGGGGCTGGGCGTGCAGACGCTGTGGCACGCGCGCAGCAGCACGGCGTTTGGCGTGCCCGGTGCGCGTGGCCATGTTAAATTCTCCATCTGTGGCCAACAGAAGTATCCACTCCCTGTACAGGATTGATCGCGCGTCTCCGCCTGGTAGAGAGGACGGAGGCACGAGCCGAGACTAGACGCC
>Ga0187876_1001291_pt1 | contig 21870 bp, 18 predicted proteins | sample June2016WEW_17_4_FD_133000 | JGI IMG/M metagenome (GOLD analysis project Ga0187876, IMG submission 133000) | Peatland microbial communities from SPRUCE experiment site at the Marcell Experimental Forest, Minnesota, USA - June2016WEW_17_40 | ecosystem: Environmental > Terrestrial > Soil >...
ATGATCCTGGCAGGTGCTCGAGTTTATTATGCCATGGCGCGCGACGGCCTCTTTTTCCGCTGGTGCGGCAACGTTCACCCCAGATTTCACACTCCGCATCTCTCTTTGCTCTTCCAGGCTGCCTGGGCAATCCTCCTCGTGCTGCTGGGAACTTACGAGCAGCTCTTCACCTTCGTAATCTTTGCAGGTTGGATCTTCTACGCGCTGGCAGCGCTGGGGGTTATCATCCTGCGCCACAGTCAACCAAACCTGCCGCGCCCCTATCGCGTCTCCGGCTATCCCTTGGTTCCTGCGATTTTCGTGCTGGCCGCTGCGGTTTTTATCTTGAACACCATTCTCGCTCGCCCGTTCGAGTCCGGCATCGGCGCCGGCATTGTAGCGCTGGGGATTCCGGCTTACCTGATTTGGAGAAAAGGGGCCTGACGCGCGGCTTCAGTTGTGGTGCGGGCGTCTCGCCCGCTGTCGCGCGGGCATCATGCCCGCGCTGAGATTTTCTGCACTTGGTCTTCTGCCACGTGCGGCTCTGCCGCCCTGCCTTGCGGAAAGGCTCTGCCTTTCCGGCCGCGCGCAACCCAATTCCCGGTTTCTCGGCGAGGCTGCGCCTTGCCGGGTTGAGGCGCAGCCTCAACCCGGAAACGAGGCCTGCCCCCCCCCGGAAAGGCGAAGCCTTTCCGCAAGACAGGGCGGCAGAGCCGCAAAATGCGGGAAAGCCTGATTATTGCGGAGGTGTGCAAACTGGAATGCAAGAAGCCGAGACGCGAGCGTCCTTCCCGCGCCGCGGCGCCGCGGCCGAGACGCCCGCGCTACCTATGCCTCACTCACTCGCATCCTTGGCGGCTTTCTTTACCTTCCCCAGGAGTTCGTCCGCTTGCGATTTCCACGAACTTTGCAAGGCCGCCGCCTTGCTCAGCGCTTCGATGGCGCCGTGGTGGTTGGCCGGGTAACCGGATTCATAGGCGTATCCCAAGTAATACAAGGCCTGGGCCTGCAATTCGGGATTCGCTTCCAGCAAATCCGCCGCCGTCTTGAGGTCCTCGATCGCCGGCCCCAGCTTCTTTGACTTCGACGTGGCCGCGCGCGTGAATTCAACATATCCCAGCGAAAGGTGAGCCATGCCCAGTACATTGTCCTGCGCTTGCTTGAACTGAGCGTCGGTAAGGGAGTCCGGCTTCTTCAATTGCTGCGCCAGTTCAATGGATTTCTTCGCATCCGCGACTGCCTTATCGGGGTTGGTGCGGCCGATGGAGTAGGCGTAAGCGAGAAAACTGTAAGCATCCAGGTTGTTAGGATCTGCCGCGACGGTCTTTTCACCGTACTCGATGGCCTTGTCCGGCTTATTCGACATCCGGTAGGCCGTGAAGTAATCGAAGTTGATCTGCCCCGCATTCTTGGCGGCGTCGTCGGGGAAGGCTTTCGCGAACTCGTCCAATCGCTCGATGCGCTTGTTGGGATCGGTCACCCGTGGGATAAGCTGGAGATCCGCGTAGACCACGTAAGCGAGCTCGTCCTTGGCCTGTGCGGCGTTCTCTTCGAGGGCTTTTTGCCAATCCGCGTCGCTGACGCTGGGGGGACGGGCGGCCTTGCTTTCCTCGGTGATCAGCCCGGGAGCCATACTGATGACGTCGAAAGCGCCATCGGTCACCTTGCCGGAGCCCACGTAGCCCTTCAACGTATTGATCGCCAGCATCACGTCTTTGTATTTCGTGGCCAAACCCTTCTCCCCGTATTCCACAACTTTGTCATAATTGTTCAGCTTCAGGTATGCCATCGTGTAATATTCATCGACGCATGGCATGAATTTGGCATCCGCGTGCGCCTGGGCATACTTATCCAGGGCCGCGATCTGTTCTTCTGGCTTCTCCGCGCCATTCACCGCCTGCATAAGCTCATCTTCCGGCGTGTTCGCCACATAGGGCAGACCAGGACAGACTTGTTGGGCTTGAAGAAGACCGGCAAAAAGCAGCAGGCCCAGAATAACCAGGGAAACAGATGTCTTGCGCATGGAATCCTCCAGTCGAATACGATATCCCGGTGTATGCTAGAACTTGATACATCAAGACGCGGAGAATTGCCAGTGAAAAATGACGGGCTCTAAACCACTGAGTCACTGAGTCACAGAGAATTGATAAGAGCTGGTATTCTCAGTGCCTCTGTGTCTCTGTGGTTCACACTGCCCTGAATCCCGAATCCTGCTGTAGAATAAAAGAAATCATCGAGATTATACGAAGGGAGCAGCATGGAACTTTTTTCCTGGGAAACTGTGAAGAAGGAAGTGCTCAATGAGAAGTTGGCCCGCAAGGTCATCTCGGGCGAGAAAATCACCATGGCGCAGATCTTCCTCGCCAAGGACGGCGTGGTACCGCTCCACCAGCACGAGAACGAGCAGATCAGTTCAATTGTGACCGGCGCCATGAGATTTGAGATCGAGGGCAAAGAGATCGTGCTCCGCGCCGGCGACGTTCTCTTCATCCCGTCCAACGTTCCGCATCGCGTGACGGCGCTGGAGGATTCCCAGGCGCTCGACGTCTTCAGCCCCATCCGCATCGATTGGCTGACCGGCAAAGACGACTACCTGCGGCGGTAGGGTTCTCTTGAATCTGAAACAAATCATGAAGTTACTTGCCAGAGGCATCCTGATCTCGGTCGTTTCTAACCTGCTCGCTACGCAAGCTCTCCGAAACGACCACAATGTGTTGCTCCGGCGTTACCGTGAAGACGAGAAGTTGACTTACCGTATGACAGGGATCAACGAGCGCTGGCATTATGAGATTCAAGCTGAGGGAATCGTCGAGAAGGACTCCGCTGGATTTTACTTCGAGGAGTATCGCTGGTCAAATCTGATTTCTGACGATCAGAAGGTCGAACTCCCCGCTGCCAGCCTGGATTTTCGGCAGCAGCTTACCCTTGATCCCAATCGCCATTCCGTGTTCCCCGATCTCAGCCGGATTGACCGCAGGCTGGTCGGGCCCGCCACTGACTTCATGAACTTCTACGTTGATTTGTGGCTGGCCGAAAAGACGGAGAAGCTCGCCCATGCCGGAGATCATTTCTATCTCAAACACGGCAAGCCCAACTCATGGGCGGATGGCCGCTATGTCCTGATCGGGGAAGACTCGATCGATTTTGATCTCAGTCTCGAGGACGTCAACCAATCGGAGAACACGGCCATCATCCTCATCCATCACGTGCCGCCCGAAAAGCCGGAGGTTCAACTTCCGGCAGGCTGGATGCACAAGCCTGTGGCGGATACAGCGAATAACTGGGTCCAAGTGCAGAAGATGCAAAACGGAAGGTATCTTGCCGCGGTCGGCAAGGAAACCTTCGACGTTGAAATAAGAACGAGCCTGACCGATGGGAAGATCCTGTCAGGCAAGATAGACAATCCGGTCCAAACAATCGGGCGCGAATGCACGGATGCCGCCTTGACTGAGTGCAGTGATCCCAAGCCCCATTCCATTAGAAGGCAAATCGCGATTCGCTTGGAACCATAGCCACTTCACCTAGCCCTGTCATTCCGAGCGCAGCTTCCACGATCCTTCGGCTCACCACCGTGCATGAATATGCGCGCAGCGCCTTGGAGTGCGGTAGCAGCAGCTATCGTCTCTTGACGGTCTCGACCCTGAAAAGTGCGCATACCGTCGCGATAGCTGTTATATACTCTGGTGTAAAATGCGTGTTAGGTGCCCTTTCCAGGACGTCCTCGGTTCCTCATCGTGTTTTCCAACCCTAATTGCGCCACCGTCCGCGCCATAATCCCCGCCACACTCCAGGTGCCCGCCCGGCTCGGCGCTGGGTCCATCGGGACAGTCCGCTCACTTTTTTTGCATTTTCCGCTTGACAAACTCGCGGGCTTATGATAGCCTACCATGGTGGTCATGTCGTGGACACATTGTCGTAGGCGGGCGCCCGCCCGCGCCGGGGCGCAAGGGGGAGCGGAACGGTCCCGGCGCGTGGGGAATGCAGGGAACTACAAAAAATGCAAAATAGTGGGAACGAAGCTAAGAAGTACTTGAAAACAAAGCACATCACTTTTTTGAGTGCTGCAAATTATGCGTGTTTTGCGCGCCGATTGGCACAAATTAGGGCTTGAAAGGAGCAAAAACAGCACAATTTGCGCAAACGAAGTCAAGGGTTCCGGGCCGAAAGGCGAGGCCGGACAAGTGACGAGAAGACGGCTACAGAGGACCCCGCCCCACGAATCAACAGCCCTCTCCCCTGCGAGAGGGCTTTATTACTCGGTGGCTTCTGGCAGGAAAAGGCGGTAGCTGCTGCTACCGCACTCCAAATTTGAACGAACGATCCGGGATTGTCTATGAAAAGAAAGAGTCGAGAAGTTGAGAAGTCAAGAAGTTGAGGAGTTGTGGGGCAAATCAAGAGATCAGGCGAACAGATGCCAGCGGTTTGTCACTCTTTGACTCTCAACTCTCAACTCTCGACTGCCCGACTTGAATTCGACGGAACAAAGCGAGAATGTCTATGAAAACAAAGGAGCGGCACGAAAGACAGAGGGTTGATTCACGTATGTTATTGAAAATAAACAACTTATACTACACTAGCCGGAATGTTATTGAAAATAAAGCAGTTATCATTCTGATTGCACTGAACTTGGCTGTTTCCGCCGCCTCGTGCAGCGGCAGCGGCAATCCGTCGCCCTCAAACGCGGCTTTGGCGGCTCCGCTGTTCTCAACCACTGCGGCGCAGAACGGGGCGGTGATTCTGGCCATATCGGCCGGCAGCGGAGCGGAGGCGCATTACACCATCGACGGGTCAACGCCGACGGCCTCCTCACCCACCTATCAGGCGCCGATGCTCATCTCTACCAACCTGACCATCAATGCCATCGCTACCGCTCTGGGCGCCGCCTCGAGCAGCGTGGCAACTTGGACCCCCTCGGCGACGGTGGCGCCGGGCGCGCTGGTCTGGTCGGACGAATTCACGAACGCCACGGGCGCCAATGCCCAGCCGAACCCCGCAGTGTGGACTTATGACACGGGAGCGAGCGGCTGGGGCAATCAAGAACTGGAAGACTACTGCGCCTGGGGATCCGCAGCCAGCCCCTGCGATCCCGCCAAGCCGAACGTCTACGTGGGCACGGACGGCTTCCTGCACATCGTGGCGCAGCAGCCCTCCTCAGGCGTCTACACCTCCGGGCGAATGAAGTCGCAGGGGTTGTTCAGCATTCTCTACGGACGCATCGAGGCGCGCATGATGGTGCCCGAGGCGCAAGGGTTCTGGCCGGCGTTCTGGATGCTGGGCAACAGCATCGTGACCGACCAATGGCCTGCTTGCGGAGAGATCGATATTCAGGAGCGCGTGGATGCGGCCGGCAACCCTGACTGGAACGCGGGCTCAATTCACGGCACGGGTTTCACCGGGGCAAACCTGGGGAGCCAGTACCATTTTCCGAGCGGGCAGACAGCCGCCGCCTGGCATACCTACGGAATGATCTGGAAGCCGGGCTCGATCCAGTTTTACATCGACGACCCTGGCAACGTCTACGGGAGTTATACTCCGGCGAGTCTGGCGTCGTTTCCCGGCGCCGCTTGGCCCTTTGACTCAGGCAGCGCCCAGTACTTGATCGTGAACCTGGCGGTGGGCGGAAGTTGGCCGGGCAATCCCACAGGCAGTACGCCGTTCCCGTCCCAGACCTTGGTGGACTACGTGCGTGTCTACGCGGTCACTCAGTGACGTCCGCTTGACTTGTTGGAACGGCTCGGGTTATGTTTTTAGTTTGGCCCTAGGGGCAGAAATCTATTAGGGAGCGTGGCGGTTTGAAAAGGACCTTTCAACCTAATCGTAGGCGTCGAGCCAAGACACATGGATTCCGCGTGCGCATGAGGACTCCGGGAGGCCGCAACGTGTTGAAGCGTCGGCGTCTAAAGGGTCGTCACAGCCTGACTCCATAAGAAGCACGGTTGGCGTCTCAAACTTTTCCCAAGAGTTCCCGGTTGCTGCGTCGAGGCGAGTTTCGGCGAGTCTATGACGAAGGGCGTCGCCGAAGCGCCTCACTGTGCACGGTCTTTGTGCGGCCCAACGGCCTTCCCCAATCTCGCTTGGGGGTCACCACGCCAACGCGGCTGGGGAATGCCGTGCTGCGCAATCGACTAAAGCGCCGTTTGCGAGAGGTGTTCCGCCGTCACCGCGCACGACTGCCGGGCGGCTGGGACATACTGGTTAATCCCCGCGAGCCGGTGGCGACAGTCCCGTTTCGGAGTTTGGAAGGGGAGTTGTTGCGGCTTTTCCCGAGCCAGCCTCCTCCGGGAATGTCCGAGGAGTTGCGTGCTCAGTGAAGTTCATTACGCTAGCTTTGATCAGGTTCTACCAGGCTTGCCTTTCTCCGGCCTTTCCGTCGGCTTGCCGTTTCTACCCGTCCTGCTCAACCTACGCGTATGAAGCGGTTGAAAAGTGGGGGGCCTGGCGCGGAGTTCGTATAGCGCTTGGGCGGCTCCTGCGGTGCCGGCCGTATGGTGGACACGGCATTGACCCGGTGCCTTGAAGGGCGTAGGGGCGGCCCTTGTGGCCGCCCTTGGGCAACCACAAGGGTTGCCCCTACGACCGGATTAGAGGATTTAAGGTGGACCAAGAAAAGCGGGTGCTGGCGGCATTCGCACTCTCCTTCTTAATGCTCATGCTCTGGCGGGCGTTCTTTGTCAAAGAACCGCCGCCCAAGCCATCTGCCAAGTCCAATCCTGCCGTGGCAACTCAGCCGACTCCTGAGAAGCCGTCGGCTACCACTGCCGCTCCAGGCCCTGCCGTTCCTCCCACGCTGCCGGTTGTAGAAGGAAGCAAGGCGGAGGACATTGTCGTTGAAAACGACCTTTACAAGGTGACCTTCTCCACGCGCGGAGCCGTAGCGGAGAACTGGATCCTGAAGAGGTATCGCGACGCCAAGGAAGCCCCCTTGGATCTCATCGACGACGAGGCGTGCGGGAAGCTCGGCTTTCCGATGAGCCTCAAAATCGCCGATGGCGAACTGTCGAACAAGCTGAACTCCGCGCTGTATGTGGCCACCCCCGCCGGGGCAGCACTGAAGCCGCCCGTCAAGCTTGAGTTCAGCTACAGCGATGGCAGAGTACAGGCGCGCAAGGTTTTCAGTTTCGAGACGGGTTATGACATTCACGCCGAGGTGCGCGTCGCTGAAGGAGGCCATTACCTTCCTGTCGACGTGACTTGGCCGGGTGGGTTCGGCGATCACTCCTTGGCGCCGGCGATAATCAATACCTATGCCATGGGTGTTTACGGTTCCATCGGCGATCTGACCACGGTGGCACAACGGAAACTAAGCGGCGACCGGTCCGTACCCTCGCCGCTTCAGCTCGCGGGCCTCGAGGATCGCTACTTTGCCGGAATCTTCCTGCCCAATTCCCCGGATGAGACATTCAAGCTCGGTCGGCAGACCTGGACTCCTACGGATTGGAGCGGAAAAGATTCCGACAAGCCCAGCCCCATCTTCGCGCAGTTAGGAGAGGAAAGGGAAAAGCCCTTGGCATTTCGGATGTTCGTAGGGCCAAAGAACCTCGACGTGCTGCGCGCAGAAAGTCCCCCGCTGGACTCACTGGTTGACTTCGGATGGTTTGCCTTTGTCGCCAAACCTCTATTCCTCGGGCTGCGCTACATTCACGACCACTGGGCGCACAATTACGGCTGGGCGATTGTGATTCTGACCGTTCTCATCAACTTCGCCATGTTTCCACTGAAATTGAAGAGCATCCGTTCGGCACAGGAAATGCAGCGCATTGCACCGTTGGTTAAGAGCATTCAGGATAAATACAAGAACGTAAAGTTCAACGACCCGAAGAAGTCGCGGATGAACGAGGAGATGATGGGTCTCTACAAGGAGCATGGCGTTAACCCCTTGGGCGGGTGTTTGCCGATGGCGCTCCAACTCCCCTTTCTTTATGGCTTTTATCGGGTGCTCGACCTGCCCATCGAACTGCGTCACGCTCCCTGGATCTGGTGGATCAAGGACCTTTCGGCGCCGGATAAGTTCCATCCCTTTGGCTTTCCGCTTCCAATTCTGCCCACCTTGATGGTCATCAGCATGTTCATTATGCAGAAAATGACTCCCGTGGCGACCGCTGATCCCTCCCAACAGCGCATGATGATGATCATGCCGCTCTTTCTCGGCGTTATGTTCTATAATCTCGCCAGCGGCCTGAATCTATATTTCCTGACTGCCAATATTGTTGGGGTTATACAGCAATTGCTGATCAACAAATTGATGCCCATGCCTCAGACTCCCGTCCCTGCGGCACGCTCGAAGTGAAAGGCTGGTCTTCAATGGACTCGCAGAACAGCGAACAGACTCCGGTTCATCCCCTGGACAGCTATGTCGAGCCGATTAACGCGCTGCTGAAGAAGATCCTCCCGCAGGGTGGGTTTGCGCTTTCCTTTGCAGTCCACCACCTGCCTCAGGACACAGCCGAGGAAGACTCGCCCGAGTATGTGATCGACTTTAAGGGCGCAGATGCCGACCTTCTCTTAGAACGGAACGGGGCCCTGCTCGAGGCCTTGGAGCACGTCGTCCTTAAAGCCGTGCGTTTGCGGGAAGAATCCCTGCGCAAGTTCGCCTTCGACTGCCAAGACTGGCGACGGCTGCGCATTGAAGAATTAAAACTCACGGCACAGGTCGCCGCCGAGCGGGTCCTGGAGAGCGGCGATCCCTTCCCCTTGAGCCCCATGTCCCCGCGCGAGAGACGGATCATTCATCTGGCGCTAAGAGACCAGCCGAAGATCCGCACGGTCAGTGAAGGCGTAGGGCCCGAACGCCATATTGTAATTATGCCCATCCGGTGATCTCGCGATTGCATGTCCCACGACGACACCATCGTGGCGGTTGCCACACCGCCGGGCCGCGGCGGCCTTGGGGTAGTGCGCTTGTCGGGGAGCCAGTCGGTCGATATCGCCACCCGCCTCATCCGCTTCTCCAAGCTGCCGCTTGAAACCCGGCGGATCATGCTGGGCGAATTCTGCGACCCGCAAGGTGGCAAAGTCCTGGACCAGGTGGTGGTCAGTTACTTCCGGCGCCCTCATTCCTATACCGCGGAAGACGTCGTCGAAATTTCCTGCCATGGCGCTCCGATAATCCTCCGCTATCTGGTGGAGTGCTGCCTTCGGCTGGGAGCGCGTGTGGCCGAGCCGGGCGAGTTCACACTGCGAGCATTTCTCAACGGGCGCATCGACTTGACACAGGCGGAAGCGGTCCGGGATCTCATTGAGTCGCGCACGCTCTATCAAGCCCGCGTGGCCGCGCAACAACTCGAAGGCGCGGTCTCGGCTCGCCTAAAACCGCACAAGCAGGTTCTGCTCGAACTCATCGCCAGGCTGGAGGCCGGCATCGACTTCGCCGAGGACGATGTGGCCGTTATGGAATCGCAGGAGATACTCTCGCGCCTTGACCGGCTCCGCGGCGATCTCGAGGCACTGGTGCAGGGCTACGAATACGGCAGAATCGTTCGCGAGGGAGTGAGCCTGGCCATCGTGGGCCGCCCCAATGTCGGCAAGTCGAGCCTGTTCAATTGCCTCCTCAATGAAGAACGGGCCATTGTGACTTCGACTCCGGGGACCACCCGCGATCTGGTGTCCGAAACGGCTAGTCTTGGGGGTATCCCGTTGCGCTTCGTGGATACGGCGGGCATCCGCCACACGGAGGATGAGGTGGAAAAGATCGGCGTGGAACGGTCCCTCCAGGCCATCGCCGATTCCGACTTGCGGCTTCTGGTGGTCGACGCTTCCGAAGGATGGAGCGATGCGGATTCCAATTTGCTGAACAAGCTGCGACCGCTGGGCGCCCTGCTCGTGGCCTGCAATAAATCGGATCTTCCCTCAAAAATCACGGGGGCAGAGCTGGAATTGACCCCGGCCGTTTGGACCTCCGCCTTAACCGGCGAGGGAATTCCCGAGCTTAGAACGAAAATCCTGGAGATCGCAGCGCCTTCGCGCGAGCAGGGCACAGAGGGCGAATTCCTCACCAACTTGCGTCATCAGCAACTTCTCAAGGATTCGCTTCAGGCGCTCGCCAGGGCACGGCCCGCGACAGAGCAACACGTCCCGCACGAGATGCTTTTGCTCGACCTTTACGAAGCGCTTCGCCCCCTCGATCAAATCACCGGCGCCACCTACGTGGACGACGTGTTGGATATCATCTTCTCGACGTTTTGCGTGGGGAAATGAGCCGGGCGCGAACTTTCCCTTCACATGTCATTCTGAGCGAAGCGAAGAATCTCTGCAGTTCGCCGGACAAGGGCAAGCGGAGCGGAACTACCGGGATTCTTCGCCCGCAAACGCGGCGGGCTCAGAATGACAGGCATTGGGGTTGAAATGCAGCCAACCGGGGGATGCCTCGCTCCGCCATCTTGAAGAAGACGGGATCGATTTCAACCCCCACGCTGTCGTATCCGACAGCCATCGCGGCCGCGATCGTCGAGCCTCCGCCCATGAACGGGTCAAGCACCACTCCTTCCCCGAGCGGAAGCGAGGCGCGAACGATCTGGCGCATGAAGGCTTGCGGCTTGAGAGACGGATGCGGCGCAATGGCGCGCTCTTGGGGCCGTGTTGGCGCGGAGGGAATGACATCTTCGAATGGCCGCTCCTGTGATCGTCGTCGAAGCCCGCCCGTCTTCCACTTGCGCAAGTTGTCCTGGACGCGCCCTTCACAGGGCTTTCGAAACACTCCCCACGGCTCCCAGCAGGATCGCGGCATCACCGTCACGCCGGCGAACTCGTCGTGGGCGTTCTTGGGCCTGTCACCGCCGCGAAGAGTTTTCACCAGGCGGATGATCTCACCACGCTTCTCGAAGCCGGCGTCCACGAGTGGTTGATAGACAAGATGCGAGAGGAGGGGATTGGCAGCCATCAGCAGGTGGCCGCCCGGCACGAGGATCCGAACGGCCCGCTGGGCAAAGCTCAGGAAGAAACTGCGCAGCTTGTCGCGATCCTGCTCGGTCAAAACCGTGAACCGCGGCACCGGGCTGCGCTTGCACCCGTCGAAGGAAGGCGGAATGCGCCACACCCCGCCCTTACCTTTTCGCAGCTTTTCTTTCTCGAACCCCGTGTACTCTTTCAGGCCATACGGCGGGTCGGTCACGATGGCGTGGAAAGCAGACTCGGCGTGGCGATCCATCCAGGCGAGGCAATCTTGGTTGAAGATGGTATACCGGGCCATCACGATTGAGGAAGATACGTGAAGAGACCATGCCTTGGCAAGCTGCGTGGGAGTCCGCAAGCCCGGGATTGTTGCGCAGGAGCGGCCACAAGGGCCGCCCCTGCAACTGTTTCACCCGGCTTATTTCACGGCGTTGAATCGCTTCTCGATTTCAGCCCAATTGACCACGTTCCACCAGGCGGTGATGTATTCGGCGCGGCGGTTCTGGTACTTGAGATAGTAGGCGTGCTCCCACACGTCTAGACCGAAGACGGGATACTTGCCTTCCATCACGGGGCTGTCCTGATTGGCGGTGGAATAGATGTCGAGCTTTCCGCCTTGCGCGGTCAGCCACGCCCAGCCTGAGCCGAAGCGTCCGAGGGCGGCAGCCGTGAATTTCTCTTTGAACTGATCGAAACTGCCGAAAGTGCTCTGAAGGGCCTGCGCCAGGTGGCCACCGGGTTGTCCACCAGCTTTGGGCGCCATAATCTGCCAGAACATGGAATGGTTAATATGGCCGCCGCCATTGTTGCGTACGGCCGTGCGGATGTTCTCCGGAACGATGGCGCAGCCGTTGGCCAGCAGTTCCTCAACGGTCTTGCCGGCCAGGTTGGGCGCCGACTCGAGTGCCTTATTCAAGTTCGTAACGTAAGTCCCATGGTGCTTGCCATGGTGAATCTCCATGGTCGTTTTATCGACGGAGGGTTCCAGCGCGTCAAAAGCGTAGGGCAGCGGCGGAAGAGTAAACGGCATAGAAGCTCCTTTTTGAGTTTAATTGAAAATACCTTGTCCCCAATGAATTGGATGCAGGGAGGCGGAGAAATGACTCAACTGTAGGAGTCAGGATTCAGGAGTCAGGAGAAACCGCCTTCGGGACAGACTCTGTCGCACCGCGATACTGTTGGCCCTACACGAAGCAGTGAACAAAACCCAGAAGGCATATAGAATGAATCGGGAGCCGCAATTCTGCCTCCTGACTTCTGCCTCCTGACTCCTGCTTTTGTGGCATAATTCCAAGTTTCCTAGGAGGCGTTCATGGCCACGCTCGACATCGCTTGGGTGCGGAGCCAGTTCCCTGCTCTGGCCGTACAAGTGAATGGCAGACCGGCAGTCTATTTCGACGGCCCGGGCGGCACGCAAGTTCCACAACGCGTCATCGATGCGATGCGTGATTACTTGATGAACTCCAACGCCAACACCCACGGTGCGTTTTTGACCAGCCGACGGAGTGATGAGGTTATCGCGGGTGCACACACCGCATTGGCTGATTTGCTAGGGTGCGACGCTGACGAGGTGATTTTCGGACCGAACATGACGACTCTGACTTTCAGCCTCAGCCGTGCCTTGGGGCGAGAATTCGGGCCCGGCGACGAGTTGGTGGTCACGCGCCTGGACCACGACGGGAACGTAGCGCCCTGGTGGGCGCTCGAAGAACGTGGCTGCCGGGTGCGTTTCGTGGATATCAACCCCTCGGACTGCACGTTGGACATGGCCGACCTCGAACGGCAGATCACCCCGCGCACCCGGCTGGTGGCGGTGGGCTACGCTTCCAATGCCGTGGGAACCATCAACCATGTGCAGGAAATCACTCGCCTGGCGCATGCCGTCGGCGCGCTGGTTTACATCGACGCGGTCCATTACGCCCCCCACGGCCCTATCGACGTCCGCCGCCTCGCGTGCGATTTCCTGGCCTGCTCGCCCTATAAGTTCTTTGGGCCGCATTCCGGCGCGCTCTACGGTAAGCGCGAACATCTTGCCCGTTTACGGCCTTACAAGGTCCGCCCGGCCCCGGAGGTCAATCCCTTCCGCTGGGAAACGGGCACGCAGAACCACGAAGGACAGGCAGGCATTCTTGCTGCCGTCGACTACCTGGCGGAACTTGGCCGGCGCGCCTCGCCCTCGGTCAGGTCGCGCCGAGCCGCGCTACTGGCTGCGTACGATGTGATTCGCCCTTATGAACGCAGCTTGGCAGAACGGCTTATTAAGGGACTGCTGGCCATTCCCGGCCTCACATTCTACGGAATCAAGGAGGCTGCGCGAGGCGCTGAGCGCGTGCCGACGGTAGCGATTCGTATCTCGGGCCGCACTCCGCGCGAACTGGCAAGCTGCCTCGGTGAGCGTGGGATTTTCACCTGGGACGGCGACTACTACGCGCGTAACCTGAGCGAGCGGTTGGGAGTCGAGCCTACCGGCGGCATGTTGCGCATCGGCCTCGTGCATTACAACACGCCGGAAGAAGTTGACAGGGCTCTCGAGGCGTTTAACGAGGTCGGCAGGTAGGCAGATCGGCAGGTCGGCAGATGGGCAGATCGGCAGGTGGGCAGGTCGGCAGATCGGGAGACCGGAAGTCGGGCGACTCTTAGGAGCATCGCGAAGAACGAATCAGCAGGTGTGCCAACGCCGTTCAGTCAGCACTAGCTTTTCCCCGACTGCCGATCTGCCGACCTGCCGATCTGCCCACCGAAAGAGGTGACTATGTATCGACAACGCATTCCCTTGTTTGTTATTACCGCAATTGGTGTGATTTCCACTGCGACTCTTGCCGCAGAGCACTATGACGTCCTGCTTGAACGCGGCGTCGAGGCCAAGATGCGGGATCGAGTGGTACTGCGCGCTGACATCTACCGGCCCAAAGCCGACGGAAAGTTTCCGGTTATTCTGGAACGGACGCCCTACGACAAGCGGGAGGAAGTGGATTTCGGCCTTCGCGCCGCCTCTTTGGGGTACGTCGCGATCATTCAGGACGTGCGTGGCCGCTACAGTTCGGACGGCGAATGGGATCCGTTCAGGCATGAGTCGGCGGACGGTTACGATACCGTGGAGTGGGCAGCTTCGCTTCCCTGGTCGAACGGCAAGGTGGGGATGTATGGCGGTTCGTACGTGGGCGCCACGCAGATGCTTGCCGCGATTGCTTCCCCGCCCCATCTGGCGGGGATTCACCCTATGGTCACCGCCTCCAACTACCATGAAGGTTGGACGTACCAGGGCGGGGCGTTCGAGCAGTGGTTTAACGAATCGTGGACTTCCGGCCTGGCTCAAGATACGCTCGACCGGCGCGCGAAGGCGCGAACCAACGCGATGCACCGCGTTTTGAAGTTGCCGCTGGCCTCTTATCCGCTGTTTGATGCGGACCTGGCCGGCAAGTCCACCAGATCCCCCGATGAACTGGCCTCCTACTTCGTTGATTGGCTGACCCATCCAAGCTTCGACGATTACTGGAAACAAGTGTCGATCGAGGACCATTTCTCGAAAATCACGATCCCCATTTTCCACGTCGGGGCCTGGTACGATATCTTTCTGGGCGGGACTCTCAGGAATTACCTCGGAATCAAAGCGCGCGGCGGAAGCGAGGAGGCGCGCCGGGGACAGCGCTTGATGGTGATCACCGGCGGACACGCGGGAGACGGCCCCCGTATCGGCGAGGTGGACTTCGGGCGCGACTCGGTGGTCAGCGATGAGGACTCAACGCTGCGTTGGTATGACTACCTATTGAAGGGCGAAAAGAACGGGCTGGAAAACGAAAAGCCCGTCAAAATCTTCGTTTTGGGAAAGAACGTTTGGCGGGAAGAAGACGATTGGCCGCTCGAGCGGGCCCGCAATACGCGCTTTTATCTTCATTCCCAGGGCAAGGCGAACTCGCTCAGCGGGGACGGGACGCTCAGCACCACGGCGCCGGCGGGCGAACACTCCGATCAGTACGTCTACGATCCTGAGAATCCTGTGCCCACCCGCGGCGGGCCTCTCTGCTGCGACGCCGCGCACTTGGCTCCGGGCGCGTTTGACCAGCGTACGGTGGAGTCCCGCAGTGATGTGCTGGTTTATTCGACGCCGCCGTTCGATAACGACTTCGAGGTCACCGGCCCTGTCAGCGTTGAACTCTACGCCGGCTCATCCGCTGTGGATACCGATTTCACAGGGAAGTTAGTGGACGTTTGGCCGAATGGTTTTGCGCAGAATCTCACGGAGGGAATTCTGCGCGCCCGTTACCGCAACTCACCGGAGAAAGTCGAGTTCATGAATCCGGGCGAGGTCTACAAGCTCACACTTGACCTCTGGGCAACATCGAATGTCTTTCTGAAGGGGCACAGGCTGCGGCTGGAAATCTCCAGCAGCAACTTTCCGCGCTTTGACCGCAACCTGAACACGGGAGAAGATCAGGGCCTCGGCACACGTTGGGCGAAGGCTACCAACACGATTTGCCACGACCGGGAGCATCCCTCGGCGCTTGTCCTGCCGGTGATGCGGTAGGCAGATCGGCAGGTCGGCAGATGGGCAGTCGGGGAAAAGCTAGTGCTGACTGAACGACGTTGTCACACCCGCTGAATCATTCTTCGCGATGCTCCTAAGAGTCGCTCGATTTCCGGCCTCCCTATCTGCCCATCTGCCGACCTGCCCACTGCCCATCTTCAACTTGACGGCAATTGCAGGGCTCGTCCATAATTTTCCTTTCCTCAAGTCCTTTCACTCCTTAAGGGGGCTTCTTCATGCCGGATGTCTATCGCAACTACGTGGCGGGTCAATGGATCGAGTGCAAGACGCAGAGGACCTTCCCCAATATCAACCCTGCCAATACCAGTGAGACGGTTGGCCTGTTTCAAGCCTCGGGTCCGGAGGACATCCAGGAAGCGTGTGAGGCCGCCGCAAAAGCGCAGTCAACTTGGACGGCGATGCCGGCGCCTCTGCGCGGTGAATTCCTTTACAAGGCCGCAGAAATTATGGAGGGACGCCTCCAGAAACTATCCGAGGAGATGACACGGGAGGAAGGCAAGACGCTGCCCGAGGCTAAGGGTGAAGTAAAGCGGGCAATCAACATTTTGCGCTACTTCGGAGGCGAGGGACCACGCCAGTTCAGCTACCAGATTCCGTCGGAACGCGAAAATGTCTTTTGCTACACCTTGCGCAAGCCGCTGGGGGTCGTGGCCCTGATCACTCCCTGGAATTTTCCCAGCGCCATTCCGGCGTGGAAGATGGCTCCCGCGCTCGTGGCGGGAAACACGGTGGTGATCAAGCCTGCATCGCTCGCGCCGCTCAGCGCCTATCGCATTGTGGAGGCGCTTCATGAGGCGGGCATTCCCGCCGGGGTTCTTAATTATGTGACGGGAAGCGGCGGCTCGGTCGGCAACGCGCTGGTTGAACACCCTGCCGTCCGTGCCGTCTCCTTCACCGGATCTTGCGACGTGGGCAACGCCTTGTACGAGAAGGTGACCAAGCGGAGGATTCGCGTTCAGCTCGAAATGGGAGGCAAGAATCCTACCCTAGTGCTCAAGGATGCAGACTTGGATTATGCCGCAGGTGTGCTGGTTAATGGAGCGTTCTTTTCCACCGGCCAGAAATGTACCGCTTGCAGCCGCGCCATTATTGAGAAGCCGATTTACGAGGCTCTGGTCGAAAAACTCGTAGCCAGGACTGCGAAGCTCAAAGTGGGAAACGGCCTCGAGTCCGGCATCGAGATCGGGCCCGCGGTGGACGCGATCCAGCTCGAGACGGACTTGAAGTACATCGGAATCGCCAAGCAAGAAGGGGCGCAGTTGCTCTGCGGCGGGAATCGTCTTAGAGGTGGAGCATACGATTTAGGTTACTTCGTGGAGCCCACCCTATTCGCGGGCGTCACTACCGACATGCGCATCGCCCAGGAAGAGGTCTTTGGCCCGGTACTGGCGCTGATGGTCGCGAGCGATTTCGAAGACGCCATGCGCCTCGCCAACGGCGTTCGTTTCGGCCTCTCGGCTTCCATCGTTTCGCGCGACATCACGCGCGTTCACCAATTCATCAATCGCATTGAAGCCGGTTTGATTACCGTCAACCTGCCGACCGCGGGCGTCGAATACCAGCTTCCCTTCGGCGGCACCAGGGAATCCAGTTTCGGCATGAGAGAACAAGGGCCGGCGGCGCTGGATTTCTATACTGAGACACGGACGGTGTATTTGAAGTATACGCAATAAAGACGTCCGTGGTCCGTTGTCAGTGGTCCGTAGCTGGCGGTTTGGTCTTGCTCCCCGAGGGGGAGTACCTTCAGTAGCCGTGGGTGAAACCGCCGCCAAAGCCGCAGAGCTTCGCCAGCCACGGACAACGGACAACTGACAACGGACGAAGGAGCCTGCGATGAATCAGACCCAACAATTCCTTGCCAAACTCAATCTACCTGTGGAGGATAACCACGGGCTAGCGCCCAGCGGGAAGAAATTCAAAGACGGCGGCGATTACCGCTTCGAAATTCCCAGCGTCGAAGGTCCGCGCGTTTTTCGCGAAGTGCTGGAGGCCGCAAAAGAACTCACGGTGCCGGTGCATCGTGTAAGCCAGGGAAGCGGCATCATGCTGCTGACCAAAGACGAGATTCGCGAGATGGCGCGCATCGGCGCCGCCGAACGGATCGAGGTTTGTTTGTTCGTCGGCCCGCGCGCGACGTTCGAGACGGGCGCGCAAGCCGTATCCGCGGCAGGCAAAGTGATTGGCCTGCAACATCGCGGCGCAGACCAACTGGTTTACGCCATCGAAGATGTGCGCAAGGCATGCGACCTCGGTATCCGCAGCGTGTTACCGGCGGATTTGGGCCTGATCTGGGTGCTCAACGAAATGAAGAAGCGCGGCGACCTGCCCCGGAATTTGATCATCAAGAGTTCCGTCACGCTTCCTGCCGCCAATCCCGCCACCGCGCAGGTGTTTCAAGCCCACGGTGTCAACACGCTGAATATACCTACCGACCTGACCCCCGCCCAGATGGGCTCCATCCGGCAGGCCGTCGATATTCCGATTGACCTCTACATCGAAGTCCCGGACAACTTCGGAGGCTTTATTCGCTATTACGAAATGCCCCAAATCCTGCGCGTTGCCGCGCCCGTCTACTTCAAGTTCGGTCTCCGCAACGCTGCGGACATTTACCCCTCCGGCAAGCATATCGAAGACTTGGCTGCGAAAATGGGCCGCGAGCGCGTGCACCGGGCCCGCATTGCCCTGGATATGATCGAGCAATACGCACCCGAGGCCAAGATGTCGCCGCTGGGCAGCAACGATCTGGGTATCCCGGAAGTGTGAACGAATCGCGTTGTAGCGTCGGCCCTTGTGGCCGCCCTGGGGCAACCACGAGGGTTGCCCCCACGAAGCCCGACTTGCATAATCCCCTCCCCGCCCTCACAACCGACCACGACGCCCAAAGATTTTGCACACCTTTATCACCAATTTGCGTAATTATCTGGTGAGCAGGCAAGACCCGGAGGCGGAACGGCAGCGTGACTACCCCGACTCTCGACCGATGCGAAGAGCCACTGGGCCGCCTGGCCCGGGGAGATATGTCTGCCTTTGAAGAGATCGTCAAGGAACATCAATCGATGGTGTTCAGCATCGCCTATCACTACCTGCATGACCGGAGCCTGGCGGATGAAGCGGCGCAGGACGTCTTCCTGCGACTGTACCAAAACCTGGCTTCCATCGCGTCGCCCAGGCATCTGACATTCTGGTTACGCAAGGTGGCCTGCCGCCGCGCCCTGGACATGGCGAGGAGGCTGCCTAAGGCGCCGCCGGTCAGCCTTCAGGATATTGAGGAGCCCGCAGCGGAGTCAGCCGACGCCGATCCGTTGCTCTCTGAGGGGTTGCGCCGGATGGTGGCCTCGCTTCCGAAGAACGCGCGCGCCGTGGTTATTCTCCGCTACCAGGAAGAACTTGAACTCGCCGAGATCGCCCAGATTCTCGACGTACCGCTCAACACCGTGAAGAGCCGGCTCGAGAGGTCGCTGGGGATCCTGCGAGAGAAACTACACCGCTGGTCAGGAGGAGTTACACGATGAATCCGTGGGAAGAAAGCCTCCGCGAGGCGCTGCGTCGCAAAGCCGCCCCAGAGGGCTTCGCAGACCGTGTGCTGGCCCGGATCCGCGAACTGCCTGTGCGTGAGAAGAGACCCTGGTTCCAGCTCCGGGCCTTCATCGCCAGGCCAGCCCTCCGCTGGGCGGCCGCCGTGTTGTGCCTGGCCATTGCGGGCAGCGTGGCGTATCGGGAGCAGCAGGAGCGCCAGCGCCGGCAAGGCGAAATAGCCAGGATGCAAGTGAAGCAAGCGTTGCGTATCGCCAGCGTAAAACTCAACGCGGCTCGGAGAATGGTCCAGCAGGTAAACCAGGGGACCGCTCAGAACCGGCTGTGAGAAATCGTACATGTGTAAATCGGGAGCTAATCCTATGAACGCCAGGCGCAAGAAAATCCGCACCACCGGTTTGGCAGCATTATTCGGGGCGATGCTGCTCGGCGCATCAGGCCTGCCGGCCTTCGGGCAGAACCCCAGACTGGATATCAAGAACCTGGAGGCGCTGTCGAAGAAAGCCTCGGAAGTTGTGGACGTCAATCTGGACGGGCCGCTGCTGAAGCTCGCCTCCAAGTTCATGACCGACGAGGATGACCGGGAGGCACTCGAGATCATTAAGAACCTCAAGGGAGTTTACGTAAAGAGCTTCACCTTCGAGAAGCCCGGCGACTACTCCCCGGCCGATGTGGATGCGATCCGCAGCCAACTGCAGCCGCCCGCATGGTCGCGCATTGTGTCGGCGCGAAGCAAGCGCGACGGCGAAAACGCCGAGATTTACCTGATGACGGCGGCGGACGGGGGAAATGTCCTGGGAATGGCCGTCATCTGTGCCGAGCCCACCGAATTCACCGTGGTGAACATTGTGGGGCCTGTTGACATTGACAAACTGAGTCAACTCGAAGGCAAGATGGGCATTCCGCGCCTTGGAGAGCAAGGCGACGAGTTACAACAGAAGCCAGGGGGTCACCGTGCGAAACCGTAGGCGGTTGCTAGCCCCTGCAATCTTGAGCGTGGCGCTGCTCCAGATGCTTCCCGCTGCGGCACGAGCCGGGGACCCGGACTTTCACTCACTCGTGGAGCGGATGTCCGACTATTACCAGAAGCGCCCGATGCGTTTCATGGGATGGTTGAACTTCTTCGCCAACCGATTCACGCCCGGCGACGTCAGCCACTTCCAGATGGCGATCTTCGACGACGTCGAAGCCTCCCGGACCCATCCCAGTGAGGATCTCGAGTCTTCCCTGGCGAGCCTCGTGGGACCGTCCTACCAGCCGTTCGTGAACGTTCACAATGTTCGCAGCGGGGAATGGACCTGCATTTACACGCGCGAGTCGGGGAAGGAGCGAATCGAAATGCTGATTATTTCCATCGACTCCAGCGATGCGGTCTTGATGAAAATGCTGCTCAAACCTGAAGCGATGCGAGAGTGGGTGGATGATCCCCTGGAAAGAGGTCGAGACGCCCGGCGTGGGGCTCAGGACGCTCAACACAGCCAGCCGTAGATTCCCCGCCCCTGGCCCGGCCGGAAGCTTCCCCCGAGGAAGGCGCTACGATTTCTTCGGCATGAACATGTAAACGTACAAACCGCCCAGAACCGTGAGCAACCCTCCCCACCACAGGGCGGGATGCAGGTTGGCGAGTACGGTCGGGGGAGGGTTTGAGAGTTCATAGATTCCTGTGGCCAGGACGATCACTCCGTAAATCAGCAGAATTATCCCAACAAAAAACCAGACGGGAATCATGCGGGGACCTTCTCTCATCGATAACCTCACGTAGCTTTCAGCATTCAGCCGTCAGCTTTCAGCAAACCACTTTCCGACTGTCATTCCCAGTGTGCATCAACCTGCAGCCCACCCATGGAGATGAAAGTCGCAGTCATCCTGAGCGAAGCGAAGGATCTGCAGTTCCGTTCCGTGGCGAACTAATACAGATTCTTCGCTTCGCTCAGAATGACAGAGTTTCGAGCGAGCGGAGAGCACTCATCGACCTTGCGGCGTGACCGTCGGCTTGACGTTTGTGATCTTGACCGCAATAGGGTCTGGCCAGCGCCTGTTATCGATGAGACGCTGTGCGTGCATGGCGCGAATGTGCAGACCGTCTGACTCCTGCTGCCAGGTAGTCTTGGGGACGACCTTCGGCTCGTATTCCAGCACCTCATCATTCTGGCCAAGCACGCTCACTTTCGTCCGGTCCGTCGCTTGAACGGAGTGCAAGATCAGATCCGTCCATTCTCCGTACTTCCATCGCCCTTTTCCTCTGACGATGGCAAAGACGGTGTCTTCATTCTTCTTTTTGGTATACCAAACGTCATTCTCGTTGGTTACGACCCAGGGCCGCACATCGTAGATCGACTCGTGGTTGACGAACATCCAGAGGGCTATCTCGCGCAGCCGTTCTTCCTGTTCAAGCGGAAGTTCGCCGTCCGGTTTCGGCCCTATGTTCAGAAGCAGATTTCCCCCCTTCGCCCGGGTCTCGATCAAGAGACCTATAAGCTCACCACCCGTTTTGTAGACTTCGTTGGTTGGTTGATATTGCCAGGCGGTGCCCATGGTGATGCAGGCTTCCCAAGGCCCCTTAAGGGGAGAACCCGGAACGAACTGCTCCGGAGTCTCCATGGCGCCGCGCGTCACGACAAGATTAGGCTGCAACTGCCATGCGAGTTCTCGGAGTCCTTCCGCTTCTCCGTCAAAGAACATCACATCCACAGAGCCATAATGAGTGAGGAGTTCCCGTACTTGCGCCTGATCGTAGGACATCAGGCCGGGATTATTCCGGGGCTGCACATCGGGAATCTCGCGCTGGATGGTCTTGCCGTGCTGATGAAGCCACCAGAAGTCGTCCGGCGAAAAGTAAATCCCCGGCGCTATCCCCTGCTGGCGGAAGGCGGAGAGCACTTCGCCCAGGACATCCCTCTTGAACGGCGTATGCATGACACTGA
>Ga0187876_1001295_pt1 | contig 21807 bp, 16 predicted proteins | sample June2016WEW_17_4_FD_133000 | JGI IMG/M metagenome (GOLD analysis project Ga0187876, IMG submission 133000) | Peatland microbial communities from SPRUCE experiment site at the Marcell Experimental Forest, Minnesota, USA - June2016WEW_17_40 | ecosystem: Environmental > Terrestrial > Soil >...
CACTGCTTTGTGGACACGCGCCAGAAAGCGGCCATCGCTGTTCAAGGCCTTGATCCGATCGAGTAATTCTGAGAGCAGACGATCAGCGGTTTCGCGCCGCAGCGGTTTGGCGGCCCTGGCCCCTCGCAGACGAACGCCCTCCTTGGATAATTGCCACTCGTCCTCCGCCGCACTCGCCTCCCGCCGATCTCCGATTGGCTCCAGGAGACCCATCCTGCGGAGCGCAGCGATGAGGCGATCCGTCTTCGATTTCGTAAGGAGCAATCGCCGACGGATGGACCTTGCAGACAAAAAGCCGTTCAAGCCCGCTTGCCGAAACAACGCGCGAATCTCCAGGAGAGGGACGCCTTCAACTTCGTCGGTCGCGTGGATTTGCATAGATCACTTTTCCGATATCACATGGAGTGGGGCACCAACAGAAACTGCGAAAGGAACCGTGGCATGACCACCAGTCAGTTTACCAGCGGTGCAGTTCCGCCCCGATAACGCATCATTCTGCGGCTGACAGGGAGCAGCGGGTGCTCTCCGTTTGAAGCGGACGAGGTGCGGTCTGTCAGTCGGATTCGGCTCGCGGGTTGACGTGGCGAAATCCGCAGTACTTCATATCACCTCACGAAACGACGAGAACGTCATCTTGAATCGATTCGCATTGAGGATCGTCTTGGCAGCATCAGCTTCTTCCACGCTTAGTACGCCAGCGCGAATCCAAAGGACGTACAATCCGGGAGTGTTCAGGATGCGGCCGTCGCCCAGTCGACTGCGAGCTTCGCGAAGGAATACGCGCTTCTCATCACAGGCGACAAGCCAGCCTCTGCATGAGGCGAGGGCGAGGCAAGCCGCTTCGCCGGAGCCGAGGATCTGGGACAACTCGGCGAAAACCGCCAACTCATCCGGTGAGGCAATCGACTCTTGTCTTAATGATCCATTCGCAATTGCGGCTTCAAGGGTTCGGAGTTGCTCGGGTTCCGTGACTTCGGCAACAACCTCATCTGGCACCACGAAACGTAATCCGACCACCTTGCCCAGCAAGGCGAGGTGGCCAGTATGACTCAGGTTGATGAGGATACTGGTGTCGGTGATGACGATCGAAGTAGCGCCAGTTGGATTCACGGCTAAACTGAGGGAACGAGCACCTCTGCAGGTTCATCATGAACCAATCCGAGACTCTGAACAACCTGCTCGATTTCGGTCGCCCCCACCCCTAGTTTGCTCGCGATCTCAATCAACTTCCGTCGGCTGATCTTCTCCCGCCGGTACGCTTCCAGGGCCAGAACAAGGTATCGCCGATAGAATGCGCTGATGTTTTCGTCTTCCGAGACCTCGGATAGACCTAACAGGTCGGCCAATTGCTTGGTCATTCCGTCACCATCCATCTGCTTCATTTCTCCGAATTGCTTGTCCGTGATCAACCGGAGGTTCATTAGCCGGTAGAGAGCCGAGAGTACGCTCACGCCAAAGTGATGCGAGAGCTTGACCACGTCGTAAATCTGCAAATCCTGACTTCCACCCGCGGTGCGGCTGTCGATGGGGACAACTCCGCTTTCGTCGAAAACATCAGCATGAAGGCGACTTGCGCTGCCTTTTCCCAGCGTCGCCACGAACTGGCGGACGCCATCCTCCAGCATGAGGAAATTTGCTGCGAAGACGTTGGCACGCACTTCAAACAAATCGCTCCGCTCTGATTCTCGGCTCACGTGTCCCATCTGAGCCCGATCCAGCAAGAGATGTGCGTACTCGTGGCACCATGAAAACCTCTGTCTTACGGCCGGATGGTCGCGATTCACTACGACAAACAACCCAACAGTTGGATCGCTGAGCATGAGCCCAGAAACCCCCGACGGCATAGCGATTAGCCCGGTGCGAATACCTTGTGCTTCCAACAAGGCTGGCAAATCTCCGAGGGGGCCTGAACCCAGCCCAAGCCTTCTTCGCTCCTCCAAGGCGGTTTGGGTGCCACTCTGAATCGCATCCCACTTCGATCCAAGAGGGACGGAGGGATAGGCTGCCACACTCCCAGTACTCCGGCTGATCCCGAGCAACATCTCAAGATCCCGGAGTTGATGTCCTAGGGCGATGCAATCGCGAAGTGCGGCTTTGACGCCATCGCCCGCGCCGTCTTCGGCGCGGAGCAACACGGCAGTCAGCCCGTCTGCGCTGAAGCTCGGGGCGAGAAACTCTCGAATATCCCGTGCATATAGGTACGAGAGCTTCGCCAACTCCAAACCTGAGACGGACCGATTGGCAAGTTCGATCTGCGCGATAGTTGCGCGGGACACAGACATCTCCCGCGCCGTATCATCTTGCGTCAATCCGCAAGATTCTCTCGCCTCCTTGAGGCGGCGTCCTAGTTCCGCTTGATCAATCGACATTGGAGTGACCCTCTAGCTTATCAGCGGCAGGCAACGCGGCGTTCCGAAATCGAGCACGACGTGCGTTACATAACCCGCACCTAGGCCTGCCAGAAAACCAGCCAGCAAGCGAAGTGCCCATTCGGCCAATGCGTGCCACGCGATCGCCAAAGGATCGGTCGACAGCGATCGACCTAAGTTGTGTTCATCGGCTAGCCGCCGCAACTGGTTCTGCCATCCATCAAGGCCTTGATTCCAGAAACTCGCCGCCGCAGCCACGGGAACGAAGCCATGGCCGAGCGACCGGTGGCCAGGATGAAAGGGCGGATCGAGGCGGTCGGGCAGTATCCCGCCCAGGTAGCCGCCGAGGGCACCTCCAAAAGTCTCCATAGTTCTTGTTAAGTCGCTCTGCTTATTGGCTTTGCAAAATGAATAACCTGCTCCGGCGGGAGTGGAAGTTGCCACGTGAAACGCACGATTGGGCATAAGAGCCTCTGGGCAAAGATAACACAATCTGGCAAGAAATGGAAGATATGTTAAAATAGGAGTAGGAGATTTACCTTAGAGTGCTACTTGTTGAACCCCAAACTCACACCGCTCTCCCCTCGAACCGTGCCGAGTGGCTGGATCGCCATCTGGCGCGGGTTTGCATTCTGTCGGAGCTGACGCCGACCCAATTTCGGAACGCCGAGGAAAAATATCAGGCTGTCGGCGATTGGCTCGCCACCGACGGTAGCTCCTTGGCAGTTTTCGCTCCTGAAGTTTATTCGCAGGGGTCGATGCTGCTCGGCACTACCGTGCGGCCGTACGGGCAAAGCGAATACGACCTTGACCTCGTCTGCCAACTCCACTGGTGCGCTCAACAGCCGCCTCTCACGATCTATGACTGGGTGCATGAACGGATTGCGGCCAATGAGATCTATCGGGAAATGCTGGAGAAGCTGAAGCGCTGCCTGCGGTTGAACTACGCCGGCTCTTTCCATCTGGACATTTTGCCCGCCTGCCCGAATGACCGGATCGGGAACGGCTCTATTATCGTGCCCGACCGCAAGCTCGAATGCTGGAAACATAGCAATCCGAAGGGATTCGCGAAGTGGTTCCTCGATCAGTGCCAACTACGGGACGAGTTGGCGGAGCGCATGCTGAAAGCCTCGGTTGAGCCCCTGCCTTCGGCGGTGCCCTCGCAGTACAAGTTTCCGCTGCAGCGAATCGTGCAACTGATGAAGCGCCACCGGGACATCTACTTCAGTGGCGGCCGGGACATCGCCCGCTCCGTCATTCTCACCACATTAGCGGGTCGCTTTTATAAGGGCCAGCGATCGTTGAGCCTCGCCCTTGAGGGCGTGTTGGATGGAATTCACTTTGCGCTGGAAGCCAATCCAACCGTGCCCAGGGTCGAAAACCCGACTCATCCCGGCGAGAACTTCGCAGACACTTGGGATCAGGCAAAGTATGAGCAATTCAAGTCGTACATCCGCAATTTCCGGACGGGACTGAAGGCATTGCTGAATCCAAGCCTGACCGAGCAGCGCATGGGCCTGGAGAAGTCGACGGAGCGACTTGGGTACCTCTTCGGCAGTGACCGGGTCAAGGAAGCAATCCGCATCGAGGCGAACGAATTGAATGAACGGCGGAACAGCGGCAAACTCGGCATCGCCGCAGGTGGCGTTCTTACGGCGCGCTCTCAAGCTGGATCGGCCGCAGTGCCCCGGAATCAGTTTTTTGGTCGATGAATAGAATCAAGACAATTGGCATTCGGGACCAAGCTGCATGGGTTCGTACTCGCAATCCCGGGTTTCGCTGCGACGTGACCGGCGGTCTCTTGACCTGCCGCGGTCTTCTTCAGCCGGGTCCGATGAACGCGACCTACGATGTCGTGATCGAGTACCGTGTTGGAACGTGGCCGAAGGTCTATGTGCCGGGCGATCAATTGCGACCACTCGAACCAGGCGGCAAGATTCCGCATACCTACGCCCCTGCCGAACCTTGCGTTTTCTATCCAAGTCGGTCCTCATGGCGTTCGGACATGAAGCTGTCGCACACGATCATTCCTTGGCTGTCGCTCTGGCTGACGTTCTATGAAATGTGGCGGGCCACTGGCGAATGGCACGGCGGCGGAATCTCGCACGGCGCCGTCAAGGAACTTGAGCCGGCAGCGTGACGCCCGGCCTTATGGCAGATCGAAAGCGTGCACGAAGCCACCCAGCAATTGGTTCTGATCGTAGATCTGCATCTTCAGGTCCGCCTTCGGCATGATAATGCGCCCAAAGTCTACCGCGAGCGCCACGGGCATTGCGGGAAAAACGTGCAGCGTCGCCTGTTCTCCATGTGTTGCCTTGATTTGATCCAGCAGCTGCCGAGCCTTCTCGCGGAAAAGGCGCGCCTGGCCTCGGCTCTTCAAGAAGTCATTGTTCGGTGCTGGTATTGACATCTTCCAGATGCTTGCACCGGGCACAACCGCATGAACGCGCTCATCGTTGATCGTCGCGCTCAAGGCGAACACCAACGCCGGTGGTCCGTCCGCGGTGCCCGGTTCCAAAACTTGGTACTCGAAGCCCTCCGGATCTGGCTGCCAACGCCAGTCGGGAGGTTCTCGGTGCAACTGAAACACCTCCGCCGCCGCAATATCGCACAGCAAATGCCCCAGGAGCATCAACAGTGCCTGGGGCGCCAACCCGAAGATCGATAAGTGATGCACCTCGCCTTGCGCCAGACGCGGCTTGACCTGGAGCGATACTTGACTCTTCAGTTGGGTTGCTTCAGCCTGCCAGTAGATGCCGTTTCGGTCCTGAAGCGAGCTGTTGAGCATCCCGAGTGCGATCGGGCGCGAATCAGCGGGGTAGCGCTCCGGCAACATCGCCTGCGCGGCCTTCATCAAGGAAAGCGGAGCACTGTGGGCCCCAATATTGGCACCGTACAGCACCACATGGCTTTGCTTATCCGGCCCCAAAGCGGTGACGAGTTCGATTCTTTGCTCGTGGCGTTCCTTCATCGATCGAAGGAGGTCAACAGGATGACCGGCGACATCGGAGATATCGATCATGCGGTGGTGGACGTCGCAAAGCAGCATGAGGTTCGATATGTCGGCCTTCAACTGCTCCGACAAGAACGGGTCGCCACGAGGGCCAGTCGGCTTGTCGGCGATGATGTGCGCAATGTAGGCCGAATTGAATTCCGCTTGGGTGAGGGCATCGATCCAAAGCGGCTGGTTGCAGCCGTCGTACTGGCAGCGGCCGGCTGCCTTCCCCCAGAGGCGTATCTTGACGGTCTCGGAAACGCAGGTGATCGACATCGCTATTTCACCCGCAGGTCCGCTGCGATCAGCGCGAACTCGTCGAGCGCAGCCTGAAGGTCTCCGACAATCTCGGCTGCCAGCACGTCGGGGTCGGGCAATGATGCAGAATCCTCAAGGCAGCCCGCAGCCGCCAAAGCGCTGTCGATGTTCCGTCGAGCGTGCTGGTCGGGCTTCTCAGGCATGGATTTCAGGTAATTCTTTGATTCTATTACGCTTGTGGTATCGAGGACAATCGCTCTTCGGGAACAGATGTCCAATCGGTCCGGGTAAGGCCCTGACCGCCTTTCGTGCCATAAAGGCACTTCCGGTGAGCAGCGGCACACGAATGGCACACTGCGCGACGCTACTCGACTGACTTGTTGAGAAAGGCGAAGGCTGATCGGGGGTTCAGCCACCAGTGGCGTCACTGCGTTTCCGAGCGGCCCGTGGTCGTGACGACAAGGCTCATCTCCCTTACGGTACTGGTCGCCCGAGTGCGCGCGCCACCCACTATCGCGACTCTGGGTGGCGCGCGCATGAAATCAAGCTCCAGGTGTCAATGGAGCGTTGGATTGATCAGCAACGCATCGACCTTTTCCGCGCGCTGTGCGTCCTGCATGTGCGGAAGAACATGAGAGTAAACATCGAGTGTGAACGCAATCTTTGGCGAGACCCCAGCAATCAGTGAAATCGTCGCTGCCGTGTGGCGCAAGTCGTATAGCCGAACCGGCGGTAATTCTGCCGACCTGAGTAACATCGATCTATTTGTTTATACAAATCAAAAGGCAACAGGAGCTGAAACTAGATATCATGCGGTTTGGACCGTCGCGGAAGTGCTCGACCAGCGGAGCGCCGACGGATCGTAACGCGTCGCCATTAAGAAAGGTCCTTCGGTCAAAAGCTGATCGAGAGGAGGATTGATGGAGAATCCGATTCTGAAGGCCCTGGAAGAAGGGGCGACGGCAGTGACCGGAAGCCATCGGCTCGCACGCGTCCTCCGGCGGGAGTACAACGCGATCCGGCAGCAACAGGGCGATGTCGCTTGGGAGGCGCCAGTAGTGCTTCCGTGGCAGGGGTGGATGTCAGCCCTGTGGGAAAACTTCCAATTCAAGGTCGAGAACCCGCCGGCTTTGCTTGAGCCCTGGCAGGAACGCGTGCTCTGGCAGCGGGCGGTCTTGGAGTCCGAGGAATCCTCATCATTGTTACAGCTTGGTGGGGCAGCGGCGACCGCACAGGAAGCCTGGGCACTCGCGGTGGAGTGGCGGCTGAACATGGCGCTCGTGGAAAGCGACGGCAATGAGGACTCGCGCGTGTTCGCAAGCTGGGCGCGACGTTTTCAAAACTGGTGTGACGATGATCGACTGATCGAGGGGGTGCGGCTACCGGATTACCTGCGCGCCGCGATGGCCCGCCAGTCGCTTCCGACGCGCGTGATTCTGGTCGGCTTCGATGAGTTCACGCCACAACAACGCGATTTCGTCGAGGCGTGCCGGGCCGCGGGCTGCGCCATCGAAACTGTTGCTCGCGAGGGGGGCGGTCAGGCCGAGAACGCGGTGCGGGCAGCCTTCGCCGACCCCAGTCGGGAAATAGAGGCGGCGGCTCGGTGGGCGCGGGCACTTCTCTCGCGCAAATCGGATGTGCGGATTGGAGTGGTGGTTCCAGACCTGTCAGGGCGTGGTCGCGAGGTGGCGCGGGCGTTTCGAAATGTTCTGGAGCCTGCCACGCAACTGCCCGGCCACCGTGAACTGCCCCGACTGTTCCATGTTTCTGCAGGCGATCCGCTCTCGATGCGGCCGCTCGTGACGAGTGCTTTTTCGCTCTTAGGCCTCTCCTCCCAGCGGAATGAATGGGACAGGCTCAGCGGGCTGGTACTCAATCCCTACGTGGCGGGAGCCGTGACGGAACGCGCCAGCCGTGGGTTGCTGGACGCCCGCATGCGCAGAGCGGGTGAGATGCGGGTCTCTATCGCAGCGCTGAGGGGACTGTGCCGCGAGGATGGTTCCGCTTGTCCCGCGCTAGACAGCATCCTCGGGAGGTGGTTGCACCTGCGGGACCAGACGCCCGCGACCCAATCGGCGGCGGCGTGGAGCCGTACCTTTTCCGCGCTGCTGGAATCCCTCGGCTGGCCTGGGGAACAGCCCCTGACCAGTGTCGAGTATCAGATCGGCGAGGCCTGGAACCGGGTTCTTTCGCAGTTCGCCGCTACGGATGCCTTCGCCGGCGCATTGTCGATGGAGGAAGCAGCTTCGCTTCTGGGGTGCATTGCGGCCGAAACCGTGTTCCAGCCCGAAGGCGAAGAAGCTCCTGTCGAGGTGCTCGGCACGCTGGAAGCGTCAGGCCTCCATTTCGACCACCTGTGGGTCGCGGGCCTCCACGACGAGGCCTGGCCGGGCCCGCCGAAGCCGAACCCGTTTCTTCCAGTCCGCATGCAGCGCGAACAAGGGCTACCGTACTGCTCTTCAGAACGGGAGTTAGAGTATGCTGCGTTGATCACGCGGCGCCTTCTGGCCAGCGCGCCGGACGTGGTGGTGAGCTATCCCGCACTAGTGGAGGACCGCGAAGTGGCACCCAGTCCGCTGATTCTGCCGGTTCGCAGAATCGGCCTGGAGGAACTGGCCATCGACGACTGCACGGCCTACGCAGAATCGGTACGGGATTCACGCCTCATGGAGCAGATGGTGGACGAGCAGGCTCCGCCGCTGGGCGATGAAGCGTGGCAGCGGGGTGGGACTAAGGTGTTCCAGTATCAGTCCACGTGCCCGTTTCGCGCGTTCGTGGAACTTCGCCTGGGTGCGGAAGAGCTCGATACGCCTGTCCCGGGCCTGGACATGAGGCGGCGCGGCATCCTGGTGCATGCGGCGCTGGAGGAGTTCTGGAAAGAGGTGCGGACCCACGATGCCCTTTGCGAGCGCACCGACATCTCCGAGGTAATCCGGAAATCAGTGGGGATGGCGATCACCAGGCTCGAAAAAGACACCGGAAGCGCAATCCCGGAGCGCTTCGCCGCATTGGAGAAGCGCCGTCTGGAGCGGATTGTCTCCGAGTGGCTCGAAGTTGAGAAGAGGCGCGACTGGTTCGAGGTGACGCAGCCCGAGGGGGAGCATTACGCCGAACTGGGTGGCATCCGCGCCTGGGTCAGAACCGACCGCATCGACCGCCTGCGGGATGGCCGCGAGATCATCATCGACTACAAGACCGGCAGGACGACGGTGGGCGCATGGGAGACGGAACGGCCCGACGAACCGCAGTTGCCGCTCTACAGCGCGATCCACGAACGACCCCTGGCCGGCGTGCTGTTCGGGCAGGTGAAGGCGGGCGAGCTCAGGTTTCGCGGCTGGACCGCCGAAGCCGGGCTGGTACCCGGTGCGGACTCCACCGACCTGGTGGCTATGGTTCGCGACTGGCGCGCCGTCGTCGAACGCTTGGCCAGCGAGTTTCGCGCAGGGCGCGCCGAGGCTGACCCGAAGGATCCCACCAAGAGCTGCCGGCGCTGCTCGCTCGCCGCGCTGTGCCGCATCGCGGAATGCTGCGCCCTGGGCGATGAAGAGGAGGCGGAAGCATGACGGCGCCGGATGCGGTGCAGAGGAGACGCGCGCTGGACCCCAGTAGGTCGTTCCTCGTGCAGGCACCCGCGGGCTCGGGGAAAACGGAGCTGCTGAACCAGCGGCTCCTGACGTTGCTGGCGCGGGTGGACGAGCCCGAGGCCGTTCTGGCCATCACCTTTACCAAGAAGGCCGCCGGCGAAATGCGCTTGCGAATTGTGAAGGCGCTACGCGACTCGGTTGGGCCGCGGCCGGAGGAAGAGCACAAGGCGCTGACCTGGGAACTGGCGGTGGCGGTGCGCGAACGCAGCGAAGCGCTGGGCTGGAACCTCTTCAGCAATCCGGCCCGGCTGCGCATCCGCACCATCGATTCGCTGTGCGCCGCGCTCACGCGCCAGATGCCCTGGGTGTCGCGCATGGGCGCGCCTCCGGATGTCGTCGATGCTCCCGGCGAACTCTACGCGGATGCCGCCCGGCGCACTATCGAACTGCTGGAAACCGAGGTGTGGAACGAAGACGTAGCAGCGTTGCTGGAACATCTGGATAACGACTTCCAGACCTTGCAAGGGCTGCTGGCCGGCATGCTGGCGCGGCGTGACCAGTGGCTGCGCCATATCGCCGGTTCCCGCGACCCGGATCAGGCTCGGCCCGCGCTGGAAGAGGCACTCCGGAACGTGATCCATGATGGCCTCGAGAGAGCCCGGACGCTCGTTCCTCCGGATCTCGCCGACGAACTGACCGCGGTGTGCGCCGCTGCTGCGGCCAACTTGGAAGCGGAGGGCCGCGAGGGCCGCGCGCTGGCGTGCGCCGGGATGGACAGGCTGCCGCAGTCGGAGGATCTCGACGCCTGGCTGGGGATCGTCGACACCCTGCTAACCGGTAAAAGCGAATGGCGGAAGAGGCTGACGGTTGCCGAGGGCTTCCCACCGTCCGCGAAGTCGTTGAAGCAGCGGTGCACAAATCTCATCGCGGCGCTCTCCGGGAACGAACCCGTGCGGGAGGCGTTAGCCGAGATCCGCCAGCTTCCCGATCCCCGCTTTTCCGACGCCCAGTGGCAGACGCTCAAGGCGTTAATTCGGTTGCTGCCGGTGGCCGCGGCTGAACTGCAGGTGAGCTTTCGCCAGACCGGCAAGGCCGACTACCCAGAGGTCGCCATGGCGGCGCAACGCGCGCTGGGCGAGCCGGAAGCGCCCACCGATCTCGCGCTCGCCATGGATTGCCGGATCCAGCACCTTCTGATCGACGAATTCCAGGACACCTCCGTCAGCCAATACGCCCTCATCGAGAAGCTCACCGCGGGCTGGCAGCAGGACGATGGCCGAACGTTGTTCGCCGTGGGCGACCCGATGCAGTCCATCTATCGGTTCCGCGAGGCCCAGGTCGGACTGTTTCTGAAGGCGGCAGGCGAAGGCATCGGCGGCCTGCGACTTGAGCTCTTGCGGCTGACCGCCAACTTCCGCTCCGATCACGGTATCGTGGAGTGGGTGAACGGGACCTTTCCCGCCGTCCTGGCCGATGAGGAAGACGTCACCACCGGCGCAATCCGCTATTCGCCGTCGGACTGGGTCCATCCCCGCGGGCTCGACCCCGCGGTGACGCTGCACCCGTTTATCGGACGCGACGATGCGGCCGAAGCGGCGCGGGTGGTCGAACTGGTCCGCGCCGCCCGCGAGCGAAACGCCGGCAAAATCGCGATCCTGGTTCGCGCACGCAGCCATCTGGCGTCGATCCTTCCAGCACTGCGCGGCGCCGGGCTGCGGTTTCGTGCGGTGGAGATCGATTCCCTGGCGAATTTACCGCTCATCCAGGACCTCACCTCGTTGACGCGGGCCCTGCTGCACCCGGCGGACCGGATCGCGTGGCTCGCGGTGCTGCGAGCCCCGTGGTGCGGGATGAGCCTCGAAGAGCTGAACACGCTCATCGCTGGCGACATTCGTTGCACTGTATGGGAGTCGATGAACGACGGGCAGCGGAAGACCAACTTGGGCATGGCGGCCCAGGAGCGGCTGGCACGCCTGCGCGGAGTTCTGGAGACTGCCTTCGGGAGACGGCCGGGTGCGTTACGGGAGTGGGTGGAGGGCGTGTGGATGGCGCTGGGCGGCCCGGCCAGCGCGGCAACCCAAACCGGGCTGGAAAATGCCACCGCGTTCTTCGACCTGCTCGAAGAGATGGACGAAGGCGGAGTGCTCGACGTGGCCGCGTTCGAAGAGCGCATCCAGAATCTATATGGCCATCCCGATTCGCTGGCCGACGATTCGCTTCAGGTCATGTCCATCCATAAGGCCAAAGGGCTGGAGTTTGACATGGTCATCGTGCCGGGCCTTGGCCGCCGGACCAGGAGCGACGAATCGCGCCTGATGCTATGGCTGGAACGGCCCCGGCTGCGTGGCGCGCCCGACCTTCTGCTAGCCCCCATCCACGCGACCGGCGCGGGCGAGGACCAGACCTACGAATACCTGAAGCTGATCGAGAAGCGGAAATCGGAACTCGAGGCGGGCCGGCTGCTCTACGTGGCGGCGACGCGGGCCAAGTCGGAACTGCACTTGTTGGGACACTGCGACTCCGACATGAAGGATGGGGCAGTCGTGCTGAAGGCGCCGGCATCCACATCTTTACTGAGCCGAATGTGGGCCTCCTCGGAGCCGGTGTTTCAGCATGCGCTGACAATTATCGACGCCGCGCACGAGGAAGCGGCAGCCGAGCCACGGACTCCGCAGATAATTCGGCGGCTGGTTTCCCAATGGCGGCTTCCCGCTCCTCCGGCGAGCCCGATTACGTCACCCGGTCCCGAAGAGCGCACGCCTGCCGTCGTGAGTTTCCGCTGGGTAGGAGACACGCTGCGGCATATCGGGACGGTGGTTCACCAGTTGCTGCGGCAGATGGCAGAAGACGGTGTCAGCGAGTGGGACCGGGCGCGTATTGAAGGGTGTGCGCCGGCGTGCCGGGCCGCGCTCGCCTCCCTGGGCGTGCCAGCGGCCGAGATCGCACAGGCCGTCGATCAAGTCGGGAAGGCCTTGACCCGTGTCCTCGGAGATGAGCGCGGCCGGTGGATCCTGGCGAATCACCCAGAATCCGCTTGTGAATACTCGGTGTGCGGAATGGTGGATAGCGAAATTGTAACTGTCAGGGTCGACCGCACCTTCGTCGATGAGGACGGTATCCGCTGGATCGTCGATTACAAAATCAGCTCGCATGAAGGCGCCGATCTGGAAGCGTTCCTGGACAACGAACGTGAGCGGTATCGGGGGCAACTGGAACTGTACCGCCACATCTTTGCGGCGCTGGAAGCGCGGCCGGTGCGCACGGCCCTCTATTTTCCGCTGCTGAACGGGTGGCGGGAAGTGGAACCGGAGCCCGCCCAGGCAGGCAAGGCGATATAGAGGAGGACTTGTGGCGTTTCGATTTATTCACGCAGCGGACATTCACTTGGACAGCCCGTTGTTGTCGCTCGAAGAATATCCCGGGGCGCCGCTGGAGGAGATCCGCCTGGCGACCCGCAAGGCGCTCGCGAGGCTGGTGGACCTGGCGATCGAGAGCGAAGCCACATTCGTCGTGATTGCGGGCGACCTGTTCGACGGCGAATGGCACAACTGCAACACTGGCCTGTATTTCGTGTCGCAGATGAAGCGACTGCGCGCGGCTGACATCCCTGTCTATATTTCCCTCGGCAATCACGATGCCGCGAACAAGGGGATGACGCAGGCGCTACCGTAGGGCGACAATGTTCGTTTTTTCGACTACCGCAAGCCGGAACGTATCGAGGCAGCCGGGGGCAAGGCGACGCTCTACAGCCAGAGTTTTCGTAGCCGCCATATCACGGAAGATCTTACGGGCGCTTTTCCCAAAGGGAGCGCCGGCACATTCAACATCGGCGTGCTCCATACTTCGGTGAACGGGTCGGCCCAGCATCCCTTGTATGCGCCGTGCTCCATCGAAGGACTCCTCTCCCACCAATACCAGTATTGGGCGCTGGGGCACATACACACGCGGTCTGAGCTGGCGCGCGATCCGTGGGTAGTCTTTTCGGGCAATATCCAGGGCCGCAACGTGCGCGAATGCGGTCCGCGCGGTTGCTACCTGGTGGACGTGGACGACTGCGGCAGCGCGAGCCCGGCTTTCGAGCCTCTGGACACGGTACGCTGGGAAGTACTGAGCCTCTCTGCGAGCGGGGAAACCAGCGACGATGACCTGGAGGAGATGGCGCAGCGCGCGATCGCCCGGACCGCTGCCGAAGCCGGTGATCGGACCTTGGCACTGCGGTTCGAACTCGTAGGTCACGGCCCGGCGTGGAACCACGTGGCGGCCGATATCAGCGGTTGGCGCGCCCGCCTGCGAGCTCTCGCGGGCGATGCGTCCGTGCCTGTCCATGTGGAGAAGCTGGAATTGACTCCGCAGCAAGCTGCGCCAGCCGTCCCCGCCATCGAGGCAGGACCCGCCGGTGAGTTGCGCGCGCTGGTGAACCGGTTTCTGGAAGATCCCGCGCTGCTGGAAGAGCTGAGGGAGACGTTCGGGGAGTTGAAAACCCGCCTGGAAAGTGCCGTGCGCGTCGGCGAAGAGTGTGTGGACCCGCAGGACCCGGATCTACTGCGCAAATCGCTTTACTCCATCGAGCCCTTGCTCATGAAAGGAGAGGAGAAATGAGGCTGGAAGCCCTGGATCTGATTGCCTACGGTCCATTCACCCGGCAGCATTTCGCGTTTCCGGGCGCGTTCACGATTGTCTACGGGCTGAACGAAGCAGGCAAGACTTCCGCGCTGCGCGCCATTGCCGACGGCCTCTACGGCATCCCGTTGCAGACCTCCGACGACTTCATTCATCCGTATCGCGACTTGCGGATCGGCCTGGCGCTTGCCGATAGCGCGCATCGAATCGAGTTCATCCGGCGCAAGGCCAACATCCAATCGCTGCGCGGCGTGGACGATACGACTAGCATCGATGAGAGCGAGCTGGAACACTACCTGCAAGGTCTGTCGCGCGCGGATTTCGAAACCATGTTCGGCATCAGCCACGCGAGGCTGGTGGAGGGCGGACGCGAAATCGCCGCCGGGAAAGGCGAAATAGGGGAAACCCTATTCGCTGCGGCCGCCGGGTTGATCGGTCTGCAAACCACGCTCGACCGTCTGGAACAGCAGGCCGGAGACCTTTATGCTCCGCAAGCCCGCACCAAATCGATTCACATCAAGCTGCGGCAGGTGAAAGAAGCGGCAGCCGAGCTTCGGCGGAAGCAGGTCGGCTTTGCGGCCTTCGAGAAGAACCAGGGGGCGCTGGCAGAGGTGGCCGGACAGATCACCGCCTGCGATGCCGGTCTGGACGAAGCTCGCCGGGAGTCTGAGCGTTTGAAGCGGATTCAAAAAGCACTCCCCACCATCGCCGGCCGCAGACAAGCGCTGGCCGAGTGGGGGGAACTGGCGGGCGTGCCCGCCCTGGACGCCGAGTACGGCGCCCGCCTGGAGCGCGCCGAACGGGCCCTGGATGCGGCCACTCTGGCGGTTCGAGAAGCGGAAATCGAGATCGCGCGAAGCGTGGAAGCTGCCGGCGCGCTCGCGATTCCGGGCAACCTGCTCGCGGAAGACGACCGCATCCGGCGGCTGTACGAGCAGAAGAGCGCAATCGAAAAATCCCAGCAGGACTGCGTGAGGCGAGAGGCGGATTTGGCGCAAGCGCATCGAACTATTGGAAAGCAGGTCGAGATGCTGAAGCCGGGGCTGTCACTGGAGCAGGCGGCCAGTCTCGAGCCTGGCGTCGTCGCGCGGAAACACGTTCAGGAACTCGCCGCTTTGGCGCCGCAACTGGAAGCACAGCAAGAATCGTTGCAGAGCGCACTGGCGAGCGCCCGCTCAAAGGTGGCCGATTACGACCGCGCTTTGACGGATACTCCTGCTCCGGCCGATGCGGCGCCGCTGAGCCGGCTGATCAATCGCGCCCGACGCGAGCTGGATTTCGCCAAAGCCCACCAGCTTCGCACGGAGAGAGATGTGCACGAGGGAAAGCTCCGTGCGGCCCTGGCGGCTCTGCCGCTATGGTCCGGGTCGGGCGAGGACCTCGAAGCCTTGCAGGTGCCGGGGCCTGAAGCCATCGAGGAGATGCGTGCGGCCTTCCAGGCAAGCGAGAACTCCGAGCGTGCGGCGAGCGAGGCTCTGGCCCAGGCCGAAAAGAGCCTGAGCGACGCCAGGACGGAACGCGACGCCGTCATCGCGGCCCACAGCGTCCCAACCCTCGACGACCTGCGCCGTGCGCGATCGCTGCGCGAGCTCGGCTGGGCCGCGGTACAGAAGGTCTGGCGCGACTCTGTGACCGACGCGCCGGAGGGACGCGAGTTCCTGGAGCGCATTGGCGCCGGCGATCTGACCTCTGGCTATGACGATGCCGTGGAACAGGCGGATGGGCTGTCGGACCGCATGCGCGAGGCGGCGGAAAAGGTGGAACGCGTCGCGATGTTGCACGTGCAGATCGCGGCGTGGGAAGAACGCTGCAAGGACGCGTCGTTCAGATTGGATGAGGTTCGGGCCGACGGCGAAGCAGTGCGCGCGCGCTGGATCGAATCGTGGTCCGGCGCCCGGCTGACTCCGGGTTCGCCGGCCGCCATGCTCAACTGGCTGCGCAAGCGGGAAGCCGCAATCCAGTTGGTTGCGAAACTTCGGGAATTGCGGGCGCAGCTCGCCGAATGGGAAGCGCAGGAAGCGAGAATCGCGTCGGAGTTGCGCGAGCTTCTGGCCCCATTTGGCAGCTCAGAAAATGCCGCCGATTCCGCTGGCATCCTCGACCGGGCAGAACAAGCGCTCGGCCAAGCGGAGGCGGCCGCGAACCAGCGTCGCACGCTGGAGTCCGACCGTCAAGCTCAGGCCCGCGAGATCGACCGCATTGCGCACGAACTGTCGGACATTGAGAAGAACCGGGCGGAATGGAAAGCCAACTGGGATGATGCGTTGCGGCACACGGGGATCGATGAAGGCACCTCGCCGATGGCGGCCGAGGCGTACCTTTTCGCGGTTCTCGAGATTCAGACCGGGCTGCAGGCTGCGAGGGATCTGGACACGCGCATTCACAAGATGCAAGCCGATGCCGCGGCGTTCGAAGGCGAAGTACTGGGGCTCGTGGAAAGCCTCGATCCGGAATTGAGGCGGTTCGCCCCCGAGCAGGCCATCGTGCAGTTACACCAGGCGTTGACGTCCGCGAAGGCGAACCTGAAGCTGCTGCAACGGGAAGAGACCACCAAAAAGGATTGGGAAAAGAAGCGGACGAAGGCAGCCGCAGACGCGGAACGGGCTGGCATGGACCTTGCCCGGCTTTGCCGCGAAGCCGACGCCGGAGATCCACCGTCGGCGCGGGCCGTCTCAGATCGCGCGACCCGCCGCCATGAGTTGGAGAGACGCCTCGCCGGATATCAGGAGAGTCTCTCGATGGTCTGCGGCGCCAAGACGATTGAGGAGTTTATCACCGAGGCGGAGGTCGCAGACCCCGATTCCGTCCCTGGCCTGTTGGACGCCATCGAGCGGCGTTCCAGCGAACTGCGCGCCGAGCGCGAGGGCCTCGACGTCCGCAGGCGCGGCCTGGAGGCCGAGGCGCTCTCCTTCGAGAATGCCGATGGAGCAGCCACGGCGCAGCATATCAGCGGCCTTGCCGGAGCGCTTTCGGCGGATGTCGAAGAGTACGTCCGGCTGAAGACCGCGTCCGTCGTCCTGCGGAAGGCCATCGAACAATATCGCATCCGAAATCAGGGACCGGTGCTTGAACATGCCGGCCGATTATTCTCTGCCCTGACCCGTGGCAGCTTTGCGGGCCTGCGGGTGGAGAGCGTAGAGGGGAAGAGTCTCCTGGTCGGAACCCGTCCCGATGGGCGGACAGTCGAGGTCCCAGGAATGAGCGATGGGACGTGCGATCAGCTATACCTGGCGCTGCGGATAGCCAGCCTGGAGCATTACTTCGGGTCCCATGGGCCCGTCCCTTTCATCGTGGATGACGTACTACTGAGTTTCGACGATGAACGCGCAGGCGCAGCGCTATCAGTCCTGAACGATTTGTCGGCAAAGACGCAGGTCGTGTTCTTCACTCACCACGGACACCTGGTGGAGTTGGCCAAGAGGGCGACGGGGGCAACCGTTGTGGAGATCTGAAAGAAGTTAAGCCCCGCAGGCAAGACCTCTCCACCCGGAGTAGCGAAGGACGCACCCGCCGTGTCCTGGGCCCGGCGCCGATGCTGGCGGCCGGCAACAGAAGGGAAAGGTCGCGCCGACTGGTACACGGCGGTATAGTGGAGGCACCTCGGGTTATGAGGCAGCCTGGGGCGCAGGCGCCCAGACGATGTCTGCCACCGAGGTTGTTATTGCCAGGAGGAAAAGGCTTCCGGGATTCGCCGCTGCTCTTTTTGTCTTCGTCGGGGATCGCCTCCCCTTCGGTGCGCTTCTTGCCGATCATCGGGGCGAGAAATGAAAATGCCTTTTTCTCCCCGTTTTACGAGCGGCCAAGCGAGCTCCAGGTACGAGGTCTGGCAACGTTGGTGGCTTCGGGCTTCTGGCGCACGATGAGCATCATGTTGCCGAAGCTGCGGTCTGGATTGGCGGAAAGCTTTGTGGGTGTGTATGCTGTCTGCATGGGGCAAACACTTCTGGATAGGGCAGCAGATGCTCTTCGCAAAGCAAATGAGATGTTGGACGAGGCTGTCGCCGCGGAAAAGGGTCAGAAAACGGATCTGGCACGAACGTGTCGTCTTCGTCGAGAGGCAGCGTTGAGGGAGGCCTTGGGTCATCTCCATGCTGTAACGGGCACCGTGGAAGGAGAGCTACTGCTGGCGTCGGCAGAATTGAAGAGGAACGGCCCGTCGGCCAGGGGATAGCCCCTATGAACCGGGGATGCTTCGGGGCGTGATAGCCGCTGGGCGATGTTCCACGCTCATATTGTGTCCACGCTCATATTGCCTGCGAGCCTTTGCATGTGCGCTACAATAGCGGCGAAAAGGTGAATGGCATTTGTCACCAGTGAAGAGGAGCACCAGCATTGAGCCGGAATGAGCCCACACAGCAGTGACTGCGACGGAAAGCTTTCTCGCGACTCGGCATGGCCAGGGCGTTCGCTGGTACCGGAATCCTCGACCATCCGCGAATTTGAAAGGCTGCAAAGAGCGGGAGCAGAATGCGGCCTCGATTTCACCAAATTCCCATCCACAAGGTACCAGGGAAGCAAGAGAAAAATAGTCCCGTGGCTTTGGAGTTACCTCCGCGGGTTAGACTTTTTGTCTGCCCTGGACGTGTTTGGTGGCACGGCATCCGTCAGCTACTTGCTCAAGAGGATGGGCAAGAGCACAACGTATAACGACCATCTTCGATTCAATCATGAGATCGGAAAGGCGCTGATTGAGAACGACAATGTCCTGCTGACCCATACCGATATTGAGATCCCCGTCAAACGTTCACCGTACCGGTCCTGCAGTTTTGTGAAAAAGACGTTCAAAGACATCTACTTCACAGACGAGGAAAACGAGTGGATTGATAAGGCGGTGGCCCACATCGAGAGCCTGTCCGGCGCCCCATATAAGCAAGCTCTCATGCGTTACGCCTTATTCCAAAGCTGTCTGGTTAAGCGCCCGTTCAATCTCTTCCACCGTCGCAATCTGTATGTGCGCTTCGCGACTGCGGATCGCCAGTTCGGCAATAAGACGACTTGGGACCGGCCTTTCCGCGAAGTGTTTGGCGCTTTCTGCGCGGAGGCAAATGCGTTTGTCTTCAAGGGCGAGAAAAAATGCCGAGCCCTATGCCACGATGCCCTCGAAGTACCTGCCGGGAACTACGACTTGGTGTACATAGACCCGCCATATCTCAGATGCGATCGATGGAATAACAGCTATCTATCGTACTATCATTTCCTTGAAGGCCTATGCCGCTACACGGAGTGGAGCGGCCTCATAGACTATCAGACTGTGAATCTGCGCATGAAACGAGACCAGCCAGATTCTTGGGCTGATCCCAAGAAGCGGATCGAGCTATTAGATGCACTTTTCGAAACGTTCAGGGCGAGTATCCTGGCGATATCATACAAGCGCTTTGGCGTACCAAGTATCGAAACGCTCATTCGGATGCTTAAGAGGCACGGCAGAAAAGTGCGAACGCACAGCCGACATTATAAGTATGCGCTGAATCATCAGAATGGCTCTGCCAATCTGAACCGAGAGGTGTTGCTTGTTGCAGAGTGAGAACTCGAGGAATGCCTGAGCGATTCACAAGCCAGATCACGGTAGACAGAAACATTGTCTCCCTGCTGAGCAAGTTCACGTACGAGCGGAGCCTTCCGTACGCAATCCGCGAAGTGATCAGCAACTCATATGATGCAGATGCCACGATCGCTCGGGTCGATATTGACTTGAAAAGGGACAGGATCGTTATTTACGACAATGGGAAGGGGATGACTAGGGAGGAGTTCGAGTTCTATTTGCGGATCGCAGGTCAAAGGCGTGGCAAGAGCGAGACACCGAAGTTCGGACGTAAGCGAATCGGCCAGTTCGGCGTGGGATTTCTGGCCATCCTGCCTTTCTGTGACACGCTTCAGGTCCGATCCACAACTGAGAACTCAGAAGAGCTCTTTACGGCTGAGATTCCGGCTGCAAAATTCTTTAAGCTGGACGGGAAGGCAATCGATGTGGGGGAAGTTGAGGTCCCTGGCGAGGTCGAGAACAACGCGCGGCTCAAGACCGAGCATTTCACAGAGATTTCGTTAGTAAAGCTGAGCCCCCTCGCGAGGAGATATCTCACTCAAAAAGCGCAAACAGATGACAAGAACTGGGTGGCAAGCTGGCCCGCGCTGGCGCGACTGAGATGGGAGATGCAGGAGGATCTTCCTCTCGCTTTTCCAGAGAGCTCCAAGCTAAACGAGATACTGGCCTATCCTGAGCCAATTGGGATGGAGGTGCACCTCCAAGGCGAGCGACTATACCGCAACTTGAGCGAAGGCCAGGTACTCGAGCAAGGCGAGGAGACGGTTGGCGGGATTACGTTCCGCTACGCAATCACTTCGCCGTGGAAGGGGGTAAGACCGTTCGATCTTCGGGGTGTGAAGATGCGGTTGAACAATGTCGGAATCGGCCGCCGCGAAACCTTCGGCATCGACGTTAGCCGTCAATACAGCCGTTTGCACTGGCTTTCCGGGGAATTGCAGATACTTCGAGGCCTTGAGGGGGCAATCACTCTGAGCCGCGATGCTTTCCTCGCAGTCCCGGAGTATGAGGCGATGCGCGAGAAGATCGCCGCCATTCTTCGGAAGTCGGCTTTCTACGTGGAAAGCATTGATGTGGCCGACCGAGAGATGACAAAGCAACTCCGTGGCGGGAAGCAGGTCGAAGTAGCCGCAAAGAGGACGATCGTCGAAAAGAATATCAAGGCCCTTACCGAGCGTGGTTTTACTGTTAGAAGAGTGGCGAAACAGAGCAGCAGTATGGACCCTCCGGTCAAAATAGACCGCACGAAGAAGGAGGTGACCGTCTACGAGGGACACCCCGGCCTCGAAGACGGGATAGTGATCGGCAAGAAGAAATACAAGATTATTTACGTTCGCGATGCGAGTCGTGCTATCAACTATCAGGATGCTTGCCGCATCAATAGTAGTGGAGACATAGAAATAAACACAGAATACCCGCTCTTTAGGTCGAAAAGATACGGGGACATATTCAAGAAAGTGTACATAATAGCGGCACTTGCGAGAATTGAGTGCTCCTCGCCCGATAGCATGTACAGTTTCCTTCTGTCCCAAATGGAGCAGGACTTCAAAGACTTCTGAGCGGAGACGGAGACCAACGCGATGTACATATCAGCGCTTAGCATTTCCGGTTATCGCAGCCTGAAAGACGTTGAAATCAAAGGGATGCTGCCGATTTGCATTTTTCACGGGCTCAACAATTCTGGCAAGTCGAATATTCTTTCGGCAATCGAAACCGTTTTTCGTCGGAAGCTGGTTGTCGAAGAAACGACAACAGCTGATGTAACGACCCACAAGAGAGAGGGCAGTTTCTGGCAAGGACGAATCACAGATTTCGCGCACAATTTTTACCTGAACGGAAGGGACGCCATTACGTTCTCAGTATCCGTAACCTTCAGCGACGCCGAGCTCACACCCATGAGGGGTGTGCTCGAAGAACTACATTCTTCCCTGGTGCATGCTGGGCACAACGTGGCACTTACTCTTGACGGAAGGATCGTTTATGTAGATGATAAGTCGGCGGACATGATACTTGACAAGGCAGTGTTCAATAAGAAGCACGTGGTGTTTGAGATGGACAAGGATGGCAAGAAGAGCTTTTTCCCTGGGCTCAAGAAGCTTAACACTGACAAGAAGCTGTCTTACTTTGAGGAATTGATGAATCTACTCGCGGATTCGTTCAAGGTGTTGCCGTCGGACCGTTATCTCACGACCGAAAAGATAGTAGGTGCAGAACGAAGCCCCTTACCCACTTCGAAGACCTTTAAGCGGTGGATGTTCAATCTGTCCTTAAGCAAGAGTGACTACAAGATATACGAAGAAATTCGCGACATGTTTGCGAAGGATCCGTTTTGTATCGGCGAAGTGAGCTTCAGTCAAGACGGGGAAGAAATAGATATTATGGTCAAAGATGCCGCAGTTCGTCTCCCAATTGGCCGTCTCGGTTCGGGATACCAACAGA
>Ga0187876_1001309_pt1 | contig 21523 bp, 25 predicted proteins | sample June2016WEW_17_4_FD_133000 | JGI IMG/M metagenome (GOLD analysis project Ga0187876, IMG submission 133000) | Peatland microbial communities from SPRUCE experiment site at the Marcell Experimental Forest, Minnesota, USA - June2016WEW_17_40 | ecosystem: Environmental > Terrestrial > Soil >...
GAATGGCAGGGGAAACATCATGATTTCGCTCTCGCCGTACAGCACGCCGAACGCAACCAGCAAGCCGTAGATCCCGCCCGAGGCTCCAATAGTGGTGGTTGCCGGAGACAAACCGGGCACGTGCATGTAACTCACGGCCACCGTGGTGAGCGCCGCTGCAACTGTGCAAAAGAAATAGAACTCCACGAAGCGTTTCGATCCCCAGTCGCTTTCCAACTGCGAACCAAACATCCACAAGGCCAGGGCATTAAAGAGGAAATGCAGCAACGTAAAGTGTAGAAAGGAATACGTAATTAACTGCCACACCATCCCGTGCATTACCAGCTTCGGGATCAGTCCCAAGTAGAATCGCACCCATTCGTGAGCGAACGGAGATGCAACCTCCATCACCGCCATCAGGAGGTAAATTCCGGCGTAGACCAAGATCAGCCGCTTCACCCAGCGTGTGAACGGAGGCAGGCTCAACGAGATAGTACGTCCGCGATTCATCGGCACGGTGGTGTCTCAATTACCGCCAGGAAAAGACGCGTACCAATCATGGTATCAGGTCGCGAGTCGTCCGATTCTACCGCTCCGGCAGGGGCACCACCGGCAAGCTGCGGTGTCCCTGAGCGTCCACGGCCCTCACTGCAAAGATGACATTATCCTTGGAAAGTTTCAAAGTAGTGCGCGTAACGTCCCCGACCTTTTCCACATGTTCCCATTCCGGACTGGTCGTGGCGCGCCAGAGAATCTCATAGCCGGAAGCCGATCCTCCCGGAGAATTCTCCCACGTGAGCGTCGAGTCATTCTCCAGATCCTTGGCCAGCAAATGCACACTCGCCGGAGAAGCCGGCGCCGACGCCAATGACGCCAGCGTTGCTGCATTTAGCCGCGCCACGTGTGCGACATAATCGAAGTCCACAAACTTCGTCAGATCGCCATATTCAATGCCGTCCTCGGTGCGCACGTTCTGATGCTGGTGATGAAAGTCCTCGCGAAATTCCGTGAAGCGCACCGCAGCAAATCCCTGCTGGTTAAAAGAATAATGGTCGCCGCCGCGCAAGTACCGATCCAGCCGGAACACGAGCATCGGCGTCACGCCTGCGTCGTAGGTGCGACCTACATCGAAGATATAACGTGCCAACTGCCGGGAAGTGGAGTCGTTCTCGCCGCCCAATCCGCGAATCCGCCGGATCTCCTGTTCGGTTGCTGCGGCCGGCAAGCCCTCGGAAAATACCCGCACAACCGAGCGATCCTGCTCGGCGCTTCTATCGCCGCCTACGATGTCATTGTTCAGCACAGCTTCGATATTCCAGCCCTGGTCCTTCGCCATCTTGGCGAAGTGATGGCTGCCGTTCAACCCTTGCTCTTCGCCCGCCACCGTCAAGAAAATAATCGTCGCCGGAAACTTCAGCTTGCTTAAGACGCGCGCGCACTCCAGGCTGACGGCGGTTCCGCTGCCGTCATCGTTCGCTCCTGGCGCATCGCCCTTCGTATCGAGCGTATCGCTGTTGCGTGAATCGTAATGGCCGGTCACCAGCACGATGCGCTTCGCATTCTCCGCATCCGTGCCTCTCAAGACCGCGTAGACATTGGTGATTTCAGCGGGTTGGGGAATCCGGTCCGCGGCTGGTTCGGTGAAAGTGTCGGTCTTTACTTCCAGGCAGCCGCCGCAATCCTTGGCGTAGCGCTCGAATTCTGACTCGAGCCACTCCCTGGCTGCGCCAACCCCTCGTCCAGCCCCGATTGCAGCTGGGTCCTGCGCCGAGATGGTTAACCGTGTTCCAAAACTCACCAGCCTCTCAATATTCGCCCGGATGCGCTCCGCCGAAACCTGCTGCAGCGCGGCTGCAATCCGGATATCGACAACCATGGGTTCAGGAGCGCCGGTTTCAGACACTTTGGAACGCGCTTCATTCTGAGCTAGCGCCACCGTGCTGACGACCACAAGCCCGGCAGCCATACGCCTCCATCTTTTCTTCAGATGAGAAATCATGTAATCTCCGGCATGCGAAATGTCAAGGCCGGCGGCTGCTCCGCGCCAAATTATAAATCTTGTGCCCTACAGCACTCGCCCCCTTGACACTGCGGTGGGGGAAGAATCTAAATATTATCAACGGTATCTAAGAATGATATCGGATGGGAGCGGAGGAACCATGGTTCTTTGTCCTGAATGCGAAACCGATCTGGATGTGGAAGAAGAAGAAGTCGATGAGGGTGAGATCGTCTCCTGCCCGGAGTGTGGTACAGACTTCGAAGTCGTCACTACCAGTCCGTTGGAGTTGAAGGCCGTCGAAGAAGGCTATGTGGAAGAGGAAGAGGAAGTGGAGACCGAAGACGGTGACGACGCCTAACGCCTGCCGCATTCTTCCGTCTGTCTGTCGGTCCTCTTCTTCCCTACTGCTGTTGCTTGTCTTCTCCGCTTTCAGCCTCCAGGTCTCACCCGTGGCTAACGCCGCCTCCGCGCCCAAGAAGCTGAAACCTACCGATCCCTACGCCCTCATCTTCGGCACGGTTTGGGGACCGGACGATCATCCTGCGTACGGCGTCAAGGTCAAGATTCGCCGCGCCTCCGATAAAAAAACCAAGTGGGAACTCTATTCCGACCATCGTGGCGAATTCGCGTTGCGCGTTGCCGCCGGCAAGAATGACTACATTGTAGGCGCCGATCTCAAGGGCGTAAAAACCCAAGATGGCCATCCCGTGCATCTGGTGGAAGAGGTTCCGGTCCACGTAGAGTATGATGAACGGGTGGATATTGGTTTGCATCTGGCCCGCTAGAATCATCCGCAGTAGGGCAAGTGGAAGGAAGAGCGGCAAGACTCGCATGATTCTGAGATTATCTTTTAGGCACGCCACGCTCTTAGCCTGCGCGCTCCTGCTCGTCTTTTCTGTGACTGGCGCCGCCCTCGACAAGAAAGATAAGCAGCAAGGCCGGCTGCTCTCCGGCAAAGTGCTCGATCCGCAGGATAATCCTGTCGTCAGCGCGGTCGTATACCTCACCAACACGCGCACCCACGCAGTGAAGACCTACATCGTCGGACAGGACGGTACCTATCGCTTCCCGGGGCTCTCCACCGTGGACTATGAAGTGTACGCTCAGTACAACAACCGCAAAAGCGATACCCGGTCGGTCAGCCAGTTCGACGACCGCTCCCAGGTCTACATCGACCTAAGAATCGATACGCGTTAAAACTGGCAATCCAGAGAGCGCTTTCGCCTCTTGTTCGTCCCTTGTCAGCCCGGAATCCCCGCATGCAACTCTTGTGCGTTTTTCGGGTTCAATATGTAAGGATGTTCTTGCGTGGGAGGAGACCTTGAAAGCATTGCACTCGTTTCAAAATAAGAATCGTTTTGGGTTGGCTGCGGCTACAGTGGCCGCGAGCTTGATCCTGATGGCCGCTTCGGCTTTTGCTCAACAGGGCGCGATGAGTCCCTATCAGGACGAACAAGATGGTGTCAGCGCCGGCGGCAAGTGGATAGAGTTCCGGTCAGAAGACAAAATGACTGGAGCGAAAAAAGTCCGCTTCGAACTGCTGGCCAACAATTATTTTCGCGAAGATCCGGATTACAAGCCGCGAGTCGAGGTGGTATGCACCGATGGTAAGTATCAGTATGCCGACTTTAATCTTGGCGGGCGGCTCGGACGGCCGGATTACCCGGGCTTCTGGGGCCAGCCGAAGATGGAAGTCAGGGTTCGCATCGACGGCAGCCACGACCACAAGGGTTGGAACTGGGTTCGCGGACGATTCCTTTCCATGGATAAGGGAACGGTTCGCGGCGCGGTTGGAGCCCAGGTATTCAATGTGGAAGTTAGAACCAGGACTGGTTACGCGATCGCCGAGTTCTCGCCCGCAGGTTTGAACCTGGATGAGGTAAGGCGCGCCTGCGATTTGACTCCGCATAAGCCGTAGCAGATTTGATTTGCGCGTGAAGGGCTGAGCCTGCGGGTTCAGCCTTTTTTGTTTCCAGGCGGAATGCGATAACGTTAGGGGCTGCCCCGTCAGTAACTTGCGTGGCTTGCCCGGCTGCTGTTTCACTGGAATCATTCCTGCTGGCGAGGTCGAGGTGGCGATGAGCGGCAACGTGATCCAAGGGGCGGCGTTTCTGCTGTTTGTAGTGGGAGTGTTTGTCTATGTAGTCATCCTCTACAACGAGTTGGTGCGGTTGCGCAACGATAATGACCGCGCGTGGGCGAACATCGACGTGCTGCTCAAGCAGCGTCACGATGAGATCCCAAACCTGGTGGAGACAGTGAAGGGATACATGCAGCACGAGCAGCAGACGCTGGTGGCAGTGACGCAGGCACGGGCCGCGTCAATGAATGCGGCGAGCATTGGGCAGAAGGCGCAGGCAGATCTGATGTTGACGGGCGCACTGCGCGGGCTGTTTGCCGTCGCTGAGAATTATCCGCAACTCAAGGCCAACGAAAACTTTCTCAAGCTGCAGACTCGCATCAGCGAACTGGAAGATCGCATCGCGGATCGCCGCGAGTTTTTCAACGACGACGTCAACACGTATAACACACGCATCGGCCAGATCCCTGAGGTTTTTGTGGCCAGCTTCATGAGCCTGAAACCGCGCGCCATGTTTAAAGTGTCCGAAGAGGATCGGCGGCTGGTCGAGGTGAAATTTCAGGACCGGAACGCAGCTGGGGCCTAGGCGCCGCACGTTTGGCGGAAACAGCACGCTGAAGGACTCGTCGGCAGTGGCAATCTCGATCTCCCCGGTAGAAGGGAAATTCTCTGGTACCTGTGTCTTCAAAAGAAATTCAAGCGCGCGATCAGGCGGCACGTGGCGCTGCTAAATCGCTTGCAAAAACAAAGCGGCGGACATTCGCATTCCTTAGCGAACTCCGCCACTGACTTTTCGACGATGCCTCTACCGCAAACTTAGGCTCTGGCGCCAACCGCAGCCGGCTCAGGCGCGGGAACGCTCTTGTCCTCGCCGTTGGGCTTTTGCTGCGAAGGCTGCCCGCCCTTGCGAATGTCGATGCCACCTTTGAAGAACGCGCCGTCTTCAATGGAAATGCGCGCCGCTACGACGTCGCCAGTGAGCGATCCATCGCTGCGGATATCGACGCGGTCGCTGGCCGTTAAATTGCCGCGGACTTTGCCCAAAACAACGATTTCGCGGGCATTGATATTGGCAGCAACCACTCCATTGCGCCCGATGGTGACGCGGTTGCCCGCCAGGCTGATCGAACCCTCGACTCGGCCATCGATGTAGAGCGACTCTGACCCAGTCACCTCGCCCTTGATCACCAGCGATTTGCCGATGGTCGCCTGGTCCGCAGTGGTGGTCGTGGTGGCTGTCGCCGGCCGCGGCCCAACGGCAGGTTCATTCGCCATGATTGCAGGCGCACTCGGTGTAGACAAAGTTGGACGCTCTGGCTCCGCTGGGCGCCCGGGAGTCTGAGGCTGATTCGTCGGCTTCCACATGGGTTACATAGTTCCTTTCCTTGTTGGGATTAGGGATAACGTGCCGCACTTGCGTGACCAATCGAATTGTACTCCGCTGTCTCAAAATGAGCGCTGTGGAAAACCCTTTATTTTCAACAGAGTTTCCTTGCTTGGTACATACTCTGGTGCCCTCGAAATTTGGCGATCCAAGTCGCCGAACCCATCCTTTTCGACTCTCGGACCGTGTAAGGATTCCCGGAACGGCATTCTTGGAGTTGACGGTTCCACAGTCCGCCGGAGTATGCTCTTGGCTCAAGATTGTCGATGGTAGGATTCGCCCTTAGGGAGCAAACCTATGTCGGAACCAGCCGTGACTACCGTCCCAGCATTTACTATTGCCCGTCCCCAGCCAGACGAGTACGCGCCTTATTATGGCCGCTACATTTCTCTGGTGCCAGGTGAGGACATTCTCGGTACGCTTGACCAGCAGCGGCGCCAGTCCATGATGTTGCTTTCCGGCAGGAACGAAAACGATGGTGAATTCCGCTATGCCCCCGACAAATGGAGCGCGAAGGAGGTTCTGGGCCACATCTGCGATGCGGAGCGAGTGTTCGCCTACCGCGCTCTGCGCATCTCGCGCGCCGATGCCACGCCGCTGGAAGGCTTCGAGCAGGACGACTACGTACGAAATGGTCCGTTCGCGCATCGTCCGCTCACTGATCTTGTCGAAGAATTCATCGCCGTGCGCCGCGCCACGCTGTCGCTGCTGCGCAATCTCGATGAGGCGGCATGGATGCGCCGCGGGACCGCGAATAAGAACGAGGTCAGCGTGCGCGGGATTGCTTACATCATCGCTGGGCATGAGTTGCATCATCGCAGGATTCTCGAAGAAAAGTACTTCGCCGCTGCGCACGGATAACCGACTCCATGTCCTCGCGCGACGCACTTACTGAGCTGCTCCGCGGCAAAGGCGCCCACGCCGATCCTCTCGCCTGTGTCGAAGATCTTTCCGTGGAATTAGGCGCGCGGCAGATTACAGGGTTTCCTCACTCGATCGGGCAACTTGTCTTCCATATGAATTATTGGATGGACTACGAGCTGCGCCGTATTCGTGGCCAGAGACCAGCGTATCCGGAGCACGCTGAGGAGAGCTTCCCGCCCGCTGCATCGCCCTCTGATACTCAGGAATGGAATCGTCTGAAGCAGCACTTTGCTGGCCTGCTGGCCGATTTCACTGCGTTGGCGAGTTCATCTCCGGAGGAAATGCAAAGGCAGATCGAAAGCGTGCATGAGGGAGATACGAAGGTCGCAGGAACGTTGGAGGCCGTGCTCTGGCAGATGGTGGCGCACAACAGTTATCACACGGGGCAGATCGCAACGCTCCGGCAGGTCCTGGGCGCATGGCCACCTCGCGGCGGCGGGGATACCTGGTAGAGCAGATTGAGCGGAGGAATGATGAGAATCGCAATTTGGTTTGCCTTGTTTCCACTTCTGCTTATGGCACAGACAGGCGTAGAAGCAGATGAATATGCGATCCGGGCAGTTATGGATCGGTTCATGGACGCATGGAATCATCACGATGCGGAAGCGTTTGCGGCGGTGTTTTCCCAAGACGCGGATTTCACCAACATTCGTGGCATGGGCGCGACAGGCCGAGCGAAGATAGAGGCTTTCCATGCGCCTGTGTTCGCAACCATCTTCAGCAAAAGCCACCAGGAATACACCGACATCAAAACGCGCTTCTTACGTCCCGATGTCGCGGCGGTCGATGTACGGTGGAAGATGACCGGCGCTATGGACCCGCAAGGCAACCTTCGCGACCGGGACGGGCTGCTGAATTTCGTCATGGAGAAGAATGCGGGACGCTGGGAAATCGTTGTGTTGCACAATCTCGATCTCTCAGCTCCGCCTCCGACGAAGTGAACGAGGGCGTCTCTGCCTGTGGGTTATTCTTGTAGCTGGCAGCCACCCCATGCTCTCTGACTCCACGATCCTGAAACATATTGCCCGGCAACCGAAGCGCTCGGCGGGATTCAAGCAGTTGGTCCGAGAGCTGGGTCTGCACGGAGATGCCCGCGGAGAGCTCGACACGCATCTTCAGAAGCTGGTCGCCACGGGGCAACTGATTCAGATAAATTCCGACCGCTACGCGCTGCCAGACGTCTCACCCGACAAGAATCTGGTTGCCGGACGCCTCACCATGCACCGCGATGGTTTCGGTTTCGTCATCCCGGACGCGAACTCGTTGAGTCCGGCGATGAAGTCGCGTTTGGTGGGGGATATCTTCATCGCGCCTCACGCCATCGGCAACGCAATGCACGGCGACCGGGTGCTGGTCGACATCGTGGCCACTCGTCCCGATGGCCGCGCCGAAGGGCGCATCGTGCGTTCAGTGGTGCGCGGCCATCCCACGGTGGTTGGAATTTTTCACTACGGTAGCCGCCACAACTATGTGAAGCCGATCGACAGCAAGATCACACAGGAAATCGTTATCCCAGCGGGCCTGGAATATCTGGAAAGGAAAACCCAAGAGGACGCAGAGGACGTTGAGAAACCACGAAAGAGGTATAAGAAATCGGTCGACCGCGTACTGGGTGACGAGGCCGCTCAACACTCTGGGTGGGACGATCTCGAAGGCGTGGTGGTCGACGTCGAGATCACCGATTGGCCCACGCCCACGCAAAACCCGCGTGGACGCGTCTTCGAAATCCTGGGCTGCCAAGACGACTTCGGCGTCGACGTGGAAGTTACAATCCGCAAGTTTCATTTGCCGCATCGCTTTCCCGCGGCGACGCTCGACGAAGCACAGAATGTCTCCGCCATCATTTCAGCACCGGAGTTTCGCCGCCGCCGCGACTTCCGCACCGTTCCCATCGTCACTATTGACGGCGAAACCGCGCGCGATTTCGACGACGCAGTCACCGTGCGCAATCTCGCTAATGGCAGCTTCGAATTGCAGGTTCATATTGCCGACGTGGCCCAATACGTTACACCCGGTTCGGCGCTCGACCAGGAAGCGCATCTCCGCGGCACCAGCGTCTATTTTCCGGACCGCGCCGTGCCCATGCTGCCGCTCGAACTCTCGACGGACATCTGCAGCTTGCGCCCGCAGCTCGACCGGCTGGTGCTGTCGTGCGTGATGCAAATCGATCCTCGCGGAGAAATCTTGGGCTACGAGTTGTGCGAAGGCGTCATCCGCTCGGCTGAGCGCATGACATACACGGCCGTCAACGCTGTGATCGAAGGCGATGCCGCCGCGCGCGAACGCTATGCGGCGCTCGTGCCCACATTTGAACTGATGCGCGACCTCGCGGTGATTCTCAACCACAAACGCCAACGCCGCGGTTCGATCGACTTCGACCTGCCCGAGCCGGTCATCGAGTTCGACGAATTCGGGTTGATGAAGAGCATCACGCGTTCGGAGCGCAATATCGCCCATCGGCTGATCGAAGAGTTCATGCTCTCTGCCAATGAATGCGTCGCGCAATATCTGGAATCGAAACGCATCGCGTCTTTATATCGAATTCACGAAAAGCCGGATGCCAAGCGCGTCTACGATTTCGAAGTCATCGCCGCTACGTTCGGATACTCCCTGGGTGTAGGTCCGCTGCCCATTCACCGCGTGCAGTTCAAGAGTGATCGTCGCGCCGCACGCGGCACGGGCAAGCACGCGCCAACGGTCGAAGTCCCAAAGGATGTCCACATCACGCCCCGCATGTACCAGAAGCTGGCCGCCAAGATCGCCGGGAAACCAGAAGAGCGCATCGTGAGCTACCTGATGCTGCGGTCGCTCAAACAGGCGCGCTACTCGGAAGAAAATCTCGGCCACTTCGCACTGGCGGCTCCAAGCTACACGCACTTCACTTCGCCGATCCGCCGCTATCCCGACCTGATCGTGCATAGAATCTTGAAGGAAGTGCTGCGCGATTCGGCGGAGAGGCGCGATGGCGAAGTGCCGGTTGGAGTTTTCCCCGCCCTCGACGGTAGCGCCGGCGTCCCGCCGGCCCAGTTGCGGCCGGAACGCCCGCTGGACCGGAACGTCGAAACAGCTCCTTCGCCGTGGTCGAAACGCCGTGACCATGCCGCGCATCGCGAGGCGCACGAGCCGCTGGGCGGGCCCATCACGCTCGACGAGCTCCATAACATCGCGGAAGAGTCGAGTTACTCCGAACGCCGCGCGGACGAAGCGGAGCGCGAACTCATGGAGTGGAAGAAGGTCAAGTTCATGCAGGACCGCATTGGCGACGACTTCGACGGCCTCATCACCAGCGTCACCAAGTTCGGCTTCTTTGTAGAACTCACTGATTTGTTCGTCGAAGGTCTGGTTCCGCTGAACACGCTCACCGATGACTACTACGCCTACCACGAAAACACACGCCAGATTATCAGCCAGCACTCACGCAAGACCTACAGTCTGGGACAGAGAATTCGCGTGCTAGTCGACCGCATCGATCCCGTGGAAAGGAAAATCCAATTCGCTATCCTGCAAGAAGCCCCGCTGAAGCCCTCGCTTAAACCGTCTTCGCGCAAGTCGAAACGCAAGCGCAGGTAACGGCTTTCGGGCTCCGGAATCGTCCCGCCAGGCGTAACTCTCTCGCTGGTGGTAAAATTCTCTAGTGAAACCCCATCCGCTGCAAACGCGAAGCAGCGGGTTCATTCTTAGTCGGGACGTGGCTCAGCCTGGTAGAGCACTCGCTTGGGGTGCGAGGGGTCGGCAGTTCAAATCTGCCCGTCCCGACCATTCAACAAGTTACGAGCAATTTCCTCTAATTCACGGGGTGTTTGACCCCTTGTCTGGAGGAATCGCTTGCTACCGAAATTCGAGCAATTCATTCGTGAACGCCAGTACCTTCGCAACGTCTCCCCGGCAACCGTCGCTTGGCATACCCACAACCTGAAGTGGCTACGGTTCAGAATCTCCGACCGAAGACGAACTCACCCCAAACCGACTCCGCATTACACGCTCGAACAGGTCGAGAACATTATCAGTGCGTTGGTCAACCATGTCGATTGCCAGTTGATGATAGCGTTGTCGTTCTTCGCAGGTCTTCGTCCGAGCGAGATTGCGGGACTGCGATGGGAAGACCTTGACACTGCCGTCGTGAATATCCGTCGTGCGTGCGTACGTGGCGTCGTTGGTATCCCCAAAACCCCTGAATCGCTTGCCACACTGCCGCTGCTGCCGCAGGTCACTATTCCGCTGACTCTGTGGCGACAGAAGTGCGGCAACCCGAGGGACGGCTGGCTGTTCGCCAATGAGCGGGGTAAGCCGCAGAACCTCAAGGACGTGGTTAGCAGGACGATTCGACCGACCCTAGGGCGTCCCCAGTAGCCCCAGATGCGGACAACTAAGGATTCCGGCGAACGAAAGCTTCGAAGGCGGCACAGGCGTAGCTACCGAGTTTGACCTCATTTCTTTATTCATAATCAACTCAAATGCCTGCGGGCTGAGTCTCGCCTTTTTGCTGGTTATGATGGCTCCCCGGAGGATTGAATGGCCCGCAAACAGTCAGCCGCATTGCCCACCAGACCGACAGAAACTTCAACACAGTCGCCGATAACACTTCTTGCCTGCCTTTCCGAATTGATATTTGCATCAAAATATTAACCGCTTATGGATTTCTTGAGGTATTTATCAAAATTACATGGAGCCCATTATTTTAATATTTGATATATAAATCAAAAAACATGGACAAACTATGATAATTTGATTAATATATCAAAAATGAAAACTCTAGCAGAATTGGGACGGGCTGTAGCAGAGCATCGAAAAAGACAAGGACTACCGCAGGGCCAGGTAGCTAAACAAAGCGGACTCACGCAGGAGTCACTCTCGCGTTTCGAAAATGGTCAGTTATCCGAGTTTGGCTCACGAAAGCTGTTAGCGGTATTAGCCGTGCTCGGTCTCGAAATGAGTTTCATCGAGGTGGGAATGTCGGGAACTCTCGATGAACTGCGACGCGAGCGGGGTGGCGCATGAAGCTAAACGTTCATGTCCTCGGAACCCACGTCGCTGTTCTTGAACAAGTTGGTGATTTCAAGAGCGTTATGAGCTACCTTCCAGATGTAGCCCCCGAGAACCTCGTCTCTTTGACGATGCCTGTCCGCACCGAATCGTACCCTTGGGACGAGCCGCTCCACCCCATCTTCCAGATGAACCTCCCGGAGGGCTACCTCCTACAGGTCTTGCAGGAAGAATTCGGGCCGCACATCGGCGGGAGCCCAGTCAATCTTTTATCAGTCATCGGTCGAAACATGGTTGGAAGGATTCAGGTAGCTCCGCCTGGGGCCGCATTGGATGAGCCAGCCAAACCGATAGAAGTCGCAGAATTACTAAAGGGTGACAACTCGGAGGAGGCTTTTTCGCAGCTGGTTAGAGAACATGCGAAGAGTGGAGTTTCTGGCGTCCTTCCTAAATTCTTAGACACGGAGGAGAAGAAACAGGCCGGAATGGGGAAACACAATAAGGCTACACTGTTGACCCACGACCACATCATCAAAGGGTCGTCAGCCAAGCTTCCGTTCGGGACTGCCAACGAGCACTTGTGCATGCAGGTAGCTGCGAGAGTTATTGAATGTGCGAAAACCGAACTCTCTCAGGATGGCAATGTTCTAGTGGTGAAGAGGTTCGATGTCGATGAGAACGGAAAACCCTTCAGGGCACTGGAAGATTTCTGTGCGCTACTCGGACTTCGGCCCGCAGCAAAGTACGACACTACGTGGGAGAGAATCGCGACGGCAGTTCGAGACTTTGTGCCGGGCGCGGCCCAATACGAGACGTTCAGAAAGCTGACCACACTTCTGCTCTTGACCTACGCTCTAAGGAATGCCGACTGCCATTCGAAGAACGTGGCCTTGCTGTACACGTCGCGGGCAGACGTACGTCTCGCCCCCGCATACGATTTCTTTACGACCTCCGTCTACGCCAATTACCAGAACAATCCGCCCGGCATAAGCTTCATGGGGAGGAAGACGTGGTTACCGGGAAAAACTCTAGGGACATTTATAACTTCGACTTTTGGAATCCCTCAGCGGGAGCAGAAGGAAATCGTGGAGCGCATCAGTGACTCAGTCGCAGATGCTGCCCCTGCCGTTCGCGAATTGATGGATGGATTAGAAGGCTTCAAAAATACCGGGAAACGAATGCTTGCCGCATGGAGCGAGGGAGTCCGCGTTCTGCGCGACCGTCGCATGTACGGTTTAAGCTCTTGGAAGTCGAGCACAGCTTTCGAGGGAATTTCCGACCCGCCGAAACTCAAGAGCCCGAGAAGGGTCATTGGTCGTTCGGAGTTGTTGGCGGTCCGCAGCAAATCCAAACCGAAGTGAACAGCCTAGCAGGTTGCATCCCTAGTAGTACTTACTCCTGTTGATGCTCCTGCTCTTGTTGCTGTTCCTGTTCCTGTTGCGATTCCTGCTATCGCTCTTGTTGCTCCCGCCGTTCTTCCTCTTGCTATTGTCGTCGCTCCTCTTCTTGTTCTCGTTGTTCCGGTAGCGGAAATGTAAAACTACGTCGCCGCAAGGGGCGGACGTAACGGCGGCGGCGGGTGGAGGTGGAGACGGCGGCGGTCAACATGATAATGGTGGTGATGGTCATCATGTGATGAGGATGGAAGCGTTGGTCATTCGTCCAAACGGCGCTTCCAAAGCATTCCGATTAGGGGTAAGAACGTGCGAAAGTTTGGCCTTTGCTCCAGTTGTAGACCAGAAAACGAAAACCCTGATTTTGGACACGCTGCCGAGCGAATTGTCGCTATCGAAGGGGCAGTACTACGCGAATCCCCCTAACGATTACTGGAAGCTCATCGGAGCAGCGTTAAACCAGCAGCTAGATGGGTTGACCGGTTGACCTACGAAAGCAAACTCGAAATGCTCAAGGCCCACGGAATCGGACTGTGGGATGCCTACCACAACTGCATCCGCCCCGGAAGTATGGACGAGGACATCGGAGAGCGGGAACTCAACGATTTCAGCGCACTGAAGAATATTGCTCCGGCAATGCGGCTGGTCTGCTTCAACGGTAAAGAGGCGGCAAAATCGGAGGAACTGCTGCTCGGTCTCGGATACGTGACAAGAGTTCTCCCTTCCTCCAGCAGCGCCAATCGACGAAACGCTGGTGAACGGTTAAGCAATAGCTCGATAGCTGGGTCGTGTCGCTCCTACGGCTCATACCCGTCGCATGATGGATTCGAGGGTGAATCTAAGCCTTGAATCTCGCGTGTCTCTGCCAAACCCCGTGGCACGAACGTGTAATTGCTCCGACTGAGCGCTAGCCTTACACTTTTACTCAGAGGAATTTGCTCGCTAACCTGTTGATTCTGCGATTCTGGTAAAGCGGAGCGCACAGTCCGCTTGGGGTGCGAAGGGTCGGCAGTTCAAATCTGCCCGTCCCGACCATTCAAGTTGAATCCTCTTGTCGAAGCGGCGGGCTCATATCACGAATCCACCACTGACATTTAGCGACTGACCCGTGATGAACGCGGCCGCGTCCGTGCACAGGAACGTGACAACCTTTGCCACGTCTTCGCCGGTGCCGAGACGTCCCAGCGGATGCCGGATCAGAGCACGTTCCCTTGTAGCTGCATCGGACAAATGCGCCGCCGTCATGTCCGTTTCGACATAACCCGGCGCCACGGCATTTACGCGGATTCTGCGACCAGCCAATTCCAGCGCCCAGCTTTTTGTGAGCGAATCGACGGCGGCTTTGGTCGCGCCGTAGAGGCTGCGTCCACCAGCAATCCCCACCCGACCCGCAGTCGAGGAAATGTTTACGATGCGCGCGCCGTCGCGAAGCTTGGTCAGCACGGCCTGCGTCAGCCAGAACATGCCTCTCAGATTGATGTGGAGAACCTCATCCAGCAAGGCTTCGCTGGTGGAACCCAGAGGCGTGGGCTTCCACACTCCGGCGTTGTTCACGAGGATGTCGAGGCTGTCTTCGTCAAGCGAGCCGACCATGCGCGTGATCGAATCCGTGGATCCGAGGTCCGCGTGTACCAGCGTGGCAGGTGATTGCAGCGTCGACGCCGATTCTTCCGCCGCAGCCAGGTCGCGATGATAGTGCACGATGATTCGCGCGCCTTCTGCATCGAGCGCCTGGCAAATCGCACGCCCGATCCCGCGTGATCCGCCGGTTACCAGCGCGACATGGTTTGTTAAGGAAAGTGGCATCCGTAGTGAACCGTGCTTGATGAATTATCCCATGCGGAGGTTGATCCTCCGTCAAGCGGGCTGCCGATGGTTCTCCATCGCGTCGGCAGCGAAGTCTGCATCGGCACGGTTGGGTGGAAGGATAGAATGCAGGCGTGAAGCTGCTTACCCGGCCATGGTTCCTCCTAGCCGTATCGACAATCGTTACACTTGGCGTGTGGCATTGGGCGAAAACAATTCTTGTTCCAGCGTACACCGCAAAAGTTCTCGCCGAGAAACGCCCCGTGGGAAACAATTCCGATCTGTATCCGCGCTGGCTCGGTGCGCGCGAAATGCTCTTGCACGGCCGCGATCCATACGGAGCCGGTGTTACCCGCGAGATCCAGACAGGTTTTTACGGGCGTCCGCTCGATCCGCAAAATCCCAGCGATCCTACCGCCCGCGAGTCCTTCGTGTATCCACTCTATGTCGTTTTCTTGCTCGCACCAACGGTGACGTGGTCCTTCCACACCGTAGCCGAGGTCGTCCGCTGGCTGCTTCTGGCCTCGATTGCTTGCAGCGTTCCTCTTTGGATGGTTGCCCTCAAAATTCGTCCTAGGTGGCCGCTGATGATTGCAGCAACGTTGCTAGCGCTCGGCAGCTATCCTGCCGTGGAAGAGTATTTTCAACAGAACTTGACCGCCCTGGTAATTTTCTTCCTTGCCGCGGCGGCGGCAGCGGCGTCCCGCAATTGGTTGACGCTAAGCGGATTTCTCCTTGCGCTGGCCACCGTGAAGCCGGACACGACGGGGCTCGTAATCCTCTGGTTTCTCCTATGGGTTACGGGAAACTGGAAACAACGCAACCGCCTGTTTTGGAGTTTCACGGTCACGATGGCTGCGTTGTTAATCTCCACCGAGGCGATGTCGCCGGGCTGGATTTCCCGGTTTGCGGCGGCGATCAGAGAATATCCTGCCTACGGCACGGATCCCAACATTCTGCAAGTGTTGCTACGCACTCAGCTCGCAGAATTTCTAGGGCCGGTGCTGATTATTCTTCTAATCGGCATTTGCTGGCGGTGGAGAAAAGCCGCTCCGGATTCGAAGCAATTCGGGCGGGCGCTGGCTTGGGTCGCAGCGGTCACGCTTGTCGTTCTTCCTAAATTGGCCGCCTACAATCAGCTCTTACTCATACCGGCTTTGCTTGTGCTCGCACGCGGATACTCAAGGTTTCCCAGCACTGGATTCCTGCGGCGAACCATGACGAAGGGAGCCTTTGCATGCCAAATCTGGCAATGGCTCGCCGCGACAGCCCTGTCGGTTTGCTCGCTCTTGTTCTCCGCTGCCCGCCTTCGAGCCGTTGCGGAAGCACCAATGTATACACTCCTGGCCCTTCCTCCTCTCACTCTGCTCGCAGTTTTCTCCTGCAGTCTTCCGCTACGAGAAGAGAAGTGATCAGAGTGCAGACTGGGAATTATCCCAGGCAGAGCTTCGCCTGCACTTCCGATACGCCCCGAACCAAGAAAGGCACTTCTGACCAGGAGCGTGGCTCCGCGAGAATCGGGGGAAGCTCCACTCGCGTCACGCTCGTCGACGCGCTGCTCGTCGAAGATCTTTCCAGGCACACGGGAAGTAGTACGCACTCGGGGAGAAATAATTTATGTCCGGACAAGTCATTTTGTATTTCGAGGATCAAGCGGACGCGCTACGTTTTGCATTAGCTGCGGGATCGGTGATGGCGGGGGATGGGACCAGTGCCCCTGACGATTTGGTTCAGGAGACGGCACGCGTCAGCCGCATCCGTCTAGACGCGGCGAACGCAGGCAACGTGAAGAAAACGGTAGTGGCGTAAAGGGCCAGAGATGACCGCCGCTAACCCGTGCGCCGTGCGGAAAGCAGGTTCAGGATCTCGCGTAGGCCCTGGCGGATGTGCTGGATCCCAGCGGGCGACTGGGCGGGGAATGGAATCGCTGCTTGCCCTTTCTCGGCTTTTGTCTCGGAACGCAGCTGCTGGCGCGCACCCACGATGGTGAAGCCCTGCTCGTAGAGCAGTTGCTTGATATGCAGGACGCTTTCTACATCCCGTCTCCGGTACATGCGCTGCCCGGTGCTGCTTTTCACCGGCTTGAGCTGAGGGAACTCGCTTTCCCAGAAGCGCAGCACGTAGGCAGGGAGCCGGCACAGAATAGCCACTTCGCCGATGCGGAAATACAGCTTATCGGGAATGAAGACTTCATCGGTCTTATTCTTGCCCGCGGGTTTTTTTCTCGGACTCATACTCGCATCGACGGTTCGAGACCTGCACCGTCTCAGTATTGTGACACAGGCGAGGGATCGATATGAAGAATTTCGAGAGCGGGCTGAATCGGCGGGGCCATTGTCCGCTCCACTGTGCAAAACGGAAACGCCTCTCAAGAGGTGCTTCTCCTGAGAGGCAGGTTAAATTGGCCCTTGCGAAGTATCGTCTCGCAGACGGTTAGTGTTTCTTCTTTTTTGCCTTCTTCTTGGTTGCCATGAAGGTTCCTCCGTGAACGATTTTCCCTTGCGACTTCGGGGTCCCGAATGCCAAAAGCTACCCAACTTGTGGTACGGGTAGCGTCCTTAACACAAGATATTGCGGCAGTGTGAACGCAGTGTCAATACAATTTTGCATTGCAGGCAACAATTTTCATAAGAATAAGGTGATTTAGCGTTCGGTCGTCAATCGAGCTGCGAGCAGCAAGAATTCGTGCCCGTTCCTAGAGGATGATCACCACGTGCCTGGGTTGGCAATCGCTTGCGTCAACCTCTAACAGTTCAATGCCAACCCGTCCCGACTGGTACGGCGTTCCCGCTTCCGGTAAACTGCGCCACATGCGGCGTGATCCCATCGAGTTGGAAATCTTCAAGAATCTTTATCACTCGATTGCCGAAGAAATGGGCGCAGCACTGCGACGAACTGCATTCTCCCCCAACATCAAGGAGCGTCGCGACTATTCGTGCGCCGTGTTCGACAGCGCCGGTGAAGTGATCGCCATGGGTGACCATATGCCTGTGCATCTGGGGTCAATGCCGATGTCGGTACGGGCCGCGATTGCGGCCGGAGAGATGGTTCCCGGCGACGTGGTCATGCTGAATGATCCGTTCCGCGGCGGCACGCATCTTCCGGACATCACGCTGGTCGCGCCTGTGTATGTGGGGCACGGGCCTATCCTGAGCGGCAGTCGAAGTGGTCCCCGGCCGCGCAAGGGTGCGAATCGTCCTGACTTCTACGTGGCCTCGCGAGCTCATCATGCCGATGTGGGCGGAGCTTACGCGGGGTCTATGGGGCTATGTCGCGAGATTTATCAGGAAGGATTCCGCATTCCTCCCGTGAAAATCATGCGGGCAGGAGTCATCGAGCGGGATGTGCTCGCCCTGCTTCTCAACAACGTCCGCACGCCGGAAGAACGCGAAGGCGATCTGGGCGCGCAAATCGCGGCATGCCACACTGGGGCCGAACGGCTGCGGGAAATATGCCTGCGTTACGGATCGAATCGCGCGAAGAGTGCCGCAGAGGAACTGCTGGAGTATTCCGAAGAACTGATGCGAGCATTTCTGCTGCGCGTCCCGCCGGGCACGTATCGCGCAGAGGATTTCCTCGATAACGACGGCATCAGCGACAAGCCGGTGAAGATAGCCGTAACGCTGAGCTTGGCGCGTCAGCAGGGGTCACGGCGCGCAGGGAACGCGCGTCACGCGGTCACGGTCGATTTCACCGGGAGCGATCTGCAGGTCGAAGGCAGCGTAAACGCGGTTGAGGCCATCACCTACTCTGCCTGCTTCTATGTGTTTCGTTGTCTGCTGGCGGACGACGTTCCAGCCACAGCCGGCCTGATGCGTCCCATCCAGGTCATCGCTCCGGAAGGAACGATTGTGAACGCACGCCCGCCGGCGGCGGTGGCGGGCGGGAATGTTGAAACTTCGCAGCGTATCGTCGACGTTTTGCTGCGCGCGCTTTCCCCGGCTATTCCGGACCGAATTCCGGCGGCAGCTTCGGGAACCATGAACAATTTAACCATTGGTGGAATCGATCCGCGCACCGGCAATGCCTTCACTTACTATGAAACCATTGCCGGCGGGATGGGCGCTCGGCCTACCAAGCCCGGAGTTTCTGGCGTGCACACCCACATGACAAACTCGCTGAATACTCCGGCCGAGGCGTTGGAGTATGCCTATCCGCTGCGCGTGCGGCGATACTCCCTCCGACCGGGCAGCGGAGGCGAGGGCGAGTATCAAGGCGGCGACGGACTTGTTCGCGAGATCGAAGTGCTTACCGATTGCGAAGTGACTGTGCTTTCTGAGCGGCGCACGCGTGCTCCTTGGGGACTGCATGGCGGCGGCGACGGCGCGTCGGGGAAGACAAGCGTAATTCGCAACAATGGCTCGGTCGACGAGATGCCGGGAAAGTTCAGCACGCGTCTGAGTACAGGGGAGCGAATCAGGCTCGAATCGCCGGGCGGCGGCGGCTGGGGCCCGTAGGCAGGAATAGTCTTGGGGCTGATGAAAGGCGCGCAGACGGGCGCCATGTGTGATTGCGAACGCGAACTTCAGCGCGCTAGCATGGAGGATCGACCTATACACATTGTCGAATCGGTCGAGTGCCCCTTCCGGCTACATTGGACACTGTAGGATCTCGACCGTTTACCCTCCTTAATGAACGAGCCGAGCGAAGTTTTTGCACGACAAGTTTCTCCAGCCGCTGCGGTGTCTTCCGCAAATGCAATAGCCTAAACGCCCTGCCGATCATAGAGTTACATCGTTCCACCGGAACAAAATTCGAGCTGGCAGGCGACGTGCACGTTGAATACGCTCGGACTCGCGGACATTACACATATCGGCCCAAGTCCGAAGCAACCTTGCAGCTTGAAAGGTTGCACCAACTGTGGCCATGAAAATCATGAAAGTCCGTTTCTGGATTGAGATGGCGGCGGCCGCGAGCGCTATCGCGTGCCTCTTGGCCTTCTTCCTTGCGACCCGTGGAGCCGCTGCGGGAGCAGGCGCCGCGAAATCTGAATCTGGACAACCCGCGCGATCTTCCGCTGTCCAACCTCAGGCTTACGAGGGCGTCATTACTGACACTCACTGTGGTGCGAAACACTCCGCCGCCGTGGGCATGGCTGCCGCTGACTGCACTCGGGTTTGCGTCCACAGTGGAGAGAGCTTTGCTCTCGTGGACGGAGACAAAACCTATACTCTCCAAGGAGAAGAAGGTGCCTTGAAGCGGGTGGCAGGGCAGCGCGTCAAGATCGTCGGAACTCTGAACGGCGATACTATTTCGGTGGCATCAGTTGCCGCCGCGTCCTAAGGCTGATTAGGCTTACTTTCCAGCAGCGTATTCGGAACCGCCGCCGCAGGCCCCGCTACACCGGGGATTACCGGCACTGCGGTCTGCGCGGGCGCGCTCGTTCGCGAAAAGGCGCGCTCATCCCACTTGCCGAAGATCATCTTTCCAGCCGTGGTCTGCAACACCGAAGTGACCGAGACATCAATCGTCTTGCCGATCATCTTTCGTGCATTATCCACGACCACCATGGTGCCGTCGTCAAGATAGGCGACGCCCTGGTTGTACTCCTTGCCTTCTTTCAGGATGAACACCTTCATGATCTCACCCGGCAACACGATCGGTTTGAGCGAGTTCGCGAGCTCGTTGATGTTGAGGACCTCGACTCCCTGCAACTGCGCCACTTTGTTCAGATTGAAATCGTTGGTGATGATCTTCCCCTCATAGACCTTGGCCAGCTCGATGAGCTTGAGATCCACTTCGCGGACCGCGGGGAAGTCATCCTCTACAATCTGGATCTGAAGCGTCGCCATTTTCTGCAGGCGTTGCAGAACGTCGAGCCCGCGGCGCCCGCGGTTGCGCTTCAGAGAGTCAGCCGAATCGGCGACGAGTTGCAGTTCGCGCAATACGAACTGCGGGGTAACAATGATTCCGTCCAGAAACCCGGTCTCGGCAATATCGGCGATGCGCCCATCGATGATGACGCTGGTGTCCAGAACCTTGTAGCTTTTCTTGCCTTGCTTCTCCCCGCCAAAGATTCCGCCCAATGCCGCCAGGTTCAGCAGGTCGCCCTTGCTCGCGCCCACGATCAGGCCAACATAGGCCATCAGCAACATCACCAGGATTTGCAGGAAACTTTGGGTGTTGCCCGCAGGCACACTGCTGCGAATCACCAGGGCAAACAGGTAGGCCCCGCCGATGCCCAGGAGGCTCCCGATGGCCGCGCCGATCAGCCGCTTCAGGCTCACCGTTCGAAGCTTCCACTCGAACAGGACGATCCCCGCACCCACCAGCGCGCCTACTCCCGCGTCCTGATATTTGGACAGCCGGAAAGGCTCGATGAAGTAGCACGCTACCGAGACTACGATGACAAAAAGAAGACGTACAAGAACTAGATCCACAGGATGACCTCCCCCGATGCAGCTCCCCTACGGATCTGGCGCGATGCACCGGTGCCTTTTCCTCGCTGCCCCAGGCGGGAATCGGCAAATCAGCATGCGGGGCGCGCAAGAATTAGGGGATGAATGTACGCCCCGTCCCGACCCGTGGAGGCGTGGCCGGGAGGACCTTTAGTAAACCATCGCCAAAAGTATATACCTGAAGGCAAATAACCGGCGAAGAAACATGGAGTAACCGTGGTCCGTTCGTAGAGACGATGCTTGCAAAGGTCTTTTGCCTCCGGCAGGACCGGCAAAGGGAGGTCGACCCTTCTTGTAAAGTATCGTAACTTACTCCTCCCGTGCAGCGCGGACGCCTTCGCCGCGATCGTCTGTCCTGTTAAACTTCCCTGCATGAAAGCCTTAGTGATCACCAGCCTCGCCGGCCCCGAGGCACTCGCCATCCAAGACACCGCCGAACCCACCTTGAAGCGAGAACAAACGCTGGTCTGCGCCGCTGCTGGTGGCCTGAACTTCGCCGACTTCATGACTACCAAGGGCGGCTATCCTGGAACCCCGCCGCCACCGCTGATTGCCGGACGCGAATTCGCCGGCACC
>Ga0187876_1001311_pt1 | contig 21500 bp, 18 predicted proteins | sample June2016WEW_17_4_FD_133000 | JGI IMG/M metagenome (GOLD analysis project Ga0187876, IMG submission 133000) | Peatland microbial communities from SPRUCE experiment site at the Marcell Experimental Forest, Minnesota, USA - June2016WEW_17_40 | ecosystem: Environmental > Terrestrial > Soil >...
CACGCAGATCCTCCGAATACGGTTTCGCCATCCATGCTGGCCTCCATTCCAGCACGAACCTTGAATCCGATTCGTTCCCGCAGGGGAATCCCGCGATTCAGTCTTTTCGGAAAATGCTCTAATCCCTATTACCGTGCCGAATTCCACTTCATGGCTGGCTGGATCGCGCTGCGCTTTCTCGACGATCCGGCCGCCGCCCTGAAGCATTTCGCGCACGTCGATGAAGGCTCGGCCGACCCGATTGTTCGTGCCCGTGCCGCCTACTGGCGCGGCCGCGCCGCTGAGGCGGCCGGCCAATTCGAGGAGATGCGTGCTCAGTACGAGGCCGCCGCTCGCTATCCCACCGCCTATTACGGCCAACTGGCGCGCGAACTGCTACACGCTGCGGACATTCTCTATGCAATCGGCGAGCGCGATCTCGTCGCGTCGTTCGTGACCGACCTCGCCAAAGAGAGCAGCGACGCTGCCGCGCTCGCCGCGCTCGGCCAGCTCACCGCGCATTACGACGATGCCCGAGCGATGCTGCTTGTCGGCAAGACGGCGCTCGCGCGCGGCTTGGCGATGGACCGGTACGCTTTTCCCGATATCGGCGTGCCGCCCTACAATCCGATCGGTTCCGAGCTCGATCCCTGCGTCGTCTATTCGGTCGTGCGCACGGAAAGCGCCTTCGACCAGCGCGACAAGTCGCCTGCCAAAGCCGTCGGGCTGATGCAGGTTACCCCGGAAGCCGGGCGCGACACCGCCAAGCGATTCGGCGTCGCCTACGACTGGAATGGGCTGGTGTCCGACCCGGTCTATAATACTCAGATGGGCGCCGCCGAGGTCGCCGCGTTGCTCAAGGAGTACCGTGGCTCCTACATCATGACGTTTGCCGGCTACAACGCTGGCCGCGGCCGGGTCAAGCAATGGGTGGCGCAGCACGGAGATCCGCGCGATCCCAAGGTCGACGCAGTCGACTGGGTGGAGCGCATTCCGCTCGCCGAGACGCGCAACTACGTGCAGCGTGTAATGGAGAACTTGCAGGTCTACCGGGCTCGCTTCGGGGCGGGCATCGCGACGGTCGAGCCTAACCTGCACCGCGCGGCGACTGTCGAGTCTCGCGCCGAGCCGGCTTTGGTGGACCAAATTCCCCAGTGACCAACTAGCCAAGGGCTTTGCCCTTGATATCCCTTGGTCCCGCAGGTTGCGAGAGGGTGGAGAATGAGCAGCACTATGGGGCTGACGAGGGATCAGCTGGGGGCCGCTCATGAACTGCTCTCACAGAGCCTTCTCCCCTAATACGAGATGCTTCGTCCTGTGCTCTCGCTCGCTCGGGGGGAAAATCGTTGAACCTCATTCTTCCGGCAGTCCGACCTTGCGAACGTCTTTCGAAGACGGGCAGCAGATCACGCCCCATGAAAAATCAACATTCTCTCGACTGCTGCGACGCACACGGCACTTCCGAATCGGGTCATCTGCGACCGGGACAAGCAAGCTCCAGGTCCGGTCACTTCCGCTTCGCCCCGAAAGCGACGACCCGTCATCGAAATGCGGTCTGTCGCGAAGGGCCTAAGCGGACAATATTTGCTCCTTATCCTATGGATGGGCGCGGCTAGGACCCTGACCGCCGCGACCCCTTTGGCTTAAGAAGTGCCTTGGCGGCGAGCGCCGCCGCTTTAGCATAGCTTCGATCTCCGTGAATGAGCATCAGCACCATGGCGCCTTCCGTGAGGAGCATAATCTCGCGCGCACGCTGGTGCGCTGAGCGAACGCCGGCGGCCGTGATTGCCTCGATAAGCCACTGTTCCACCGCGGCCTTGTGCTGCCGCGCGATGGAGCGTGCGGGATGCCCGCGCAGATCGGCAAGTTCTACAACCACGCGCGTGAAACCTCCGCCAGACCACTTCGGCTTGGCGGCCCAGTCCGAAAGCTGACCAAAATAGGAATCTATGAACTCGTGAATATCGTGAGGACGTTTGAATTGATGCAGCCGGCTTAGGGCAAATTCGCTGGTATGTGCGAGCGCCGATTTGATGAGATCGTCCTTGCTGACAAAATGCTGGTAGAGCGCACGTTTTGTGATGTTAGCACGCGCTGCAATGTCATCCATCGACACTCGGAGGAAGCCCTGACGCCAGAATAGGCCGTAAGCGGCATCCAAGATGCGTTGTCGAGTCTGAAGTCGTGACCGTCGCATGCAGGCACCTCAACGCCGCGGTATACTGACGAGTGAATTTACATCCGGAGCCTTTGGGAGTCAGATCAAATTGTGCGGACACTGAGCGGGGTGCTTTGCGCCTCGAAGAGCGAAGCTGTGCCGACAAAACTGACGCTACGATCAGTCGATGTACGAGCGGTATCGGTGCCGTTGCGGCGGCCTATTGTCTCGAAGGTGGGCCTGTTCAAGGATTGGCCGCTGATCTTGATCGACCTTTACACCCACGAGGGTATCGTCGGGCGCAGTTATCTTGAGCCATATCTCAAGAGTGCGGCGCGCTATATCATTCCGGCGCTGCACGATCTGGCCGAAGCGCAGCAGAACCAAGCACTCGCGCCGGTGGAGAGTTTTCAGACCAATCGACGCTCCCTCAACCTTATCGGCTATGAGGGTGTCGCCATGATCGCCGTGGCGGGGCTCGACATGGCGATATGGGATGCACTCGCAAAAGCCGCGGACCTGCCGCTTGCGGTATTGCTCGGCGGCACGATTGGCCCAGTGCCGGCATACAACAGCAACGGGCTTTGGCTCGCGGATGTCGCCACGCTTGCGTCAGAGGCCAGTGAGCTCGTTTCGGAAGGCTCGTTCACCGGACTCAAGCTGAGGCTCGGCCGAGATCGCCTGGATGACGATTTAGCCGCAATCCGCGAGGTCCGCGAGGCGGCGGGCAGCGACATCAAGCTCATGGTTGATTTCAATCAAGGCCTGCCGCTCGGTGACGCCATCCGCCGGTGCCACGCTCTCGATGATCAGGCACTATACTGGTTCGAAGAGCCGATCGCTTACGACAACTTGTCGGGCTACGTACAACTTGCGGAGCAGCTCAATACCCCGGTGCAGCTCGGAGAGAACTTTTACGGCCCGCGCGATCTATACAAGGCTGTTCGCGCCTGCGCCGGCGAATACATGATGCCAGATTTGATGCGAATTGGCGGAGTATCCGGCTGGCTGCGCTCTGTCCCGATCGCGGCTGCCGCCGGCATTCAGGTTTCAACGCACCTCTACCCGGAGTTTGCGGCGCATTTGATGCGCGTGACCGAGACGGCGCACTGGCTCGAGTGGCAGGACTGGGCGGATCCCGTTCTCAAGCAACCGTTCCCGGTCAAGGACGGCCAAATTGAGATTCCAAATCGGCCGGGGGCTGGCATCGAATGGGAAGAAGCCGCGGTCGAACGATACCTTTATAAGACTTGATTTTGTAGGTGTCGGAGACACTATCATGGCGACCACTTCGCAGGACATCAAAACGCCGCCAGCGGATAAGGCTAGCGATAGCGGGCGACTGATCAAGCAACTCAAAGCGATCGTGGGAGATAGTTACGTTCTGACGAGCCCTGAGAGCACCCGACAATATCGGACAGGTTTCCGATTCGGCAGCGGTCCGGTGCTGGCGGTCGTGCGGCCAGGGAGCCTTGTCGAACAGTGGAAAGTGCTCAATGCGTGTGTGGCGGCCAATAAGATTATCATTATGCAGGCGGCAAACACCGGGCTCACGGGAGGCTCGACCCCCGACGGCGATGACTACGACCGGGAGATCGTCATCGTCAGCACGCTGCGCATGGCGAAGGTGCATCTGATCGACGAAGGCCGGCAGGTGATCTGCCTTCCCGGCGCCACGCTCTTTCAACTCGAGAAAGCGCTCCGGCCACTTAAGCGTGAACCGCATTCCGTCATCGGTTCATCTTGTATCGGCGCCTCGGTTTTCGGAGGCGTCTGCAACAATTCAGGCGGAGCGCTAATCCATCGTGGGCCTGCCTTCACCCAGATGGCTCTGTTTGCGAGGATGGATGAGGTCGGCGAGATCCAGCTAGTCAATCATCTCGGGGTCAAGCTCGGCAACGACCCGGAAACGATCCTCAAAAGACTCGATCAGGGTGACTTCAAGGCAACGGACATTGAGTATAGTCCGGGTCGTGTCGCTTCCGATCACGGCTATGCCGATCATGTCCGCGACGTCGACGCCGACACCCCTGCCCGTTTCAACGCAGATCCCCGAAGCCTGTTCGAAGCGTCAGGGAGCGCGGGAAAGGTCATGCTCTTCGCCGTCCGCCTCGATACGTTCGAGATGGAAGACCAGACCGCAGTCTTCTACATCGGCTCCAACGATACATCGGAACTCGAGTCGATCAGGCGGCATATGCTGGCCAACTTCGAATCGCTCCCGATTTCCGGCGAATATCTTCACCGGGACGCCTTCGACGTAGCCGAAAAGTACGGCAAGGACACCTTCCTGGCGATTCAGTACCTCGGCACAGACCGGCTACCGGCGCTATTCGCGATGAAGGCGCGGTTTGATTCCGTGGCCGCGCGATGGAAATTCCTTCCCCGCGATCTAAGCGACAAGATAATGCAGGCGGTGAGCGGACTGTTTCCCGGTCATCTACCGAAACGCATGAAGGACTACCGCGATAAGTTCGAGCATCACTTGATGCTCAAGATGTCTGGCTCGGGAATCAAGGAAGCACGAACCTATCTTGGCTCGGTTTTTCCTTCCGACCAAGGCGCGTTCTTTGAATGCAGTCCTGCAGAAGGTGAGAAGGCGTTTCTCCACCGGTTCGCCGTAGCCGGCGCCGCTGTCCGGTATCGTGCAGTTCATCGTGACGAGGTGCAGGATATCGTCTCACTGGACGTTGCGCTGAGGCGAAACGACCGCAACTGGTTCGAGAAGCTGCCGCCCGACATCTCGGCGCCGATTACGCACAAGCTGTATTACGGCCACTTCTTCTGCCACGTGTTTCATCAGGACTACATCGTCACGAAGGGCCATGACACGATGGCTCTAGAGCACAAAATGTGGAAGCTCCTGGACGCGCGCGGCGCCCAGTATCCGGCAGAACACAATGTTGGCCACCTCTATGAAGCCGAACCATCCCTAATTAATCACTACAAGACTCTCGATCCCTGCAACAGCTTCAATCCAGGGATCGGCCGCACCTCAAAGTGTGCTCACTGGCACTGACAGTATGTGAGAGTCCGTCGCAATGCGTCAATTTACGGCGGCGAAATGACGTTAGGGGTCTTGGATCGCGGGGACGCGAGTTACCTCGCGCCCCCCGCACAGAGCCGTACGGGCCCAATTCGGGCATACGGCTCCCACCTTGGGTGTCTGACTGCAAAGCGCACATTTGGCCAGGGGTGAAGGATTCGCGGTTTCGGGAGCCAATCGTTGGCCAACCGCGCGGCCCGTTCCGTGGTCATCCAATCCTTCTGACTTCGCCGCCGCAGCGTGCGTCGCCATAAGTTGGTGACGTGGAAGCGAAACGCGGTCAGTGTCGGAGCGTTTGTCGGCACCGCGTGATAGTTGAAGTAGCCGGTGACGACCTGCTTCAGCCACTTTCCCTGTTCGGGAATTGGCTGATGCATACGCCGCCGCAGTTCCTGTTTGATGGCTTGCAACGTTGCCCGCATGCGATCTCGTCGGGACTTCCGTTTGATCTGGAATTTACCCCGGCGAGTTTTGTTGCAGATGAAGATGAAGCCCAGGAAGGTGAAGGTCTCCGGTTTGCCAAGCCCGCGCCGCTTGCGGTTTTCCATCGCAAGGCGTCCGAACTCGATGAGCCGAGTCTTCTCCGGATGAAGCGACAGCGCAAACCCCTGTAACCGCTCACGCATCGCGTCGCGGAAGCGTCGGGCGTCGTCCTCGTGCTGGAAACCGACAATAAAGTCGTCGGCGTAGCGCACGATGATCATATCGCCCGTGGCCTCGCGCTGTCGCCAGCGTGCGGCCCAGAGGTCGAGGACGTAGTGCAGGTAGACATTGGCAAGCAACGGCGAGATCACCGCGCCCTGCCCCGTCCCCATCTCACTGACTGTCGCGACCCCGTCTTCCAGGATGCCCGCCTTGAGCCATTTCTGGATCAAGCGGATGATGCGTCGGTCGCCGATTCGATGTTCCAGGAAGCGGACCAGCCATTGCTGGCTGATTTCGTCGAAAAACGATCGGATGTCGGCGTCCAGTATCCAGTTCACCTTCGTGCTCTCGATCCCGACAACGAGCGCATCCAGCGCATCGTGCGTGCCGCGCCCGGGTCGGAATCCATACGAGAACCCGAGGAAGTCTTCCTCGTAGATCGCGTTGAGCACCGCAACAGTCGCCCGTTGGACGATCTTGTCCTCCAGGGCGGCAATCGCGAGCGGGCGTTGTTTCCCGTCCGCCTTCGGTATGTACGTCCGGCGTGACGGCAGTGCCCGGTATGCTCCCCGATGAACCCGCTCATGCAGATCAGTGAGGTTTCGGTCAAGGTCTGCTTCGTAGGTCCGCCACGTCAGTCCATCGACGCCAGGGGCGGCATCGCGCTTAAGCGCGAAGAACGCCATCCCGAGTGCATCGATGCTGATGTGGTGGAGGAGCGCGGTGAACTTCTCCTTCTTCCTCTGCCTTGCTATTTGCCGTATGCGCGCCAGCGCTTGTGACACGGTTCCCCGGCTCTGTGCCCGGCCCGTGCTTTGCTGGTTCGCATTCCCCTCGGCCTCCGCCCTTGGCTCCACCGGCTCCGCAGCGGATCGCTCCGCCTTGTTCGTCGGCTTCCCAGCTACTATGGCGGAGTCTGACTCCCCATGTCCGTGCGTCATCGGCTACGGCTCCTCGCCTTCCCGATGCGGACCACAATGGCAACGTGCCGGTGGTCGGACCTGGGGTCTCCCAGTTCCCGCGCTAGGAGCATGCGTGCATGCCAGGTTCTTCGACCACGCCGGGTCGCCCAAGTGCTTGCGTTGGCGCTCTTGGACATATTGCCTTCCACTACACAGACAGCGTCGGCACCCGGAATCAGTTTTCTATCGCGGCTCAATGGTTGGCCTGCACGTTCCCCTGCCGACGCTTCGCCGACATCCTCACGGATGCCTGCGCACGGCTCGGGGCCGATGTGGTTCGCTATTCCTTCATCGTAGTGGACTTGCACCACCTACTCCTTGCCAGTCTCCCGGCGCACCTGTGTAAAAACGCGGCGACGCACAAGCGCGGTAGATCAATCGTTCCTCCAAATCACCGTTAGGCGTGCAAAAAATCGCAAGCGAGTCCGATTTCAATAGACCTGAGAAAAATCATTCTCGTCCCTTTTCAATTTTCTGCGTTCTTACACAGCCTAGCACTACTTTGGCAGATTTTGAGCGGCATGGGATTCCCAAATCAGTTTTTCTGTGACTCATGGGTGGTCGGCTTTTGGAGGGGCCGACCATGGCTGGCAGAACTTCGGATTGGAGAGAAGAGCTTGGACGCTGGCTCAGGCCGTTTCTGGATCGGTTGGGCCATAAGGCGCGGCGGCGAATGTGTCCGCTCTACGTATCGGGGCTGATCGGCCCTAGCGATCGCAAGAGCATTCAGCCGATGGCGAAGCGGCTTGCGCTTGGCGCCTGCGATCAATTGCACCACTTCATTGCCGCCGGGGTCTGGGATGCAACGCCAGTGGAGACCGAACTGCTTGTCCAAGCTGATAGGCTCGTCGGCGGTGGCGATGCCGTTCTGGTGATTGACGACACTGCGATACCCAAGAAAGGCACGCATTCGGTGGGTGTTGCTCCGCAATATGCTTCGGCGCTGGGCAAGACGGCCAATTGCCAGACCCTGGTATCGCTGACGCTGGCGCGCGGCGAAGTCCCGGTCATGCTGGGGTTGCGGCTGTTTCTTCCCGAGACTTGGACGAGCAATCAAGCTCGGCTGAAGCGAGCGGGTGTTCCAACCGAAAATCGAACGGCGCGGACGAAGCCAGAGCTGGCTCTGGCAGAGATCGATCGTGTCATCGCGGCCGGTGTCCGTTTTGGCTGCGTGCTGGCGGATGCCGGTTATGGGCTAAGCGCGCCGTTCCGCCAGGGGCTCACCGCTCGCAAATTGGCCTGGGCGGTTGGTATTCCGCGACACCTCAAGGTTTACCCTGCCGATGTGCGGATGATCTGGCCGGTTGCCGGACGCGGCCGTCCCCGGCAGCGGCACGTCCCGGACCTTCTCTCGATACCGACCGAAAACATGTTGGCCGCCGCGGCCGCACCAGCCCCCAACCCGAATTCAAGAAGTGGCGACGGCGGCCAGCAGGCGGCGCCAGCGGGTCACGCTGCTGACCGACCGCGCTCAGGTCGGCGCTGATCTTTCGATGCCGCGCGTTGGCGACGACCCCGTACCTCGAAGTGGCGACGGCGGCCAGCAGGCGGCGCCAGCGGGTCACGCTGCTGACCGACCGCGCTCAGGTCGGCGCGGCCCTCGCGCGCGCGAGGCAATGGATAAAGAGGAGGAACGCGCGCCCTACACTGCTGGTCTTTCGACGCCGCGCGTTGGCGATGACCCCGTAGCTGAACCGCGCGGCCGGCGCGCCGTCCACACCATCGAATCCGGCGCCGCCGCGGCCGCACCAGCCCCCAACCCGAATTCAAGAAGTGGCGACGGCGGCCAGCAGGCGGCGCCAGCGGGTCACGCTGCTGACCGACCGCGCTCAGGTCGGCGCGGCCCTCGCGCGCGCGAGTCAATGGATAAAGAGGAGGAACGCGACGCGATGACCCCGTAGCTGAACGGCCCGCGGAAATACAGCGTGTGCGAGATATAGATCGCGCCGGGTCCGGGCAGCCGCGTGCCGAGCGCCGCGGAAATCATGCTTGCGGTATACAGCCCATGCGCGATCCGCCGGCCGAAGGACGTCTTGGCGGCGAAATGCTCCGATAGGTGGATCGGATTGCGGTCGCCGGTGAGTTGCGCGAAGCCGACCACGTCGGACGAGGCCATCGTCTTGGACAGGCGCTCGGCCATGCCGACGGAAAGGTCCTCGAAGAACAAAGTGCGCAGCGGTGGTAGCGGCGGATGGTTCATCGGCGCATTCCTATACTTCGCGGGCCATGCAGCCTTGCTGTCTTCGAGGCCCAATTGCGCGTTCGATTTAATCGCCTAAATCTTGGGTGTATGGCAGCGGGCGCACAAACTCGGTGGATCATCGAGAAGCCCCCTTAACGCGAGCGTCCGCGCTGTCTGCGGTAGGCGCCCGTCTCGCAGCACTCTTTCTTTACCGCCCGGCTGATCGTCAAAGAACAAAATCGATTCTCAGCAGCCCGTGGGACGACGCGCGTTGACGAGTCTCCAGATCGCGGGCGCAGCCGCGACCTCACCATTGTTCACGAAAGCCTCATGATTTCCCTCGATATTGTCGAGGTCGTAGAGGTAGTTAACCATCAACCCTCCCGCCTCTCGAAGACCTTTTGGCGAGGGGTCGGCAAGCCAATTTATACGTTCGAGACGAGCGCCGTTGCCGAGATGAAAGCGAGCCACCGGATCGAAGAGACGACCGGAGGGAGTCCGCACGGCCATTAGGTAATGTGCGGCCGCGCGGACGAGAGCTCTTTGGAATACCGCTGCCTTGGTATCATCGCAGCGCCAGTCAGCGTCATCGAGCGTTGCAATCGCCGCCTTTGCCTCATTCTTAACGTCGTCGGCCTGCGCGATCGAGTCGCCACGGGCGAGCCAATCTCGGAAACCCACCATGGGCGACAGCGTCACGAACGTCGTCAGCCCGGGCAGCTCGCCCTTCAACTCTTCAACGACCTGCTTAATAAGGAAGTTGCCGAAGGAAATGCCCTTTAGGCCCAATTGGCAATTGGAGATAGAATAAAAGACTGCGGTCCTCGCGCGCTCTGCCGGCAAAATCTGACGCTCAACTGCAAGTAAGGGTGTGATCGCCGCTGGCATCTCATCGGTCAACGCCACTTCGACGAAGATCAAAGGCTCATCCACCAGCGCCGGATGAAAGAATGCGTAGCAACGTCTGTCACGAGGCTCCAGACGCCGCCGCAGGTCGCCCCAGCCGGACATTTCGTGAACCGCCTCGTACTTGATTATCTTCTCGAGAACATTCGCCGAAGTCGTCCAGTCGATGCGACGCACGACAAGAAAACCCCGATTGAACCATGAAGAAAACAGGTGAGCAAAGTCTCTTTCGACCCACTCCAAATCCTTCTTCAAAGGCATAATTCGAATAAGGTCTTCGCGCATTCTGACTAGCGCGGCCGTGCCTCCGGTCGCCAAGTTCAAGCGGCGAATCAGCTCCTGCCGACGGGGCTCTGAAGCGGCATGCAGCTCAGATAGTGAACGGCCGTTGGGTTCGCGGCGATACTCCTCAATTGCACGGGCAAGCCGGGTCTCGTCGGGACCAAAGCAATCGCCAAGAGCAATGAGGAAGGCCTGGCGGCTGTCTGCGGTCATCGCCGCGTAAAGCTCGAGAATCCGGCGAGCAAGCGCAACCCCCGAAGCTTCACCGTGGCCGGACAGAAGAATATCGGTGAGTTGGAGAATGTTTTCCTGCCCGCTTGGAGCGGTCGCGGGAAGTCGTCTCAATAGATTACGGCCGCGATCGAAAGCAGCCGCGAGCAGATCAGGGAGCGAAAGCGCGCTCACGGCACTGAATCTCATCTCAATCTCTGCCGGGAGCCGGCATTGTCGCAAGCTCGTTGGCTCACTTGAGCGCGGGATGACGCAGATGCCAATCGCTGTGTCGCTCGAACGCGTCGGCTACGCGGAGCACTGTCGCCTCGTCAAACGGCTTGCCCACGATCTGCAAGCCAATTGGCAGGCCATCGGGAGCGAAGCCACACGGTACGGACGCCGCCGGCAGCCCAGACAGGTTGAAGGGGGCGCAGAATCGCGCCGACGCAGCGAAGACTGACTCTTCGCGATCGCCGAAGCGGCAAACGGTCTGGCCGACCTTCGGCGCCGTCATCGGCTGCGTCGGTGTAACCATGACGTCGACATCCTGCAGCGCCTCTCGGAATGAGGCCTTGAACACGCTGCGAGCGCGCTGCGCGGTAATATAGGTGGTCGCCAGCATAAGTTCGCCGGTTTCAAGGAAAAGCCGAACGTCCTCGCCAAAGAGATCGGGGCTTTGCCGTAACGTCTTCTGGTGATAGGTGCTCGCTTCCGACGTCACCAATGGAAAAAAGCAGTCTAGGATGTCATCGAGCCCCGCGATCGTGACCGGGACGGCATTCGCCCCAAGAGATTGCAGAGTCCCTATTGCCGCCGTGACCGCGTCTTGAACCGGCGCCTGCACGTCATCGAAAAAGTAATTCCGCGGCACACCGATACGCACGCCGCGAATGTTGCCGGTAAGTGCCGCGGCATAGTCGGGAACAGGCACGTCCTTGGTGTGGGGATCATCAGGGTCAAAGCCAGCGATTGCGTGCAGCACGATGGCCAAGTCTCGCACGCTTCGCGCCATTGGGCCGGTGTGGTCAAGCGACCAGCTGAGAACCGCGACCCCCTCTTTGCTTACGCGTCCATAAGTGGGCTTGATCCCGGCGATGCCGTTGGCGGCGGCAGGTGCGCGAATCGATCCGCCGGTATCGCTCCCCGTCGCGGCGAAGCATAACCCGGCCGCTAGTGCGGCTCCCGAGCCGCCGCTGGAGCCTGACGGAATATGATCGAGATTCCATGGATTGCGCGTCGGCACAGAATCAAAGCCGAAGGCGAACTCGTGTGTCGTGACCTTGCCGAGGATCACGGCGCCTGCTTCCCGCAGCTTCGAGACAACGGTGCAATCTTTATCCGGGATAAAGCCGGCGCGAACTTTGGAGCACGAGGTCGTCTCGACGCCCTTGGTGTTGTAAAGGTCTTTAATAGCAATCGGTATGCCGTGAAGCGGGCCTCGGTAGCCGCCCCTTCGCATGCTTTGCTCCGCTACGCGTGCCGCGCGTCGCGCCTCCTCATGGAGCACGGTCACGTAAGAGCGAACGCGGACGTCAACGGTATCGATCCTGGCAAGAAGCGTTTCAGTCAACTCGACCGGTGAGATGTCTTTCTCGGCGACGCGACGTGCCGCCTCATGGAGGTCCAGGTAGCAGACTTCCATTGGCTTGATCATGGCTTACCCTCCCAAGAGGCATCGAAACGGATGGCGAGCGGCGTATGCGCCGCAAAAGTCCTGTCTTTTCGCATCACGCCTGCTCGCAAGGTCCTGAGGGTGTCCGCGATCTGCCCAACGTTCGCGGCCTTCAGAGTCAGGCCGGCGCTTTTCGCTATGTGCCGCAGATCGTCTTCCGTAAGCTGATCGTCGTGGTTTTCCATGGTCTCCTCCTAGAATTAGAAAGCACACTGGAGTTGACGCGCCCTGTTCTTCACCGCTTGAGCCGGGCGACCAGACCTCACGAGAAAAGGTGGCATGCCACCTCTCTTCGCTCGCCTATCCGAGTGAGGGCTGGAACTACGACCTCACAGCGCCCACTGATTCGGCTGGCGCAACGCGTGTGAAACCGACATCCGGAGGGCGGGCTGGCGGGGCTGGGAATCTCGCCCTCCAACACGATCTCTTCCCGGGCTGCCGCCGCGTCAGGATCCAGGTGCGGGATCGCGGAGAGGAGCGCCTTCGTATAGGGATGCGCGGGATCTGCAAAAAGACCGTCTTTTTCGGCCCGCTCGACGACACCGCCGAGATACATCACAGCTACGTCGTCACAGGCGTATTCAACCGCACTAAGATCGTGCGAGACGAGCAGCATGGTCAGCTTGCGCTCGCGCTGCACTTCGCGAAGCAGATTCAGAACCTGCGCCCGCGCTGAGGAGTCGAGGACCGACACCGGTTCGTCACAGAATATGAACTTCGGATCAACGGCAAGTCCGGCGGCTAATGACACACGTTGCCGTTCGCCACCGCTCAGTTCGTGCGGATAGGCATCCGCGAGCGACAGATCGAGCCCGACTTGACGAATAAGGTCGGCGACCTTCGAGCGAAGGTTGGCCGGCGAAGCAAGCCCGTGCAAGCGCAACGGATATGCAATCGCCTCCGATACCCGCTTCTTCGGGTTCAGCGACAGGTACGCATTTTGAAAGAGCATTTGGACGTTCTTGCGGAACCATCGTAGTTCCGACCGTGACAACCGTGTAATGTCCTTGGCTTGAAAGAAAATCGAGCCCGAAGTCGGCTCAAGAAGCTTGACCAGCAACCGGCCGAGCGTGGTCTTTCCACTGCCCGATTCGCCGACCAATCCCAGGATGGTGTTCTGTGGTATCCTTAGGCTGACCGCGTCCAAAGCGCGCAGCCACCCGGTCACGCGGTGCAGCGAGCCCGTGTGCACCGGAAAGTCCTTAGAAACGGATTGAATATCGAAGGTCGCATCGCTCATGACGCTTTACTCACTAGCAGGCAGCGCGTCAGATGGCCGGCGCCGAGATCGGACATGGCGATCGGCGCGGCGCTGCAGGTGGTCATGACGGTCGGGCATTGCGTCGCGAACCGGCATCCCACCTCGCCGTTCGCGGAGACGGCGCCCGCCCGGGCTGCGAGCGATGGACCGCTGCGAGCCGATGGTATTCCAGAGGAGGCGAGCAGTCTCCGCGTATAAGGATGCACGGGGTTCCTCAGCACGTCGCGAACCTTGCCGATTTCAAGGATCGTGCCGGCATACATGACGGCGACTCGATCGCAAAGCTTGGCGACGACGCCAAAATTGTTGGTGATCCAGAAAACCGTAAGCCCCAAGCGTTTGCGAAGATCATTGATGAGGCGCAGGATTTGCGCCTGGATGGTGACGTCGAGAGCGCTCGTCGGATTGTCGCCAATCAAGAACTCGGGACGACAGGATAGAGCAATCGCGAACATCGCGCGCTGCTGCATGCCGCCGCTGAATTGATGCGGATAGGCGGTATAGGCGGACGGCGGGTCGGCGATGCCGACCAATGACAACAGCTCAAGGGCGCGCTCGCGCGCGGCCGCCTTATGGATGTCCTCGTGGGCGACGATCGTCTCGATGATCTGCGCGCCGATCGTATAGCAAGGATCCAGAGACGCTGCCGGATCCTCGAAGATAAAGCCGATCCGCTTGCCGACGACGGCGCGCGCTTCCCGCCGGTTCAGCATGTCCAAACCGTGAAAACTGACCCTGCCGCCGGCGATCCTGCCGTTCGGCTGCGGCGGCATACCGATCATCGCCATCGCAAGGATACTTTTTCCGGCCCCGGACTCGCCAACGAGGCCAAGCGCCTCGCTCTGTCGGATGTAGAGCGATACGCCGTCGACAATGGGTATCGTGCCGCCACCGACGCCAACCTCAACGCGCAAGTTTTCGATGGAGTAGATGATCTCGTTCGTCATATCGGACGGCTAAGTTGAGGGTCGGCGCCGACAGGTCGCCGTCGACTGCTCGGATTCAGTGCATCCTGCACGCCGTCTCCAATCAGGTTCATTGATATCGCGACCAGGAGCAAAACAATCCCCGGCACAGTCGGCACGTGCGGCGCCGTCTGGATCACCTGCTGGCCCTCGGCGATCATGATTCCCCAGTCTGGCGTCGGCGGCTCGATGGCGAGGCCTAGATAGCTCAAGCCGGCCGAGAAGATGATGAAGATCGGCATTACCGAAGTGGCGAAGACGACCAGCGAGGAGACAATATTGGGGAGGATTTCCGACAGCATGATGCGCCACGGGCCGGCACCCCGGATGATCGCCGCCTCGACGTAGGTCATGCCCATCGTCGATTTGGCGGCGGCGTGCACAGCGCGGATGACGTAAGGAATGACGACGATCGTCATGGCAGTCATCGCGTTCAGCATGCCCTTCCCGAGCACCGCGGCGGCAAGGATTGCCAGCAAAATCAATGGAAAGGCGAAAAGAATTTCCATTAGCCGCAAGATAAGAAATTCAACCCACCGACCGTAATAGGCGGCGATCAACCCGAGACAGGTGCCAATCGCTAGAGACACCGCAACCGGCACCGTCCCGATCACCAGCGACACGCGGCCGCCCCACAGAACACGGCTCAGAATGTCCCGCCCGGCCTGATCGGTTCCGAGCAAATGGCCAGCGGTCCCAAGCGGGGCATTGCGCAGGCCCGAGAAGACTTGCAACGGGTCGTAAGGGCTCACGAGCGGCGCAGCAAGAGTGAGCAACCCGATAACGGCGACGACACATCCGCCAAAAATAATGCGTCCATCGCGCAAAATGATTGGCATCGTCATCTCTCCGCCGCTCAGGCCATACGGATGCGCGGGTCAAATATCGGCCGCAGGACGTCGACCACGACGTTGAACAGAAGAAACAGGATACAAATGAAAAGCACCGCCCCTTGCGCCACGGTGTAGTCCTGCGATGTCACCGCCGCGTAGATCTGCAACCCCAGCCCGGGCCAGGAGAAGACGACCTCGCTGAAGATCGCCGCCGTCAACAGGAAGCCCGCCTGCATGCCGGTCACGTTGAGGATGTTGGGAAGGGCGTTCCATATGACATGGACGGCGAGTGCGCGCCCGGGGAGGCCTTTGGCCGCAAGCGCCCGCACAAAGGTCATGCGCCTAATCTCGAGGACTGCCGTGCGCGTCATCCGCAGCATGACCCCGCAGGGTAGTGCCGCCGTCGCCACCGCCGGCAGAAACAGATGCCAAAGTACGTCGAATACGCCGCCATCGCCGCGCTCCGACACTATGCCATTGGCCGGAAACCACGGCAGATTGATCGCGAATGCAATGATCAGCAGCATGCCGAACCAGAAGGCAGGCAGGCTGATGCCGGCGAGCGCGACGACGAGGCCGATACGGTCGATCAGGCCGTTCGGTCGGAATCCAGACAGAATTCCGAGAGACCAACCGACGAGAATCGCAATGAACATGCTGCCGGCGACGAGGAGGAGAGTATTGCGGAGCTTTCCGAACAACAGCTCCGTCACCGGGACATGGAGCTGCATCGAACGTCCCAAATCCCCTTGTGCCGCCTTGGCGAGCCACCGGCCGTATTGCACGACCACCGGCTTATCCAGGCCGTAGCTCTCGCGGATCGCCGCGCGCTGCTTCGCCGTGGCAAAAGGACCGGCAAGATAGACGATCGGATCCCCAGGGACGAGGCGCATCGTCGTGAAAATCACGATCGACACCCCGACCAGGATAAACAAGAAATATGCTGCTCGTCTCAGTAGGTAGCGGGCCATTGCATCGACTCTGTGGTACCAAATTCAGATTGGCGATCCGCGCGCGCAAACGGGCACCGCGGAACTTCCGCGGCGCCCGGTCTGACCGGATGCCTGCTTATCCGAGCCAGATGGTGCGAAACGTAAACCACTCCAGCGCGGTTTGCACCTTGCCGTGGACTTTCTTATTATAGACGAACGGGTTCAGATCGCTAAGCACCAGCAGCAGCGGTGCATCCTCAGTGGCCATGCGGTTTGCCTTCGCCCACAGCGCCACAGCCTCCTTGCTGAGCCCCCAGGCTGCATAAGGATCGCCATTCTTCGGCGGCTGCGCCTGGCGGGCAGCCTTCATCACCTCATCGATCGCGGGGTTGCAATAATAACCGGTATTAAGCCCGCCAACCTCGCCGACGAAGAAGGTGCAACCGATCGTCTGCTCCAACCAGAAGGGATCAGGCGCTCCGAATGACATTTGCGCCGCGCCGACATCCTTGAAGCCGCCGGATATCCATTTCGTGAAATACGAGACCCACTCGGACGACTGCAGCTTCATATCGATGCCGACCGTGCGCAAGTTCGCTTGTACGCGCTCGGCGATGGGGACGGGGATGAGCTGGCCCGAACCGTCCGTGGAGGTGACGAACGTCGTGGAAAGGCCGTTCGGGTGGCCTGCTTCAGCGAGGAGCCGGCGTGCCTTGGCGGGGTCGTAGGAATACGCTTTGAAATCGGGGTCGTACGACAGCATGCCCGGAGGTACGATGCCGTGCTCCATCGGAAACGCGGTGTCGTGCAACAGGTCATGGCACAGTGCCTGGCGATCGACGGCGTAATTGAACGCCTGCCGGACCCGCTTGTCCTTGAAAATCGGGTCGCGCATGTTGAACGCCCAATACCAGTTGTGGTGAACGGTGCCCTGATCCCATACGAAGCCCTCACTGATCAGCTGCTGCTTGCTGTCTGGGACCGGGACGATGATCATGTCGAACGCGCCGGCACGCAAACCGGCGACACGCGCCGCCGCATCGGAAACGGGCTTTACGACGATGCGATCAAGGAACGGCCCCATCTTCGGATTGCCGCCCCAATAATCGGGATTCTTCTCGAGCACGACCCGATCGCCCGGCACGCGCTCCACGAATCGGAACGGCCCAGTTCCGGTGGGATGCAGCGCGATCCCTTCGTTGCCGTATTTCTTCAGAGCTGTCGGGCTGATCATCGACACCATGCCGGGGCCGAGATTGGCCAGCCGCAACAGGAACGAGTTGAACGGTTCTTTGAGTATGATCTTGACCATCGACGGATCGACCACTTCGACGCTCTTCAGAAAATAGACGTCGGCGGCGCGGTAGGCCTTGGCGCGCGCGTAAAACTGCGGCGCGTCTTCATTGAAGATCCGATCGAAATTATACTTGACCGCGTCAGCATCGAAGGCGGTGCCGTCGTGGAATTTTACGCCCTTGCGCAGGAAAAACTTGTATTCCAAGCCGTCCGGCGAAATCTCCCAGCGCTCGGCCAGCGATCCCACGAGCTTCGGCGGTGCGCCTTGTTGCCATGACGCCGTGAGATCGTGTTCGACGAGCTGATCGTACATTTGCAATACAAGGCGCGAGGTGTGCCAACCGCCGCAGGCGTGCGGATCGAGAATATCCGGCTCCGCTTCCATTGCGTAGACGATGGTGCCGCCAGATTTGGGCGTCGCAGTCTGCGCGCGCGCAATGTTGTCGATCCCGCTTAATGCCAATAGACTACCGGATGCTGCTGCACCGGCCATCAAGGCCCGCCTGTTGACGCTATTCCAATGATGATTGGCCATCTAGTGATCTCCTCCCCCTTACGCATTTTTGGGCCGCTTAGGCCCGTGCCGGCAGCGCAGGTTACTGCCCTTGCCGCGGCCGGGACTAGCGCACAAATTCGCAGATCGGGTTGCGGGAATACAAAGATAGCTGCCCGCTTTTTGGCGGTCGTGCCCAATCAAGCAGCATGATACGGCTGCGCAAGCATGCGGCTTTTTGGCTCGCCACGCCTGACCGCGACGGATGACCGCAATGTTCAATTGGAACGACTTGGTGTTTTTCCTTGAATTGGCGCATCAAGGTCGCCTGATGCCCGCGGCGCGCCGGCTGAAGGTCGACGTTACGACCGTAAGTCGCCGAATTTCGGAGCTTGAGAAGGATCTTGCGGTCAAGCTGTTCGAGCGTAAACGAGATGGATTTTTGCTGACGGAGGACGGCCACCGGCTGCTCGCGATCGCGGAGAAGATGGAGACGCTCGGCCTTTCAGTGGTCGAAACAATCGGAGCTGTGCCAAGTAAGCCGTCCGGTCGTGTCCGGCTTGCCACTATGGAGGGCATCGCCGCCTATTACCTCGCGGAGAAGCTTGTCGATTTCAACACGATCCACCCGGACATCGTGGTCGAGCTCGTAACCGAGCGGTACCTCATCAACCTCACCAAACGCGAGGCCGATGTCTCGATCAGCTTCGTGCCACCGGCCGGCTCGCGCCTCGATGTGCGCAAAGCCGGCAGCTTCAAGCTTGGATTATTCGGCTCCGCAACCTACCTCGAACGCCGCGGCATGCCACGCACCAGAGAAGACCTGTTGAGCCACGATTTTGTCGACTACATCGCTGATCTGGTCGCGATTGCCAAGGTCCACTGGCTGCGCGACGTGCTCGAGCCGGAACATGTGGTGTTCCGCAGTTCGAGCATGGCGGCTCAGCAGAATGCCATTGCGGCTGGAGGCGGGCTTGGATTGCTGCCGTATTTCTCCGCCAAAAAAGAACCGAAACTCGTGCCGGTTTTGCCAGACCGGATCTCGGTCGAACGAGAACTGTTCATAGCCGTCCACGATGATATACAGTTCATGGGACGAGTGCGGGCGTTGACCCGCTTCTTATTCACCCTGTTCGAGCGCGACGCACCGTATTTTAATCAGCTTTAACTGGTTGAGGATTGGCGATCCCCGCTTGTCGGATTTCTCTTCCGGTCAGGCTGCGGCTTAGGATTTTATTGGAAAATAGCTGAGACCTCTCGATCGCACGATCTTCACGGCAAGGCGGCGCCATGCCCCTTGCCTCATGCCGAGAGTCGTAACCGCCTGGAGTTGGCGACGAACCTTGGCCGGCGTTTTATCTAGGATGATCGCTTGGGACGCCGCATTTGCGCAAGTTGATGTGCGAACTTTCGGCGTTCGCAAGGCCGTACACAAAGATCATGATCGGGACAAATCGAGGTTATTTCAATGTCCCAATCCTATCCGCGTTTCACGGCTGCGGCTTGCCACGCAGCCTCGGTCTTTCTTGACGCCGCAAAAACCGTCGAGAAGGCCTGCGACATGATTGACGAGGCCGCGCGCGGCGGCGCCAAGCTAGTGGCGTTTCCGGAATCCTTTATTCCCGGCTTTCCAGTCTGGGCAGGGTTGCAGGCGCCGATTCTGTCACACGACCTCTTCGTAAGATTTGCCTCGCAATCGCTCCGTATCGATGGACCGGAAATCGCGAAAGTGCGGATGGCGGCACGCCGGCATGAGGTGGTCGTCTCCATCGGTATAACCGAGGGTACAGTCAACAGTGTCGGTTGCCTCTGGAATTCCAACATTCTGATCGACTCAGATGGGTCGATCATCAATCACCATCGCAAGCTGGTTCCGACGTTTTATGAGAAGCTCGTGTGGGCGAACGGCGACGGCCGCGGATTGCGCGTAATCGAGACCGAGGTTGGACGGCTGGGCATGCTGATTTGCGGCGAGAACACCAATCCGCTGGCCCGCTTCGCCTTGATGGCGCAGGGCGAGCAAGTGCACATCTCCTCCTATCCGCCGATCTGGCCGACGCGGCCAGCCAGCGAGGCCGGAGGTTATAATCTGCGCCGTGCGATCGAAATCCGTGCCGGGAGTCATGCCTTCGAAGCCAAGGTTTTCAATGTGGTCGCTTCCGGATGCGTCGACGGATCGCTGCGCGACGCGCTTGGCGGGCTCGACAAGACTACGTTGGACACGCTGGAAAACTCGCCGCAGGCCGTATCCATGATCATCGATCCAACCGGTGAGGTCGTTAGCGCTGTTCTCGACAAGCACGAAGGTATTGCATACGCCGACGTAGACATCGCTCGGTGCATCGAGCCGAAGCAGTTTCATGATGTCGTCGGCTATTACAATCGATTCGACGTTTTTCGGCTTGACATCGATCGAACGCCGCGTGAGCCAGCCACCTTCCTTGAAGAGACCGCCGGTATTCGGCCGATAAAGACTGCAACCACAACGGCAGGGAACGGGGACGCCTCCGCCCGCCGATCCGACGCGGACATCAAATTCTCCGACTACATCGCAGGTATGGCCGCCGACAAGACATGAGCCGAGGTCGCAGAGGATTCGCGATTGATAGCGCAGGTGCGTCGCCGGCTAGTTTGAAACTATGCATTGTTGCTTATCGCCGCGGGGTCAGCGGGTATGACCGTTCAAGGAAACAGTCCGCGCGTGCGCTTCGCATCCCTGATTCGTTCAACCCCGATGGCGGCGACTCGATGGGTGACTTTCTCGCGTCTTGCCTCAGTCTCCGGTCACGAAGAATTTTACGGGCAGAGACTTAGTTCGCATGCACTGAGAAGCCGAGTCGTAGGCGACATAAGGTACCGTGCCCGATTTGGTTGTCGCGATCGCCGGTTCGCTCCCGGCGTTCTCCCGGGCTTCAACACTCGAAGCCCACCTCCCAGAGCCACACTTGGCCGGGCCACCGAGGCCCGGCCATTTTTTCTTGGCGGTTGAGCCGGGGGCTAGAAAAAAATTGCGACGCCGGGCTATTCCAACTCCGAACGAACGATCCTAACACAATAAGACCGTCAGGAGAAATTGAAATTCTTTGTTGAAAAGACGCAGCCGCATTTGGTGCACTATGATGCACTATGTGCATCTTGCACTTTTTGCCAGCCCTCGTATCCTTGTGCACATCGGCTGACTTTCCATAACAGCCGTTGCAACGGCTCCTTCACCGGAGTTAAAGCAATGACTGGCAAGGAAGTGGTCAACTTTCGCGGTTGTCCGTCATCAAAGTTTTTGAGACAGCGAGCAGGGCAAATTAAGGGAGGCTCTGGCTCGTCTGGCTGATGACATTACGCGGCTTGCCGTTGGTGCTGCAAGCGACGTTGTGTGATGGTCTGGTGTTTGATCCTTTCTCTCTGCAGCAGGATTGTCTGGGCGCGTCCGAAGTAGACGTTGGCCGGCGTTAGATTGTCGATGCTCTCGTGGTAGCGGCGGTGGTTGTAGTCGGCCACGAAGGCCTCGATCTGGGCTTCCAGGTCGCCTCGCAGGTAATAGTTCTCCAGCAGGTTCGGCGTTGGTCTCACTGGCTCCGAATCCTCGCGCGCGAGGGGCGCACCGACATGAGCGCCGTCGGTCAACAGAGCGACCCACAATCAGGTGGTCAGCAGAGCGGCCCGCGATCAGGCCGACCC
>Ga0187876_1001313_pt1 | contig 21461 bp, 21 predicted proteins | sample June2016WEW_17_4_FD_133000 | JGI IMG/M metagenome (GOLD analysis project Ga0187876, IMG submission 133000) | Peatland microbial communities from SPRUCE experiment site at the Marcell Experimental Forest, Minnesota, USA - June2016WEW_17_40 | ecosystem: Environmental > Terrestrial > Soil >...
CGGGGATCGCGGACGTGACCGGCGAGCTCGCCAGCGGGCTGCCGCTGTGGATCACCGAGATCGGCTACCCCACCGACGGCACGGTGACGCTGCGCCAGCAGGCGGAGTACCTGGTGCGCTCCTACGTCGATTTCCAGGCGCTGGGCGTGCAGCGGATTCTGCTGTTCAGATTCCGCCAGGATGGGCCCGGCAGCGCCAATGCCTATGGCATCACCAATAAGGACGGGTCGGTCAAGCCCGCCTACGTGGCGATTGCCACGATGATCCGCCACCTGCAGGATGCGCAGTACGTGCTGTCCGTGCCGCTGGGCACGGTGGCGCGCGCCATCCTGTTCGCGCGGCCCAATGGCTCGACGGAGGCGGTGCTGTGGAGCACGCGGGAGAGCGGCAGCATGACCGTGCCTGCCCCACTACCACAGGGTGTCTCGGCCGACGACCTCATGGACAACCCCACGGGCAGCGCCGGTCCTGCAGGCCTCGTGCTGCCGCTCTCCGCGGATCCCATCTTCCTCACCGTGCCCGGGGCAACGCCCGCGGCGGTACAAAGCTTGCTGCAGCTGGGGCAAATCGTGGGCATCGATCCCGTTGGGATCACGGCGAGTCCGGCTCCCAACGCGAGCACGAAACCGCAGAATATCAGCGTCGCGGTGATAGCGCGATCCAACCTGCCAATCAGCGGCACTGTTAATCTGGAGTTGCCTGCCGGATGGAGCGCCCCCAAGGTGCACGAGCCGTTTCTGGCCGTGCAGCCCGGACAGTCGATCTGGCTCACATTCACCGTCAGTAGCAGGGCCGTCCAGCCTGGGGCCACGATTGGCCTCACTGCTGCTACGACCTCCGGCTTTACGGCAACCATCCTCATGCCGGTGCTGCCTGCTACTCCACGTGGGACCGCTACGCCGGTGGCGCAGCGTGACCCGACGCAGACGCCTACGGCTACCGCGGCGCAGGCGAGTATCAGGGCGACAACCGGCACCCGAGCAGAAACCCCAACGCGCGGGCCCACCAACACCCGCACGGCCACCCCAACGCGCACGCCCACCAGCACCCGGACGGCGACCCCAACGCGCACGCCCACCAACACCCGGACGGCGACCCTGACGCGCACGCCGACCAGCACCCGGACGGCGACCCCAACGCGCACGAGCACGCGCACGCCGACCAGCACGTGTACAGCCACCGGCACGCAGACGCCAGCGACCACCGCGACGTCGGCTGCAATGGCAAGCGATACGGTCACCAGCACGCCAACGCTGACCAGCACTACTACGCTCACAGCGACGGAGTCGGCAATCTCCACGGCCACCGGCAGCGTTACGCCGACTGCGACGCCAAGCCCGACGGCCGACGGCAGCACCTCGCCGACGCCGACACCAACGGCTACGCCCACGAGCGCAGCCGAAACGCCGTCGAGCACGGCAACGGCCACGCCGGTGGCGCTGCCGGCCACCACGACCAGCACGGCCACAGCGCAGGCCGGCACCGCGACCGCTACGCCCGTGTCGTCAACCAGCACGCCGGCTGGCTAAGGAGATTGGGATCACTCCTTCTCGCCGGTGATCTGACAGCACGAGATCGGCAGCCCAGGCCAAACGGTGTTGAGCATTCGGGTACACCATTCATAGTTCATACTTACTAAGGATGGTGCATCCAGCCGCTCAGCTGGGTCGTGCAACCACCTGCGTGAATCCGGCTGGGGGAAAGCGCCCTCCGTGTGCATCCGAGTCGTGTCAGGGCCGGCGTCGGGATGCATGCGGCGGGCAGATGGAGCGTGAGGTCAATGCTGCAGTGCGAGTCTCTGGCGCCGGCTACGCGCCACGCGTTGAAGGAATGGTCCGTCGCCGTCGACTCACTGCGTGACGGCGATAGCCTCGTCACCGTGAGGAAGGGAGGCATCCGTGAAGCCGGTCGCGAGTTCCGCACGGAGCACCGTACCTTCGCGCTGTTTCCCACCTATGAGCACCAGAACGCCGGCCAGATCGGCGAGCGCCACGTGAATCGTCTCGAGATGGTCCTGGCCGAAGCCCCGGCGAGTGGCACGTTGCGGCTGCACACGTGGGCCGAAGTGACCGATGCCGTGGAAGTCACGAGCGAGGAAGCGGTGCGAGCGGTAGCGCAATTCTCGGTATTCTCTCCGGCTTACGCCCTGGAGCGGCTGCAGTGGCGGCCGAAGAAGCCGCTGCATATCCTCGTGCTGCGCGTGCACCGGCTGGCCGAGCCACTGGTGATCCCGATGCTGCCCGAGTACGGCGGCTGCAAGTCCTGGATCGAGCTGGCGGCAGACGTGCCGCTGCAGCCGTCCACGCCGGCATTGGACCAGGCGGCGTTTGAGGCCGCGCGCTGCACGGTGCTGGAGGCGCTTCACGCGGCGGGTTGAGTAGCTGGCTGCCTGCGACCTGCTACCTTCATAATGTTCGACGAGCGGGCGCGTTCAGGAAACGGCCTGTTCCCAGACTGCTCCGGCAGGGCTGGGATCGGCAAGAGGGCAGATCGTGCGATCGGCACGAGAGGTTGTCCATTCGACTAGTGAGGGGGACAAGTTTGCATATGCGGCGCACGACGTTCTTCTGCGAGACGCTACGTCAGAATCCGGCCGATACCGAGGTCGTCAGCCATCAGCTGCTGCTGCGAGCCGGATTCATCCAGCCTCTGGCTGCCGGCATCTACTCGCTGCTGCCGCTTGGGCAGCGCGTGACCGCCAAGATCGAGCAGATCTTGCGCGAGGAGATGAATGCCATTGGCGGTCAGGAGATCCTGATGCCGCTCGTGCAACCGGCTGAGCTGTGGCAGGAAACCGGACGCTACGACGCTATCGGTGCGGAGCTCGCACGGTTCAAGGATCGCAGCGAGCGCACCATGGTGCTCGCCATGACCCACGAGGAAGCCGTGGCCGACCTCTTGCGCAAGAGACTGCGTTCCTATCGCCAGCTGCCGGTCATGCTGTACCAGATCCAGACCAAGTTTCGCGACGAGCCGCGCGCACGCGGCGGGCTGATCCGGGCGCGCGAGTTCACGATGAAAGACGCATACTCCTGCCACGCGTCCTTCGACGACCTCGATCGATACTACCCGCAAGTCTACGATGCCTACCTCAAGATCTTCCGCCGCGCGGGACTGGACGTTATCGCGGTGCAGTCGGACGTCGGCATGATGGGCGGGACGATGGCCCACGAGTTCATGTTCCTCTCCGACGTAGGCGAAGACCAGCTGATGCTGTGCGATGGTTGCGGCTACGCGGCGAACCGCCAGGTCGCGGCCTTTCACAAGGGCACTCCCGAGTCTGAGGCGCCCAAACCACTAGAGGAAGTGGCGACGCCCGGCGCGAAGAGTATCGAAGCGCTGGCCGCCTTCCTCCATATCCCTGCCGCGCGGACCGCGAAGGCTACGTTCTTCATGGCCGGAGAGCGTCTCATCTTTGCCGTGGTGCGCGGGGACATGGAGGTGAACGAGACGAAGCTGGCCCACGCCGTGGGCGCCCACGCCTTGCGGCCGGCAAATGCCGACGAGCTCGCGGCCACCGGTATCGTGGCCGGCTACGCGTCGCCCATTGGGGTAGAGGGCACGACGGTGGTGGCCGACGACCTGGTGGCGCTGTCGGCCAACCTCGTCGCCGGTGCCAACAAGCCGGGCTACCACCTGCTCAACACCAACGTGCCGCGCGACTACCAGCCGGATATCGTGGCGGACATCGCCGCGGCATTCGAGGGCGCGCCCTGCCCAGGGTGCAACAGCCCCGTGCGCCTCGTGCGCGGCGTGGAGGTGGGGAACACCTTCAAGTTGGGGACCAAGTACAGCAAGGCGCTGGGCGCAACGTTTCTCGATGAGCAGGGCCAACAGCGCGACATCGTGATGGCGTCGTACGGCATTGGCGTGGGGCGCCTCATGGCCTGCATTGCGCAGGGCAGTCACGACGATCGGGGCCTCATCTGGCCCCTCGCCGTGGCGCCATTCCAGGTCTACCTGGTGGGACTCGATCTCCACGACGACCAGGTCCGCACGGCCGCCGAGGCAATGTACGCCGGCCTCGGCAAACATGGGATCGAGGTGCTGTACGACGACCGGGACGAGCGGGCTGGCGTGAAGTTCAACGACGCCGACCTCCTCGGCATCCCGCTCCGGGTCACGATCAGCCTCCGCACGCTGCAGAAGGACGCGGTCGAGCTGAAGGCACGGACAAGCCGCGACGCTGAGTTTGTCGCACTGGGCGGCGCCGTGCGGCAGATTCGACGCACGCTCAGCCCGGGCAAAGGGCTACGGCGCCAGGTGTTGTCCGAACGGCTAGGGCAGTACCTCGCCGAGCTGGACAAGGAGTTTGGCCCGCTCACCGAGGAAGAGATCGAGGAAGGGCGGCGCCTATGGAACGGCGAACCCTGATGCTCGATGGCGAGCGTGTCCAGTCACTTCACCAACTTGGCGCAGCTATAGAGCTGCAGCCCGCCGGTGCCGCGTGAGAATCCGCCGGCAGTGCTCGCCCCAGTCTGCCAGAGTGAGGAGGGCACGGCGCTGCAATTGGTGCGCACCCACTGCGTGAGATCGCCGGTCTGGTCGACATCGCCGCTCGCCACTGCCCCGCTGCCCGAGGCGCCGCCGCCGAAGCCGCCTCCTGTGGGAATGTAGAAGAAGCGGACGGTGTTATCAGCCACTTCCTGCGCGAGTTGGACGGGCGTCAGGATGCGATCCCAGCCCTGGTAGCCGCCCAGCGCCATGGCCGTCTGGTTGGTCTGCAAAATGAACAGGCTGGCGTAGGAGGTCGTGGTCGTGGCGACCAGGAACTTCGCCCCGTGCTGGTTGGCCAGCAAGTAGCCGATCAACTTTGGGTCCAGCTTGGGCACGGAGCTGCCGGCGAAGGTCATGGCGCCGCCGCTACTGCCACCGCCGAAGCCCCCACCACCTTGACCGGTACGCCCTCCTGCCTGGGGGAACCCGCCGCGACCGGTGCCGCCCGTGGGCACGCCGCCGAACCCGCCGTTGCCGCCGCCGGCACCTGGTGCAACACTATTTCCACCGCCGAAGCGACCGCTGCCACCGCTAGCGCCGGAGGTCCCTCCGCTGCCGCCAAACCGGCCCCCTCCTCCACGGCCGAAACCGCCGCTGCCACCAGGCCGGCTACCACCGCCGAACCCCTGGCCGAAGCCGGACCGGCCGCCGCCGCTGGGCCGGGCAAAGGATCCACCTGCCCCACCGGCAACGGCTCCATCCGGACCGGCCTGCGGCAGCCACGCACCGCCATTCCCGTTCGCCACGGACTCGACAGACCAGGTTGCCGGGGCCGCCAGCAACGCCAGCACGCCTAAGCTCAGAGCGCCCAGCGCCCACAAGCGGGTGACGGCGAGCACTGTGCCCGGCGCTACCAGAAACCGTAATCGCAGCAGGCGTGCCACCAGCACGATCGCCGCGAGCAGCGATCCGCCCACGACCACCACCGGCAGTAGGGCACCCCATTGCGAATAGCCCTGCAGCACGTGCAGCTGCAGCGCCGCCGTGGCAAGCAGCGCGGCCGGCAGCAGCACGCCCGGCCACCAGGCGACTCCCACATCGCCTGAGCTGGCCCTGGCATGCAGGCGCCAGAGCACCGTGAGACCGATGCCGGCGAGTGCCGCGATTGGCGGCGCCAGCATTGCCAAATAGTAGAGGTGGTAGAAACGGGCCGTGCTAAAGTAGGTACCCGCGGCGAGCAGCCATCCGCCCCAAATAACCAGCGCCAGTCCGCGCCTGCGCGCATCCTGCATGCCCGCGTCCAGGGCCAGGTTCTGGTCTGTCACGATACGAAGGTCCGCCGAAACGCCCGCGCTCCCGGTCCCCGGCACTGCGGTGCCCGTGCGCTGCCAAGACTCCGCGGTATGGCGCCCGCGCCAGACCTCGACGGACGCCACGATCAGCCCGAGTAGCGCCAACGGCAGCAGCCAGCTCGCCTGTTCGGCAATTGCCGGCGTCAGCAAGCGGAACGCGCTGGAGTTGCCGATTTCGGGCGCGAATGCCGGCACGACGTTCAGGTCGATGGTGATGCCGAAGATGTGCACGCCTGAGAGCCCGGAGAACAGCAGCTGTGTGACTCTGCCCAAGCCGTTGTAGCCAAGTGCCAGGCTCAGCTCCGAGTTCGTGCCGCTGTCGCTGACGTAGGGCCGGGCGCCGGGCGGCGTCATGTCTACCGCAACCAGCCAGGCAAGCGATAGCACCAGCAACACCGCGCCCGCGAGCAGGAGATGTGCGAGGCGCACGCGTCGTCGCAGGGGGGCGCCGAAGCAGTACGCCACGACGAACGCGGGCAGCACGAGGTACGCCTGCAGCATTTTGATGTTGAACCCTGCTGCCAGCAGCACCGCGGTGAACATCAACCAGCGCAGTCTGCCCGTCTCGGCGGCCCGGCTAATGGTCCAAACCCCTAGCAGCAGCGTGAGGATGAGCGTGCTGTCGATGGTATTGTTGCGATCGACCACGGATGTAATCGGAGTCAGGGCCAGGAACAGCGCCGCCAGCAAGCCGGAAACCCGGCCATACGGGCGCGCCACCAGCCGGTACAGCAGCGCCACGGACAGTACGCCGGCCAGGGCCTCCGGCGCCAGCATACTGAGGCCGCTGAAGCCGAACACCTTGGCACTGGCCGCTTGAAGCCAAAGACCGAGCGGCGACTTGTCGACGCTGACGAAACCGCCGGCATCGAACGAGAGGTAGAAGAAGTTGTGCCAGCTGGTCAGCATGCTCTTGATGGCAGCCGAGTAGTAGGTGTTGGCCCAGCCCTCGTCGCTCAAACCCACGAACTCCAACGCCGCCGCGAGCACGAGGATCGAGGAGAATGCCAGGCGCGGCCACCAGGTCGCAAGTGCACGGGGTTTGGCCACGTCAAGGGAGGCAACTCCCTCTGCCGCGCCTGTCTCACCCAGTGAAATTGCCATCTACTTCACCGCATCCGCGCAATCGTAGAGCTGGCCACCAAAGCCGCCCTGACCGCCAAACCCGCCGAACCCTCCGCCGCCGCGGCCGCCAAAGCCGCCGCCAGCAGCGCCGCCGGCGCCGCCAGCGCGCTCTAGAGGCGTGCCAAATCCGGGTGCTGGGCTCACCGCAGATCCGCCGCTACCCTGAGCAACTTGAGGGGCGTCTCCGGGGAAGCCGGCGACGCCCTGGCCAGATGCACCAGGGAGCGACGTGCCAGTCGCAGTGTAGTCGCTCACCGGCACAGCCTTGCAGGTCGTCTGCACCCACTGCCCGATGTCGCTACTCCCGCCGAAGCCGCCGACACCCAGGAAGAACCGGACCGTGTTGTTCGCGACGAGGCCCTGCAACTGGCTGAGCGTCACGATCGGGTTCGAACCGCTGAAACCACCCAGCGACATCACCGGCAAGCCGGTTTGGATGATGTAGCTCGCGGCGCTGGTGGAGTTCTGCACTGCTACCAAGTACTGGGTCGTGCCCCGGTTCTTTTCCAGGTAGCTGAGCAGCCCACCGTTCACCGAGACATCGCTGCCGGCGACGCCACCTGCCCCGCCTCCGCGGCCGAAGCCGCCAAACGAGAGAGATGGGCCGGCCGAGGGTGTCATGCCGCCACCGCCGTTTGCCATGGTGGCGTACGACCAGGCCGCGGGCGCCAGCAACAGCGCCAGCGCCCCTACAGACGCCGCGAGGGGCGTCCACAGTCGCAGGCTGCGCCGGAACCGCGCCACCACGAGCACTCCTGCTGCCAGGAAACTGAGGCCGAGCACCATGGGCGTGAGCCAGCTGCTCCAGTCCGCGTACGGCTCGAACAGTGTCCGCTGCACGAGAGCGGTCACCACGATAGCGATAGGTAGTAGCCAACCGCGCCAGACCCGCCAGCCGCGCACGAGGCGGCCGCGATAGTCGTGCCAGAGCGCCACGGTACCGACACCCGCCAGCGCCGCGACAGCGGGCGCCAGGGTCACGAGGTAGTAGCTGTGGAAGAAGCCGGCCACGCTGAAGAAGCCGCCAGCGCTGAGCAGCCACATGCCCCAGAGCAGCACGGCGCCGTGCTGCCGATCGAGATGCGATCCGGGCAGCAAGCCGAGCAGCCGGCCCAGCGTGAATCGGGTGCTCTCCGGGGGCACGGACGTCGCGCCCGCCTCTGGACGTGGCCCAGATCGGTGCCAAAGCCGCGCTGCGGTAAGTCGATTGGTTACAAGAGTCACCAGACTTGGGTATTTCCGGCGCCGGGTGATGGCCGCGAGGAAGCCGAGCGCCGCCAGCGGCAACAGCCAGCCGGCTTGCCCGCCCAGCGACTGGTTCAGCAGGCGTAGCGGCCCTGCCGCGCCGTTGTCGAACATACCCACACTCGGAGCGCCGCCGCCACTCCGAGGGGTACGGTTGACGTTGCCACCGGTTCTGGAGGTTCTGTCGAAGGTCCCTCCGTTACCAGGAGTCCCGTTGAAGCTGCGGCCGCCAAACTGGAACGTGCTGCCCGAGGTCTCCGGCGCCGTGGCCGTGGTTCCCCTAGGGATCTGGCGCGTGAAATCGAAATTCGCCGGGAGCCGCGTGCCACCACTCCGGCCGCCACCGCCGAAACGGTTCTGGCCCGTAAGCCGCTGCAGGCCGTTGTAGCCGATAGCCAGGTCAATCTCGGAGTTTGTGCTCGTGGAATCAACCCAGGGCCGCTGGCTGGGCGGTGTCAGGTCCACCGCCAAGGGCCAGGAAAAAGAGGTCACCAGCAAGACCACGGTAGCCAGGGCCAGGTGCCCAATGCGGATACGCCAGGGGCGCGCAGCCCCTAGCAGGTACGCGGCGCCGAAGGCCGGCACCGGGAGGAATGCCTCGAGCATCTTGACATTGAAGCCGATCCCCACCAGCACGCCGCACAGCAGCAGCCAGCGCAGGCTGCCACGCTCGACCGCCTTGCTGCAGGCCCAAGCGGCCAAGAGCAGGAACAGCGCCAAGATGCTGTCGATGATATTGCTGCGATCGGCAGCGATAGCCACTGGAGTGACTGCCAGAGCCAGCGCTGCGAGCAGCCCGGCAACATGGCCAAATACGCGGGCCACGAGATAGTAGAGCAGCCAGACCGAGAGCACGCCGGCCAGCGCCGCGGGCAAGATCAGGCTGACGCCGTTGTAGCCGAATAGTTTGGCGCTCAGCACCTGGAACCAGAAGCCCACCGGGGGCTTATCGATGGTCACGAAGCCACCGGGATCGAACGAGGCGAAGAAGAAGTTGTGCCAACTCTGCATCATGCTGCGCACGGCAGCAGCGTAGTAGGTGTTGCCGTAGCCTAGACGGTCGAGCTGCCAGAAGTTGAGCACCCCCGAGAGCAACAATACTGCGCCCAGCGCAAATCGGTGCCAGGGCAGTGCGATAACACGCATGCCTGCACCCGCTGCCCCGTCGAAGCGAGCGCGAGCATTACTCAGCACAGGGCTGCGAGCATTCCGTCCGGCCTCGGCTGCGTCTGCTGCCGAGGGCATTGCCGCACGCGCATCCACATTCTCGGGACCGCCGGCATCCTGCCAATTCTCTGTCGCATCGTGTGGCGAACCCACCGAAGCCTCGTCGTCTGCCATGATAGCCTTTCCCAGTGCCGTGCCAAGGTGCGGGTAGTCACGCGCCTGGCTGAGGGCGTTCCACCTACTAGCCTACGGCCATCCGATGACGCGCGAATGATCGCCTGATGACAGCTTGATGACTTGCAGAATCACCGCCGCCCCTCATGGTGGCGCCGGCCCTCGGCGCCTGCTGTGCTGGGTTGCATTGTACCCACGCACGAGCCGAGCCCCGCTCGGTGGCAAATCCAGCTAATCGCGTCACACATCCGGATTACCCACTGGTGTTTATAGAACTTATGTGCTATCATCCCTGTAGGGAGGTGAGCAGTGGCCACCAAGGTCCGTGCACCGGACGAGCGTGTCGCAACCTGCAACGCACTGCTCGCCAACGGCCGCGTTCAGGGCCACGACTTCCAAGACGGCAAGCGCATGTGTCGCGCCGGAGTCGCCACCATTGTCTATGCCTGCCGCCAGTGTCCGGCCCAAGTCCTGCTCCGTCTTGGCCCCGGTGGCTTCGCCCGCGCGCAGGGCATCGATCGCCCATGCCCGCGCTATTGGGGCCGGTCCCCGGCGCACGACGCCGCTGCGTACCAGCAAGCGGAGACCTTGCAACCGTCGCTGCTGGCGCCCCAGCCTGAGTCGACGAGCATCGTGCTGCGGCGACGGCAGCATGCCTACGTGGCGCTCGACGTGCAAGTGCTCAACGGCGGGTACACCGCACGCCGCTTCTGCCCGCAGTGCCAGCGGGTCAGCACCTACCGCGCCTCGGTGAGCGAGCCGGACGCCACACCCTGCCAGGTCGTGCTCGATACCGCCTTGCCCGAGGTCCGGGCGCTGCTCGCGCGGCTCTTGTGAGCGCGCCGGGCGCGTGCCGGGCTCCGTGTGACCGGCGGTAGCCTGAGTATCGCTCAGAGATCCCTGATCAGGTCGATGGTGGCGGACTCCTCCGGGTCTTCCGCTGTGGTCTCCAGAAACGCCTTCAGGCACTCCACGGCCACGTCCGGTGCCAGCCGCTTCAGGCTCAGCGTGAGCACGTTCGCATCGTTCCAGAGCCGTGCGTTCCTGGCAATCCACGGTTCCCACGCCTGGGCTGCGCGCACGCCCCGCACCTTGTTGGCGGCGATGGCCGTGCCGGTGCCGGTCCAGCACATCAGCACCCCGTAGTCGGCGTCACCGCGGGCAACCGCCAGGCCCACCTGCCGCGCGAACTCGGGCCAGTTGGCACCGTTGTCGAATCGCTGCAGCTCGGCGACGCTGCTCAGGTAGTCGATGACCGCCTGGGTACAGGCATTGTGGTCGTCGGCGCCAAAGGCAATCGTCATGCCGGCCTACCCCCCCGGTCCCGATAGTTCGTGGTGTGCCGGAGCACCGTGAGGCCTCCATTCGTGTAACATTCCACTGTGATGCGCCCGTGACCAGCCAGGAGGTGTGAATGCGGCCTTCGAACGCCCTCCATGCCAAGCGCGCTGCCCTTCGAACCATTGTAATGCACCACAACGCAGCCAACCCTCGTGTCTTCGGTTCAGTTCTACACGGGGACGATACGGATGATAGCGATCTCGACCTTCTCGTCGACCCCGCGCCCGGCCTGTCGCTTATGGATCTTGCCGCCATCGAGGTTGAAGCGCAGACGCTGCTCGGTGTGCGAGTGGACGTGCGGACGCTGGGAGATCTGCCCCCAAGCTTTAGGGACCGGGTAGCGCGCGAAGCCTTACCAGTGTGAGCGCCGACCATCCGTCCCGTGCCGCCGATTTCTTAGATCACATACTGCAAGCTATAGAGCGCATTGAGCGTTACGTGCAGGGCCAAGATGAGACAGGTTTCCTCGCGGACGAGATGATGCAGGATGCTGTCATCCGCAACATCGAGATCGTAGGCGAAGCCGCCAGGAACTTCGAGCGTGCCGATCCTGCATGTGCTGCTGCGCATCCCGAGATACCCTGGCAGTTGGCGTATGCGATGCGGAACCGTGTGTCGCACGGCTACTTCGACACAAACCCCAACACCGTTTGGGCCACAGTGCAGAAGGATCTCCCGATACTGCGAACGCAGGTGCAGGACCTGCGCGCAACGATACCGACGGTCCAGTCGGATGCGCCCCTGGATGTTGTTGGCAGAAGTAACGATGAGCATGCAGGGCCGTCCTAGCACGGGTGGGTCGACTTGCAGGTACCTGCGGCGTGGATACTGTGGATATTGGGGACCAAGTGTTCAACAATGCAATCGTGGATTGATAAATACAATCTGGCAGCAGTTTGCCGGCGCCTACCGCCTGATCTGCCACTCCGCCTCGGCTTCCTCGCTTCCCACGGCGGCAGCAGCATGGCAGCCATTATCGCGGCAATCCGGAATGGACGGCTCGACGAGTCGGCGCAGGTCCTGATCAGCAACAATGGCCGGTCCTGCGCCCTGGACATCGCACGCGCGGCAGGCATACCGGCCTACCACCTCAGCGAAAAGACCGCCGGAACTGCTGAGCAGCTTGACGAAGCGATGCTGGACACCATGACCCGCCACGCAGTGACCCTGGTCATCTGCAGCGGCCACATGAAGAAGATTGGCCCGCGCACGCTCGCCGCGTTCGAGGCGCGCATTCTCAACGTGCATCCTGCCCTCCTCCCGGCCTATGGCGGGCAGGGCATGTATGGCGCACGCGTGCATGCCGCGGTCTTGGCAGCAGGCGAGGCCACCACCGGCGTCACCATCCACCCGGTAGACGGCGAATACGACCAGGGTCCAATGATCGCGCAGGCCAGGGTCCCGGTACTCGCAAACGACACCATCGACAGCCTTGCCGGCCGCGTGCTGGAGCGTGAAAAGGCCCTCTACGTCGAGGTGCTGCAGCACATTGCCGGCCGGCAGGTGCCGGGTACCAATCTGGCAGCGCGGTCGCCGTGAGCGCGGGCGTCCCGACTGCCCTCGTAGGCGTTCCCCTGCACGCACGAGCCAGACGAGGGCGCGCAAGATGCGTGCGCTCCCGGACCGCCGCAGGCCACGCCCACGCTTACGAATGTGCGCCGGTCGACTGCCTGGGCATTGACAACCTGTTCTCCAGCCCGTACTCTAGTAGTTGCTTACGCTACTACTAATAGCAGGAGGCCCTCTCGATGGGTGTGCTCGAGCAGTTGGCGGCCGTGGGCTTCAGCTCGCAGGAAGCACGCGTCTACGTGGCACTCCTGCAGCACCCGTCCGCGACCGGCTACGAGCTAGCCAAGACCACCGGCCTGCAGCGCGCCAACGTCTACCAGGTTCTCACCCTGCTGCTGGCCAAGGACGCGGTCCAGGTCGTCTCGGATGACCCCGCCCGTTACCTCGCCCAGGCGCCTGCCGAGGTGCTTGGAGGCATCAAGCGGGCAACCGCCGCACGTTGCGATGCCCTGATCGACTCCCTGGCGGCACTCGCCCCCGCGCCCGATCCGGCGGCGTTCTGGACGCTGCGGGGCCGCGAGGCCATCGTGGCCCGCATCGGCGCGCTCATCGCCGAGGCGCGTACTCGCGTGGCTATCTGCCTCTGGGCCGAGGACCTCCAGTGGCTGCGGAGGCCGCTGCGGCAAGCTCACGAAGCCGGCTGCCATGTCGTGATCAACCTGTTCGGCACGGCAGACCTGGAATTTGGTGACGTGTACCAGCACGAGGAGACCGCCAAGGTGGTCGGCGGCCACCTGCTGACCGTGACGGTCGACGCCGCCATGGCTATCGCGGCATCCCTGGACGAGCCCGCAGGCGCGGTCTACACGCACCACCCGGCGCTGGTGCGTCTGGTGGAGAAGTTGGTCCGCGACGAGACCTACCTCGCGGCGATCTACGAGCGATTCGGCGAGGAGCTGGAGGCGGCCTACGGACCGCACCTGCTGGCGCTGCGCCGGCCCTTGCTGCCGCCAGACCAGGCCGAGCGGCTGGTTGCCGTCGCCGGGTTCGGGGCGCCGGCGGACACCGTCGCCAACATTCTGGCTGAGATCTGACTGAAACGAGAGGGATGACCAGTGGGAGCGGTAATCATCGTCGACGCGTTCTGGGGTGATTCGGGCAAGGGCAAGACCTGCGCCTATTTGGCGCGCGCTCTGGATGCGCCGCTGGCGGTCCGCGCCGGCGTCGGTACCAACGCGGGCGCGAGCGTGATTCTTGCAGACGGCACGCTCATTCGGGCACGCCAGCTGCCCACCGGCTGGCTCAATCCGCGCACGCAGGTCGCGGTCGGCTCGGGCGTGCTGGTCGACCCCGAGATCTTGCGCGACGAAGTCGATCGCTTCGGCATCGCCGGGCGCACCCTCGTCGATTACCGTTGTCCGGTGATCTTGCCCGAGCACATCGAGGCCGAGCGGCAAGACGGCAATCTGCGCGAGCGGGTGGGCTCAACCTGCACCGGCAACGGCGCTGCACGCGCCGACTTCGTGCTCCGCCGCGCCAAGCAGGCACACGATGTCGCCGCGCTTCAGCCCTACCTCACGGATGTCGCGCGTCTGGTCAACGAGGTCGCCGCCACGAGCACCGTACTGATCGAAGGCTCGCAGGGCACATTCCTCTCGCTGGCGCTGAGCCCCGAGTACCCTTACACCACCTCGGACAACTGTACGGCCGCGGCGGCGATGGATGATGTGGGGCTTAACTGGCGCCGGGTTCAAGACGTGGTGATGGTGGTCAAGGCCATGCCGACGCGAGTGGGCGAAGGACCGCTGCCCCACGAGATGGCGCATGAGGAGACCGTCGCGCGCGGTATCGCCGAGTACGGCGTGGTTACGGGGCGCCCGCGCCGTAAGGCTAGCCAGATCGACTGGGATCTGCTGGCCTATGCCGCGATGCTGAACGGACCGACACAGATCGCCCTGACTTTCTGCGATCACTACGATCCCGAGATGTGCCGCGCGCAGACACGCGCTGATATCACGCCACGCGTGCGCAGCCTGATCGACCAGGTGGAGCGAGTGACCGGGGCTCCGGTGACCCTCGTCGACACCGGCAAGCACCTGGACGATTTCATAGCGCTGTCGTGACCTGGGTTCATACCGGCAAGGCTTCTTGCAGGACACGATCCCGGAACGTCATGGGAAGGGACTTGGGTGTCAGCACATCCACCCGCACGCCGAGCAAGGCCTCCGCCTCAACTTGCAACGCGGCAATATCCCTAAGCGTCGTAAGTGATGTCGGCTCGACCAGCAGATCGAGGTCGCTACCCTCGGTATCCGTCGCGTGCAGCACAGACCCGAACACCCGGATGTTCTCGACGCGGTGCAGTGCCGCAAGCGATCGGATCGACGCCCGGTTTGCCGCAAAGACCTCCGAAGGGCGCACCAGATTCCTCCTCTCGCGTGCAACCACGCCTACTCAAGATACAACCGCAGCTAATGGTACCGCTCCAAACAGCTTCCGATCACGTAACGCCGGATTGCCCAAGCCCCTCAACGAAAGCGATCCCAACCTGGCGGCAGTTGCGGCATTGGCCAGGTCGGGTCCGGTGACCAAGCTGCCCACTTGGGGCTGTAGGCAGACGCCGTGGTAAGATCCTCAGCGCACACGTGGAGAGTAAGTATGGAAGAGTCAGGCACAGCGGCAGGCCCTCTTGCGGTCGAGTGCGCGACGGAGTTCGAGTTCACGCACTTACGCACAGCTCTACCGCCGGGACGGGAAGAATGGCACGCCGGCCGATTCTTCACATTGACCCAGCTCGACGATTATCCCGTAGTGCTTGCTTGTTGTGGGATCGGCATGCTCAGTGCAGCTGCCGTGACCGACAGCACGTTCGCGCCAGAAACCAAAGGTCAGCTCGGCCGGCGTGCCGCCCTGCTCACGCTGGCTACTATGAGCCTGGGACAAAAGCAGCTCTCGACCACCGGCGTCTGTCTGGCTCCGAGTGAAGACGACCTACGGCTGGCCATTGGCCGCGCTGGCGCGTAGACGATGCCGATGGAGGAGCGTAGGCCTGTGCGCATGCAGGCGGTGTACTACCGAGACCGGGAAGGAACTGAGCCGGTCAGGATGTATCTGGCAACACTGCCCCGACGGTCCGGGAGGAGGATGTCGCCGTGGTGCGGCTGCTCAATCGCCTGGAACCACAAGATCCACCCTTGCCCTTCCCCTTCAGTTCCCAGGTCGATGGCCCGCTCCGGGAGCTGCGCTGCCACTACGGGCGGACGCTATATCGCGTGCTGTATCAACGATCCGGCAACTTGTTCATTCTGTTGCACGCTCTGGGCAAGCGGTCAGCCCGCCTGCCCGCCGCCGGCAAGGCCCTGGCCCAAGGCCGCTGGATCGACTTCAAGGTCCGTATGGACGCTGTTGAACGACGGCCGCCCCGTGCGGCCGGTCGGGACGCACCCTAACCGGCAGGTAGCCAAGGCTTACCAAGTTTGGTAAAGTGAGAGGGTGGAGGTCGTCGCCGTGCAGCTACATGACCAACAGGAGCCCATCAGTCCCATCGGCGCCACCGTCGAGGCAGACGATGCACTCTGGGCTGTCCAGGACCCTGCCTACCACGCACAGCGGGGAGCTCGAGCGGCGTACCGCGAGATCGCCTGGCTGCTGATCAAGTACCGCATGGATCACGGGCTCACGCAGCAGCAGCTTGCGGAGCGCGTGGGCACAAGTTACTCCCAAATATCCCGCATTGAGAGCGGTCGCCAAAAGACCAATCTGGACACACTGCTGCGTATTGCCCGGGCGCTCGATCTCAAAGTCGAGCTTGCCTTCGAGCACACCACACGCGAGGGGCGGCTCGAGCGTCAAACCGTCGCCCTGTAGGTCACCGCGGCAGATAGGCTCCCCAGCACCCCATGGACCCTATCAATGCTCCTCAGAGATCACCGGCGACTGCAACGTTGGAGTTACTCGCTCAATCTCGATCCGGGCATGCCGCCGCTGTGCCGCAAACACGGCCGGCAGCCCAGACAGGTCCTGCGCCACGTACTCAGCGGCGATGGTCTCTGCAGCAGCACGCCGCTTGCGATTGACCCAAAGCACGGCGATGCCCGCAGCCCGCGCACCGGCGACATCGCTGCTCAGCGAGTCTCCGACGTGCAGCACGTCGTGGGCCGCTAGACCCAGCACGATGAACGCTACTTCCTTGTGCGCGTCGCATCGGCAGACGTGTCTACTGACAACCTCCTGCCCAGTGAGCGAACCATCATTCGCGCTCACCAGTGGTGGGGACTGCAGGACATGCGGGCGGCCGACGCCACCTTTCTGCCGCTTGGCCTGGCTGATTTGCTGGTCCCCATTTTCGCCTGCACGCTACCTACAGAACCTGTAGTGCTTACGTAGGGATGCAACCGACAGGTTTCGACGAAGGTCACGTGTGGCAGAGCCCCACCCGATCGGCGAGAGTCAGGTCTGTCTCGATCGCGGCAAGGCGATAGCCCGGCATGTGGAACGCCACGAACGAGGGCAAAGCCAAGCGCTGCCACAATGGGAAGGGGTCAATGCCCAGATGGCGTGCCGCGAACAGCGCAATGACGGTGCCGTGCGCCACTATGACGAGCGTGCTCTGGGGGCAACGCTCCGCGGCCCGCTCGAGAGCATGGGTGAAGCGACTCTGAGCCTGCGCCGCCGTCTCTTCCCCAAACACAAGCGTATCCGGCAACGCGAGGCAGCGCTCAACGGTTGCGTCAAAGTCGGCACCAGGCAGATATCCGGCAGTCTGCCGTTCGTGCTCGTGCAGTCCCTCAGCAGTTTCATACCCGATTCCCAGGTGCGTAGCGAGCAGCGCCGCAGTGTCCATAGCCTTCTGCTCAATGCTGGAGACGATTCCAGCCGGTGCCCCACCAGCCCACGCCTTGTTCACGCCCAAGCTGCTGGCCGGCCTGGTGATTGCCGAAACCGCCGGACTGGAGTCAAGCCAGACATCGGTCCAGTAAATGCAGCACCCCTGGGATCGCATCGATGACGAGCCCTTGCCATGCGGACGCTTCCGGACGATCCGGATTGGTCGCTTCCGCGAAAGGCACACGCACCAGCACCGCCTGCATGCCGGCAGCGAGTGCGCCCGACAGCTCCTGCTCGCTGCCGTCAGCCACGTACAAGCAATCTCGTGAGCGAACCTGCAGCTGCTCGCAGCATATGGCATAGATGCGCGGGTCCGGCTTCTTGACGCCCGCAGCGCACGAGAACACCGGCGCGTCGATGAGTGGCGCCAACAGGCACCCCGGCCAGAGCAGAGGAACCTCGGCGGAGCAATCGCTGATCAAGCCCACCTTGTACCCGCGATCCCGCAGCACCGTCAGTGTTTCGATTGCTCCGGGCAGCGGTCGCAACGATCGCCGCGTGAGGTCGAGCCGCACGCGCGTAGCTTTCGCTATGCCGACCTCCTCGCTCGGCAGCCCGAGGCTACGGCAGGTGTACGCGATGGCATCCTCCGTGCGCCCGAGCACGCCGGTCGCACGCCGGTGCCAGGTCTCCGAGCCGTAGATACGCGCGAAGTCGTCTGGCGGTGCACCGACGCAGGCCGCCATTGCATCGGTCACACGCCGGTACTCATCGGCCACAAGGTTGGGGATGAGGGTGCCGAAAAGGTCGAAGACCACCGCTTGAGTCGCCATTACACGTCGAAGATTCCTTTGCGGTTGTGGTCGCTCAATCCGGCTCCCCTGCTATAGTAATCACATGCCGACCCACAGCCGCCTCGACATTTCCAAGAGCATTGGGATCGCCCCGCTGTGAGAAACGGTTGGGCCCTCCGCGCATGTATGCTACCAACTTCAGCGACGACCACTGGTCAAGATAGAGCGTCGCGAGCATGACAGCCAATGCCGGAGGCCCTGAGACCCCACAGCGAAACAGTATCCTGGAGCGGATCCGACATGAGGTTCACACAGCTTTGGGTGCCGATCCTACCGGGCATGACTATTCTCACGCTGAACGCGTGGCGCGCCTAGCTCGCCGGATCGCGCGAGAAGAGCAGGCATGTGAATTCGTGTGTGTGGTCGCTGGCCTCGTGCATGACCTCTGCCGGCCCCTTGAACGGGAAACCGGTGTCGACCATTGGGGTCCCGAGGCGCTGCGGCGAATAGCCGGACTATTGCGCTCGTGTGACGTTAACGATACGACAGTGCAAGACGTGCTGATCTGCGCTGCCGAGCACGAAGACTACCATTTCCTGGGGAAGGGCCTGCCATCGACACGCGAGAGTTGCGTTTTGCAGGATGCGGATCGGCTGGATGCTCTGGGCGCAATAGGTATCGCGCGTGCCTTCATGTATGCCGGTGCGCACGGGCAACCACTTGGGATCCCCGATGGCGATGTCCACGCATGGACGCCGCACAGCGCCAGCCGGTCGGCTCTTGGTCACTTCGAGGAGAAGCTCTTCAAGCTGGCCGAAGGCATGCACACAGCCACGGGAAAAGCAGTGGCTGAAGTGAGGCACCGCTTCATGCAAGACTACCTCGAACGGATTCGCCTCGAATGGGAAGGCGAAGCCTAAACGTGACCGCGCCAATCCGCCTCATCGCTACGGATATGGATGGCACGCTCCTACGCTCCGACGGCAGCGTGTCCGAACGCTCGCGGCGGGCAATTGCCTGCGCACGAGTAGCAGGCGTGACGATAGTGCTGGTGACCGCGCGGCCGCCTCGCGTGGTCGGAGTACTGGCCCAGCAGCTAGGCCTGGGCGGTCTAGCCCTCTGCTGCAATGGCGCTATCGTCTACGACCTTGCGACCGAAGCGATTGTAGACCACCGGCCACTGGCATCGGGCGTGGCACAGCGGCTTATCACACGCCTCCGCGCAGCAGTTCCAGGCTGCTGTTTCGCAGTGGAGCGTGGCCTGCACAACGGTCAGGATCCGCAGTACGCCGCGCTGCGTCCCATCGCCGATGACGCTCCAGCATTTGTGACCGACGCCCTCACGTTGTGTGCCGAGCCAGCCACCAAGCTGCTGGTACACCATCCTGTACTACCCATCGCCGATCTGCTGCGCGCAACACGCGATCTGGCCGGTGATGAGGCGGCCGTGACGCACTCGAGCTCGGTCTTTGTGGAGGTATCGGCTACCGGCGTGACCAAGGCCACGGCACTGGCGCGGCTGTGCGCCGGGCTTGGCATCGACGCGGCACACGTCGTCGCCTGCGGCGACATGCCGAACGACCTGCCGATGCTGCGCTGGGCCGGCCACGCTGTGGCCGTGGCGAACGCTCACCCAGAGGTACTGGCAGCCGTCGCAGAAGTAACGCTCTCGAACGATGAGGATGGGGTGGCGTGCGTGCTGGAGCGCTGCACCAGATCGCTGCTGTTGACTGAGGGAACACGTTCTCGCTGAGTCTTCGCAGGACCCGCCGGCGGCCGCATTGAGCGGTATCGCCATTGCCGGCGGACATCCGTGATCAGACTCAGCCTACGCACCTATTCTTTGTGATGCCGGCAATGCCGCTTGGACGTTACCGAGGGCCATCCGCAGCTCAGGGGAGCAGATCGTCGGCGGCGCTGGCTGTGAATGCCCGATCGAGCAACGCCGTAAGCTCCTCCTGATTTGCCACGGCGATACGAGCCTCCAGAACGTCAGGAATCTGACCGAAACGTCGCAACAGCGCGTGGCGCAGCATGGCCCGCGCTTCCTCGCGACCCTTCTCCAGGCCTTTCTCTAGACCTTCGAGGTATATCTGATCGAACTTCGTAAGTTCCATGACTTCCATGGTAGGGTCTCCCTCCTGCATCAATGATACGCGCAAGCCCTCCTCTTCGCTATGACTCAATGGGAGGTAGGTGGTGACTAGATTTACCAGCAGGAAAGCTCGCGCCTCGTCAACTTGGCCGGCCAGCAGGGCCTGGCGCACGCGGCGCAATGCTGCCAAGTGGAGCGCGATTTGGGCGGAACGGTCGGCCGGCAGCTGCATGGTGCCCACCAGCGCCGCGGCGAGCACGCTCTCCGTCTGGACGTACTCCGTCGCTTGCAGTCGAGGCAGGCTGATCTGGAGAAACTGGAAGGTCTCAACCACGCGCTCGAGGGCGGCATCCTCATAGGCTGCCAGAGCGATGCCCTCCTCTGCCGGGTAGAAGACGAGTGCAATTGGGATCACCGGAAGTCGATACCGCTGGCGCAAGAGATGGTAATACCACCACATGCGCTCGGGGAAATCGGGTTCCCTCTCACGCTGCACCTCGACGTGCACGAGGATAAGCCTGCGCATGCTGTGCTTGGTCGCGACCTCGGCAACCAGGTCAAGGAGCCGGCGTTCCCCTTGCGGCACATCCGTGAACGCCTCTGCATCACGGAATGTGACCGTGCTAAGGTCGAGTGCTTCTGCAGTTTCAGGATCGAACTGCCGCAGAAACTCCGGGAAGAACGCTTGCAGCAACTGCTTGAACAACTGATCGTGCCCGATGTACGGGCTCCGCTGCGCCGAGGGCTGGTCTTCTGGCATGGTGCGCTCCCCATGGTGACGGTGGCCAGCGGGCATCCAGGTTCCGGTAATCGCCTCCCCTAGTATACTGGCATGCCACGCCGCTTCGAGCAGTTCGTCCAGGGTACAATTGACGTCTACGGGCGGGTGCGAAGCACGCCAAGCTGAAGGATTGGAGAGGCAACTTGGAGGACTGGAAGCTGGATCGGGTGGGCGCTGCCATGCGCGGTGAGAATCCGACGACCCTGCTACGTATGCCCAGCGGTTTTGTGTTCCTCGGCGACACCCAGTTCTTGCCGGGCTACTGCGTGCTGACCGCCGTGCCGCAAGTGAACCACCTGACCGATTTGCCGCTCGATCGGCGGGCGCAATTCCTGCTCGAGATGAGCCTGGTAGGCGAGGCGGTGATGGCGGTCTGCGCGCCACGGCGCATCAACTACGAGATCCTGGGCAATACAGACGCTTACCTGCATGCGCACGTGTGGGCGCGGTACGAGTGGGAGCCCGCTCAGTACATCGGCGGACCGGTCTGGCGCTATCCGCGCGAACAGCGTGGCGCGCCTGAGCACGCCTTCAGCGAGGAGCGGCATGGCGAGCTGCGGCAACGCATCAAGTCGGCCCTGGAAACCCTGATGCAGCACTTTAGCCTTGCACTA
>Ga0187876_1001319_pt1 | contig 21431 bp, 14 predicted proteins | sample June2016WEW_17_4_FD_133000 | JGI IMG/M metagenome (GOLD analysis project Ga0187876, IMG submission 133000) | Peatland microbial communities from SPRUCE experiment site at the Marcell Experimental Forest, Minnesota, USA - June2016WEW_17_40 | ecosystem: Environmental > Terrestrial > Soil >...
ATAGCGCCTCCAGTACTCAGTCCCGCGGTAGCGGCCGGTGTGCCGCCGGCAGCCGACGCAACGGTGGCGGGCACGCCGCTCAGTGCTTCGGCCACGTACGCCGCCAGATCCTTGACCTGCATCCCCTTCGGCAGCAGCTGGACCAGGCCCGACAGATTCTGCCACATCCATACCGCGACCTGGGCCTGCTTCGCCTGAGCCTGGAACTGCGGGTTGTCGACTTGCGCCATGCCGGCCAGGAGAATCATGCAGAGCAGGATCCCTCGCGCCGCACCAAACGCGGCACCGCCGAGTCGATCGACCCAGCCAAGAAACATCACGCGTTGCACCGTCCTGAGCACGTTCGCTGCCAGCTCGACCGCGATCACAATGGCCAGGAAGGCAATGACGAAGGCCCAGGCCGCGTTTATCGGTGGGTGGCTGATATGCGCATTGTCGAGCGACGGGCTCACGTACGTGGCAACTCGGCCCGCGAACAGCGCGCCCAGCACGATGCCTACTACGCCGGCAATGGAACGCAGAAGCCCGCGCCACAGACCGAAGAACGTCGATAGCGCGATGATGCCGACAACTGTCGGGTCCAGCCAGTTCGTAGTGGTGCTGGTTGCCGCGGCGAGGATGATCACTGCCCGCCCTCCAAGATGCTGCGAATAAGAGCCCATGGCTAATGCGCAGTGGCATCTTATCACAAGGCAGGCGTCTCCGCAGCCCCAACACCGGAGAATCTACACCGAGCCGCGCGTTTCCGGGTGCGCGGGCGACCATCATGTCCCCTGAGCTGTGCCGACAAGCGGCCCCGCCGCCAAGACGTGACCTGCGGAGTCGATCATCGTTTCACATTAGGGCTGTCCCGCGCCCCAAGCACCAGGATGCGTGCTACACCTGCGTGGGCGGCTTCGACGGTTCGGCCACGATCGCCAGGATTTCGCGTCGCGCACGGTCGATCACATCCCGGAGCTTGGTCAGCTTTGCCGGGTCATTGCTCGACGTGCGTGCCGCCTGCACCACCGCGCGGCCGAACTCGAATACCTCCTTGCCGAAGGCGCGTACCTCGGTGGACGCGCCGAAATCGGGTGTTGCCCAGTGGCGACCATGCTGCTTCTCATGGTGGTCCGTCCGCTCTGCCAGGTAGGCCCGTCCGGAATCGGTGATTGAGTAGACGCGTTTGCCATCGTCGGTCACCGACCGCACGTAGCCGCGATCCTCGAGCATTTGCAGCGTGGGGTACACGGAGCCCGGACTGGGCGAGTAGAACCCGGAGTAGCGCCCCTCGAGCTCCTTGATCATCTCGTAGCCATGCTTTGGACGCTCCAACAGCAGATCGAGCAGCAGATACTTGATGTCGCCGCGTCCGAAAATGCGATCCGGCCGCATGCCAAACCGCGAGCCAAAGCCGTACATATGCCAGACCTCCCCTACCGTTACTCGCCGGACGGCCCAACGACATGGTGTGCGCTGGCCCGGTGCAGTCGTGCCAATTTGCCGGAACAAGATATGTAACGACTGCTTACGATATATCGATACTAGATCGTCCCTGTATTCAGCGCAAGTGGCGCTCCTAGCGCTGAGCCCAGAACAGGATGCGCTTGAAGGGATAGAAGTACGGCTTGGCGTCATCCAGGCAGGGCAGGAGGCGCTCGCGGAAGCGTACCAGGAATGTCTGGAACAGGTCGGCAGGCATGCGAGCTTCGTAGTCGGTGAGCAGCGTGCCCTTCACCCACTCGACCACCTCGTCCCGCGATGGCAACAAATGCCCGTAAACCTGCAGACGCGCGTGCTGGACCTCGAAGCCGATCCGATGCAGCACCGCGGCGTACTGCTCCACTGCCAGTACGGGTGAATGCCGCACGTAGCCGCCAAGCGCCTCGCGGAATGGCGGCTCCCCTGCCACGGCAGCCGCGATGGTGTGCGAAGGGTGGTCGTGATTGGCCGGCACCTGCACCGCCAACTGGCCGCCATCCGCCAACGACGCCGCGAGACGGCCCAGCAGCAGCTCGTGTTCGGGCACCCACTGAATGGCCGCATTCGAGAAGATCAGGTCAAAAGCCGGGTTCGCGGTGAATGAAGCAATATCACCCTGCTCAAAGCGCAGGCCATCGCCCGCGAACGCTGCCGTCTTGGCGAGCATCGCTTCTGATCGATCAACCCCCAGGGTCTCCCGGGCCTGCAGCTCGCGATGCAGCTGGTGCGTCAGCTCGCCGGTGCCGCAGCCCAGATCGACCACCCGCATGCCCGCTCGCCGCCGCACCAGTGCCAGGAGGTCGAAGAACGGCGCAGCGCGCTCAGCCCTAAACTTCTCGTACTGCGCGGGATTCCACGTGTCGGGAACCTCGGCCATGCAAGCCGCACCTTTCCCACTGAGCAGCCCGCCACAGGACAGCTACCGCGACTTTGAACGATTCTGGTCGGCTCCAGAAGCCAGTGGCGGGTCTGACCAACTTGCTACGTTCTTGTTCGAAGATCTCGTGGCCACCGACATGTAGCCAGATGGCGTGGCGCTTGCCGGGCACTTGCCCAGCGCCGTACATGAACATGGTACGCCCGTCGTTGCCTTCGATGGTAGTTTCCCACATTCGTGATTGGCCCTTCAGGTGCCATCGTGGCATCACTAGGTAGGATCAGCGCCGGCAACCAGCGCAGCTCACTCACGACACGGCCCCTTCAGCCGGCTTCGGCACGTCGACGTCCGGCAACGTGAGCACAAAGCAGCTGCCGCCGTCCGTGGGGAACTCCGCCTCCAGCGTTCCCCCGTGCCGCTCGACGATCTGGCGGCACAGGTAGAGGCCCAGGCCCAGCCCGGAGCGGTAGCTGTCGGCGTGGGCCTGCCCCAGCCGCCCGAACAGCGCGGCGCGGCGTTCCAGCGGCACGCCCAAGCCGTGGTCGCGCACCGCCAGCCGCGCGGCGCCGTTCTCCTGCCTTACAAGGCTCACGGCGATGTGCCCGCTCTCGGGCGTGAACTTGACGGCGTTGTCCAGCAGCTGGCGCAGCACCTGCCGCATGTAGCCGGTGTCCACCCGGGCCCAGAGCGGACCCGGCGCCTCCAGCGTGATGGCGTGAGCCGTGGTCGTGGCCTGCGCCGCGGCCACGGCACCGGCGCACAGGCTGCGCAGGTCGGTGCGCACGAGCGTGAGCACCAGCCGGCCGGTCTCGATCAGCGCAAGGTCGAAGAGCCGATCCACGAGGGCTGCGATGCGCTCGCTCTGGGCGACGATGCCTTGCAGAGCCTGCCGGCTGCGCTCGGGGCTGAGACGGTGCTGCTCGCCCAGCATGAGCAGGGTCTGGCTCAGCCCGAGCAGGCTGGTCAGCGGCGTCTTCAACTCGTGCGCGGCGGTAGCCAGGAACTCATCGGCTACGCGCAGGGCCTGCTCCGCCGCCTCGCGCGCGCTGTGCTCGGCGGCCGCCGCGGCCCGCGCCTGCTCGAGGAGTGCCCGCCGCTCGAGATCAGCAGCCTTGCGCGCCGTGATGTCGCGATTGATCTCCAGGATAGCGACCGGCAGGCCCGACCTATCCCGGAGCAGGGCCTGCCTGCTCTCCACCAGCACCTTACTGCCATCGCGACGCTGGTGCTCCAGTTCGCCCTCCCACGCGTCGTCCGCTGCCAGCGCCGCGTCGGTGTCCGCGCCCGGGCCGGGAGCTCCATCGCCGATGCTGCCAAGGACCCGGGTGTGCAGCACGTCGTGCGTGGAATGGCCCATTACCTCCTCGGCGCGCCAGCCATAGAGCTTTTCCGCGGCAGGATTCCAGGAGAAGATGTGCCCACCCAGGTCGCGCACAATGAAGGCATCGTGGGCGCGGGCGATGAGCGCGTTCTGACGGAGTAGGTCTGCTTTCGCGATCTGCGAGAGGTCGTGAAACACCACGATGCCTCCCAGCACGGTGCCGTCGTCGGCAGTGAGGGCCGCGCTATTGACCAGAATGGGCTCATCCTCGCCGGTGGTGAGGTTGCGCAAGAGCATCTGCTCGCCGAGCACCGCCTCACCGGTGCGCATCGCGCGGAACACCGGCAGCTCCTCGCGGGCGTACAGCGTGCCATCGGGGTGCCGGGAATCCTGGTAGTCGGCCGGGACCGGCTGGCCCCGGAGGTCTGCCCCCACCACTGCCTTGGCGGCGCGATTCAGCAGCACGCGCCGGCCATCTGGGTCAAACAGGATTACGGCTACGGGCAGGACTTCGACGATCTGGTGCAAGCGGTCGCGCTCGGCACGTGCCTGGTCCGCGAGATCGGCACTCTGCCGCTCCAGCTCGGCGAGCCTCGAGATGTCGGATGCTACCGACACTGCACCCGCGATCGCTCCAGTCGCATCGTGCAACGGCGCGCAGCTGGTCACCAACGGCATGTCGCGGCCGGTGGCGGCGTCGCGCACCAGCACGCGGGCACCGCGCGTCGTCTCGCCGGCGGTCAAGGCCCGTACCGCAGGCGTCTCCTCACGGGACATGGGCGTGCCGTCGGGCAGCCTGAGCCGAAAATCCAGCTCGTCGCGCGCGCGGCCCTCGGCGCGGCCGCCGAGGAGCGACACCGCCGCACCATTCATGGAGATGACTCGCGATTGCGCATCGTAGACCGTGACGGACTCCGGCAGCACGTCGAGGACCTGTTGCACTCGGGCCATCGCCCGCGCGGTCTCGCGTTCCTGCGACAGCACCTCCTGCACCCGGGCGCGCCGGCCACTGCCCGTGGCGTACCAGCTGGCGGCGAGCAGCGCGGCCACATCCAGCGCGCCGACCAGGAGCCAGCTCGTCGTCTCGCCCGAGCCCAGCGACTGGTAGAGTGCACCGGTGCCCACGGCCGTGATCAGTCGCCAGCCGGTGGTACCAACCGGCGTCGACGCGATGTACCGATCGCCGTCGCTCACGCCGAAGGTTCCGGCACCACGTCCTGCCAGCGTGCGCCCGAGATCGGGATCGAGACTTGCGAGGGGGACGATCGCCGCCTTGAGCGGGCTGGAGGCAGCGATGACGTGGCCATCGCGGTCGACCAGGTAGATCGCGCTGGTCTGGATGCTCACCGACGCCCTGAGCTGGCTCGCCAGCGCCGTGCCGTCGATGCGAAACACCGGCGAGAAGATGCGGCGCCCTAGCGGGGTGTCATACGGCACCGCGATGGCGACCACCGGGGTCTTCAACGCTGGCGAGACTACCACCTGGGACACAGCAGGCCGATTCGTCTGCACAGCGAGGCGGATGTGCTCCAGCATGCCGCTGACGTTGCGGCCGATGAGGGCGCCAACATAGGGAGCATTCATCAGCACCCGGCCACGACTGTCGAGCACGGCACCGGAGGCGAAGCCCAGCCCGGACACCACCACCTGGAGTTGCTGCGAGGTCACGGTTGGGCTTGCCAGTAGGTCTTGCGCGCGGACGCGCGCGAGCACCTCCTGGCTATCGACGTACGTGGAGAGGAAGCTGCCTGCATCGCTCGTGCGCGTCGTGAACTGGTCGGCAAGCGCCTGCCTATCGCGGGCGCCGGCCTGGGCCACCACGATAGCCGACGTCACCACGACCACCGCCCAGACCAGCAGCGGGCGCCACCAGTGCCATACCTGCCTCACGCCCCGTTGCGTCGCCATCGTGCAGCCTCTCTACCGCCGCTCAAGCCCGATTGCCTCGCCCTGCCGTGTGTGGTCCGCGCCGTCACCAAGGGGAAGTCGTATCGTCACCGTCGTGCCCACGCCTTCGCTGCTCTCCACGGCCACCGTGCCGCCGTGCCGCTCGATTACATGCCGCACTCCGGCCAGCCCGATGCCGGTACCCGGGATCGAGGCTGCCACATTGCCGGCCCGGAAGTACTGCTCAAACACGTGCGGCAGGTCGGCTGCCGGTATGCCCAGGCCGCTGTCGGAGACCGCCAGCTCCAGCCATTCCTCGTTCGGTCCAGTGCGGGCAATGGCGACTACTATCGGCCCCCCATTGGGGCTGTACTTGATGGCGTTGACCAGCAGATTCGCCAGCGCGCGCTCCAACCGCTGCGGATCCACCGTGGCTACGATTGCCTCCTCTGCCGCACGCAGCTCCAGCGAGTGCTGGTCTGTGGTGGACTGGTGCTGCGCGAGTACCCGGCGCACCAAGGCCACCACATCGGTGACTTCGAGGGCTAGCTCGAGAGGCCGGCCGGCTTGGGTGCGCGCGAAGTCGAGCAGCTCGGCGATCTGCCCGTTCATGGTGCGCGAGGCCGTCTCAATGGTGAGAAGGCCCTGGGCAAAGCGGGAGCGCACCGCTTCCGCCACCTGGTCCAGCCGTCGCTGCAGGAGCTGGCTCGTGCCCACGATGCTGGTGATGGGATTGCGCAGATCATGCGTCACGATGGAGAGCACGTGATCGCGCTGCCGCTCCAAGGCGACGAGCGCGGAAATGTCTTGCGACACACCCACCGCACCTACGATCGCGCCGTCCGCGTCGCGCAGCGGGGCGACATTGCTGAGGAACGTCACGTCCTCGCCACTCAGCGCGCTGCGCATGACGAACCGTGCCGCGCGCGTCGTCTCCCCTGCTCGTAGCGCGCGCAGCGTTGGGAACTGGTCAGCGGGCACCGGCGTGCCGTCGGGCAGCCGGATCGCGAAATCCAGGGCCGCGCGTGGCTTGGCGACGATACCGGCGCCAAACAGCGCCCTTGCCGCGCCGTTGAGCATTGTGACGAGCGAATCGGCGTTGTAGATCACCACGGCTTCAGGGAGCACGTCCAGGATGCGCTGTAGCCGGTCGCGCTCCGCGGCCAGTTCTGCGCGAGCGCGTTGCTCGGAGGCCAGCAGTCGCTCCTGCTCCTGCTGGTGCTCGTGCTGCTGGGTAATGTCGACGAAGCTGTTCACCGCACCCACGATCTGACCCGCCGCGGTGCGGATGGGAGCCGCGCTGACCAACAGCCAGGCCCGGCCACTTTGGCCGGGCAGGTTCGTCGCTACGATCAGGTCGCGAACCGTCTCGCCGCGCAGCGCCCTGGCAGTTGCGGTAGCCTCCTGCCGGAGGGGCGTGCCGGGCTCCATCTCGGCGCGGAACGACGCAACCCGCTCGCCGGGCGTCGTGCCCCCGACCGCACTGGCCGGGCCGAGAAGCCGCTCTGCCTCGACGTTCATGTAGGTGGCGCGGCCCTGCGCGTCGCTGACAACGAACGCGTGCGTGCTGGAGGCCAGGGTAGCTTGCATCTGGGCCAGGAGCCGCTCGCGCTCCTGCTCCAGCGCCCGGAGCGCCGAGATATCCGTTAGTACCGCGATCCCGCCCTGAATCGTACCGTCCCGCGCGTGCAGCGGTGCCGTGCTCAGCAAGATCGGCACGTCGGGAGCGGTCGCGGAGTTGCGCATTAACAGCGGCTCCGCGGTCACGACCTCTCCGCCACACACTGACCGGATGATCGGCAATTCCTCGTAGGAGAGCACTGTGCCGTCCAACTGCCGGAGGGCCTGGTAGTCCGCGCCGATAGGCCGGCTCAGCAGTTCCGAGCCCATGATCGCGGTGGCGGCACGATTCATGCTCACACGTCGGGAATCGCGGTCGTAGAGGACGAGCCCTTCGGGCAAGAATTCGACGATCTGGCTCAGGTGATCGCGCTCGCCGGAGATCTGCGTCCGAAATCGCTCGGCGGCTGCGGAGAGCATGTGCATCTCGACCATGAGCACACACAGCATTCCCGCAGCGGAGATCAATACGTCGAGGAGCAACAGATACCATCCAACGCTGTAGCGGCCATGACTGGCTGCCAGCGAGGTGAGCCCGAGCACCATGATGAAGAGGTAGACGCTCAGCGTCAGGTCGAGTAGGGTGCGCGCCCGCGTGCGCCACAGGAGCACGGCCAGGCCGGCAAGGTTCGCCAGCCACACCGCCGGAAGCATCCCTTGCAGGTAGAGCGCCGTGTATGCACCGTGCTGGACCAGTACCGGCAAGAGGTGCTGACACTGCACGGTGACAAAGGTGAGCAGTGCAGCCACGAGCACAGGATACAGCCGGGCTAGGCCCCCAGCGAGGCGACGCCCGTCGCTCGCGGGCTGGTGCACTGCCGCGCCCACCGGGGACGAAGCTAAGCTGTAGCTCAAGACGCCTACGGCCAGGCCCGCCCACCAGAGCACGCTGAGCCAAACTGCCGTCTGCGGGCCTGCGCCCAGCAACCCTTGCGCCGAGAACACGGCTGGAAACGTGAGCATGTACGCGAGCCACATTAGGCCGGCATAGAGAAAGACCATACCCAGCAGCGTGAACCGGCTGCCGCGCCGGCCGGCAAACGGGCCGAGCAGAATGATCGCGGTCTGCAGGCTCGCTGTAGCTCCAAGAGTGACCGTTGCGGCGATGTACGCCGGCAAGATCGGGCCCTGCACAGGCGCCAGGCGCAGCGCGAACAGCGTAAAGGCGGCCAGCGCGCCACATACCGCGAGTGCGGTCCGGCGCTGCGCGGTGGTGCTGGGCAGGATAAGCCAGTCTGCCGACGGCTCGGGGCTCACGGGCGGCGCAGCCGGCTCCGCTACCCCTGCCCGCGGCGCGCTGCTCATGTTCACCTGTCCTTCCTATGCCTCGGACACGCTGAGCGCACATCAACGGCGGCTGCACTCGCCCCGAGAGCGATCGCGCGCATCATTCTGGCGATACTGTACGACGCAAGCCCTGCAGTCCGCAAGCCCTACAGACCGCAAGCGTAGGACACGCGGCGGGCCGGCTGTTGCTGTCAAGCTCGCACCTTTCAGCCGGCCTCGTCCCTGTCATCCGGCCGCAGCCGGTGGCTCTTGCCCCCAGAGGACGGCTGCGGCTGCCCCTCCTGCTTCATGGTGCGCTCGCTCCTCGCCGAAGCTGGTCGGGGAAAATGCGAAACGAACGAAGTCCGGGCCGGCACCGGCAGGCGCCCTTGAGATCGCGGGGCACCGCGAAAACAGCTGCCCCCTGAAAGGAGCAACTGTGAGGCGGGAGCATGAAAATCACAAACCCAAGGGGCTGGGGTGCCAGGATTCGAACCTGGGAATGCCGGTTCCAAAGACCGGTGCCTTACCGCTTGGCGACACCCCATCAAATTGGAAGGTAACGGTCGCTTCCAGGGCTTGTCAATCGCATTCCGGCTGCGCAGGCGCGCCGGTGATCCCGTATGATCCACTGTAGGTGTGATGCGGCCTCCCAACACTGGCATACCTGGGTGGCCGAAGGAGATCGGTGCGGGTAAGCTCTTGACTGTGACGCGCTGGTGCTGCAGGCTTCTGGTCTGCCTGGTAGTCGTCCTGTGTAGCTGCTGCAGCCAGCGAGGGGGTGTGCGTGCCGGCGGAGGCCCATCCTACGATATTTCGGGCATCGAACTGCTCGTTCAGACCGGCGACCCACAAATCGACCTCGCGGAGCGCTACGCCCTGGCGGTGCTCGGCGCGAACTATACCGGCGACGCACACGTCGCTGCCGCGAATTACTACGACATGCCGTGGATCCGCGACAGCTTCGCCTGGGGAATGATCCCCTCCCTGCGTGACACGAGTGTTAGCTCCTACTCCTCCTCCGAGATTGCCTACTGGCTCGATCGCCAGCAGCCTTTTGGCGGTTGGATCACCGCGAAGCTTTCCGGCTACTTCGACGAAACGCCAATTCTCATCAGTTCCGTGCTTGATGCCTACGACGTTACCGGCAATATCGGACTGGTGCGTTCATCGCTTGCTCGGCTCGAGCGCGGCTGGCGATGGTTGGCGGCCGGATACATCAGGCCCGCCAAGGGAAGCGCATGGCTATTGTTCGCCACGGTGCCCCCGCACGTGGCCGCGGATTGGGCGGACCAAGTAGGCCGCACCGGGTACGCTACGCAGGTTGAGGCTCTATGGTACTGGGCCACACGCAGTCTGGGGATTCTGGAAGGGCTCACCGGCCACGCGCCACAGGCTGCGTACTATGCGGATTTTGCTGCACACATCCGTTCGGATATCAACACCGTGCTGTGGACGACCAGCGCGCCCTACACGCTCGACGCGCCGGCGGTGGGCGCTTTCGGTCACTACCGGTCCTGGCTCGGCCCACGCGACTACTTTGAGCTCGACAGCAATCTGCTCTGTGTGGTCTACGGGATTGCCGGCCCCGCCCAAACGCGAAGCATTCTGCAGTTCGTGCGCGCCCATGGAGCGTACCTCCTGGGCTTGGGGACCCCGGACGGTGTGCCGGCCAAGGTGGTTTATGGCGACTATTCCCCCCTGGACTACGCATCCAAGCACGATCGCCTTGGCCCGGGCCAGTACCAGAACGGCTCCTGGCCAACCGTGGGCGCGCTCGCCGCCATGGCCTTTGCTCAGTCAGGCGACACCGGTGAGGCTCGCGCGATCCTGCAGCAGCTCAGTGGAGCAGTCGACCGCTACGACGATTTGCGGGAATGGTACACCCAGGATGGCACGCCACAGGGGGCGCCTTCGTTTCAATGGGCTGCACGCATGTTTCTCGTGGCGCTCTACCAGGCATACCTTGGTGTTGAGAGCTGCACCAGTCTGCAAGGCGGGGCGACCCTTACCGACCTTCGCTTGCGCGCGCCGCTTGGAGCCGGAACCGCCGATGTGGCGTTTCTTGGCCGGCGAATCCACGTCGTGGTCAAGGGGCACGGTCCTACGGTCCGTTTGACCGTTGCCGGCAAGACGCTGGCAAGCCGTGTTGTGCCCGGTGCCTTGCTCTGCTCCGGCTGCAGCCTCCGGGCTAACTGGCAATAATGGTGGACTCAGCATTGCACCAAAGGCCTCATCCAGGCGCTCCCGGTGCGTGGTACTATAGCGCCATGGATTCAATAGACGAAGTACTCACGCGTGGCGTTACGGACGTCGTGGTGCGCGAAAATCTCGAACGACGCTTGCGCGCGGGCGAGAAGCTGCGGGTGAAACTGGGCATCGATCCCACGGGCTCGCAACTACACATTGGCCGCGCGGTGCCGCTGCTCAAGTTGCGCCAGTTTCAGCGGCTTGGGCACACGATTTGCCTGTTGATCGGCGATTTCACGGGCCAAATTGGCGACGCGTCGGACAAGTCTGCTGCTCGGCGCATGCTCAGCGCGGACGAAGTGCAGTCAAATATGGTGCGCTACCGCGAGCAGATCGGACGCATTCTCGATCTGGATGCCGTGGAGTTCAGTCATAACAGTGTCTGGCTGAGCAAGCTAGTGTTCAAAGACGTCGTGCTGCTGGCTTCGAACTTCACCGTGGCGCAGATGCTCGAACGCGAGAACTTCAGTCTTCGTTATGCCGAGGGGAAACCCATCGGTTTGCACGAGTTCTTCTACCCGTTGATGCAAGGGTACGACTCCGTTGCGCTGCGAACTGATCTGGAGATCGGTGGCACCGACCAGCTCTTCAATCTGATGGCCGGACGGCCCATTCAGCGCATGCATGGCCAGCCTCCGCAGGACATCATGACCCTCAACATGATCTGGGGGCTCGATGGCCGCAAGATGAGCACGAGCGACGGGAACACCATCTTGATTGAGGAGCCGCCGATAGACATGTACGGCAAGATCATGTCCATGTCTGACCAGCACCTGGTGCCCTACTTCGAGGTAGCCACCGAGGTGCCCATGGACGAGGTCGCTGAGATCTCTCGCGAGCTCGCCGCCGGCTGCAACCCCATCAACATCAAGAAGAAGCTGGCGTACGAGGTGACGCGACTGTATCACGGTGATGCGGGCGCACAGGCCGGTCAACGAATCTTTGAAGAATTGCATCAAGCAAAGGGCGATTTGTCGGATGACGATTGGCCTGAAGTCAGCGTCACGGGTGCGTGGCCACGTAAGGCGAGCGCGCTTTTTGTGGAGGCCGGCCTGGCCGCGAGCAACGGCGAAGCGCGCCGAATCATCCAGCAAGGCGGTCTGGAGATCGAAGGGGCCAAGGTCGTCGATGCCGGTGCTTCGGTCATTCCGGTCAGTGGCATGCGCTTGCGGCGTGGGAAGAACAAGTTGGCCCGTTTGCGTGTCGTGTGAGGATGAGGCGTATGTGTTCGCCAGAACCTAGCTGGTGTTTGCCGCGGGTCGTGGTGCCCGCGTGGCGAAGGCCCTGACATGGCTGTCTTTCTCGGCATGTTAGGACTGCTTCTCGGCTTGCTGGTGATGCTGGCCGGTGCCGTCACCTACAATCACGGCCTGCCTGAGGGCGTGGAGTTGCCGCCGGGACAGGCCGACCCGCAGGGAAACCTGGCGCATCTCGTGGGCCAGGAGGCGCTCGGCTTCGGCGTGGCGCTTCTGGCATTCGACGTCGTGTTCAAGCTGGCGGGCCGGCCGTTTCTGTACCCAGGTATACTCCTTCTGGTCGTGGCGTTCTTCGCCTGGCTGCGCTCGCGAGCCGCCCAGAGCGATCGCTGATTGTCGTGGCACGTGCATGCTCCGGCGGATCCCCGCGTCACGTTGCTGTAGTCAGAGAGGCGGGCCATGCCAGAAAGTAGTGCCGGCCTAGGCCCCTTGGTCTACCGCAACTTCTGTGAGATGTGGCGAGTGGTCAGCGCGCATGCCGACGGCAATACCGCCTTTGAGGTGCGCCAACGACCGGATCTGCTGCTGATCAAGTCGAGCCTGACTCCGAGAGTGCCGCACATGGTCTTGGATCCGCGAATGGCGCCGGGCAATGAGCGCGCCTGGACCGCGGCGCTTGTGGAGGAATGGGCGGGCAACACCGTGTCGCTGATGGTAATGATTCCTCCGGGCACTGAACGTGGGGAGCTTGCACGCGCCCTTGGCCGCTGGGGCTTCGCGCGTGCCACCAGGCCCTCGATTGCGATGGCGCGATTTTCCGGCAGCACGCGCGAGCACCGCGAGGATGCGGATATCGAGCTGGCTACCGGTGAGGACGACCTCGCTGAAGCGCGCCGGCTGCTCGCCACCATTTTCGATCTGCCTGAGCATGTGTTCGCCTACTACACGCCACAACCGCTGGTGCGTACCTACATGCTGAGAGAGCGTGGCATTGGTGTTGCGGCTGCATGTCTCTGCCCGTTCGCCGGCGCCGCCGGCGTGTACAGCGTGGGAGTTTTGCCGGCGGTCCGGGGCAAGGGCTACGCGCAGCGCCTGGTGCTCCAGTTGCTGAGTGACGCAGCAGACCTCGGGCTGAACACAGCGGTGCTCTCGTGTGAGCGCCACTACGTGCCACTCTACCGCCGGTTGGGCTTCTCGGTGTGCTGCGAGCTGATGACGTATTGGATGGAAGCGCTATAACGGTATCGGACAATACATCCAGCTTCCGGCCAGTGTGCTACGCTATTCGGCGGCGCAAGACAGCGCACGTCCTGTCGAAGGTGCCAGTGGGTTGCAAGGTGGTTTGGATGCCGTTCGGGTGGCCGGGCTGCATCCCGATGACCACTGGCACAGCCACAGCGCCTACTGTGCGGCAGTGACAGCGCGCATGAGACGTGACCCAGTAAGTTGGCCGGCATTCGGCATTGGCGCAAGACAATGATCTCGGACAAGACGCTCAGAACGCTTGAATTCGATAGGGTGCTCCAGCAGCTGGCCGGCTACACCAGTTTCTCGCTGAGCCGGGAGCTCGTGGAGGCCACCTCGCCGTCGACCGATGTCGACGAGGTGCGCGATCTGCAGGCACAGGTAGCAGAGGCCAACCATCTGCTCGAAGGTCGTGCCGACATCTCGGTCGGTGGTGCACATGACATTCGGCCCGACGTTACGCGGGCAGCGCTGGGCGGTGCCCTGGAACCGAGCCGTCTGCTAGACGTGCTCAGCACGCTGGAATGCGCTGAGCGCGTTCGGGGCGGAATCGCACGGCTTGGCGTCGAAGAGTACCCGTGGCTGAGCCAGGTCCGCACGCGTGTCGGCTCGTTTCGCGACGTCGCGTCGCTCATCGCTCAAACGGTCAGCCCCCAGGGCGAGATTCTGGACTCAGCCAGCCCCGCGCTGGGCAAGATTCGTGCCGATCTGCGTGTAGCGTACCAGCGCTTGATGGACAAGCTGCAGAGCATTCTCAGCTCACAGACGTACCGCGCGGCAATTCAGGAACCCATCATCACGGTTCGTAATGGGCGCTACGTCATCCCTGTGCGCTCCGACTCACGTGGGGTCATTCGTGGCGCGGTCCACGATCATTCAGCCAGCGGCGCGACCGTGTATGTGGAGCCTTTCATCACCAGTGAGCTGAACAACCGCTGGCGCGAGCTTCAACTCCAGGAGCAAGAGGAGATCGAGCGGATTCTACTGTTCATATCTGAGCGCATCGCGGCGCAGGCCCCATCGATGCTCGAGACCGTCGCGGCGCTGGGCGATCTGGATGTAGCGCTCGCCAAGGCGCGACACGGCCAGGCGTGGAGATCTTCCCTGCCGGCGGTCGGCGTAAGCGGCATCATGAATCTCCTGAATGCTCGCCATCCTCTGCTCAAGGGACACGTCATGCCGATAAGCGTCCGTCTGGGCGACGAGTTTCGACAGCTGCTGATTACCGGTCCCAACACGGGCGGCAAGACGGTTGCCTTGAAGACGGTTGGGCTGCTCACGATTATGGCCCAGTGCGGCATGCCCATCCCGGCGGATCCCGGCTCCAGGGTTGCGGTGTTCGACGGCATTTTCGCCGACATTGGTGATGAGCAGAGCATTGAGCAGAGCCTCAGTACGTTCAGCAGCCACCTCACCAACATCGTGCATATTCTTAGAGATTTGACTGAGCGTTCGCTCATTCTGCTGGACGAGCTTGGCGCGGGCACCGACCCGGCCGAAGGGTCGGCCTTGGCGCGATCGCTGTTGACTCACTTGCTGCAGACCCCGGCACGGGTGATGGCTACGACCCACTACAGCGAGCTCAAGGCGTTTGCTTCCAATACGGATGGTGTGGAGAATGCCAGTGTGGAGTTCGATGTCGAAACGTTGACGCCGACGTTCCGGCTGAGCATTGGCTTGCCGGGCCGTAGCAACGCGCTGGCCATAGCGTCGCGCCTGGGGCTGAGCGACGAGATCATCGCGGGCTCGCAACAGTTCATGAGTGCCGAGGCGGCCCGCGTCGAAGCGATGCTGGCGCAGATCGCACACGACCGCGAAGCGGCTGCCGAGCTATTTGCCGCGGCAGCCGCAGCCCAGCGCCACGCGATCGATCATGCGGCGAAACTCGAACATGCGGTAGACGACATTCTGCGTGAGCGTGAGGCCATTCTCCAGGCGGCGCGCAGCGAAGCCGAGGCGAGCATTGAGGACTTGCGGCGCGAGCTGGACAAAGCCGAGGCTAGCTTGCGACTGAGCAGCACCGCTGAGGGAGCGACCAAGGCCGCCTTGTCGGTACTGCGTGAAGGCATCGACCGGGTGGTTGAGAAGCAGGCAGCGCTGCTTGTCGAGCCGCCAAAGATTGAGCGGCCTCCCAAGGCCGCTCCCTCCAAGCCGAGACTGGACGACGGAGCGATTGGAGTTGGCGACCAGGTGACGGTGCTGCGCACAGGCCAGGAAGGGATTGTCACCGCCGTGCCGCCGGGGCGCAGCGAGCTCGAAGTGCAGATTGGGCCGTTCAAGACCCGTGTCAAGCTCAAGGACGTCCGGCTGGTGGCTCGCAGCGAGGACCTTGCGGAGGCGTCCTCTGGCTTCGTGGGCACTCGCATCGTGCGTAGTGGAGCGCCCGCGCCAAGCGTGGAGTTCGACATGCGTGGGTGGCGGGCAGACACCGTGGTGCCCGAGCTCGAGCGGTACCTCAATGACGCGTACATGTCGAATCTGCCATTCGTGCGCATCATTCACGGCAAAGGCACCGGAGCACTGCGGCAGATCGTGCGCGAAGAGCTGGCCACGAATCCACTGGTTAGCGCGTTCAAGCCTGCTGAGGCGCGCGAGGGCGGCGAGGGAGTGACGATTGCGCAGCTGGCGGTTTAGCCCTACTGGAGGAGCAGCTCGAAGTTAGGCTGCTCACGCTCGCCGGTGATGCGCTTGACAAGCTTGCCGGTCAGGCCGGCGACGTCATCGCCGAAGATCGCGGCAAGCGTCGATCCCGATCCCAGGCCCAAGACGACGCCAACAATCATGCCAATGAGAAAAGGCTTTCGCATCGAGGGGACTTTCTCGCTCACCGCAACTTGCCAATCATCCGAACACTATTGCAGTCTTACAACGATCTGGGCCTGCTCCCAAAGCTGTTCGAGTCGATAGTATGCGCGCTGCTCAGCAGCCATGATATGCATGATGACGTCGCCATAGTCAAGCAGGACCCACCCATCGTCCGGGCTGCCCTCACGCTTGTACGGTGGCACGTCAACTGCGTCGAGAGCCTCCTCAACTGCTTCGGCGATGGCTCGGATCTGGCGGTCGGCCGCGGCCGAGCAAATCACAAAATAGTCGGCCAAACTGGAAATCCGCCGGACATCCAGCAATACGATGTCCTGTGCCTTCTTATCAGAGGCGGCATCCGTCATGCGCCGCGCCGTCTCGAGCGCGGATATGGTCCCGTGTGCTGGAGACTCTACTGCTTGTCCTCTATCTTCCGTCATGACGATGATTGTACCACCGGGCCTACTTCCCATGAACGCGTGTCGTGGGCAGCTTGCGCTGTCATCCCCTGAAGGTCGCACCCACCCGATGCTCGAGGGTCTTGCGAATGCGGTACATCGTCTTGTCTAGTTCCTCCTCGCTCAGGGCATGGTCGCCGGACTGAATACCGAGCGCGAGCGCAAGGCTCTTCTTCCCGGGAGGTATTTGATCCCCGCGGTAGATATCGAACAACACTACCTCGGCCAAGAGCCCCTTTGCGGCTCGCTGGACCTCCTTGAGCACGCTGGCCGCGGGTTTCGCATCGTCCACCACGACGGCTAGGTCTCGTCGAGCCAACGCCTGCCGCGGGTAGTCTACAAACGCGCGCTGCACTGTGCAGGCATTGGCAAGCGCATCGAAGTCCATCTCGGCAATGTACGCGCGTCTTGTGCCAAGGTCCCAGCGCTCGGCAATAACGGGATGCAGCTCACCCAGGAAACCAAGCGCATTCCCACCGACTGTGATTGCCGCCGAGCGGCCTGGATGAAGCAATGGGTGCGCCTGCGGCACAACGGCCCAGTCCGCAACGCCCAGGCGCGCCAGCAGGGTCTCGATGATGCCCTTTCCATCGAAGAAGTCGAAACTGCCGGGAGCGTAGCCCCAAGATGCCTCGTAGCGACTGCCGGCCATGGCGAGGGCGAGCGTGCGCCGCTCTACGGGAAGGCGTCCTTCGCACCCGAAGGCGCAGAAGTCCAGCTCGAAGAAGGCAATCCGCCCCTCGCCCAGGCGTAGCGCGTTGCGCACCGCTTCCAGCAAGCTCGGTAACAGCGTCGGCCGCAGAATCTCGCGATCCGGCGATAAGGGGTTGATCACACGAACAGGGAGAAACGTACTGCCGTTGGCGGCAATCGCCGCAGCGTTTGGGACGACAGCTGCCAACCATGGCTCGGTCGCACCGTCCGGCCGCAGCATCTCGAGGAGCCGCTGGCTGCTCAGACCGGAGCTGCATGCCTCATCCACGCCTGCGCTAAGAAGCAGGGCGCGTGCAGGCTCGACCTGCGCCAGGCCGGGCGAGAGCGGGCGTGGGGGGACGCTGCCGCGCAACAAGGTCTCGGGAATGGCATCGTAGCCGGCGATTCTCGCGACTTCCTCCACGAGGTCCGCGCCTTCTACGACGTCCGCGCGCCACCACGGGACCGTAACGCCTAGCGCCTTTCCATCGGGGTCAGCCACGATGAACTGCAGCGATCGCAGTTGCGCCACGATCGTTTCGGTGCTCCAGGTGACGCCAAGCAGTCGCTCGACGTCGCCCAGGTCGAACTCGATGGCGCGTGGCGCCGGGTCGGGTATGCCCGTGTAGAACACATCCCCTACGACGGTACCGCCGGCCAGCTCCGCCATCAGCATGGCGGCTCTTCTCGCGGCCTTGCCTGCCAACTCCACGGGCAGACCCTTCTCGAAGCGGGAAGAGGCTTCGGAACGGAGACCGAGCGCAACGCTGGTGCGCCTGATGTTGGCAGGGTTGAATGTAGCGGCTTCCAGCAAGATGTTTGTCGTCTTCGAGCTCACCTCAGTATCGAGCCCGCCCATGACGCCGGCTAGACCGACCGGACGCTCGTCATCGCAGATCAGCAGCATGTCACTCGTAAGCGTGCGGGCGACGCCGTCCAGCGTCGTAAGCCGCTCGCCCGGGTGAGCCCTGCGCACGCGGAGGCTGGGTCCTGACAGCGTGTCCAAATCGTAGGCGTGCAGCGGCTGCCCCAGCTCCAGCATGACGTAGTTCGTGATGTCGACGACATTGTTGATTGCTCGCACGCCTGCCGACAGCAGACGGTCGACCAGCCACTTCGGGGAGTCGCCTATCCTGATGCCAGCTACTACGCAGGCGGAGATCCTGCTGCACAGATCGGAATCTTCGATGGCCAGTGCGACGTCGGGCTGCTGCCGGCCCTCGCCAAAGCTAGCGGGTGGCTGGGGCAGCGGTTGCAAGTGCGCCCCTGTAATGGCGGCCACCTCGCGGGCCATGCCATAAATCGACAGGCAGTCGGGACGATTCGAGGTGATCTCGAGCTCAAGCACCCATTCACCCAAGAACTCCGACAGCGGCTCACCGAGGCGGCCGAGGGCTCGGTCGAGCGGGCCAAGTACGGCCTCGTCGAGAATCAGGATGCCGTCGTGATTGTCATTGAGCCCAAGCTCTCGACCGGAGCACACCATGCCCTCGGAGCGAATGCCGCGGAGCATCTTGCCTTCAAGTGGTTTGTCCTGGCCGGGCAAGCGCTTGCCGACGCCGATGAAGGGCACGAGAGCGCCCTCGAATAGGTTTGGCGCGCCGGTGACGACCGTCTGTGACCGGCTGCCGAGGTCCACGGTGGCCAGCCACAAGCTATCCGCGTTGGGGTGGCGCTCGAGCTGGGCGATACGGCCCAATAGCACGTCGTCAAAGCGGCTGCCGGCATTTTCGACGCGTTCAACCAGCGATCCGCTCATCGTGAGGCGCTCAGCAAGCTGGGTCGGGCTGAGCTCGACTGGGACGTATGATTCGAGCCAACGTAACGGTAGTTTCATAACTCAAATAACCTACAAGCTAGGCGAATTGCCGCAGGAAGCGCGGGTCATTGGCGCTGAGCAGGCGTATGTCGTTGATCCCGTAGCGCATCATAGTGATGCGCTCGGGACCCATGCCGAAGGCGAAGCCGCTGTAGACTGCCGGATCGTAGTCCATGAAGCGAAGCACCTGCGGATGGACCATGCCCGCGCCGCTTATTTCCAGCCAGCCTTCATACTTGCACGTGCGGCAGCCACGCCCCCCGCAAACCAGGCAGGAGAAATCGAATTCGGCGCTCGGCTCGGTGAATTGGAAGTGATGGGGGCGGAAGCGCACCTTGCAGCCCAGGATCTGCTGGGCGAAGTTTGCGAGCACGCCTTTGAGGTCGCTGAACGTCACATTGGTATCGACGGCGAGCCCTTCGACCTGCCAAAATGCGCTGAGATGCGACGCATCTTCCTGGTCGCGTCGAAACACCCGGCCCGGCACGATGACACGAACCGGAGGGCGCTGGCTGAGCATCACCCTTGCCTGGACGGGCGAGGTGTGCGTGCGCAACAGAATGCCTCCGGGCACGTCCACATAGAACGTATCCATCGTGTCGCGCGAGGGGTGGTCGGCAGGGATGTTGAGCAACTCGAAGTTGTAACGGTCCCACTCGACCTGGGGTCCTTCCGCGACTGAGAAACCCATTGAGCCGAAGATACGCGTTATGTCCTGGAGCGTTCGAAATAGAGGGTGCGCGATACCGACCAGTGGACGACGTCCGGGGAGCGTGACATCGACAGCTTCCGCGGCTAGGTCGCTGGCCACTGCGGCCTGACGAAGTTCTGCAAGCTTCTGCTGAAACGCGGCCTCGAGTGCTTGCATGGTTTCGTTCACGGCCATGCCGGCAAGAGGGCGCTCCGCCGGTTCGAGCGATCCTAAGCCCTTGGACGCAACCCTGACTGCGCCCTTCGTGCCCAAATAGCGAATACGCCATTCTTCGAGCGCTGCAAGATCGCCGGCAGATGCGACTTCACGTTCTGCTCGGGCGCGCAGATCTCGCAGGGTCGAGACCAAGCTGTGTTCTCCAATCACCGCGACTGCCCTCCATGAGAAATGGCCTCCGGCAACGGCCGGATGGCCGGAACGATTTCGACCGCGAGTGGTTCACTATCGGCCGGCATCAACGTGTGCCGCCTGAGACTGTGTCAGTCGCCGAACCATGTGCGGTGATAGTAACTTCAGGGCGGTCCGTGCGCGCCAGTCCTAGACTGCGCGCCAGATCTTGCTGGTTGAGCGCGAGGCACAGCCGCGCGTAGGAATCGACAAACAGTATCGCCTCGCCAACTGATGCGTCGCCGAAGGTGCGCACTACGCGGGCTTCCACGGACCTGTCGGCGAGCATTGCGCGCACGTGGTTCACGGCGCCCAATTCGGAGAGAAGCCCGGCGGGCGCCGCAAGGGCCAGGCTGCCGAATTCATTGATGCCCACGACCTTCGTGCGCAGCATGCCGCCTGCGACGCTGCTCTGAGGCTCATCGAGCTGGACCAACGATGCAACGTCGACGTTTGGACCGAGCAGGTGCATGGTGACCCCATGCGACACGTGCGCCGCCGCAGGGCAGAAGATATCGCGCGCGTGAAACGTGTGGGAAACCGGGTGATGGTGGAAGGCAGGGTTGGCGAGCTCTACCACGCCGACGACACCTCCCAGCATCTCGGCAGCTGCAAGGAGTAGACCATTGTCCGGGCCTATCAGCACGTCCCCCCGTGCAGCCTCAATGGCGATCGCGCGGCGGGACGTACCGACCGACGGATCGACCACGGCGACATGCACGCAAGGGGGGAAGTGCGGAACGGCAGAGCGCAGCATCCAAGAGCCGGACACGACGTCGAAGGGCGGAACGCTGTGCGAGATATCAACTACGATTGTCTTTGGGCTGATACCCGCCATGACACCCTTGCATTGGCCGACGGAAATATCGGACGTGCCGAAGTCAGTCAGGAACGAGATGATGGCATCCACTACTCTGTGCCTGCCTAAAACTCATTGTTGGTAACAAAAAAGCCGGACCCTCGCTGGGGCGAAGCCGGCTACGCTGCGTCGCGGTACCACCCAGATTCGCGGGAGCCATGCCAAAGCACGCCTCGCCGCCTCTGAACCGGGTAACGGCCGGGGCCGCGGCACTCTACGGGCAAGGCCCTTCAAATGCCGGCTCAGGAGCGAAAGCAGCGTGCCGGGCTTTGTCCGAGCGCTTGCAGCCCATGGCGCCCGATCTCTTCAGACGGTTTCCGGCGGCTACGATCTCCGTCGCAGCGTATGCAGACAATGTAGCAGATTTGCACGGCGCCATACCCTCAACTACACTCGATATTGCGATCGGCACGGTGCGCAAGGGCCCTTAGCTCAGTGGTTAGAGCTCCCGACTCATAATCGGTTGGTCCTGGGTTCGATCCCCAGAGGGCCCACCAGAGTAGACGAAGCCCGTACAGAGCCAGTAGATGGCCCAAAACGGGGCACGTTGCTATATTGTTGCTAGTCGCAGAGTG
>Ga0187876_1001324_pt1 | contig 21348 bp, 10 predicted proteins | sample June2016WEW_17_4_FD_133000 | JGI IMG/M metagenome (GOLD analysis project Ga0187876, IMG submission 133000) | Peatland microbial communities from SPRUCE experiment site at the Marcell Experimental Forest, Minnesota, USA - June2016WEW_17_40 | ecosystem: Environmental > Terrestrial > Soil >...
CCCGTGCAGTACGCCGACGACGTCGCCCGCGACATGGTCGAGGACTTCCTCACCGCCAACGCGACCCCCGCGCCCCTGCCCGCCTAACGCCCGCCGCCACGCCGCGCACTGCTGCCCCTAGCGGCAACACGAGAAGGGACGGCCCGACTGTCGTCGGGCCGTCCCTTCTCGCGTGGCTGCAAGTCTCTACCCGGATCATGTGTTGACGTCGTCCATCGATTGCTATGGTACAGGTGTCGCAGACCCTTGACAGACGCCCGTAATACTGGTAGCGTGCAGTTAATTCAGCCGTTGAACTAATTCTGCAGGTCAGGCGACTGGCTCGATGTGCGCGAGGAGTCAGGACGGTGGGCAGCCGCCGGCGCCACCTGGGAAAGTCATGACCGAGGGGAGCAAATGTATACAATTGGCATCGACTTCGGCACGGAATCAGGTCGAGCACTGCTCGTCGATTCACGCAATGGGCGCGAGGTGGCGACCGCCGTCCACCGCTACCGGAATGGGGTCATCGACCATCACCTTCCCGGAAGCAGCAACCCTTTACCGCCCGACTGGGCCTTGCAGGACCCGCAGGATTACCTGGATGTCTTCTCTGAGACCATTCCCGCCGTATTGGAGCAAAGCGGTATTCCTGCGGATGAGGTAGTTGGCATCGGCATCGACTTCACGGCATGCACCATGCTCCCTGTCAGGCGCGATGGCACGCCGCTGTGCATGCTCGAGCCCTGGCGTGACCAGCCGCACGCCTGGGTCAAACTCTGGAAACACCACGCGGCGCAGCGTCAGGCGGATCGCATTAACGAGGTGGCCCGCAGCCGCGCCGAGCACTGGCTGGAGCGCTACGGCGGCAAGATTTCGTCGGAGTGGTTCTTCAGCAAGTCCCTGCAGATCCTCGAGGAGGCGCCAGAAGTCTATGCGGCCGCGGATCGACTGATCGAAGCCGCCGACTGGGTGGTGTGGCAGCTCACCGGCGTCGAGACCCGCAATGCCTGCACCGCGGGCTACAAGGCCATCGTGCAGGATGGGACGTTCCCCTCACGCGACTACTTCGCGGCGCTCAATCCGGCGTTTGCGGATGTCGTCGATACCCGCATGAGCCGGCAGTTCGCCCAGCTGGGCGATCGCGCCGGTGGCCTCACCGAGGCAATGGCAGCGAAGACGGGTCTCCGATCGGGAACCGCCGTTGCCGTGGCCAATGTGGATGCGCACGTCACTGCGCCGGCCGTCAGAATGACGGAACCAGGCCGCCTCCTCATGATCATGGGCACGTCGACCTGCCACATGCTGCTGAGCGCTGAGCAGCACGCCGTCGAGGGTATGTGCGGGGTGGTGCGCGACGGCATCATCCCCGGCTGCTACGGCTATGAGGCGGGGCAGAGCGGGGTCGGCGACATCTTTGCCTGGTTCATCGACCACGCCGTGCCCGCGGCCTATCGAGACGCCGCGGCCAACGCTGGTGTCGATCTGCACAAGTACCTGGAAACCGAAGCCGCCCGGTTCAAGCCCGGCGAATCCGGCCTGCTGGCACTCGACTGGTGGAATGGCAACCGGTCCACGCTCGTGGACGCGGATCTCACCGGGCTCTTGCTCGGGGCGACGCTGGCGACCCGCGCGCCAGAGATCTATCGCGCCCTCATCGAGGCAACCGCCTTCGGCACGCGCACCATCGTGGAAGCCTTCGAGGCGCAGGGCATCGCGATCGATGCCCTGATCGCCGCCGGCGGCCTGCCGGAGAAGAACGCCCTCCTTGTGCAGATCTATGCCGACGTGACCGGCAAGCCCATCTACCTGGCCGGATCGCCACAGGGCCCGGCGCTCGGCTCGGCGATGCACGCCGCCGTCGCCGCGCGCCTCTATCCCAACATCAATGCCGCGGCCACGGCTATGGGCAAGCTGAAGGATCATCCCATCCGACCTCTGCCGCAGAACCAGGCGATCTACGAGCAGCTCTATGCCGAGTACAAGCTGCTCTACGACTACTTTGGACGCGGGGCCAACGACGTGATGAAGCGGCTGAAGCACATCAAGCGCGAGCAGCGTGGAGGATAAATCAGTGATGCTCGAGGCACTGCGCGAGGAAGTCTATGCGCTCAATTTGGAGCTGCCCAAGCAGGGCCTGGTGGCCTGGACGCAGGGCAACGTCAGCGCCCGCGATGCCGAGACGGGCCTGATCGTGATTAAGCCCAGCGGCGTCCGGTTCGAGCACCTGACGCCCCAAAGCATGGTAGTCGTCGACCCACTGGGCAAGGTAGTTGATGGGCAGCACAAGCCCTCGTCCGACACCGCCTCACACTGCTACGTTTACCGGCAGATGCCTGAGCTGCGCGGCATCGTGCACACGCACTCGCGCTACGCCACGGCGTTCGCGGCACTGGGCCAGCCGATTCCCTGCTTCCTGACCGGGATGGCAGACGAGTTTGGAGGCGATATCCCCTGCGGCGGCTTCGCCCTCATCGGCGGCGAGGAGATCGGCGAGCTGGTCGTGCAGTGCCTCAAAGGTTCGCGGAGTCCCGCCGTGATCCTGCAAAACCATGGCGTGTTCACGGTGGGCCAATCGGCGGAAGCAGCGGTAAAGGCTGCGGTGCTAGCTGAGGACTCGGCCGCTACCGCATGGGCAGCATTGCAACTGACGCACATAGGCCCCCCGATTCCCATTGCCCAGGACGATCTCGATCGCCTGCATTACCGCTATACGCATGTGTACGGCCAGTAGCACGAGTGCATGGAAGGTGTTGGATGATGGTGGATCTCGGCGAGTATGAAGTCTGGTTTGTGACGGGAAGCCAGCATCTGTATGGCGACGATGTACTGAAGCAGGTTGCCGACCATGCAGCAGCAATTGCGCACGGGCTGGGGCGAGCAAGGGAGATCCCCGTCAAGGTCATCTGCAAGCCCGTAGTCACGACTCCCACAGCTATTCGCGACGTCTGCGTGGAAGCCAATGTCGCGTCGAGGTGCGTCGGGCTGATCACCTGGATGCACACGTTCTCGCCGGCCAAGATGTGGATTGCCGGGCTCACCGCGCTGCAGAAGCCGTTCTTGCATCTGCATACGCAGTACAATCGAGACCTGCCCTGGTCCGATATTGACATGGACTTCATGAACCTCAATCAATCGGCCCACGGCGATCGGGAGTTTGGCTTCATCGGCAGCCGGCTCCGCCTGAACCGCAAGGTCGTCGTCGGTCACTGGCAGGACGAAGAGGTGCAGCGACAGGTTGGGGTATGGCTGCGGGCGGCCTGCGCTTGGCTCGACTGGCAAGGGGCCAAGGTAGCCCGATTCGGCGACAACATGCGCGAAGTCGCAGTCACCGAAGGCGATAAAGTTGCCGCCCAAGTGCGTCTTGGCTACTCCGTTAATGGCTATGGAATAGGCGAGCTCGTGCGTGTCGTCGATGAGGTGACCGATGCCGAGGTCGACCGGCTGGTAGCGGTCTATGACGACCAGTATGACGTCGCCGAGCCTGCGCGCCGCGGTGGCAGCAAGCGGGAGGCGTTGCGGGACGCTGCGCGGATCGAGCTGGGGCTACGGGCGTTCCTGGAGGCTGGAGGGTTCAAGGCGTTCACCACCACGTTTGAAGACTTGCATGGCCTGCCCCAGCTTCCTGGGCTCGCCGTGCAACGTCTCATGCACGAGGGCTACGGCTTTGGCGCCGAAGGCGACTGGAAGACCGCGGCGCTCGTGCGCGCGCTCAAAGTCATGGGCGCGGGCCTGGCGGGCGGCACGTCCTTCATGGAAGACTACACGTATGACCTAGGGTCCGGTGGCAAGGTGCTGGGTGCGCACATGCTCGAAGTCTGCGAATCGATTGCCGAAGCGCGGCCATCCCTTGAGGTTCATCCACTCGGTATCGGTGGCAAGGCGGACCCTGCGCGATTGGTCTTCGGTGTACGCAGCGGTCCGGCCCTCAATGCCACCATCCTGGACCTCGGGAACCGGTTCCGCATGCTGGTGAACGACGTCGAGGTAGTGTCACCGGACGCGCCCCTTACCAAGCTGCCTGTAGCGCACGCCGTTTGGGTGCCGCAGCCCAATCTTCAGATTGCGGCAGCTGCGTGGATTTATGCCGGCGGCGCCCATCACACCGCGTTCAGCCAGGTGCTTGCTTCTGAGCACCTAGAGGACTTTTCCGAAATTGCCGGCATCGAGTTCTTAGTCATTGATAAAGACACGCGACTGGCAGCATTCAAGAAAGAGCTTCGCTGGAACGACCTGTACTACCACATGGCGCACGGACGGCTGGGCTAGCTTTATCACAGCAGGAGAAACACCGGCCAAGATTGTGTCAGCTTCGTCGCACGCATTTTCTCAGCGCGTACTATGAGTGCGGCCACGCGTTCTTGCGGTCAGAGCACCAACGGACCTGCCCGATCCGTGCACAGCGCATAGCCATCGCCCGACCTGCAGGCGACTCCGATCTCCACGGTCCGCCGGCCCAGCCCCGTCGGGCTCAACACCAACGGTTCAGCCGTCCACTGAGCAGCCTCGACCGTGAACCCAGCATAGCAACCAGGCATTAGAATCGCGTGAGCCGCTATCGAGGCTATTTGTCGCGATGAGGTCGGTAGGCCCGCGCGTGTGCAACCCGAATGCTCCGACGGTCAGGCACTGACTGGCCGTAGGCGCCGATTGCATGAGCGGCATCATCGTGGCCAGTTGGGCGGGCACAACCACCTGGCACAACCACTCCTCGGGCACGAAACACTCCGGCTGGCATAACCTGCCAGAGAATGATAGGATTGCCTGCCGGGGTCGATAGCGGCACAATCCTGGAAAGCATGGGCGGCGCCGGGCGTGCACGCCAATAGCCCGATCGAGGGGTGAGCTCCGAAAGCAGGGGGTGATTATGAAGGGCAGCTCGAACAAGGATGGTTTGTCGCGTCGATCGTGGCCTGCAGGGCTGTGCATCGTACTAGCGTTATGGCCGTGGGCGATTCCGGTACCATCCTGGCCGGCTCGGTCGGCAGTGCATCCTGAACCACCTCCTCACGGTGGGGCTCTCGGTCCTGTCGCCTCATCGGGCGGCGCCGTAGCCTCACCACGCGCGCTTGGGTCACGCCGAGGTCAGAGGCCTTGGTCGCCGGCGGCACCCGTGTGTCTGCAGCAACGGAGCCGGCGCGCTAGATCGCGGCCAGCGCGTCCGCGAATAGGAGTCGTGTCTCCCCCACGACGATGCGCCGGTGATTCAGCACGGGCGGCTGGACGAACGGCTGCAAGATCTCTGGAAAGCCATCCGGAAACATGCCCAGAGCCTGCAACATGGCCAGGACCACGGCGCCGGTACCATCAGCCCTGCCGCTCTCGAATTTCACGGCGAGACCCAAACCCAGGGAGGGCAGCGCCGCGCAGCGAAGTCCTTCCGCGCCGCCCTTGGCCACGCACCGACCGGGCAAGGCCTGCATAAGCACCGTATCGAACTGACCAGTGCCGGCCACGTACCACGGCTCCGCCGTCATTGCAGCACGGCTACGCCCCAGGGCCTGTCCTACCTCGCCCGGCAGGCTGCCAAGGTCGGCTATGCGCGCAAAGCACCGCGCTATGGCGCGCATCGGCAGGGCGAAGTTCGGCGCGCTGCAGCCATCGATGCCCGTCTGCACCGACCCCGCTGGAACACCAGCGCACTTGCAGACGATCTCGAGTATGTGGCGCTGTACGGGGTGATCGAACGCAAGATACGTCTCAACAGGCTCGCCAAGGGCTACGGTTGCCGCCAACATCCCCGCGTGCTTTCCCGAGCAATTGTTGTGCAGCGGCGTCGGCGTTTGGCCGGCAGCCGCGAGTCTGAAGCCCTCCGCATGAAGGAGCGGATGGACGCCACAGCCGAGCGATTCCGGACCGAGGCCTGCGCTGGCCAGCGTCGCCAGTGCCGAGCGCACGTGCCCCGGCTCACCTCGATGGGAGCCGCACGCCAGCGCGACGTTTGCGTCGTTCAGGCCGAAGCGTTCCACGGCTCCAGACAGCACGAGCGCGCAGGCCTGCATCGGCTTCGCGGCGGACCGGAGAAATGTCACATGGTCGGGATCTCCGGTCGACCAGTGGAGGGCGCCGGCAGCATCGGAGATGACACAGTGGCCGCGCTCGAGGCGTTCTACGACGCCATTGCGAGTCGTGGCAAGCAGTGGCACTGACACAGTAACTCCTTCCGGCACCGAAGCCGGTCCCGGTCAGTGTAGCGACTACACGGGTCTCCTGGGCAAAGCGCCCGTGCCGCCTTTGCAAGCGGAGGGGCCTGCCTACGTGGTGCCACGCGCGTCTGCCGGTCGCTAACACCGCCGCATGATCATGCACTTTCACGGTATCCGGGCAGCGGATACGTGAAGGGGCTGCCGACACTGTCGACTACCGCACACGAGGGGCGCAAGTCTCTTGCGGCGTCGGTTCTGGGTTGAAGACTGCGGGTCACGCTATGGGAAGCGTGAGGCCAAGGGCGTCTAGCTGCCCGTGTCCAGGCGCATAGGCCCGCTGGTTCTCCTGCACGTAGAACGCGAAGTCGCTCGCGCGCGCCTGCCGTGGATCCTGTCCGAACACAAGCGAAAAGGCCGAATACAGCGTCGGATTCCGCAGCGCAAAGTAGTGCGGCGTGCGGAGGAACAGCTCGAGATGGCCGGCCAGGAACTCCCCGTCGGTCTGGAAGACGTAGGGATGGCCGATCGGGGGGTCCGCATCGTCGCCGGCACGGCAGCGCCGGTAGCGCTGCGCTTCGAGGCGCTTGCCTGCCAGGAATCTCCTGCGCGCCTCCGGCAGGAACAGCGCACCGTCGGCGTGCCGCAGGCCCGGCAACAATCCACTGCCGACCTCGCCGCGGTGCCGCCGCGAACGCTGCCGACGAGAGGGCGTCACCGCATCCGGGTCCAACTCCGCGCAATCCAGCAGGTGGCCGAGTTCGTGGATGAAGGGGGACACGCCCGGCAGATCCGCGAAGTAGCCTTCGTAGAGGCGCGCGAGCACGAGCTGCAGCCGTTCGGTCGCCGGGTCGTAGTCGCCGCCGGCCACACCGCCGCCCTGTGCGAAGGCGCGGGGGGACGTGTAGAGCCAGATGTGCCGCGGCCTGGCGAGGAGCGCGGCCAGCAGGTCAGGGCGATAGAAGAAGAGCTCGACGAGCTGCCCGGCGACGAGGGCACGGACGTCCGCCGGTACCTGCTGAGAGTAGCCCTGCGCCTCCTCCCCCTGCAGATGGAGATCCAGTCCAGGGTGCAAGCCCACGCGCTGCACGTGCTGGTAGAACGCCGTGCGGCTGCCGGCATCGAGTGTGGCAACGAGCGGGAAGTAGCGATCGAGCAGCACCGTGCAGCCGGAGAGCCGGTAGAGCGCGGCGTCCACTGGCGTCGGGCAGGAGCCGGCCGTCAGGTGTTCGAATGCGGCGAGGCTCCCCAGCAGGTCGGCGATGGCAACCGTGCCCAGCGGCGTACCACAGTCCAGGTAGTCAGCCGGCACCGCCAGGAGCTTGCCAATCTGCAGCCCACCGGCCGGTAGTTGCGCCGCGTCGGCCGGGCGCGCAGGCATGCGCAGCTGCTGAGGCGACAAGCTGATGGTAGCTATGGCGGTCCTCGTCTGGGGTTGGTGCGACGGTCCTAGCACCATGGTACAGGGCAGCGCACGAGTGCTCCCGGGTGACAGCACCGCGCCTGCCGGCTCGTCGCCCCCGATTGGCAGCCGGTCCCCAAGGCGTCGAGCAATGAGGTGGTACGCCCGGGGGGACTCGAGCCCTCAACCTTCAGATCCGGAAGAAGCTGGCATCCCCTAGAAGGCGCTGAACTGCTTGGTACCACTGCCGGGCTACCAGAGTGACGGGTAGTCCGGCAGTGGTATGTTTGGAACCCTTTTCCAAGCGCTTCTGGAGCTCTTGTCAACCTGGAGGAGGGCTTTTCTGGCCTTGAAAGACGTCATGTGCCAAGGGGCGGATGATGCTCAATTCGTTCCAAGCCGAGGGTCAATATGAGATCAGCTGGTGTCAGCACGGGAATGCCAAACGCAGCTTCGATTGCATCAGACCTATAGACAAGATGTCGCCTATCATACGACACGATGTGTTGAGCTTGCGCCGTGATTGCCGCAGCAACTATAGGCGCATCCTTGGGTTCAACGATTCGCGCCACAGCATCTATGAGATCTTGGCCAGGCTCAGCAAGAGTGCCAGCGAGACGATCTCGGATCTGGCCAAACCGCGGAATACCTTGCGGCGCCTTGAGATGAAGATTTCGCCCGACCTCCTCGAGCACCATCTGGCAAAGGCACAACGTGATCTCGCCTTGTTCGGAGTAGGTGATCAAATCGGCTGCAGAGCCGGTGGAGGAGAGGGAGGCAGCAAGGAGCACGCTGCTGTCCACAAAGACTATGGCCTTACGTGTCGGTTTCTTGGCCATATTGCTCCTTGACTAGCTGGCCGCGAATTTCTCGGCCGGATTCGATGAGTTCCTCAAACGTGAGTCCGGAATCCTTGAGTGCCTCATCAAGTTCTGCAATCTCGCGACGAGTAATGAGTTCCGAAGGCGTGATGAGAATTCCGTCAGGCGTCTCGGTAACAGATACCAAGTCGCCCTGCTTGATACCAAGTCTGCGGCGTGCTTCAGCTGGCAGGGTTATTTGACCCTTTTGCTGTACTCGCGTGAAGTTCTGTGTTGACATGTTCTCTTCCATAGTTTGTTGGTTATGAAGTCATACTTTCCTACACTGTACGACATTACGTAAAGTTCCGTCAAGCGCAGGGCGCCAGACGCACACCCTTCCGGCGGTCGGCCGTGGTTAATGAAATCAACCACGTCTCGAGTCGCGCTTGAGAGTCTGCTGTGCGTATCCTCAGAAAAGGAGCCGGCAACGCAGTTGACCATACCGCCGGTCGGCATTTCGACGCAAAGGAACACGTCGCATGACCCTCCGGAGCATGCGACGCGTCTAAGCAGCCAAGTACCAGAGTAAACTCTGACGAATTGGCTGCCACTCACCTGCAGAGCTCCCTCGTGCAAGGGCGGATGTCGGCCTTCGGCAAAGGGGCTTCGCCCCCGACATCCATCCTTGCACGCCCCCGAGGTCGGCCTGGTCGGAGGCTCGTTAGCGCTCGCACCCAACCAGACCTCCGCCGGGGGACGGTCGCTCTGCGGGGCTCCGGTCTCGACCGTTCCGCCATCCCATGAGATCGTCGTGCCCGTTTGCAGATCGCTAAGCAAGTTGGCTTCGCTGCAGTAGAGATCGAGACTAACACATGGCAACCGCTGTGGCCCGACTGACCAAGGAATCCTGGTTGCCCCATGACCATGCTGACCCTGCCTGCCCCTGCTCCTGTTCCCGCCGCTGCTGCACCACCCGATGACCCGACGATTTGGCGCGTCGATGACGCGCTGTGGCCGCAACTGGCGCCGCTGTTGCGTCCGAACAAGCTCCGCAAGAAGCCAGGTCGACCCCGCCGGGATGACCGGCAGATCCTGGACGGCATCATCTGGTTGCTGCGCACTGGTGCGCAATGGAAAGCCCTGCCGCGCGAGTTTGGTCCCAAGACCACCTACCATGCCCGCTTCCAAGAGTGGATGGCTGGCGGCGCCTTCGCCCGCGCCTGGGCCTAGCTGCTCACCGCGCACGATGACCTGGTCGGCTTGGAACTGACCTGGCAAAGTGCCGACGGTTGCCTGGCCAAGGCGCCGCTCGGCAAGAAAGGGGGCCCGACGAGGCGCTGGCCACCGGGCGCAACGCAAGCGAGCGCTCTTGGCGATGGTGCAGGAGGCCTACGTGCAGGGAGTGTCCACGCGGCGGGTGGACGACCTGGTGCAGACCCTGGGGCTGGCTGGCATCTGGACGATCTCGATCGCCTGCACCACGGCTACACGCGCGTGTACGGCCAGTAGCACGGGTTCAAGGACCCGTTACCGATGGGCTGCAGTGGGCATACGGATCGTCCACACGGCGTAGCGCTTCCCTCCTGTCGTGACGAGCCTCACCGGACTGCCGGAGCGCGGCAGCGAGGAATTGAGCACGTGGGAGCTTGATGGCAGCTGGAAGCGCAGTTCCGTCAACCCATTCCGGGTCGCAGTTCCAAGACCGCCCTGCCCGTGCTTGGAAGGAGGTTGCACCGTGAGTGTGATCCGATTGCCCGGTGCGCCAATCGGCACGCACGTGGCGCCCGCGATGCGTTCTGGTCCGAGGGGTGCTCGCGCCGGAATATCGAACACGAGCAGCGCCAGACCATCTGCCGGCAGCTGAAGCTGATAGTCCAGAGCCGCGTGCAGCTTCCGGCCTGCCAGTGTGCTGCCGCGCTGCTGAGTGCTGAACAGCGTTGCCGTGAGCGGGTACGTACCCTGGAAGTCCACGCTGACCTTGCTCGCGGGCTGCGCCACGATGAACAGCGCCTCGCGACCCCCGCGCATCACCACGGGTGTGGCCAGCGCGAGACTGTAACGGCATGCCGGCAATACGGGACTGGCGGAAGACTTGGGGTTGGGCTGAGCAGTACCGGTCGGTGTGACCTTTGCCTGGAGTTGACCAGGCGCCTTCGTGCTAGTCGGCGTCGTCGTGCGTGTGACGCTCGGGAAGTGCGTCGAGGTAAGGGTCCTCGTGGCAAGCGCCGTTCTCGTGCTCGAGGCAGTGGCCGCCGTGGTGGCAGTAGGCCGCGGCGTGAGCGTGCTAGTCCCGGTCTGCGTGGCGCTCGCCGTGCTGCTGCTCGTGGCCGTCGCAGTAGGCGTGACTGTGTAGGTGGATGTGGTAGTAGCACTCGGTGTGGCCAAGGAAGAGGCCGACAGTACGATCGGTGGCACTATGGTGTTCGGGGTGGCGACCTCCACGGAGACCGGGCCTCCAAGCTCGAGCAGGCCGGCGTCGTCTCCGGCAGCCTCAACGTGGAAGACGGAGGCGCCCGGCGTGACCGGAAAGTACGCGTCGCCTGCCAAGGTCATCGCATCGTCTGTGAACAGGTAGTCAAGGCCGCCGCTGGACATTGCTGTGCTCAGCACGCTGACTGGGGCCGACTGTGTGCCATCCGAGTTGGTCCAGTAGCCCGTGATCAGCACCGTGCGGGCAGCAGGGGGCGCGCCACCGGCCAACGTCACGGATCCAGCCACTGGCTTGGAAAAAGGAGGCATGCCGGAAAGATCGTGGAACGCCCACTGGTAGGGCGCGCAGCTCAAGGCAGCTTGAGCGGAGCCATTCACGACCGGCTCGAAATAGTAGGTCGTGCCGCCGGTCAGGCCGGCCAGTGTAAACCGGTGGATGGTGCTCCGCGTCGCGGCCGGCCCGCCGCCGTCGCGGTCATCGTACGTGGTGCCGCCGAGCGTCCCGGGACTGGTGCCAAAAGACAACGTGGCGATCGCGGCGGTAGACGTGGTGAAGCTGACCGCGAAACCCGCGGCCGTTACGCTACTGACGGTCACGCTCTGCGCCAACGACCCCGCACACTGCGCTTGGTGCAATGTTCCGGCGCGGGCAGCGGCACCATCGCCGCTCCATGGCAACGAAGTGACCGCAGCTCGAGCGCCGACAAGCAGGCCTACCAGGATCACAGGCACCATGAGGCGGGTACGATTGAATGCCATGATTTTACTCCAATAGTCGAATGTGAATAGCAGGGCTCGCCGAGCTCACGAGAGGTGCAATGCAGGCATGACCGTGAGGTGCAAGCCCAGCTTGCTGCTCACGGGGCCGCACGATTGCAGGCGGGCATGCACGTCGGCCTCGCCCATCACGTGAAATGTCGCCCCGGCACCAGGACTGAACGGTGCTCCGCCAGATGCGTCGAGCAGCTCAGGCAAGAACTCATACTGGGCCCCCACACCATTGCTGGCCGGCGCGCCGCTGAGCGCGCTTACCACCCAGGAACGCTGCCCAGCTAGATTGGACCAGTAGCCTTCGAGCAGTACCGAGCCCGGCGCGGGCGCGGCCCGGCTGCCAAACACCACCGTGCCGTACACCGTCACTGGGGGGCGAATGGGGAGCAAGGGAGCTGTCCTCTGCTTGAGTAGCCCGGCAGGGCCGGCGGCGATCGCAACGTCGTCTACCACCGGCTCATAGTAGTAGGTGGTGTTGTACCGTAGTCCCGTCAGCGTGACGCGGTGCACTGTACTGCGCACGGTCGGTCGCGCCGCCCTGCGTGCCACATCGCGGTCGTCGAGCGCAAGCGAGGTCAAGTGGGTTTGCGACGTGCCGTAGCGCACCGCACCTGCCTGTTCGCTGCTCGTGCAGAACGTCACCACGAACCCCACATCGGCGAGGTCGGTAACCTGAAGATTCAGTACCGGCGAGGGGCTCGGCCGGCCGCCGGCGGCGGCTCTCGCGGACGGCATTGCTGCCAGCAGGATAGCCATCAATACCGCAGCGGCGAGCCAGCGTCTCATCGGCAAGTCCTTCACGCTAGACAGTTTTTCAATGGGCGAGCCTGAAGCTACGGCATAAGGGCAGCGCCGGGGCGACTGCGGTCGCGGTGCGGTGACGTTTCGTCGTTGACAGGCTACTACATAGATCTCGTGCAACATAGTACCAATTCCTAGCCGCCTAGAGCTGCTGCGCTGATCCTTTATCCGTGTACAGTGCGTACCCCTGTCCGGCAGTAACGCTGTAGTCGCTCGGACTGACCACGGGGGGACTGACCTCCTCAAAGAAGCTGGGCTTCCACTGCCCCGCGGTAAACCCGTCCAGCTCCGCGTAGTTCCCCCCCGTCTGCCCCAGCAGCCCGCTCAGGATGCCGCTGGCCATGGCCGGATTGGCGCTGCCGTAGGCATCGGTGAAGCCGACCAGGTTCCAGCCCCGGGCGAGGCTCACCGTCTGCGCCGCCGCCACGGCCCCTGTGAACGTGATGCTCCCGCTCTGGTCGCTGTAGAGGGCGTAGCCCTGCCCCAGCGCCAGCGCGTAGTCGCTGCCGCCGGTCAGCGGCGTCGGCCTCACCTCCTGGAAGTAGCTCGGCGTCCAAGCGCCGTTGGTAAAGCCGTCGATCTCGGCGTAGCTGCCGCCCGTCTGGGCCAACAGGCCGGCGAGCAGGGTAGAGGCGGGGATCGGAGCGGTGGGGGCCAGCGGCAGCGCGAGCAGGTTCCAACCACGCTGGACGTTGTAGGTGACGCTCACGGTCAAGCCAATGCGGAAGGACGGCAAGTTGGTGATCGGACTGCTCAGCGTGGCGCTACTGGGTCCGCCATGGCCGAGCTGCCCGCTCTGGTCGCCGGCCCCGCTCACGTGGAATACCGAGTTCTTGCCCAGCGAGAAATACGCGCTGCCGTCCTGGGCGAGCGGGATGCTCGTACCGAAGCAGTAGTTGTAGTTGCCGCTGATGACCTGCGTGGCGTTGAGCACGCTCAGCGGGGCGGACTGCGAGCCGTCGGGGTTGGTCCAGTAGCCGGTGAGCAACACCGTGCCGGAGAGTGGCCAGGTGCCGTCCTGGAGCAGCACGCTGCCCATCGCCTGGCTGGGCAGAGACGGCGGGCTGGACAGGTTGGGCACGGCCCGGCTATACGCCGCCCCGCCGGGTCCCGGCTGGGGCGTGCCCCCAATCACCGGCTCGAAGTAGTACGTCGTGCCGGGAGTGAGCCCGCTCAAGGTGAAGCGGTGCACCGTGCTGGCTGTTGTTGCCGGCCCCCGGCCGTCGCGGTCATCGTACGCCACCGTGCTCAGGCTGCCCGTGCTGGTACCGACTGCCAGGTTGGCCGCGACTGCTTGATTCGTGGTGAAGACCACGGCAAACCCCATGGGCGAGAGGTCGGTGACCTGCACTCCCGCGACGGTGACCGGGCCGGCGGGTGCCGATGGCCAGGAGGGCAAGAAGGTCAGCTGCTCGAGCGCGATCTCGTTGACCACCGGTCCCGCACAGCCCGCAGCCGTGCAGCGCACCTGCACCTGGACGCTGCCGCTCGTGGTATACAGGCTGGGGTCCACGGTGCACTGGACGCGCTGCAGCACGTTGACCGGCAGGCTGCCGCAGGCCGCCACCGGTTCGCCGTCGACGCTCACGCTTTGCGCCGTGGCCGCGCCAGATCCGCCGTACATAGTGAGGTCTATCTGGTACGCGAGCGTGGGGATGAGCCCATCGAATTGGTAGGCAACTGTGTCCGTGAACGAGGTGCGATAGGTGCTCACGGCGTCGCTGCCGCCCAAGGAGCCCTCATAGCTATCCGCGGCATCCAGGTAGCCGTAGCCTTGCGCCACGCTGTAGGCCGAATCGCCGGCGCTGCCCGCGTCGATGTACGTGTACTGCACCGGTGTGAGCGCCAGCTCGCTGACGAAGGCCGGTCCCAGCGTGGGCCGCTGGAAGCTCACCACCAGCGAGCCGCTGCTGTAGGTGGTGGGCGGCACGAGCAAGGACACGCCGCTCACCACGCCGTTGCTCAGCGAGATGACCTTCCCGCTGTCGGTGCCGTTGAACGCCACCGTCTGGGTGAAGCTGCCGGTTTTCTGGAAGAAGGTAGCGTCGAGGTGGTAGAAGCGGCCGGGCTGCAGCCCATCGAATTCGTACTGCACCGGCCCCGTGCCGCTGAAGCGCACCGTGCTCGCGGCGGTCCCGCCGCCGAAATCCCGCGTGCTGGTGTTGCTGCCGAGGTACCCGTACCCCGCCGTCGCCGTGTAGGCCAGGTCGCCGGCCGAGCCTGCATCGATGTAGGTATGGCCCAGCCCCACCATCACCGACGACGTTTTGATGTTGTTCGTCTCGCTGGATTCGTCAACTGCCCCGGTTGCATCCGCCGTGGCCGTGAGCACGTGCGTGCCAACGACGGCAGGCAGGAAGGTATCGCTGATGCTCACGGTGGCATTCGCCGGCACCGACCCCGTGGACACATCCGCCGTCAGGCTGTCCCCTTGCTGCCCCACAAGCAGCAGGTGGGTGGTAGTCGGCGGCGCGGGCGTCTGCCCTGAGTTGGCGATCACCACGCTGGCCGTGACCGGCTCCCCTACCACTCGGTCCGTGTGGTTGAAGCTAATGCCGCTCACCACCAGGTCTGCCGGTGTGAGCACAGGCAAGCTGTTCGAAGTCGTGTTGTTGCCCCGCTGGCTCTCGCCCAGCGAGTCCAGCGGGTCTACCATGGCGTAGATGCTCTGCGTGCCGGTAATGCCGGTCGTGTTCCAGGCAAAACTCGCCTGGGCACTGCTCCCCGCCGCCACGAGCGGCGTGAAGGAGCTGCCCAGCAGCGTGCCGCCCTGCTGCGGATTGCCCAAGAAGTACCCGACCACGACGCTGCTCGCATCCTGGCTCCCGGGGTTGTGGATGGTGAGCGTCATGGGCACCGTGGCCCCTTCGCTGGCCGGGCAGCCCGCCGCCCCCGGACAGCCAAACGCCAGATCCCCGCTGCTCACTGCCAGGTCCGCTCCCGTCCCCGGCGTCAGCGCCAGGTCCGTGAGCAGCACATCCGCCTGCCCGTTCAGCGAGACCTGCACCGGCACGTCCACGGTGCCGCCGCTGCCAGGATTGCCCGCCAGGTAGGCGTTCAGCGCACCCGAGAAGTCCGGCAGGCTGACCGTGGTCGCCTGCGCGAAGCTCTGGGTGCTGCTGTACACCTGCACCCCGCCCACGCTCACCCCCAGGTTGGACACGCCCCCGCTGCCCAGGTTGGTCACCAGCACATTCATGGTGGCTGCGGTAACCACCTGCGCCGGTACCTGCAGTACGTTGCTTTGCGTGCCCTGGCCGCCGGTGAACGTGAGGTGCCGGGCGAACTGCAGGAGGTAACTCTGGCCGCCGGTCACGCTGTCCGGCACCTGGAATTGCACCGTGGAGGCGTCCGATTTGCTTGCTATGTAGCAAGAAAGCTGCGCCACACTCGCTGCGGGCGACGTGGTACCGGAGTACGAGTCGCAGTACTCAACGCGGACGCGACCATCACTTGCGTTGCCGGCGCCAGTAACCCCCCCTCCGTCCTTGTTGCCCCCGATCGTCGAGCCTAATGCGGCCACCAAGCCGCTTCCGAGCGAAACATCTCGCCCCCTTATCAGCACCGATCCGCCCGCGCCGGCGCCTCCGCCCGATCCGTCGGAGCCAGCGACGTTTCCACCATTATTGCCATTCGCTGCTATCGACCCGCCAACATCAATAGTCCCGCCTTGTACTACGACAAATCCTCCGCCGCTACCACCGCCCCCACCGCGGTTCGTGACATAGTTGGCGTTTCCACCTGCTCCTCCCGCACCGCCGAACACGGCGGCGGTAAGGTCAGCTGTTCCCGCTGGTCCACCAGGCGAACCTCCAGCGCCGCCGTCAGGGTCGGTTGTTCCGGCAGTCCCAGCAGTGGCGTTGCCCCCCGACGCGCCGCTCCCGCCTCCGTACCTGGCGCCCTGTCCTCCTCCGCCGCCGTTTCCGTTCGCTGCTGTCGAATAGCTCGAGTCACCGCCGGTTCCTTCGCCCTGGAGGGCGCTACCGCTTGATGTGATGTTCGATGGTCCCCGAAAGCCTTCGCCGGTAGCGTTGATCGAGCCGTCGAGCGTGAACACGCCAGAAGCCAAGACGACCGTGATACCGCCCGTATAGCCATTCCACGGCGCGGGACTGACGGTTACGCCAGAACTGATGGTGAGGTTGCGGTACTGGGGAACCCAGATTGCCTGCGCCCTATCCGCGCCCGCATCGGTGACGTAGGTAGCGGCGAGTGGCGAAACGAGCACAAGTTGAGCGGGTGTGGCGCTTTGCACAGTAGCGTATTCCCACTGCCCTGCGTCAATGCCCCTCGTCTGGTGGACAAGTATCAGGTCGCCAGCCTGAAAGGCTCCGCCAGTTACGTTCGAGATCTGCAGCGTTGCGGCGCCAGCCATGCCAGAGGCGCTGGCTCGTACAGGATTGAGATCTGTGCTACCGCTCACAACCAGATCACCATCCTGTCCGTTGCCAAGGAACTTGTCCAGGGCAACACCGTTGCCGAAGTCCGTGCAGTCCTGGCCCGTCCCTTTGAGCGTGCTGCCGCTCGCGTCGTAGACCATGCAGGGCTCGATTGTGCTCTGATCGGGCTGGATCGTGGGAGCGAAGCTCACCGTGGTGAACTGCGGCACGGTGCCATAGACCCGCACCAGCTGGTCCAACGGGTGGTTGGGCACGGCGAATGCCTGGGCCGCGCCGGTCGGCGCGGTCACGTTGCCCGTGATGGTCAGCGTCGTGGTGGGATGCGCCGGGTCGCTGGAGGGAATGGTGAGCGTCTTGCTCACGCTGCCGGACAGCGTGCTCGTGTCCAGGGTCAGCGTCAGGTTGGCGGAGCCAGTCGGCGGCACACTCGTCAGGTTAGTGCTGGGCGAGATGGCGATCGTCGCGTCGGCGGAAGCGGTGCCCAGGTCCAGCGGCACCAGCCCCGTGTTCGCGATGGTGAGAGGGTATGTGAGGATCGCGCCCTGGGTCACGGTGCCGAAGTTCCAGGTCGTAGAGGCGACGTTCAGGGCCGGCGTGGGGTCGGCGGCAAATGTGTTCAATGGGCGGGCCGTGGAGTCGATGATGTTGCCCTGGCCATCCGTCCAGGAGGCGATCAGGATGTTGTCCGCCGTGGGGTCGTAGGTCTGGGTGAAGGCCGACGTCGCCCACACCACCGGCACGACCAGCGGCCCGGGCGTCACGGTCACCGGCTGGTCCACGTGGTCCACCACGGTGCCGTTGGCCACGAAGTCCAGGTACACGTGCCCGCCTTGAATGGGAGAGGCGGCAGGGCTGTCCAGGATGATGTTGGTCGTGTTGCTCGCCGTTGTGGTCACCGGACCCGTGGGCCAGATGTGGATGCCCACGTCGCGCAGCATCTGGCTATCGTGGGATGCCAGCGACGTGTCCAGGCTCGCAACCTGCACCGGCGTCTCGAAGCGATGACTGCCCTGCGGGTCGCTGTAGGTCACCACCACCACAGGCGGCGTGTAGGGCACGTGATTCACCGTGTAGCGGAACGTGTCCTCCGGCGCGTGGGCCGTCACGCTGAAGGAAGCACCGGCCGTGGTGCTGCCGGTGTCGAACCACACGTCGACGCCCTGGTCCACCGGGATCGTCTGATCCCCCAGGTAGCCGCTGCCCAGATTGAACGAGCCCGACCCTCCTGCCGTGCTGGCCCAGCTCATGCTGGTACTGCCCGACCCCACCGCGCCCGCCGTGCCCACCGTGAAGGTGTAGGTTATGTCCCCCGTGCCGCTGAAGTTGCCACCACTGTAGGGCACGGCCGCGTCGGTGCCGCTGGTCCAGTTAGAGACGTCTGGCGGATCGACCAGGCTCCCCACGGCCACGTGTGCCCCTGCTGCCACCACGCCGTTGCCGCCCACGATGTCGTCGTCGATGGTGGTGGTGTTGTCCGGCGCGTACATCACCGCTTGGATGCTATCGGCCTCGAAGCTGCCGGCGTTCTCTAGCGCCAGCTCGGCCGTCACCTGCGTGCCCACCCCCACGCTCGCGCCCGAGGGGCTGCTCATGACCGCCGCGATCAGGTCCGGCGCTGGATGCGAAGTCGGGTCGCTCAGATTCGTGTCGTACTGCTGCTCGACGCGGTCAGGGTAGCCGTCCCGGTCTGAGTCCTGGTCGAAGCGGATCAGGATGCCGTTGCCGTTCGGGTTGGCAATCGCGGGGATATCCTTGAGCTGCGTGCTCCCCGTGATCGTCTGTGTGAGATAGACGTGCCACCAGGAGTTGTCGGTCAGGCAGTGCTGCACCCAGGTCGGTGCGGCGGAGCCGCTGTACTGGGGCACGCTCAGGCAGTTGATGTTTCCCTGGCTATCGTACTCGGCCGGGAAGAATCGCGTCAGCACGTCCTGAATGCTGGGAGTGGGCGCCGTGGGCTCGGTCACGATAGGCAGCAGGTAGGAGTGGGTCGCCGTGGTGCCGGTGTCCTCGGCCGTGTCGATGGTGACGTTGAGTCCGGCGCCTACCGCGTTCTTGTAGGTGGCCTGGATATCGTCCGTGTAGCTCTCCAGCACCACTCGAATTGCTGCGCCTGTATCGATACGCCGCATCTCATCAAGGGTGAGGACGATGGGGTTCGTGGTGTAGGTGTACGGCAGATCCCCTGGGCACAGCAGGGGCAGCTGGTCATTCGGAAACTGCTGCCATGCCGGGTATGAGTCAATCGGTGAGGCGTCTGAGCCCAGGTAGATATTGAAGATCAGGCCCCCGACGCTGCTGGAGCAGTCCGTCCCATCGTTGCTTATTGAATAGGTAAACTTGAGCTGAGCTGCGTGGCTGGAGTCCACCGCCGTCGCAGTGCTCCAGTCTTGGCCGGTGGTGAAGGCGTCGCCATTTGTCACCGTCTGCGCCTGTGAAACCTCGTGCGTTGTGGTCAGCGCCCCGCCCCAAGATTGCCCGCTGGTATTCGTAACAGTCTCGCGTGGCGCAGTAATGGCGTAGGCGACGTCGCGCACGCTCTGCGCAAGCAGGTCGTTCTGCTGGCCGCTAGCATACTGTGTGCCAGTAACCGACTGCGCGAGCGTCATACTATTCGGATCGGGTTGCGGCGCCACCGCGCCGGTGCTGGCGGGAGAAGACGATAGCGTACTGTTGAGCGAGCATACCGGGCCTGATGGGGGGGGCGGCGGGGGGTCGTTGACCGAACAGTATTTGCCCGGCTGCAGGGTAGTCTGTACGGCGTCCGGGTTCAGGGATCCAAAAGCGTCTTGCAGGTCCGTCCCCGCCTGCGCAAACTGGCTACTTGCCACATCGCCGGCGACCAGACGGCCCACGCCCCAGGCTGCCAAGCAGGCGGCTTCCTGTGCGTGATCCGGTAAGTCGGTTTCGCAACCATCTTGCAGGACGGTCGCAGCCGCCGCCGCAACCCCCGCAGCGCCATGGCCTGCGGCGAGCACCGTATAGTATGCGAGTTGCCCCCAGTCAACGCTGGAGCTGATCGGTTCACTAGACCTGGAAATAGCGCTGGGTGACTGACTCGGCGCCGACACCTTTGATGTCGCCTGCGACACCTCCTGCCAGCTATTCCACGTCGTGGTGTTGGCAATGCTGTCGCTGGTCTCATTGGTCACCGAGGTGGAGTAGCTCTTCTGCGCCATGGTCATCGTGCCTGAAATCGTGGTGATCGTGGTGATCCGCGCCATCGTCAGGCTGTTGGGCACGATCGAGACGTCTATGACGGGGAAGGCCGCCACGAAAGGGTTGTCGTAGGGTGCCACCACCCACGAAGGCAGGTTGATGGTGCCGGTAGGCGAATAGGCATCGCCGAACAGCTTCTCGCCGTCGCTGTACTGGTCGTGCGCGGTCGAGGTCCGTTGAGGATTCAGGCCTAGCATGAAGGCTTCCGCCGCGTCCGGCACCGAGTCGCCATCACTGTCGATGCAGCCGGGGATGTTGACCGGCCAGCCGGCGAAGGGTTTGCCCGGCCCGCGATCGGATCGCTTGTGCTGCAGCCAGTCCAGCAGATCCTGCAGCGTCTGCGCGTCGCTCACCCCGTCCCCGTTGCTGTCGGGGTTGTTCGGATCCAGGCACCACCAGCTCTTCTCGATGGGCGGCAGATCGCCGGGCAAGCCGGCGCTGGTGGCTGCCGCCAGGATCTGGGCCGAGGTAAGCGTTGACAGGTTGTCCGCGGCGGAGGCTTGCGGTCCCGAAGCGGTGCCGGCAGCGCTCTGTAGGTCAGATACGAGATCGGTGTCGTGGGGGAACATCTGCCGCTGCGCCAGTACCTCCAGCTGATGCCGGTACACCAGCACCGTGGCGCTGTCCGAGGTGGCGGCCAGGATGGGGATTTGCTGATTCTGCAGCCACTGCATGTCCGGCAGGCCGTGGACGGTGACCGTGGTGCGGTAGGGTCCAAGGGGCTGGGCTGACTCCCATGTCTGGCCGTAGAGCGGCACCGCGTCCGCCGCAGTCGCCGGCGCGACGGGATGCGCGCCAGCCACAGTAATGAAGGCGGCGTAACTGGGGGAGACGCCTGCGCTAGCGGGCGCGCCGGAGGCGGCTGTCTGCGCCGCCTGCGATGCAGCCGCCGGCAGTTGGGTGCCGGCGCGCGCGGGTTGTGCGGTGCGCGCCGCTGCGGCGCTCCGGAGCGCCTGCCCTCCCACACCCGTGGGACTGAGCACCAACACCAATGCACACACCAGTCGTGCAATCATGGATCTCAGCCCACGCATCCCCGCCCCCCTCGCCGTTCTCATCCGCAACCTCGGCGCCGTGCCGAGCTACCCGCGGTGTCCGTAAATGATTCCAACCGTCAGCAGCCTCTACGATATCATGAGCGCGCACCCTGGCGCCAGGGGAGTAGCTGCGCCCCCCGGCGGCTTTCCAGGGGAGGTCCTTTCCTGCTGTCGTAGAGGCACGGCGACCGAGGCGGACTAAAGTCCACGCTAGGCGAGCCGTGAGGCTCCCCGGACTGAAGTCCTTAACGTTGCCCACAAATCGCCAGAGGCGGGCGCCTCCAGCCAGTGCAACGCGAGCCCGTCCAGGGGCGGCCCCTCTGGAGGCGGCGTACCGCCGACGCTGGTCCGGCCGGTCGTTTTGTC
>Ga0187876_1001332_pt1 | contig 21289 bp, 10 predicted proteins | sample June2016WEW_17_4_FD_133000 | JGI IMG/M metagenome (GOLD analysis project Ga0187876, IMG submission 133000) | Peatland microbial communities from SPRUCE experiment site at the Marcell Experimental Forest, Minnesota, USA - June2016WEW_17_40 | ecosystem: Environmental > Terrestrial > Soil >...
CGCTGGTGGGCCGGCGCGCTACAGCTTGCAGATGAGCCTGCTCTTCCGGTGTCAGCGTAACCGTGTGTGCCTTCATGGGCACAGTATACGCAGTACGCTAACTTATGCAACTAGATACTAGTGCTGTGCGCACCTTCAGGTCGGGATCCGGTTTGGCGCCCAGCCCGGACTGGTTATTGGCACTGGCCTGTGCCAGCAGATCGTTCTGCAGAAAGTCGTTGACCGCCTGCGCCGATGCTTCGGCCCGCCGCGCCTGCACTGCTTCCCAGGTGCTCGCCACCACCCCCGCTGCAAGCACCAGAAGCACCGCCGATGCCCCGGCTGCAAGCGCCTTGTGACGCCGAGCGAATTTCTGTAGTTGATAGCTTGTACTCGCGGGTTTGGCTGTGATCGGCTGGTCTTCAAGATACCGGCGAATATCCCCCGATAGCCCAGCCGCCGAGGCGTAACGCCGCTCCTTGTCCTTCTCCAGTGCCTTAGCGACAATGGTCTCAATGTCTCCCCGGTAAAGGCGGTTAACTGTGCTGAGAGGAACCGGATCGACTTCCTGGATGGTTCGCACCACCTCGTGCAGGTGCCGCGTGAGCGTGTAAGGCATTTTCCCCGCCAGCAATTCATACAGGATGACGCCGAGGGCGTATACGTCGCTGCGCGTGTCCAGCGCCAGCGGATCAGCCGTGACTTGCTCCGGGCTCATGTAGGCCAGGGTGCCCAGCAGTTGACCCATGTCCGTCTGACGGGTTGCCCCGGTATCGCTGTCGGTCACCCGCGCCAGCCCGAAGTCCAGAATCTTGGGCTGTCCGCTCTCGTCCACCAGAATGTTGCCGGGCTTCAGGTCACGATGGATGATGCCGCGCTGATGGGCGTGCTGCACAGCCTCGCAGACTTGAATCATCAGGGCCAGGCGCTGGCGCATGTTCAGATGCTGCACATCGGCATACTCGTCAAGAGGCTTGCCGTGGATCAGCTCCATGGCGAAGAAGGGTTGCAGTCCAAAGCCGGTATCGGCGCTGCCGGCCTCGTATATCTGCGCGATGCCGGGGTGGTGGAGGCGGCCCAGCGCCTGGGATTCCTGCTCGAAGCGGCGAAGCAGTTCGGGGCTGGCCCAGGCGGCCTTGATGACTTTCAGCGCAACCCTACGCCGTGGCTTGTCCTGCTCGGCTTCATAGGCTGCGCCCATCCCGCCCTCGCCAAGCAGGCGGATAATCCGGTAGCGCCCGATCGTTTCCGGCAAGGGTCGTGCGAAAGGTTCCGGGGGCGAGGCTCCACCAAGCGGGAGCGTCACGTTCTCTTTCAGCGGATTCTCTGGCACGCCGGAGGTTATCGCATCGTCAGGCACCGGCTCTTGTTCTCCAGGGCGGGAAGTGCCGCTCAGTATAACGCACAGCCACAGGGATGGCGGCTCAATACAGGATCAGCTTCGATGAACACCCTGATTTCGTCTTCGTTTCCAAAGTGTGCGACCTTAGGCAGCAACTCGAATACGTCTTCAGATACTTCTCGCTGGCTAAACCTAACAAGGCAATCAGTGAGGACATGAAGTCTGTCCGGGGGAAATATTTGTAAAGGAAGCGGGGAATCCGATATTTGTCCCATGGAAAGGTGTCGGGGCTCACTCCTGGTACAAAGATCGCGGTCTGTCGCACAGGGAGCGTCCTGGCTTTTTTGGGAGCACTTTTCGGCTTGTCCCGCTCGGTTGGGCCTGGAATGGGCGACAGCGGTCTCCACTTCTCGCCCGCTCACATTGTCGGCTCCATTCCTTTAAGTGGCTGGATGAGCAATTCTGACCAGCTTTCGGCAACCTGATCTTTGGATACTAATCGATATACGAGACTCTACTTCTGGCAAGGAAACCCCAAAACCGGACCTTAACGGTTCGCAGACACTCAAGGCGTCAGGAGCTATCGATGAATCTCAATCTGATGGATCCCAAGCTGATTGCTCTCGCAGTCGCAGTGGTTCTGGTAATCGTCGTTGCCGTTGCACTGTACATGCGAAAACGCAAGAACACCACGGCAGAACTACGCAACCGTTTCGGGCCGGAGTACGAGCGGGCGGTTCGACAACATGGGTCCGAACCTAAAGCCGAAGCGAAGCTTGCGGATCGTGAAACGCGGGTTGAAGGGCTTAGGATCCCCGTGGACCGGTGGCAGTCGGTGCAGTCTCGTGTTGTCGATTGTCCAAAGGGAGCCGTCACAGAAGCTGACGAATCGGTGGTGTCTCTAATGCAGGCTCGTGGTCGAGGCGGCCACCTGCGATATTACGCCAGAGCAACCCGATGGACTCAAGCTGGTGGAGGGACAACAGCCGGACTGACAGTCGAAGACAAGCTGACAGCGTCGCTTATGACGCGGCATCGCGGAAGGGTTCGCTAACGAGCCGATTCAGGTTTGGAAAAGCAGTGGTCCCCGGGCCGTCGGATTTCTGAGGGAATGGCTTCGGCCAGCAGTCAGTGTGACTTACGTCCTCCACAAGACAGCCCATCTGCTTGCGACTGTCCGGCGTGTTTGTCCAGACATCGCGCGGCACTCGCGTTGGGTGAGAAACCGTTGATCGTTCGTCCGACGGGAGACCGGCCTCCCGGAAACATCGTCTACCCCAGAACAATGCGGATCTGATGGTCCCCGCCATCGTCGGTGAGCGGGATATTTGGGGAGGTGGCCAGCGGCTTGCCGTCCATTTCCATCGAAACGACGCCCCGTGAAACGCCGGACGGGTTTTCTACGCTGATTTTGTAAGCCGTCGAGAGATAACGAAAACTCATGGAGTAGTTCGGCCAGTTTTTAGGAATGCATGGATCGATTGAAAGCAGCGTTCCGCGTATGCGGAAACCTAGAATCCATTCGACAGCCGCGCGATAGAGCCATCCGGCTGATCCGGTATACCACGTCCATCCACCGCGCCCCACATGCGGAGGTTCGGAATAAACATCACCTGCCACTACATAGGGTTCCACTTTGTACCGCTGCACGGTCGCTCGCGAGGCCGTGTGATTGATAGGATTCAACATTTGAAACAGCTCAGCCGCCTTATCTCCGTCGCTGAGTGCCGCAAATGCCAGGACCGTCCACGCGGCAGCATGCGTATACTGCCCGCCGTTTTCGCGGATGCCAGGCAAATATCCTTTAATATAACCGGGGTCGTGGTCCGTGCGATCAAAGGGCGGCGTGAGCACCAAGTCCAGTCCCTCTGGACGCCGTACCAGATACTGGTTGACCGCAGCCATGGCACGCGCTCCGCGAGCCGGTTCCGCGGCGCCACTGATAACTCCCCAGGACTGAACAATGGAGTCAATGCGGCACTCCTTGTCTAAGACGGTGCCCAGCGGCGTACCATCATCAAAGTAAGCGCGGCGATACCACTCCCCGTCCCAACCTTCCCGTTCGAGTGCGGCCTTCAGTGCACTGACATGCAGCCGCCAAGTCTCCGCGCGCTTGTGCTCACTGCGGGCGTCCGCAATCTTGGCAAACTCCCAGAGAATCGTGTGGAGGAACCAACCCAGCCAAACACTCTCGCCCTTTCCTCCCGGTCCGACGCGGTTCATACCGTCATTCCAGTCGCCGGTGCCGATCAGCGGAAGACCATGGCTGCCGACGGTGAGGCTCCGGTCCAGGGCTCGCGCGCAGTGTTCAAACAGTGTCGCGCGTGTCTCTGAGACCCGCGGTTGGAAGTAGGATTCGATTTGTCCCTCAGCGAGGGTGTCCCCTTCCAGGAACGGTACGACCTCATCGAGCATGGCCACATCACCGGTCACCTCGATGAAGTGGATTACGGCGTAAGGCAGCCACAGCAGGTCGTCCGAAATGCGCGTGCGCACTCCTCGCCCCGACGGCGGATGCCACCAGTGCTGGACATCGCCTTGGATGAATTGCCGCGATGCGGCACGCAATAGATGCGCCCGCGCGACGTCGCGTTTGGCCACAGTGAGCGCCATCACGTCCTGCAGCTGATCGCGGAAGCCATAGGCTCCGCTCGGCTGATAGAAGGCTGCCCGTGCCCACACCCGGCAGGAAAGCGTCTGGTAGAGCAGCCAGCGATTCACCAGAATATCCATCGACCGGTCCGGCGTGGCGATCTGTACGGTGCCGAGCACCTCGTCCCATTGCTTGGTAACCTCGAGCAAAACCTGGTCGAGGTTCGCAGCGCGATAGCGACTGATCAACTCCCGCGCCTCTTCCCGGCTTTTCCCCTGACCCAAAAAAAACACGACTTCGGCGCGTTCACCGGGACGCAACTCAAACAGCGTTTGCAGCGCGGCGCATGGATCAAGACCCGCACCCACTCTTCCTGAAAGCGCGCCGCCTTGCTGAAGTGCCGCAGGCCGCGCAATCACTCCGTTGCGCCCAAGGAACTCCGTACGGTCGCCCGACCATGAACTCTGCCATCCGCTCAGATCGGAAAAGGCAACTCTCCCGCCGAACTCTCCGCCCCATGCGCTTCGCGCGAACAGCGCTCTCGTCTGCGCATCGAATTCCGTGATAATGTGCGGCGCTGTAGCGCTGCGCGAATTCCCCAGCACCCATTCCGCAAATGCAGTCACGGACAGGCGACGGGTACGCCCCGAATAGTTTTGCAGAACGAGACGGGAGATCTTAATGGGGTCTTGAATGGGCACAAACTGGAGCAGCTCTGCCAGAATTCCCTGCGAGCCATTCTGGAACCGGCTATAGCCCTGGCCATGCCACGCTACATAGGACGAAGCTTCATCCCGAACCGGCAGCGCCGTCGGGCTCCAGAGTAAACCTGTGTCCTCATCACGGATGTAGATGGCCTCACCGGGCGGGTCGGTCGCGGAATCATTCGACCAGAGAGTGAGTTGATTCTCGCGGCTGTTGCCTGACCACGTGTAGCCGGAACCAGATTCTGAAACCAGAAAACCGAACGAAGGATTTGCAATCACATTGATCCACGGAGCTGGAGTGCGCAACCCTTCGCCAAGGGCGATCACGTATTCACGGCCCCCTTCGGCAAAGCCACCCAGACCGTTGAAAAATTCGAGGTCCGGTGTGTTCAATGGCACCTCTGCATCTTTACCCGGCCGAGGCGGACGAGGAGCGGGCCGCGTCACAGTGCCGGAGCGCTGCGATCGGATAACTTGCTCGGCCAATGTGCCGTGACGGCTGAGCAGCACCGCACGAGCCGCGGTCTGCAGGAGCGTGCGCTCCTGCGGCGAGATCAGGTCTCCTCGAAGGAGAATAACGCTCCCATGGACGTCGTCCGGGTCTGAAGAGATACGCTGCTGGCTGGCGCGCGCAAGATCCTCCAAAGAACCCTGCAGCTCCTGTAGGTACGATGGCGGCTTCTCGTTAAGAATAACGAGGTCAACGGACAACCGCTTCAAACGCCAGTATTCATGGGCACGCAACAACTGCCGGATGATGCCGATATCCTCGGCCTCGTCGATCCGTGCCAGGACGATGGGGAGATCACCCGAAATCCCCTGCGCCCATAGAGCGGAAAGCTCGAGCGCGCTCCGGCTCAGCACATCGGAAGACGGCCGCAGGGAAGGATCTGAGTACAGCACGGCATTGGCGAGCCTCTGGAACAAGTGAGATTCATCCGGAGTGATACTCAGATGATGAAGTTGCACTTGCGCCTGCGTCCAAGCTGACGTCAGAGTACGTTCATAGTTCCTTGCATCCCGATACTTATCTGCCAGGTCTATTACTTGCTCACGTGTCGTGGCGACTATGGTGGAAAAGACAAGCCGTACGGTTGTGCCTGGCGGGATGCGTACCGTACGCCTCAGACTCATCACGGGGTCGAGCACGGGGCCGGCGGAATTCGAAAGAGGGCGCCCATCCGTGATGGATACGGCGTCGCGAGCCTGATGCCCTCGCCCAAGAAACCGGACCCGATCCGTCTCAAATTGTAGGTCTCCAACCGATTCGCCTTCCACAACCGCAACATGAGCAAGCCAGACTATTGTTTCTTTTTCGGATTGCCGGCGACGGGTCGCAACCAACGCGTCCACACTTGCGACGAACTCCGTTTCCACAAACAGCTTGGAAAACGCAGGGTGCGCCTCGTCGGTGGCCTGGGGAGCAATCGCGACCTCGGCATACGAAGTGACCTGAACTTCGCGAGTGCGCGTGCCCAGATTGGCGATCGAAACACGGCGCACCTCCGCATCGTCTTCGGACGAAACAACCACCTCCAGCGTGGTGGACAGGGCGCCGTCACGTCGAATAAATTCGGCGTGATCTTCGCTAAAGGTCACTTCGTAGGCGTCGGGTTCGACGCCGCTGGGCTGGTAGCCCGCTGACCAAACCTTGCCGTTCTGCGCATCGCGAAGAAAGATGTAGGAGCCCCAGCAGTCCCGGGTAACGTCCTCGCGCCAGCGCGTAACCGCAATATTCCGCCATCGGCTATACCCCGAGCCCGCCGTTGTCAACATCACCCCATAGCGCCCGTTGGAAAGCAGATGCGTCCGTGGAACCGATTCATGTGGCGAGGTGAACCGGCGCACGACCGGCGGAATCAGGTCGCGCACGTGCGCTGCAGTAGAGACTTCCTCCGCACGCGGCCGCGCGACCAGCACGTCACGCGGAGTGCGCTCCTGCAGTAGCAACTCGGTGGCTTGCACCATCGGTTCGGCATGGAAGCGGGCTCGCATAGTTCCGTCGTTCAGTACGTTGGCGAACGCGACCAGCGACATTCCCTGATGGTGTGCCAGGTAAGCACGCACGATCGCGTTATCTTCACCTTCGGGCACCCGCTCGCGGGTGTAATCGAGCGCTTCGTAGAAACCATAAACCCCCTTTCCACCGGCCTTAGCGAGTTGCGCAAAGTTCTGCATTGCCGCGTTCGGATCGATCATGGTCGCCAGTGCGGTGGCGTAGGGCGCGATAACCAGATCTTCGCTGAGTCCACGCATGAGTCCCAAACCAGGCACGCCAAAGGCCGCGTATTGGTAGGTGAGGTCCAAATCCCTCGCGTTGTATGCCGACTCTGAAATTCCCCAGGGAACCTTACGCTCCGCGCCATAACCAATTTGCCGGCGCACAACCAATTCGTACGTCTGGTTCAGCAAGCTGCCGGTCGGCGAAACCATCATCAGCGCCGGCATGAGGTACTCGAACATGGAGCCCGACCACGAAATGAGGGCTGAGCCGCGGCCCACCGGAGTGAGCGCCCGGCCCAGGCGGAACCAATGCGAGGACGGGACATCGCCTTTGGCGATCGCAATGAAGCTGGTTAGGCGCGCCTCCGAAGCCAGCAGGTCGTAACAGTTGGCGTCCAGAGTGCTGTCAGCAACACGGTACCCAATGGAGAATTGCTTACGCGTGCGATCAAAAAGAAAGCTAAAATCCATCGACTGGACCATGTCGTCAGCCTTGTTCGTGATAGCAGAGAGGCGGCGACTGAGCGAGGCTGCATTCTTTGCTGATTGCCACAGGGCCTGCTCTAGGGCATCGACGCGCGCCAGGATGTCGGTAGTCGCCGATGAATCGTTGAGCAAGCCGGCTCGCAACACGGCAAGAGCCCGTAGTGCGCCCTCGCAACGTTCAGGGGCATCCGCCAGCGTAGGCCGAGACTCAAAGAACGGCTTGATCGCTGCCCACTCCGGCGCCCGCTCCATAGGACGTTCTGCCAAAGCCATAGTCGTTTTCGAATCCCGGCGCATCCACGGAATAAGAATCTCTGCGTCCCGTGCATGACTTTCGACGCAGGCCCTGGCGGCATCGGCCCAGACGTGCAACTCGGAATCGGGAGCGTCACCGCGCTCCTGGGCAAAGGTTTGCGCAATGTCATCTACTGTCAGGGCCCGCGTCCTCAGCTCGACAAAACGCTCCGCCCACTCCACTGCATTCACCGGCGCAAGCTCCAGTGAGCTGGCCAGTGCGTCGATGGCATTACTGAGCTGTTTCCTGGTGACGGTATTCGTCCGCCGCGTTTCTACGATCTTGCTCAATGCTTCTCGCAAGAGCTCGATCGCGTCTTTTAGTCCTGCGAGCGAACGGTCTCCGAGGCAAGATTTCTGGATAAGCTCCCGGCAGCCGCTGCCCAGGGCCAGCAGATGCCCGGCTAGGTTTCCGCTGTCCACGGAGGAGACATATTTCGGATTGAGGGGATGAAGATCGCGCGTGTCGTACCAGTTGTAGAAATGCCCCCGGAGCAATTCCATCTGGCTCATTGTGCCGAGTGTGGCTTCTATTCGCTCAACTGCGTCTAGAGTGCCCAGGTAGCCCAGATCGTGCGCCGTCAAGGTGGACAGCAGATACAGCCCAATATTCGTCGGCGAAGTTCGATGGGCTACGACTGGCTTCGGGTCTTCTTGAAAGTTGTCGGGAGGCAACGCATGGTCAGTCGGCGTGATGAAAGTCTCGAAGAAACGCCAGGTTTGGCGCGCAATCAAACGGAGAGCCCGGGCATTCGCCGCGGTGAGCGGTTCGGCACCCGTGCGCCGGAGCGGAAGACTGATCTGCCGCGCGATCGCCGGAGCGGAAATCCAGAGAATGATGAACGGAAGCATGACTGCCCGGGCAGGGCGACTTCCAAAGGCGATAACCACCAGTGCCCCCACCGCGAGCAAGACGCCTCCGGCCATGCGCTTATACATTGCGGTGAGCTTCAGATCGACCGCATACCTGGCTTGGGTTGCGGTCACCCACTCCAGTAGATGCCTGCGTGTAATGAACATGCGAGTAAGCGTGCGCAGAATTGCGTCAAACATTAGCCATGTCTGGTACGCCAACATCGTCACGGTAATAGCAATCTGGGAGACACCGAGTGAAAAGTCAGTGAGCAACGCCCGAAAATGCGTGCGTTTAGAAATTCCACGTCGCGGCGGGTTGATTCCGATCAGGAAAGGTAGCATTGCAGGAATCGCAATCGTCGCTAAGACAAATCTCGCCCACACCCAGAGAGAAGCTGACGGCAGCAGGCAGGCAGCGACCAGCGCAAAAAAAGCGGCCGGCGCCGACATAGAGCGGCGCAAATTATCGAACATCTTCCACCGGCCAATTGCGCGAATGTTAACAGGATGGCGTTCTCCCGACGCTGCTCGCCCATGCCCGAAAATCCAGGGCAGCAGTTGCCAGTCCCCACGCACCCAGCGATGTTGCCGCGCGGCGGCCGCCTCATAGTGCGAAGGGAATTCTTCGAACAGCTCTATGTCTGATGCCAGCGCAACGCGCGCGAAGATCCCTTCAAAGAGATCGTGGCTCAACAGCGCGTTATTCGGCACTTTGCCCGCCAAGGCTGCCTCAAAGGCATCAACGTCGTAGATTCCCTTCCCGGTGAAAGAGCCTTCGTGGAACAAATCCTGGTAAACGTCCGAAACCGCGGACGCGTAAGGATCAATGCCGCTGGGGCCAGAAAACAATGTCTGGAAAAGCGATTTCTCGCGGTCGGGAGCCAGCGAATGGGTAATGTGCGGTTGCACGATCCCATAGCCTTCCACGACCCGCCCGACGCGGGCGCTGAACCTGGGCTGATTGAGAGGATGTGCCATGGTGCCGACCAAGCGGCACGCGACACCTCTCGGCAGACGCGTGTCCGCATCGAGCGTGATGACGTACCGCACACCCGCAGGAGCTTGCACTGGGCGTCCACCGATCGGAAGAAACGTAGTGTTGACTCCGCCGCGCAGAAGCTGGTTCAACTCCCGGAGCTTTCCTCGCTTGCGCTCCCATCCCATCCATTTGCCCTCGCTCTCGTTCCAGACACGCTTTCTGTGCCACAGCAGGAAGCGCTCGCCGCCGTCGGGAGTGGGACCATGGATCTTGTTCAGCCGCGCAATACCGTCAACTGCGATGGCGAGCAGTTCGTCATCGCCAGGAAGGCTCTCGCTCGCTGCGTCCATCCAGTCAGAGAGCAAGGCAAAACGCAGATCACCGTCCGAATTCGCCAGGTAGTGGACCTCCAGCCGCTCCACCAATTGTTCTATGTCATGCTGGGCAGTAAGCAGGGACGGCACGACGACGATCGTTCGCAGTTGCTCCGTCACGCCGTCCCGCAACTCCAGGCGAGGCAGCATTCGCGGGCCAAGCAGGTCCGTCACGAGTCGGTTGACGAGTGCGATAGCCAGGTCGGAAGCAGGCACAGCAGCCAGGAGTCCAAGCAAAACCAGACCCCAATCCGCAACTCCTGCTTTTCTTTGATGGAGCAGCGGGAGTGCCACGATCAAGGCGGTACCGAGGGCGATCGTCCCCAGGTAGCCGGCCACCGCGCTTCGCATGTAAAGGCGCAGCAACCGGCTTTTCCACGGCACACGGAAGCCGAGTTCATGCTCAAATGCCTGGCGTCCCCTTGAAATCAGATAATAGCCGGGATCCGCACGTCGGTCCTCGCGTGGCCGTCCATTCCCAGACGACTCTGCACGGGCCCGTTTGATGCGGTGTACAACGTGTTCCGCCACTTCGATTTCCGAATGGCGCGAGCCCCGCGAGAGATCCTCGATCGCATGGCGGTAAGAATCTCGCGTAGCGAAATCCATCTCGGCGAAGTTGGTGTCGCTCCGCAAAATTTGGTCTGGCAGGCTGACGCTCTCGACGAATTCATGCCAGTCAAAGTCCGTCATCAAACGCATGCTGGGGATAATGTTCCGCACGGTAACGTTCATTGCCGTTTGTTCCTGGTGCTCGGCGCGGACAATTTCGTCAGCCGTGGTCCCCTGCTCAGCCAGACGCTGGTCGAGCCAGCGCAGGACCGCTCCCATGTTCGGGTCGACGTCGCGCAGACGTTGGACGAGCTGCACAACGAATGCCCTGGGGAGCGGCGTTTTCTCGAACCTGCGCAGGGCCGTTTCTGGGGCAATGGAAATCTGTCCGCCTGTGCCAAGCAGGCTGTCAGCCAACACGTCGGCGTCCTGGCGTTCGGCGCGGCTTCGGACAATTCGATCGGTGAGCCGGCGCAGATTTTCCACCAGTATTACGCGCAGGGTGATAGCCACCGCCCACAGCTCACCGATGTCGAGAGGTTGTACCCGCTGGTAAGCCTTCACAAAGCGGCGCAACACCTCCGGATCGAAGTGGCTGTCGGTGTGCGCCACATAGGCCCATGCCACTCCGTAAACTCGCGGATACCCTTGCAAGTGACCTGAGACGAGCTTCGGTAGTTTACGGTAATAGCCGGGGGACAAATCGTCCTGGATTTCGCGGAGCTGCTCTTCGACGATGTGGAAGTTGTCGACCAGCCACTCAGCCGCAGGCGTGATCGCACGCTCCTCCTGAATCGCCCGGGCAATTGCCCGGTACGAATCCAACAGCACACGGCCGTTTTCTACTACCCGCGGGATAAGGGGACGGCCCTGATACGTTTCCTTGGTGACCGTCTGCGCCGCCGCAAGGCTCTCGGCGTGCTGCTCAAGCCGCTCCACGCTGAACAATTCGGCGCGGATGGGCTCTTCCAGAACACGAATCGTCATCGGTGGTGGGTTCTTCTTTGGAAGAGCCGTGATCGACCTCCAGTCAGGCGGCAATTCAAAGCTCATTGCCTTCTTAGTGCCATTCTAGCTTCGATTAACATACAGGCTATTTCAATTGGTCCGCCGGAGAGGCGGGAAGGATGTGTTGGGTCGTTGCAAACTGAAAAGGGCCTGTGCTCCGCAAGAATTCGATCGGACACTCTTGGCGGGACCGACTTCCGTCGCATAACCCTTGATGCGAAGTATGCAGGAGTGCGTAGTGCGGGAAACCCGCACGCTACGTGCGATGCGGCGGGGACTGGAAACTGCTTACGGTGCAGCTAATGAGGCACTCCCACAGGAAACGGGGAGAAACAGATAGGCCGCACCAACGGAGCCCAGCGCCAGTCCTCGACCCTACCAGGGAGAGGCACTGATTGTGCCGAAACGAGTCGGCAATTAAGCACAGGGCGAGTCTTCACTTCCGGACTTATTTCAAGCCAAGCTCGCCATCGTACTGTTGGATAACCCCGTAGCACTCGCAGGCGGAGTCTTCAAGTTTCTTGCGGTGCACGATCTTCACTGCACCACGGGTGTACTCGATGAGCTTCTTCCTCTGCAAAACACCAGCCGCCAAGCTCACGGTAGGCCTATCTGTTCCTAGCATCGTTGCGAGAAAATCATGAGTGATGGGCAGCAACCCTGAATCCACTCTATCCTGAGTCATTAGCAACCACCGCGCAAGGCGCTGCTCAATATCGTGCAGCCGGTTACACGCGGCTGTTTGTGCAACCTGCATACCCTGAATTGCGGCATAGCGGCTCAACATCAATTGAAGGTGGGGAGCGGACTCCAAAGTGTTTTGCAAAGCTCCGATCTCTACCCGAAACCCGTCCCCCGTGATTTGTACCACCGCTTGAAGCGGGCTCCTGCTCAGGCCAACAGCCGCCAGTGTTCCCGTAAAGCCCTCATTTCCAACTATGCCAGCTTCGGTCGTCCTTCCATCTTTCATTACGGCTACAAGAGAAATCAAACCTCGATTCGCGAAATACGCAAATTCTAGCTTTCCACCCGCCTCGTGAAGGACTAGATGGTTTGGCAAGCTGACATATTCGAGATGAGGACGAAGTGAGCTGTAGTCCCTATCAGAGATCGATAAAAGGATTACGTTGCTGACTGGTTTCCCATCGGTATTAGTCCGCTCGCCGGACCGCACGATTTGGAGGTTATTGCGTGCCATAAGCCTGAACCGAAAATCATCCCAGATGCGGGGAGTGAACGAGCCCTCGTGGTCTACGAAACAGGAACCCTCCTTATTCGCTCCACTCAGAAAATTATACAGTGTTCCTCCCAACGCTTCTGTAGGGCATCCTACATTGGCTTTACCGTCCAGCCAAAAAGATAGTTAAAGAACTAAGCGAAGCAATACGATACGCACACTTCCCGGCAGCCCTGAGCAAGCTGCCGGGATTTTTGTCATCCCTCTGAGACTCCCTGCGGGCTATCCTTGTAGGTTGAAGAACCTAGACCAATATCCCACGAACCCGCAGATCGCTGTCTGTGCAATATTGGGCACTTGGCCTGCGTCTCATCGGTGCTCCAATCCCAAATTCCGCAGCACGCCCACAGCAGCACCGACGATGCCACGCATTACCGACTCGAGTTGTAATGGGAGGTCTTTCACGCCCAGCTTCGCACGAAAACCGCAGCGCCCTTACTCATGCAGATTCCTGCAGAAAGATGTTGAGGAGCGAGTTGTGGACCCGAATCTCGCCGTTATATTCGATGAACCCAGGTTTCTGAAGCGATTCATAAAAAAACTCACGCGGGATCGGGTTGTGCCAATCATCTCAGCCAGTACCTCCTCCAGAGCCAGTCCCCCAAATCAGCAGTCGTGAGCAAGACTGACCAGCGAAGACTCTTCTTCTTTCAGCATAATTAGTTAGGTCTCATGCTTTTAGGACTAGGAGGGACTATGTTAGGTTACGGTTTGTTGGGAACAATCGTCGTAATTCTGGTGGTTGTTTTTATCGTGCGCAGTCTATAAACCCAAAACACTCGGCGCCCGCAAAACGCTCCCCTGCCTGTTGCTCACTTTTGTCGATTTCATCGGGGGCACGCATTCTCAGCGACGACCATTCGGATAGTCGTGCGGTTTGAAAGCTGACCGTGCTTGCGCCCGTCCCGATTCGGACTCAGGTCATGCCGAAGTCAACGAATGTCGAATGTCCAGCTTGTGGGGCTAAGGCTGGAGAGCCGTGCAAGACCGTTACTGGCAAAGCAATGCCGGAGTCCCATTCGAAGAGAAAAAATGTTGCTTTCGCGAAGAAGTATCCAGCCCAGTTTCGCGGTGAACAACCGAACGTGAGTCAAGTCCGCATTCAGAGAGTGATTTCGCGGATTCTGCTAAGGGAGAAGACCGGATTGTCACCACACCGGACTGGAGAAGATGCGAATAGATGGTGCTATGGAATAAGCCACCCGAGTGAGCGTTCGGACGATGATGCTTCGCCCAGTTGATGGTCGCTGCGCGGATTGCTTAGAGAGGTTACGGAGGGGAAGTAAGGTTCATCCCCCCGGATAACCTCCCCGAGTACATGCAGATTATCAAAATCGCTGACGGAGGGAGAAGGGAGACGGATAACTTGCTTCACCATCACGGATATTGCTATCCCCGTGGGATTGCCTGGTCAGAATTCTTCATCCAACCGCACGCGGCGGGCACCGACTCCAAGTTGGGCTGACGGGTAAACATCTGTCCGAACCATGCTAGCTGATCGGCCTATGGAAACCCGCAAGTTGTGGCAGGTTGCTTCAGGATTCGAATCTCATTTTATGTGTGCCCAAACAATGGTGTACTACATTGTGGTATATGCCGAAACTGTGTCGTCCAGGCTCGCGATGGCCTGGACTCCCTTGATTTCGATGCCTACAACATTCCGTAGAAGCTCACTATCGGAGCTCTCAACTTGTAGGCCGTGATCAGGATCCTCGCAATATCAATGAGATCTTGCGCATTCATTTGGGGTTATTCCAATTCCAGTTCCGAATCTCCGGCAGGTCTTCGCCGTATTTGTCGATGTATTGCTTGTGCTCGACCAGTTTGTCCTTGAGCTGCTGCTTCAGGTAGATGCCTTCCTCGCCGGCCCGCGGAACGCGGTCAATGACGTCCATCACGAGGTGGAAGCGGTCCAGATCGTTGAGCACCGTCATGTCGAAAGGCGTGGTGATGGTGCCCTCTTCCTTGTAGCCGCGAACGTGAATGTTGTCATGGTTGGTGCGGCGGTAGGTCAGCCGGTGAATCAGCCACGGGTAAGCATGGAAGGCGAAGATGACCGGCTTGTCTTTGGTGAAGAGCTCGTCGAAATCCATGTCGCTCAACCCGTGCGGGTGCTCGGTTTGCGGCTGCAGCTTCATGAGGTCGACGACGTTGACCACGCGGATTTTCAGGTCGGGCAGATGCTCGCGCATAATGGAGACGGCGGCGAGCGTCTCCAGAGTGGGCACGTCGCCACAGCAGGCCATGACCACGTCGGGGGCCAGGCTCTGGTCGTTGCTGGCCCACTGCCAGATGCTTATGCCCTCGGTGCAGTGCTTAACTGCGGCGTCCATGGTCAACCACTGCGGCGCCGGGTGTTTGCCCGCAATCACGACGTTTACGTAATGCCGGCTGCGAAGGCAGTGGTCCATCACCGACAGCAGACAGTTTGCATCCGGCGGAAGGTAAACACGCACGACCTCGGCTTTCTTGTTCACGACGTGGTCGACGAAACCAGGATCCTGGTGGGTAAAGCCGTTGTGGTCCTGGCGCCAGACATGCGAAGCCAATAGGTAGTTTAATGAGGCAATCTTCCGGCGCCAGGGAAGCTGCGACGTGACCTTCAGCCACTTGGCGTGCTGGTTGAACATCGAATCAACTATGTGGATGAACGCCTCGTAGCAATTGAACAGTCCATGCCGCCCGGTGAGCAGGTAGCCCTCGAGCCAGCCCTCGCATTGGTGCTCGCTGAGCATTTCCATTACGCGCCCGCTGGGCGCGAGAAATTCGTCGTTCGGCACGGTCGCGGCGTCCCATTGGCGTTGGGTTACTTCGAAGAGGGCCTCCAGTCCGTTGGAGAGCGTCTCGTCAGGACCAAAGATCCGAAAATTCCGTTGCTCACGATTGAGCTTCTCCACATCGCGCAGGAATCGCCCGAGCACATGCGTGTCGCCACTGCCCCGCACCCCTGGTGACGGCACGTCAACCGCATAGTCGCAGAAATCTGGCATCCGCAGGTCGCGAAGCAGAATGCCGCCGTTTGCGTGGGGGTTCGCGCCCATGCGTCGTTCGCCCTTGGGCGCAAGTTCGGCCAGCTCCGGTTTCAGCCGGCCCTGTTCATCGAAGAGTTCCTTCGGCCCGTAGCTCCTCAGCCAGTCTTCCAACAGCTTGAGGTGTTCGGGATGGGTGGCCGGGTCGGAGAGCGGCACCTGGTGCGAACGGAAGGTGCCTTCAACCTGCAGGCCATCGACGACCTTCGGTCCGGTCCAGCCTTTGGGTGAATTGAGAACGATCATCGGCCAGCGCGGACGGGCAAGGTTGCCGTTGACGCGGGCGTCCTGCTGGATTTTCTTGATCTGCTCCACCGCCGTGTCGAGCGTCGAGGCCATGGCCTCATGCATCAGCGCGGGCTCGTGACCCTCGACAAAGTAGGGCGTCCACCCATAGCCGCGTAGCAACTGTTCCAATTCCTCATGGTCGATACGAGCTAGGATGGTAGGGTTGGAAATCTTGTAGCCGTTGAGATGCAGGATCGGTAGCACCGCCCCGTCTGTGGCCGGATCGAGAAACTTGTTGGAATGCCATGCCGTGGCCAGCGGTCCGGTTTCCGCCTCGCCATCGCCGACCACGCAGGCGACGACGAGATTGGGATTGTCGAACACCGCCCCGAACGAATGGCTGAGCGAATAGCCCAGCTCGCCGCCCTCGTGGATCGATCCCGGACACTCGGGCGATGCGTGGCTGGGAATTCCCCCGGGAAACGAAAACTGAACAAAGAGCTTCCGAAGCCCCGCCTCATCCTGGCTGATGTTGGGATAGATCTCGCTGTAAGTACCCTCGAGGTAAGTGTTGCCCACGACGGCCGGGCCGCCGTGCCCGGGGCCGGAGACGTAAATCATGTCGAGGTTGTATTTCTTGATGACCCGGTTCAAGTGCACGTAAATGAAGTTCTGCCCGGGGGTTGTGCCCCAGTGTCCCAGCAGCATGTGCTTCACATCCGGGAGCATCAGCGGCCGCTTCAGCAGCGGATTATCGTAGAGATAAATCTGGCCAACCGACAGATAGTTGGCGGCGCGCCAGTACGCATCCATGTTGTGGAGCAGTTCCGGGGAAAGAGTTTTTGTCGTCATGGTTCAATTTCCCTTTTTTCAGGCAAGGCCGAGAACCTGGCAAACCGTTTTCGCTATCATGTGTTCTTCGTCCGTGCGAATGACGCGGATCGCGACTCGGCTGGCCGCGGAGGAAATCACGCCCTCATTCGCCGCGTTTCGCTTTTCTTCGAGTTCGATTCCAAGAAATTCCAGCCCATCGCAAATCCGGGCGCGGACCGTGGGCGCATTCTCTCCGATGCCACCAGAGAACACCAATGTGTCCAATCCGCCCAGCGCCGCCGCGAATGCGCCAATCCATTTCTTGACCTGGTAGCAAAACAGCGCGACAGCCTCAGCCGCCCGCACGTCCTGCGTCTCGTGCTGCAGCAAGTCACGCATGTCGGAACTGGTCTCTGACACGCCGAGCAGTCCGGACTGGAAATTGACCATCTCGTTGAATTGCTTGGCGCCCATTTTTTCAGTGCGCGCCAGATACCAAACCAGTCCGGGATCCAGATCGCCGGAGCGGGTGCTCATCGGCACCCCAGCGGTCGGGGTGAAACTCATGCTTGTATCCACGGGTTTGCCGTCCCGCACCGCTGCCAGGCTCGCACCATTGCCGAGGTGGGCGAGGATGATCCGGCCTTGTGCACCATCCGCTCCGGCCAGACGGGCTAGTTTTTCCATTAGAAACGCATACGACAATCCGTGAAACCCGTACCGCCGCACGCCCTGCGCTTCGTAGCGGCGCGGGATTGGCAGCAACTGCGCCACGCGCGGCATGTCATGGTGAAAGGCCGTGTCGAAACACGCCACTTGGGGCAGCTCAGAAAAGCGGCGATGAAACGCCTCAGTCAACAGGATCTCCTCCGGCAGATGGTCAGGATCGAATGCACTGAGCCGCTGCAGCTCCTCAACCATTTCCGCAGTGATTCGCTGCGGCTCGTAATACTTCGGCCCGCCATGCACGACGCGATGCCCAACCGCGGATAATGCTTCACGCCCACTGCGTTCCTCGATCCAATCCATCAGAACGCCCACCGCCACCGTGTGATCCGGGGCCGTGACTAGCCGCGAAAAGTTGTCGGCACGGTCCAAGCCCTTAACCCGTAAGGTGGCCTCCGACGATCCGATCCGCTCAATCCCGCCTTCCAGAATCCGTCGCAACGAGTCACCGGCCTCGAACAGCGCGAATTTGATGCTCGACGAGCCGCCATTGATCGTCAGAATGCGTGGGTTAGCTGGTTTCATGCATGACTCCTTTGCCATCACGGCTGGAAATGGCGACATTAACCCGTGCTACCCTTTCCTGGGTTCCCACGGGCAGAGAAGAGCCCGCCCGAACGTCAGCGCTCTCGGAGATTTCCGAGATGTAATGATGCAACTCGCGTTGGGCGTTTTCATCATCGTTGCCATAGGATTCGAACGGATTCCAACGGAACCGCCACTCCGGAGCGCTGAGGTATCACTCGCGCTGTATAGTCTGTCGCTGGACGTGTAGTGGGTACCGTTGCCTGATAGACGCAGCGGCGGGATGCGTCAGCAAGCACTCGCGCACACTTCATTTCCTCCCGTACGGGATCGCCGCCGTTGACGCCGTCCGCGTAAAGCTCAACTCGCACGGCATTCAGGTCGAGATCGTTCAGAAAGATTTCGACTTCAAAAAATTGGTGGTCCGCGTTGGTTTCGACCCGCAGGTCTCCGAAGCGCAACCCGCCCCACTTCCGATCCACGGCATGCTGCCAATCGACCATTTGCCTGCCGATTGCGCCTTTGTTGGCAATGCGTAGATGGTAGGCGGTAGCAGCCGGGAGGTAGTGTTGCTCAGTGTATTCGCGCACCGTGTGGTCGGCAGAGAAGCGCGGTGTCAAGCGCGCCATGCTTTCCCGCATCCGCTTGATCCATGCTGTGGGAATGCCGCTCTGGTCTCGGGTATAAAACTCCGGGACCACCTCCCGTTCGAGCAGGTCGTAGAGCGCATCGGCTTCGACCGCGTCCCAAGCGGGATCGTCGCCATGCTCCTGGCCGTCCCCCAACGCCCACCCCACTTCAGGCGTGTATGCCTCTGCCCACCAGCCGTCCAATTCCGAGAGATTGATGCCTCCATTGACGAGCACTTTCATCCCGCTCGTCCCGCAAGCCTCCCAGGGTCGCCGTGGCGTGTTGATCCAGACGTCGACTCCTTGCACCAGGTGCTCCGTTAACAGCATGTCGTAGTCGCTCAGAAAGACGATGTGGAGTCGGGTCTCTGGCTGGTGGATGAAATTTATCCATTCATGGATCAAGGCCTGCCCCACTTCGTCCGCCGGATGCGCCTTGCCGGCGATGATGAGTTGCACCGGGAGCTCCGAATTTGTCAATAAGCGAAGCAGTCGCTGAGGGTCATGCAGCAGCAAGTTCGGTCTCTTGTAGGCCGCAAAGCGGCGTGCAAAACCAAGCGTTAGGGCGTTGGGATCAAACAGATGCTTTGCGGCTTCGACCTCCTCGGGCGGCGCGCCTGCTGCGGCAAGGTCCAGGGACAATCGTTCGCGAGCGTACTCCACAAGAGACTTGCTGGCCGCCGTCCGAAATTGCCATAGCCTGGTGTCGGAGATCCGGCGAATATCCTGTTCCAGGGTCTCCGTGGTCCCCAGCCAGCGGTCCTTTCCACAGCTTTCCGTCCACAGATCGTCGGCCGGGGCCGAGTCCCAGGTGGGCATGTGGACTCCGTTGGTCACGTATCCAATCGGGATTTCGTCCTCCGGCCAGTTCGGAAAGAGAGGCCGAAAGAGGTGCCGGCTGACCTTCCCGTGCAAGCGGCTCACACCATTTGCCGCTCCGCTCCCGCGGATTGCCAGATACGCCATGTTGAAATTCTCTGACCAGTCGGTCGGGTCCTGGCGGCCCAGGGCCAGCAAATCGTGTAGGGCAATGCCGAGCTTCTTTTCGGCATACCCCTTAAGGTATTGCTCGATGAGGGCGGGAGCAAAACGGTCAAAACCGGCGGCCACCGCCGTGTGGGTGGTGAAGAGATTACCCGCTCGTGTGGCCGCCAGTGCGACTTCGAAGGGCTGCTCTGCCTCTTCCATGAAGTTGCGGGCACGTTCCAGGACGGCGAACGCCGCGTGCCCTTCATTCAGGTGACAGACTTCCGGTTGGAGTCCGAGGGCGCGGAGCAGCCGCCATCCGCCGATCCCGAGGAGCAGTTCCTGCTTGAGGCGCAACTCAGACCCGCCGCCATAGAGCTCGCTGGTAATCCCCCGATGAGCGGGGAAGTTCGCCGCGTCATTGCTGTCCAGTAGATAAAGCTTCACCCTGCCGACCTGGACCTGCCAGGCGCGCAGCCAGACCGAGTATCCAGGCAAAGCGATCTCCAACCGCAACCACTCCCCGTTTGGTTGGCGCAACGGCGTGATCGGTAACTGTCCGGGATCGTTATACGGGAAGAGGGCCTGTTGCTCTCCGTTTTTGTCGATCACCTGCCGAAAATAGCCCTGCTGGTAGAGCAGTCCCACGCCGACCACCGGCGCACCCAGATCGCTGGCGGCTTTGAGTTGATCACCGGCCACATTGCCAAGCCCGCCCGAGTAGATGGGCAGAGCTTCGCTCAACATAAATTCCATGCTGAAATACGCAGCGCAGGTCAGTAGAGCCCCTGAATGATTCCGCTGAAACCATGCGGGCGCCCTGGCCGCTTGCCGGCTGGCCTCGACTACTCCATCCACGTTCTTGCGGAAAACGGGATCGGCCAACACCCGCTCGATCTGGTCCCGTGAGACCGTCTGCAGGACGACCCAGGGGTTATGCGTGATCTCCCACAGTTCGGGATCAAGCTGCCGCCACACTTCGTCGGTGGCATGAGTCCACGACCAATGCAGATCCAAGGCGAGTTCCGCCAGGGAATCGAACCCCTCGATTTCGGTGGGTAGAAGGTTATAGATCGGATGGCTGGCGCGGGTTTGTTTGCTCATGACTTTCTGCCTCAGATTTGTTCATCTGATGTTGTCGTTCGCCCAAAATAGATCGCATCGTTTTTCGAGCTGCACGACACACGCAACCAGTCAATCAAGTTCGTCGATCAGCGGTTCATCGGATAGATCCACCAGCATCGAATGATGTTGGAAATCAAACCAACGGCAGAAGGCATCGAACCCGAGGTCTCGCGGCCAGGTCTGTTCATCTCGGAACCAACCCGCCAATTGCGCAACGAAAATCTCCTCGCACAGTTCGCGCAAGACTTCGTGAACATCCTCTTCCGTGTCACATTCCGGGATCAGGACCGCTAACTGTTGACGGAGTGCGAGGTTCTCCAGGACGAGGGCTTGATGGCCTCTGGTGAACAGCCAAATCAACCGAAACCAACCGAGTAGGAACGCGGACATGTCGGCTGATTGTTCCCTCTAGGTTCTTGAAAAGTCAATATCGTTCTGGCGATCTGGTTTTGGCGAACGAGTGTGTCCAAGGAAGGCTGACATGTTCAGTGGGAGGTACCTGCGCGGACTGGGTGGTCACAACGGGAGAAAATCCGGTCCTGCTGTTGCAGAAAATTGGACAGCTACTTGCGCCGCCGACGGGCCGCGACACAGGAAACGATTGCTAATAGCCGAAAAG
>Ga0187876_1001334_pt1 | contig 21284 bp, 16 predicted proteins | sample June2016WEW_17_4_FD_133000 | JGI IMG/M metagenome (GOLD analysis project Ga0187876, IMG submission 133000) | Peatland microbial communities from SPRUCE experiment site at the Marcell Experimental Forest, Minnesota, USA - June2016WEW_17_40 | ecosystem: Environmental > Terrestrial > Soil >...
CCGCTGCTTACGGATGGGCCGCGACTCTATTTTGAGGAGAAAGTTGACGGCAAGTGGGTGTTGGCGGTCGCGCCAACCGTGGGAGGTAATCTCTCGACATATTCCCTTCCTTCACCTGACGTAAGAATCTCGGACATTGCGCCTGACGGCTCAGACCTGGTGGGTTGGGAGCCAGTTGCCGGAACCTCCGCGGGGACACTGCTGATCTGGCCGGTGGCGAGCGGTACCCCGGAGGTCGTGGCCGGTTCACGGGTCAAAGTGCCGACATGGTCGCCTGACAGAGCCAGAATTGCCTACGGTGATGGCATGCACAGCTTGTTCGTGGCAGGACGGCACGGGGAGAGCCCTCAGAAGGTTGCCACGGTCGAAGGACCAATAGACGATTTGCGCTGGTCGCCGGACGGGAAGTCCTTGCGTTTCTCGCAGCGAGACCCCAGGAGCGAAGTAGAGTCCATTTGGGACGTTCCTGCGGCGGGAGGCCAGCCTCACCCTGTACCTCTCGGCTGGAAGTATTCGGCTATGGAACCAGCATGGACTGCCGATGGGAGTTACTCTCTTTTCGTTGTGCGCGTGGGGGGCGAGCGAGCCATCTGGGCGCGGCGTGAGAACTGCAATCCGCTTCGCTGGCGGTGCCGGGAGCCGATCCGAGTCACCGCCGGTCTTGGCAACAATTTCGCACCGCTCCCAAGCCGCGACGGCAGGAAGCTGTTCGTGCTCAGCGGGCGAGACAAAAGGGAGTTAATGCGTTACGACCAGAAGTCAAGGACGTTTGTGGCCTGCTTGCCAACCCTTCTAGCTGGCGACGCGGACTTTTCTCCCGATGGGAACTGGGTGGTTTACGCGCGACTGCCGGAGCGAACCCTGTGGCGAAGCCGGACGGACGGAAGCAATGCCGTTCCCTTGACTTTCGCGGGTGCGGAGGCCTATTCGCCCCATTGGTCGCCCGACGGGAAGCGAATCGCGTACATGTCTATTTCTGCGCAGAATCAGTATAAAGCCTGTGTTGTCGCCGCCGGCGGCGGGCAACCCCAACAGGTAGTTCAAGGAGCGGGAGAGGAAGGCATTCCAACTTGGTCGCCGGACGGGAACTTCCTAGTCTTCGGGGACACCTTACATATCGGGCATGCCTCCAAAATGGCTGTTCACTTATTGGATTTAAGAAACCACCGACTCTCGACTTTGCCCGGCTCGAAAGGGCTTTGGACGCCCCGCTGGTCTCCTGATGGGCGCTACATTGCCGCTCTCGCATTGGGTGACGCGACCAAGGCCCAGTTGGGCAACTGCCAGTCGCTGTTGCTTTACAACTTCAGGGCACGCAACTGGTCCACGTTGGCGAATATCTGGAACGTTGCCAGCCTCGCTTGGTCCGGCGACAGTGAATATGTGTATTTCGTCGCTTCCGGACCTGCCATCGAGTTGTACCGTGTGAGCATAGCCACGAAGAGGGTCGAACACCTGTCGAGCATCGGCGTTTCTGGAGGGGGCGGGGGTGACTGGATCGGTGTGGCGCCGGACGGTTCCCCCCTGATTATCGGCGACACCCGCATCGACGAAGTCTACGCCTTGGACGTGCGGTGGCCTTGAGAGCAGGTGTCAGGTAGCGGGTGTCAGGTGTTAGGGGATGACCACAGCGCGGCATGTCGGCGGCATCGAAGATTCCAGATTTAAGATTTCAGACCAATAAACCAATTCCAGATTTGAGATTCCAGACCAAAAACCCTTGCGCGCCGTAAAAAACCTTGGGAACAGTAGTTGAGAGGCGACCTTCGTCTCTATGGGTAGACCACAGGCCGTTATTCATTCAGGCTTTGGCTCTCTCCTCCAAGACGCGGCGCAGAAGTGGCAGGGCGGCTCGATCCTTTTCCTGGCCGGTTTCTTCTTTCGTCCTAATCAAGCTTTCCAGTGTCGAAACGCGAACTTTGAGTGCCGGACCAACCTGCATTTCCACGGTTTCTTGGAGAAGCTGGTTGTAATCGCGGCCCTTTCCGATCGTTCCAAGAAGGTCGAGAGGCCCGAAGCGGGTCATCAATAGCTGATGTCCTTCAGAGGCAAGATGGGAAGGGCCGGGTTTCAATTCATGGCGGCCGGGAACGCGATAAAGGGCGCCCAACTCTTCCAAGGCTGCCGAGAGGCGGGTGAGGTTGTCCGGCTCGCGAGAATGGACGATGTCGAGATCAAAGGTCGCCAGCGGAGCACCATGCAAGACTGCGCAAACTCCGCCCACAATGATGAAATCGACCCCGTGACGGATGAGCGTTTCGAGGATCGCCACGTAATCAACTCTTGGCGTCTCCATCTCGGAGCCTCAGGAGAGATTTCACCGATTGCTGAAGGACTTGCAGGCGCTCTGCAGGTGTGAGCGACAGCATCCAGCGAATCAGGGTCAGGTCTACACCATCGTCACTGTGGGTCCCCTCGCTCCCGGGCAAACGCGGGGAAGCCTCCGTGGTGCGCGAGGAGTCGCGTTGTGCCATGTCACTCCCTCAAAGGGACTCGATGATTTCCTGCCGACCCACTCCCTTGTGTTTCGATACGGCGCGTAAAATGGCACTCAGAGTCCCCACGCGAAGGTTGCTGTGCGCGGGAACGGCAAGGCGCTGGTGAGTAGGTTCGGTGGTCTCCAACACGATGTGGCTGCCTTCCTGGTGCACGATACGATAGTCCCAACGGCGGCAGAGAGCTTTAACGAGGTCGTGGCCGCTCAGGTCGCGTGGAATCTTCATGAATTGGCGAGAACTTCGTCACGGACCAGATGGAGACGGATCGCGGCGGGCGGGTGAGGATGGTCAAAGTAAAAGGCAGACACGGCTTCTCTCACATTCCGGCGTAGCTCCTCCCAATTGTCAGCCTGAGTGACTATGCTCTCCGTCAGGCACTCTGCGACGAACCCACCATCAGGTTCCTGGCTCACCTCGAAAACGATATCGTTCATAGGTGCAGCTTATTCCATTCTCGCCAGAGATACAAGGCCACTGCCCTTCTCACGCCCAGTAGTTGCGGTCGAGCGAGCGGTACTGAATGGCTTCCGAGATATGGTCAGTGCCGATCGAGTCCGCGGCGGCGAGGTCGGAGATGGTGAGCGCCACTTTGAGGATTCGATCGTGGGCGCGGGCGCTCAAGCCCAAGCGCGTCATGGCGCTCTCCAGCAAGCGTTCGCAGTCAGCGGAGATGTTGCAATACTTGCGAATCTGGCGCGAGCTCATTTGCGCGTTGCAGTAGATTTTCTCGCCGGCGAAGCGGCGCAACTGCCGCTGGCGTGCTTTGATGACGCGCTCACGGATCTCCTGTGAGGTTTCGCCGCCCGAGTCCTGCCTCAGCTCCTGATAGCGGACGGCCGGCATATCGATGTGGATATCAATGCGGTCGAGCAGCGGGCCGGAGATTTTCGAGACGTAACGCTGAATGAGGGGCGGGGTGCAGGTGCACTCGCGCGTAGGATCGTTGAAGAAACCGCACGGGCAGGGATTCATCGCGGCGGCCAGCATGAAGCGCGACGGGAAAGTCAGGGACATCGAGGCGCGCGAGATCGTAACCGTGCCGTCCTCAACGGGCTGGCGCAATACCTCCAGCACGTTGCGTTGGAATTCCGGCAACTCGTCGAGGAAGAGCACGCCGTTGTGCGCCAAGCTCACTTCCCCGGGGCGAGGCACGGTGCCTCCGCCGATCAATCCGGCGTCCGAAATCGTGTGGTGGGGGGAGCGAAAGGGGCGAGTGCCGACCAACCCTCCACCGGGCTCGAGCAGCCCGGCCACGCTGTGGATCTTGGTGGTCTGAATCGCTTCATTAAAGGTCAGGGGCGGCAGAATGGTGGGGATGCGTTTCGCCAGCATGGTCTTGCCCGCGCCGGGCGGGCCGATCATCAGGATGTTGTGGCCCCCCGCCGTCGCCACTTCAATGGCGCGCTTGGCGTGAAGCTGCCCTTTGACGTCGCGGAAATCCACGCTGTACTGGCTGGCTTGAGCCAGCAGGGCGGCGCTGTCCACCCTGGCCGGGACGAACTCGCGCGTCTCGTTGATGAAGTCCAGGGCCTCCGGCAAAGAACGCAGGCCGTAAATCTTCAACTCTTCCACCACCGCCGCCTCGCTGGCGTTTTCCAGCGGCAGCACCATCCGCTGGATGCCCTTCTGCCGCGCCATGGCGGCAATCGAAAGAGCGCCCTTCACGGGGCGCAGGCTGCCATCCAGCGAAAGCTCGCCCAAGAACAATGTGTTCTTGAGGTCCGCTTTCAAGAGAACGCCTGTGGTGCCCAGAATTCCCAGGGCGATCGCGAGGTCAAATCCGGAGCCTTCCTTCTTCACGTCCGCGGGAGCAAGATTTACGGTGATCTTTTGGAAGGGAAATTCCAGCCCGCAATTCCTGATGGCGGACTGTATGCGTTCGCGGCTCTCGCGCACCGCGGCGTCGGGCAAACCCACCGTGGTGAAATTGGGCAAGCCGGCAGAAATATCGACCTCGACCTCAACCGGGTAGGCGTCGATGCCGAAGACGGCGGCGCTGAAAGCTTTGAAAAGCATGGGAATGCATTCCGGCAGCAAGGTACATGCAGGGAATGGCAAGCCGTGGGCTGCACTCGCAACGAGTGGAGAAATGGCCTGCCCTACCCTTGCCGGTGATCGGCCGAGCATGCCCCTCGAAGCTCAGGCCAGATAACTCTTTCGTGCCGGGCGCTGAGCCCTCAAGAGGGGTGGGAGTATACCAGAACAAACAACTTGACGTCCCGGAAATCGCGACCCGTGTCTCCCCTGGCCCGAGAACATCGAAAACAGGGTGTTGACATTCTACATCCTTGGGTGTAGAGTGCCTACATGGTAAAAGCCAAGAAAGAACTCTATCAAAATCGCATCGAGTTGTTGCAAGGCACGCTCGACATGCTCATCCTCCAGACCTTGCAGTGGGGGCCGCAGCACGGCTACGCGATCAGCCAGTCGATTCGCGGCCGCTCGGGCGAAGTCTTGCAGGTTGAAACCGGGTCGCTCTACCCGGCGCTGCACCGGCTGGAAAAACAGGGCTGGGTGACCTCGCAATGGAAACAAACGGAGAGCAACCAGCGCGCCAAGTTTTATCGCCTGACTTCCGCCGGCAAGAGGCAGTTGCTCTCGGAACAGGCCCGCTGGAGCCAGATCGTCAGCGCCATCGCCGGGATCATGAACCCTGCGGCGAGCGGGAGCAGCTAGTGGTTCGGCCTGAGAAGGAACGGATGTCATTCTGAGCTGCGCCTTGTGGTGGATCGCAGGAAATGCTGAGGGCAAGCTTCCTCGCGGAGTTTACCCTGAGCACCCAGAGCGAGATTCCTTCACTTCGTTCAGGACAGGCTCTTCGCTTCGCTCAGGATGACAGCGAAGGGCTCGGAATGACACCGCTGACTAAAGGCTGAGAGCCAAGTGGAGATGCTGGTGAATAGCGATCTCTGGTTTCGCCTTCGAGCGTTGTTTCGGCGCAAGTCCAGGGAAGAGGACCTGGAAGAGGAGGTCCAATCTCATTTGCGTATGGACGAGAGGGAACGTGTGGCGCAGGGTGAATCTGCCGGCCAAGCTCGAACCGCCGCGCTCCGCGAATTCGGCAACGTCGGGCTTGTGAAGGAAGTTACGCGGGATATGTGGGGCTGGCGCTGGCTTGAAACTTTGCGGCAGGACGTTCGCTTCGCCCTGCGCCTGTTACGCCGCAGCCCCGGTTTTACCGCCGTCGCCGTGCTTTCGTTAGCGCTGGGAATCGGCGCCAATACAGGCGTCTTCAGCCTGATCAACACCCTCATGCTTCGCCTTCTTCCCGTCCGAGATCCCGAGGGCCTCGTAGAGTTGCTGCACCAATATCCTGGGGAACCTCGGATGAACGGATACTCCTGGCAGAGCTACGAGCATTTTCGTGATCACAATCACGCCTTCTCCGGCCTTATTGGCTTCAGTCCCTCCCGGTTCGATTTGCGGGGCGAAGGCCTGGGTGGCCAGACAGTGGATGGCGAATACGTAGTTGGAGACTTCTTTCGTGTGCTGGGGGTGAAGCCCGCCGTCGGCCGCCTCATTGGACCCGAGGACGACCGGCTGGGCGGTGCGCACTCGGCAGTGGCCGTGGTGAGTTGGTCCTTCTGGAAGAGCCGCTTTAATCTGGATCCGCGAATTCTGGGCAAGCGAATCATTTTGCAGAATGTGCCGGTCGCGGTCATTGGAGTGGCGCCGCGTGAATTCTTCGGGCTGGAGATCTGGTCGCGGCCCGACGTTTGGGTGCCCACCGGCCTGGAACCCCTCATCGACGCCCCCGGCCGGACGTATTTTGGAGCGCCGCTCGCCTTGATCGGGCGCTTGAAGCCCGGCGTTTCCGTCGATCAAGCGCGAGCGGAAATGAGCGTGTTGTTCCAGTTCACTCTCGATGAAATGAGCAAAGGGAGCAAAAACCCCCTCATTCGCAAAATCAAATTGGAAATCGTGCCAGCGGGGGCCGGGCTGGCGTTCCTGCGTGACCAGTTCGAGCAGCCGCTGCTGGTCCTGATGGTGCTTGTCGGTCTGCTCCTTCTGATTGCCTGCACCAGCATCGCTACTCTGCTGCTGGCACGCGGGGCGGCACGCGAGCATGAAATGGCGCTGCGGGTTTCCCTCGGCGCCGGCAGGATGCGCCTTCTAAGGCAGGTGATGACCGAATCGCTGTTGCTTTCCGGCGTGGGCAGCCTACTGGGAATCCTGGTGGCCTATGTCGGCGCCCGCGCGCTGGTTCGGATTCTCCTTTCCGGGCGGCCGATTGTGGGGTTGCCGCCTCATTTCACGTTCGAAGTTCGGCCGGATGCCCACGTGCTGCTCTTCACCCTCGGAGCGGCATTACTGACGGGCGTGCTATTCGGGCTGGTTCCCGCTCTGCGGGCTGTGATATCGGCGCCGGCGTCCATGTTGCTGGGCGCCACCCGGCCCTCGCAGGCTCGAGCTGCGCGCTTGTTCGGGAAGAGCCTTGTCGCGGCCCAGGTGGCATTGTCCGTGGGAGTGTTGAGCCTCGCCGGCGTATTCACCCGCCACTTGTCCGACCTGCGGAATCAGCTCGGCTTTGAGCGCGACCACCTTCTGCTCGTGAGCCTCGATACGGCCCACACCGGGTATTCCGCGGAACAACTATCTCTCTTATATCAGGAGTTGCTGGGGCGCCTGGATGCTCTTCCCGGCGTGCGCTCGGCAACGATTGGTTCCCCCACTCCGATCTCAGGCGCTGGAGCGGCGAGCTTTGTAGACGTGGAAGGCCGCCAGCAGAAGCCCGAGGACCGCCGCTACGTGGCGATATCATGGATCGCGCCCAAGTATTTCCAGACGCTCGGCACGCCTTTGCTGGCAGGCCGTGATTTTACCTTCCAGGATGAAGGCGGCCCGCGCGTCGCGATCATCAACGAGGCCATGGCGCGATATTACTTCGCCGACGCTAACCCTATTGGAAAGCATCTCAGTATCGAGAAGGATTGGAAAAACATCGGCGGCCCGGACAAGCCGTATGAAATCGTCGGCGTCGTGGGCGATGCAAAATACGATGACGCGCACGGGGCGCCGCCACGCACCCTCTACCTGACCGCTTTCGGCGACGGCAGAATGTACGCAAGTGATTTCATCCTCCGCACCAGCATGCCCCCTGATGCAGTGACTGGTGAGGTACGGCGCAGCGTTACCGAGATACTGAAGGGCGTTGCGGTGCGCCACGCCACAACCATGTCCGAGCAGGTCGATGCTGCCCTCGTTCCGGAGCGGCTCATCGCCATGCTCTCCGGCTCATTCGGCACGCTGGGGTTAATCCTCGCCGCGATCGGCCTCTATGGACTGCTGGCGTACGCAGCGGCGCGGCGCACGAAAGAGATTGGCGTCCGCATGGCGCTCGGCGCGACGCGCGGCACGGTGACTTGGATGGTGCTGCGAGACGCGCTGGGGATGGTCTCAGCCGGGCTGCTCGTAGGAATCCCGGTGGCGCTTTGGTCCAGGAAATTCGCCGGTAGTCTGATTGAGGGACTCCCTCCATCCAGCGTCTTGCCCATTTCAATGGCCGCGCTGGGGGTAATCGCCGTGGCATTTATGGCCAGCTACATTCCCGCGCGCCGGGCGACGAAAGTGGATCCCATGGAGGCGCTGCGGTATGAGTAAAGCAGTGGCTAGTGGCTAGTGGCTGGTGGCTGGTGGCTAGTGATTACTGGTTGGCCAGGGGAGATCCTCGGCTTGTGGCGCCGCCAAGCTTCTTAACGAACGTTTGCCCGCAGATACAAGCCACTGACCACTAGCCACTAACCACTGAAGTGGAGGTCCCGATGTTAAGCAAGATTCTGTTTCGCCTGCGAGCACTCTTCCGGCGCAAGTCGATGGAGACGTCGCTCGACGAGGAAGTCCAGGGCCATTTGCGGATGGCCGCCCAGGAGCGCATGGATCAGGGTGAATCCGCCGAGCGGGCGCGAGCCGCCGCCCTACGCGAATTCGGCAACGTCGGACTCGTGGAAGAAGTCACTCGCGGAATGTGGGGTTGGGGCTGGCTTGAAAGCTTGCTGCAAGACTTGCGCTATGGACTCCGCATGCTGGGGAAGAATCCCGGCTTCACTGCTGTCGCCGTACTCACTCTTGCCCTCGGCATCGGCGCCAACACTGCCGTGTTCAGCCTGATCAACACTATTCTTCTGCGACCGCTGCCGTACCGCACTCCCTCGGAGCTGGCAGTGGTGTCAGAGACCGTGCCGCAGATGGGCGGCGACCTCGAGGTCGGAATGGCAGCCGGGGAATATCTGGACTATCGCGACCGGAACCGTTCCTTCGTGCAGACCGGAGCCTATGAAGACGCGGGATTCAATCTTACAGGAGAAGGAAATCCGTTGCGCATTCATGCCGCTGCGGTTACTGCTTCGGCATTTCAGCTCCTCGGGGTCTCGCCCGGGCTGGGACGTGTCTTCACAGCCGAGGAGGAGCAAAACGGAGGCGCAGCAGTGGCCGTGCTCTCCTATTCGCTATGGCAGCGCCACTACGGCGGCGATGCTGGAATTCTGGGCAAAACTATCAAGCTGGATGAAAAACCTTATCTGGTGCTGGGGGTCATGCCGCCGTCATTTCACTTTCCCTCTGACGGAGCTCCGCTCTCCGAGCGGCCCGACCTGTGGGTTCCGGAAGTGTTCGCTCCAGACCGCTTGAAGGATCGCTTAATGGAATTTGGCGTCAATTTCATCGGACGGCTGAAGCCGGGTGTGAGCGATCAGCAGGCCCTTGCAGATGTCAACTCCGTGGCTGCCGGGTTTATGCGGCAGCTTCCGGAATTCTACTCCGGCAACATCCGTGTGGTTCCTCGTGTGCACAAGTTCTCCGCCTATGCAGTGCAAAAGGCTCGGCCGTTGATGATTCTTCTTATGGCCGCTGTCGCCAGCGTTCTATTGATCGCCTGCGCCAACGTCGCGAACCTGCTTCTCGCTCGCGGCAGTTATCGTACTCACGAAATGGCAGTGCGGAGCGCGATTGGTGCAGTGCGATCTCGTTTGGTGCGGCAGTGTCTGGTGGAGAGCCTTCTGCTCTCGCTTCTGGGAGCCGGCGGCGGGTTTGCTCTGGCTTTCGTGCTGGTGAGGGGAGTGCGGGTCTTCGGCCCGGCAGACGTGCCGCGCCTCAAGGAAGTTGCGATCGAGCCCATGGCTTTGGCGTTTACGGTTGTGCTCTTGTTGCTGACTACGGTGCTGTTCGGATTTGTTCCGGCGTGGCGGCTCTCGCACGTCGCGCCGCAGGACTGCCTGAAGGAATCCTCGCAAAACCGTGGGGCGCGTGGAACGGATCGGTTGCAGAATTTCATCGTGGTGGGTGAAATCGCCGCTACGCTTCTTCTGTTAGTCGGGGGCGGCCTGCTGCTCAGGAGTTTCGTGCGAGTCTTGAATGTTCCTCTTGGGTTTAGTCCTCAGGGCGTTTACATCGTGCGCACCCTGTTTGACGAGGCTCGCTACCCCAATGCCGCGAAGCGAGAGGTTGTACAGAAGGAACTGATCGACCGCTTCGCGCATCTCCCGGGGGTACAGGTCGTGGCGGCCGCGAGCCACTTGCCGCTAAGCGACAGCCGCCAGATTGGGTTCCGCCTCGAACATGCCGCGCCCGATGATTTTCACTGGGCGGAAAACTCACTGGTGACGCCGGGATATTTCCATGCCATGGGGATTTCGATGCTGCGCGGCAGGAACTTCACGGACCAGGATCGCTCCAACACGTCTTTGGTCGTCATCATCAACGAAACGATGGCGCGCCAGTATTTTCCCGGGCAGGATCCCATCGGCCAACGGTTCCACTGGGGCGGGCGCGAGTTGTTCACGATTATCGGTATCGCGCGCGACGTACACATTTCGGCCCTCGACGCCGACCCGCCGCCCATGATCTACCACTCGATGTTCCAACTTCAGACCCATACCAGCGACCGAACTGCCTTAATCCTCCGAACCGACCGCGGCGCACAGGACAAGGACCTATACGCCCGCATCCAGCAGCAGATCTGGTCGCTCGACCGGGACCTCCCCATTTACAGCTTTGCGGCCCTTGACACACTAATATCCGAATCGCTGGCTCAGCGTCGCTTCACTACTCTCCTGACGTTGTCCTTCGGATTGATCGCCTTGGCCCTGGCGCTCATCGGGCTGTTCGGTGTGATGTCTTACCTGGTGGCGCAACAGCAGCGGGAATTGGCCATACGCATGGCGCTGGGCGCCAACCAGGCGGGACTCTGGTGGATGGTCATGAAACGCGGCGCCGCGCTCGCTACGTCAGGCTGCGGGATCGGATTGGCCTTGTTTCCCCTTGCCGAACGCCTGATTCGGGCCACCCTTTACCAGACCAGCGCGTACGATCCACTGACGCTGTTCCTGGTTCCTCTCCTCCTGTTTTCCGTCGCCCTTCTTGCGAGTTACCTGCCCGCACGCCACGCCACGAAAGTCGATCCCATGGCGGCGCTAAGGTACGAATAAAGCGGCGGCTAATCATTGGCAATTTGTGATTTGCGATTTGTGATTTGTGATTGCTCCGAAAGCTGTTCCCTGAGAGTCATCTTCCGCTCCACCTCAACCGACAATCACAAATCGCAAATCACAAATGACATGTTGTCCTCTTGACAGTCTAGGGGAAAGGTGTATTCTCATCTCGACCGTCGAGAGGAGGGACCATGAAATCCAGCGAGCTCGTCCAGGGAACTCTGGACATGCTCATCTTGAAAACCCTGGCGCTTGAACCCCTGCATGGCTATGGCATCGCCTTGCGGATCGAGCAGATCAGCAAGGGAGTATTTCGCGTCAACCCAGGCTCGTTGTTTCCCGCCTTCCGCCGCCTGGAGCGGGCGGGATGGATCAAGCCGGAGTGGCGGCCTACGGGGAACAATCGGCGCGCGAAATTCTACCAACTCACTACTCTTGGGCGGAAGCAACTGAAAGCCGAGACCGAGGAGTGGGCGCGACAGCTCGCGGCAATCACGCGAATCATGAGGGCGCCGGCCATTGGTAATTTGTAATCGAAGTTGAATGGCATTTCTTCGTGCCTTGGTGGTGAGGGAGGTCGCGATGTTCGATCTACGAAGCATCATTGCAGGTGTCCGCGCACTGTTCCGAAAGAAGCAAATGGAACGGGAAATGGATGAGGAGCTTCGCGGCTATCTCGACGCTGCGGTGAAAGAAAAGGTGCGCTCGGGAATGAATCAAGAGGAAGCGCTGCGTGCGGCGAGAATTGAAATGGGCAGCATGGATGCAGTGAAAGAAGAAATCCGCAGCGCCGGCTGGGAATCGACTCTCGAGACGATCTGGCAAGATTTGCGCTTCGGTTTGCGTGTGCTGCGCAGGAATCCCGGTTTTACGGCCGTGGCGGCGCTGACGTTGGCCCTCGGCATCGGTGGGACCGCGGTCGTCTTCAGCCTGCTCGATGCGGTCTTGCTGCGGCCCCTGCCCTACCCCTATTCGGAGCGGCTATTCAGACTCTTTCCCCTCGAGGGCAAGAGAAAACGCGGTGTCGAGCAGGCGTCATACGCGGACTTCCGCGATTGGCAGCGTCAAACCCGCACGTTCGAATCCCTGGCCGCCTATGGAGGTGACTCTCTGAATCTGACAGGCACGGCGGAACCCGAGCGCGTTCAGGCTTCGACCGTCACGCCCGGCTTCTTCGCGACCTTGGGAGTTAGCCCTGTGCTTGGGCGCGAATTCAGGAGCGATGACGCCGAAAGCGTGGCCATCTTGAGTTACGCGCTCTGGCAGAGGCGATTCGGCGGCGATGCAGGAATCGTCGGCAAACCGATCCACGTCGAGGGGCGTGCCTACACGGTCGTCGGCGTGTTGCCGCCCGAGGTTCGCTTTCGATCACACCCCTGGGCGACCCCGGCGTCCGACATCTTCGTACCTGTCGTTCCAACCCCGGCCCGTAATTGGCATAGCGTGCGGGTGTTGGGACGCCTTGCCCCGGGTGTAAGCAAAGAGCAGGCGCTGGCGGAGATTAACGGCATCGCCGCCCGTCTCAAGCAAGCCTATCCCGAGTCGGAAGCGCTTGGAATCGCTTTCGAACCGCTCGCGCAATACGTCGTTTCGGGCGCCGACCAGACTGTGTGGCTTCTGTTGGGCGCAGTCGCCTTCGTGCTTCTCATTGCGTGCGCCAACGTCGCGAACCTGCTCTTATCCCAGGGTGCCGCGCGCGAGCGCGAGATGGCCATCCGCACGGCGGTGGGGGCCAGCCGCGGTCGCATCTTGCGCCAACTGTTAACCGAAAGCCTGCTCCTGGCAAGTTCCGGCGGCGCGATTGGCATCGCGCTGGCTTATTGGGCAATACCACTGGTGGTGCGCATTGCGCCGCCGTTCAGTTCCCTGTTCTCGCGGCTCGAAGATGCCCATCTCCACCTTAATTGGACGGTGCTGGGCTTCAGCGCGCTCTTGTCGGCGCTCTCGAGCGTTCTGTTCGGCGTTTTGCCTGCTTGGAAAGCTACCCGACCTGCGCAAAGCTCCTTCGCCGCCAGTCGCGCGGGCGGGATGCGCGGAGGACTGATGGCGCTCGAAGTTGCCTTGTCCCTAGTTTTGCTGGTCGGCGCAGGCCTGATGATGAAGAGCCTCATTCGTCTGCTGGAAGTTGACGTGGGTTTCCGCACCGAACATCTGCTGACCATGCAGGTGAGTCTTTCTGAGGCGAAGTACTCCACACCTGAAAAGCAGGCTGCGTACTTCGACCAAGTCCTGCAGCGCCTCGCGGCAATGCCTGCGGTCCTCTCGGCCGGCACCGTCACGGACCTCCCGTTAACGCGCAACGAGACATCGAACGGGTTCGAGATTCCGGGACCACATCCCGGGCAGGGCACAGCGGGCTACCATGCCCTCAGCGCGGGTTATTTTCGCACCATGGGAATACCGTTGTTGAATGGCAGAGAGCTGGAGATGGGTGACTCTGCAAACTCACCCTTGGTCGGCGTGATCAACCGCAGCATGGCCGGCAAATACTGGCCGAACGAGAATCCCGTGGGCAAGACAATCGTAGTTTACCGCTTCGTGGCCGAGCGAACCTCCGCAGGCACGCACGTCCAGTTCAAACCGCACATGCTCGCGATCGTCGGAATCGTGAGTGATATTCGGCAACTCGGGCTGGATGCGCCGCCTGATCCTGAGCTTTTCATGCCCTACGACCAATGGCCGGCGCAGGAGATGTCGCTGGTGCTGCGCGTCGCCGCGGAGCCGTCATCGCTGATTCCGCGAGTCGAGAAAGAGATCTGGCGAGTCGATCCCGACCAGCCGGTCACCGATATCAAGACCATGGATGAATGGGTGGCCAGAGAAGCCGCGGGAAGGCGGTTCATCTTGCTATTGATTGGGGCTTTCGCGTCGATCGCAGCGGTGCTGGCGGCAGTGGGCATCTACGGCGTGGCTTCTTATGGTATGCGGCAGCGAACCCACGAAATCGGTGTTCGCATGGCCCTGGGCGCACGAGGGCAGCAGGTTGTTTGGCTGATTCTCCGCCAGAACCTCAGTTGGCTCGTGATCGGAATCGCCGCTGGAATTGCAGGCGCGTTCGCCTTGACGCGGCTGCTAGCTTCATACCTTTATTCGGTGCGGCCTACTGACGCTTCAACCTTTGGGCTCATCGTGCTCGTGCAATTGGCAATCGCCGCGTTGGCCAGCTTCATCCCCGCGCGCCGAGCGACGAAGGTTGATCCCATGGTGGCGCTGCGCTACGAATGATCGTCGATCTGCGATTGCCGATTGTCGATTGAGAATAGTTTCGAGTTTCGATTTTCCAGTTTCCGTTTATTGCCCTTCCGCCATCGACATCGTGGTTGTGGTTAGTCCACGCTCACCGAAATCGCCACGCTATGGCTCGTGCTCGGCCCCGTGCCCTGCACGGTGACGGTCCCGGATTCGGAGGGCGCGGGATTCACTCCCCCGCCGCCGCCTCCGCAACTAAGGCCGGCCACGAACGCCGCCATGAGCGCGGCGCCGAACGCAATCAGCCGCACCCACTTCCTCAGCAGCAGAGTTTGCGAATCACGCCTGTGCAGGGCGATCAAGAACGCCAGCAGCAACCCGAGCCCCGCCCAAGTTTGCGTCCCGCGCGCGTTCAGTCGGCGTACTTTCTGCCACGCGGGGAAAGTCGATGCAGAGAAGGAGGCCGCGATGGTTACAGTGGCCGTGTTGTTGCTGTCGAGCGCTCCGACTGAGCAGGTCACGCCCGCCAGTGTGCTGGAGACGCTGCAGGAGAAAGTCACGCTGTTCCCGGAAAGCCCATTGATCGGCGTGAAACTAAGCGTGGACGTGGCGCTGTTGCCGGGGCTTATCGTCAAGGTGGTGGGGGAAGCACTCAGCGAAAAATCCCCGGGGACGGTAGTGAAGCTGAAGACGCTCGACCAAGCCCCATACACCCCGCCAGAAGAGGACAAAGCTTTGACCTGCCAATAGTATGTTCCCGCAGCGAGATTACCCGCAGTCGGAGCGCTGGGCGGAGTGTAAGAGGTTGCATTGACCTTCGTGCCCGTTGAGCAACCTGAACAGGTCCCGACGGCAGGATTGGTGGGCAAGACACCCGGCGTCTTGGCAACGAATAAGAGATAGCCGGCATTCCCTATGACCGCGCTCCAACTGAAATTGGGCGGCACCGAGACCCCTGTCGCGCCATTGGCTGGCGCCGTCAGCGCCGGCGCGGCCAAGGCTGGACCGGCCGTCGTGAAGCTGAAAACGTTCGACCACGCGGCCGTTCCACGGGCGGCGGATGGCTCGAGGGCCTGCACCTGCCAAAAGTAAATGCCGGCAGCCAGAGCGCTGGGCGGAGTGTAAGCGTTCGAATTCGTGTCGGTCTCGTCGACAATCGCGCAGGCATTGCAAGTGGCCGTTGCAGGGTCGGTGGGCAGGCCGGTAGGACTGTTTGCGATCAGAATTCGATAACCGGCGTTGCCGGCGACGTTCGTCCAACTGAATTGAGGGGCCAGAGAAACTCCGGCGGCCCCGTTAGCAGGTGCGGTCAAGGCGGGAGCCGGCAGGTTTCCGGCAACCGACGAGCCCCACGCCTCGACCAGGTCGAAAGCATCAACCGAGCCTAGACCAGTAGCCTGGTCATAGCCGGCGCCGGCATTATACCCGAACTGGAAGGGCGCGGCGCCGGGGCAATCGCTGGAGCCTGGCGAGCACGGCACGATGTTGTTACCGCTGGTGATGTCGTGGATCGCCGCAGGCGCGGTGGCGGCCAGGGAATAGAGAATAGGATTGATGTTGCCCTGGCCTTCGGGAGTGTTCATCTTTTGGTTGATCAGGGCAACCATTCCCGCAAAGCAAGGCGCCGCCACGGAGGTTCCGCCCCCCACCGTCAGGTCCTGCTGACTATCACGGAACCCCTCGACACAGCTCCCCTGAACACACAACAGGCTCGGGTCGTGAAAGAGGGAAGAATTAAGGGAAAGGTCAGGGACGTCGCGGGCAGCGTCGTTCGGCACTCCGGTGCCTGTCTGCCAACTCGGTTTGGAGAAAAAAGCGCTGGCTCCCCCTCCTCCGGCCAATAGCTCATGTTGCGTGTTCGAGGGTGACGACGTGTCGTTCCAGGCCATCTCGGGGATGTAGGAGAGGGCGGAGAGGGGACATCCACGCCGTTGGTATCCGCAATCCAGTAGACCCCCGAGCCCTCATGGAATTCCGTCCCACCCAGGCCAGTCACGTAAGGAAGGCTGGAGGGCCAATTGACCGCCAAGCCGGTGGTGGCGGCCGTGGTCGAAAGGCCGCCCTCGCAACCGGCGGGGCCAGTGTCGCCGGCAGCGGCCACTAGGGTCTGCCCTTGTGCATTTGCCTGCTGGGCGAGATTGGCAAGGGCCGTGAGGTTCGCGGAACCCAGCATCGCTTCGCACTCCCCGTAGCTGATGCTGATGACCGGGGCGGTCTTGTTGTCAATGGCATACTGCAAGGCCTTACCGACTCCTTTGGCGCCGCCGTTCACGAAAACAATCGTGGCATTCCTGGCCACCGCGCCTGCCCACTCCACGTCGGTGCTGGCTTCGCCGATATCGTCGGAAACGACGCCAGGATCCGTGGCGCCGGGAATCAAGACGACTTGGGGCGAGTTTGGCGGCAGCCCCGCGGCATTGCGGAAGGCTGTGATATCGCTATTGGCGCTCGGGTCGCTATAAAGGTCCGTCTGCCCCATCACCGCAATCGACTGCCCCGTGCCGTCGATTCCCGCGGAGTAAAGGCTGTTGAGGTCATAGATAACGGCGAAATCGCCTGGGGCAACGTAGGTGTTCCCGCTAATATAAGAGGTAAATGCCGGAGTGAGACCCGCGCTCACTTTGCGGACCACACCGCCCGGCTTGAGCGGGTAATTGTCCAAGCCGTGAATGGCCAGCACCACCCCCGCCAGGGCGCTGGGGACGGAAGGCTCCGTCGCGTTGGCATAGTACGTCGCGTCGTGGAAGGAGAAATTGTGAATCTCGGTTTGGAAAGCAGTTTGCACCTGACTTGCGGTCCCCGAGAAAGAAACCCAAGTGCGGCTGCGAGCCTTCCAGGTCACAGTGAAACCCTGCCCCTCGAGCCAAGCCACGACCTTGTTCAAGTCATTCTGGCTCAGCCCAAACCGGTCGGCGAACTGCTCCGGCGTCAGCCAACGGTGGAAGCTCGGCGAAAAGGGGTTTTGCAGGTCGTCCAAAAGCGCCGTCAACTCGGACTGCCGGCTCGCGGCGAACGCGAACGTCAGGGAGATGTTCTCCAGCCGGAGGGAGCCGTCGGCGCGTCCCAGGTCGTTTTCAGGCCGGAACATGGGACGAACGTTGCCTTGGAGCGCGACCCGCGAAGCGTTCTCAATCGCCTGCACGATGCGCTCCTGCCCCGGGTCTTGGGCGGAGGCAAAAGGGATGAGCGAGAAGGCCAACCCCCAGATTCCAACCCACTTCAGCCGCAAGATTGCGTTCGGTCGCATAAGTGTCCGTGGCTCATGCCGGTCGGCTGACAGGCACCCAGAAACCATGAAGTACCCGGCCCTTGTGTAGCCGACTGATTGTCAGTGTCCCGGCCTCGCGATTGCGCTCCACAACTTCGGTTCGTTTTCGCAGGACGTGGCCTTTCTTGCTCCTTTTGCGATAGAATAGCTGTCAATCTGCGCGCAAGACGCGCATAATTTGCAGCATTTAAAAGGGTGACTTCCTTTGTTTTCAACCACTTCTTAGCTTCGTTCCCACTGTTTTCGTATTTTCGCAAGCGTCTCCGGATTTGCCACAGCCGGTCAATCTCGAATTCTGGCGCATTTCCCCTTCCGGTCCGCCGCCAGAAACTGTGCAGCGTCAAAAGCTACGAATTTTGCGTTTAATGCGCGCATTGTGCACTCAATTTGAGTTCGTTTTGGGTTCGTCTTTCAGCCCTCTTCCTTTGTTTTCAAGTACTTCTTAGCTTCGTTCCCACTATTTTTCATTTTTTGTATTTCCTGGCTCTCCCTGCCAGTCGGCACGATCCTGCCGTCCCTCGCGCCCGGTCGACTTCCGGGGCCCGGCTACGACAATGTGTCCACAGATTAAACACAATGATAGGCTACAACATCTTCGTGAATTTGTCAAGCAAAAAGCAGGTAGTGGTCGAGTTTGACGGCGCAGCGGCGAGTTTAGCTCGCCAGTCGGCGGCATCTGCCAAAAGTGCGAAAAAAGCGAGGGACGGAATTCTTCGCCCAGCCTGGCCAAACTATGCCAGCGAGATTGACGCCGACAAAATGTCGTCAAGCGGCCCGCGTGTGGCGTGATCGAGCGGTCCCGCCGCTTCCCTAAGAGCCCGGATGCTTGACCCAGGTCACATCTGGGGTTCTCCTGTACGTCGAGGTCAGTTCTCAGATTGGGTCGGAGTTGCCGACGATCCGCCCTCAGCCGCCCGGCCGCATACCGGCCTGTAGGCCGTTATCCGGCAGAGTGGGCATTCCGGTGTGGAAAATTAAGAAGCTGTATTGAGGCAAGAAGGTGTAAGATTCGACAACTAGGTTTCTGGAATGCAGTTTATTTGGAGGTTAGATGGCTAGCTCCAGCGTCCGAATCGAGACGCCATACAATCCACTGGCGAAAGAAAACCTCGGCAAGAGTGTCGCTGACGCGCTTTTGGAACGCAGTATTGGGCCACTCCCCCCGGAAGGAAAATTCATCGCGGCTGGCATCTACGCCATTTACTACAACGGCCCCTTCAAAGGATATGCGCGGTTGCTTGAGAAGAATCGAACCGCTCCGAAGAGCGCCGCCGCGCAGATACCGATTTATATTGGCAAGGCGGTACCAGCAGGCGCCCGGAAAGGGGGATTCGGCCTTGGCGCGAGCCCGGGGTTGGTCCTCTACAACCGATTGTGTGAGCACGCCGATTCGATTCGAGAAGCCAAGTCCACTTTGAAGCTTGAACACTTTCGTTGCCGGTACATCGCTGTCGAGGACATTTGGATTCCACTCGGTGAGTCAATGCTGATTGAGATGTTCAATCCCCTTTGGAATAAGGTGCTGGACGGGTTCGGAAATCACGATCCAGGCAAGGGAAATTAGAACTAGCGACGTTTCTTTCAGGTAGGTTAGAGTCTTACGACCGTGAGCACCGAAAAACAGCGCTTCACAATTCGTGCGACTGCGAGTCGCCTAGAGAAGGGCTTGCTCGCAGTACCCCAGAAGTTCACGGAGTGGTTTCCCGGCGAAAAGGGCCAGATCCAAGTCGTTTTTGACGACGAGGAACAAACAAAGACACTAACCTTTCACCCTTATGATCCCACAGTCAAGGAGAATCGAATATTCGGGCTTGGCCAATGGATGTCCAAGCGAGGTATACGCGAGGGAGACCTGATCTCGATCACACTCGAAGACCCGACCAGGCAGCTATACCGAATTGCCCTGGACCGCTATGTTCAAGAGCGGCAGGAGGGCAAGGCCCGCCAGGGACTCCAGGCAGCGCTGACCGATTCGGATGCCGAGCGAGAGTTGAGTACGCTGTCGCGATTGACCAAAAGGCGCCCACGAGAACTGGCCCAAGAGGAATTGTTGCGCATCGCTCATCAGTCGCCGCGCCAGCCGCGTCCAAGGGTATCTCCGGCTGCGGCCGAGCGCCACGAGGGTGTGCCCTCGGCTATTCGCGTCTTGCTTCGAGAGTTGCATGATGGGAAGTGTCAGCTTTGTTCTTTCACTTTTGAGAAACGGAACGGCGAACCGTACTTCGAGTTACATCATCTTGATCCCGAGGTCGGCCATCATCCGAGCAACCTGCTCGTCCTCTGTCCGAACTGTCACGCTCAATTCGAGCATGCAAAAGTGGCTGATTTCAGATGGATTGGTATCTGGCTGATAAGTGTCACGATCAATGGGAAACGCATCGCTGTTCGACAACCGCTCGCGCACGATTCGGTCAGGAGAGCCTTTTTGGGCTTCGTTATGCTGTTTGCAGCCACCAAATTTGGGCGTCGAATAGTACGATATGAGCAGGTTCGCGCTGCTGATCTGGGACGCTTCTGAGGACTGATATTGAAGGGGGTTCGCGATGATCCGAGTGTATTTCGTATACGAAGATCCGTTCGACGACGCTGGAATCAATCTTTCTTTTGCTGACGTGCCAACGACCGACCCAGGTAAGGCGTTTAAGCGCATTCAGGGCGCTGCAAATTCTGGAGAACTTTGGCAGGTGTTGTACCCTGACACCAAAGAACACCCGTACACGCTTGTGGCAAGCAAGATGACGTTTCTTGATATCTCAGAATTGAAGAAACGATTGGATGCCGGAACTGTTCTGACAACCTAGGCAGCGGCAGCCCTGTAAGAGCCTAGCTGGGCCGAGTTTTCGATTTGCGTTCGGAACTCATCTAGCAACCCGGAAAATGCTTCATGCCCGACAATCTCGTTGTGCAAGCGTATATACTCGCCAGCGTCGACCGGCAGGCGCCTCCCGTGAGCGATGTTGTTTCGACGCTCTCGAAGCAGTTCAATCACTGACTTTTCACGCACCTGGAAAGGTCTGTAGTCGAGGCCAAGTGTGACGACAATATCCCTCAGCAAATCGGCAGATAGATTGGACTTCGTCTGCACCGCGTGGTCCCAGTTCAGGCGCGCCCGATGGCTAACCTGTGTCGCGAAGAATTGGACGACTCGCTCAAGCATCTCTCCCTTCCAACTGCCCACAGCTTCCTTTAGGAACGTCTTCATCCCAAGCGCAATGAAATTAGGAGTGAGATCGCGATAGGTGAGGTACTGACGAGCTACGAACTCGACGTAGGCGGTGCCCGCCGTTTTTATGTATCCTTCCCAGTGCGCGTACAGGAGTGCGATACCTGCTCGCCTTAGCATCTCAGCCTGATGGTCCCGAGCGCCCTCATGCATGAGCTTCAGATTTATCAGTTCTTTCTTGCGCCAGCTCAAGTCATCGAGGAGGGCGTCAGATAACTGCGTAGTGGTGTGGATCTTCATGGCCGGAAAAGCCTGCGTCCAAGTGGAATCGTCTTAAGAATCCGCGTCGACGCGCGAACGCCGGATCCCGATGAGTCCAAGAAGTCGCGGTTCGACCAGATATCCTTTATGATGGGAATGACGTCGAAATCCGCCGTCATTGATTCAATATTGTAGCCCACACCCAGGGCGACGACCTCGAAAGCAGAAATCAAGAAGCCCCCCGTAAACTTTTGTCTGGTCCGGTCGTATCGTCTGAAGGCGTCGCCGCCAGGGGAAGAGGCAAGCCTATCGAACGTTTTCGTGAAGGCAATCTTTGCAGGCCCCCTGAACTCACTGAACTTTGTAGACAGAGCCATCATTTGGTCAGTTAAAAACTCTCCAATCTCACCTATCTTGCGGAGGTCACGTTCGCCAATTCTACGAAAGACCAAAAATCTCAGGACGAGTTCAAGGTCAAA